>WNEZ01001531.1_pt1 | contig 19433 bp, 19 predicted proteins | sample 5400521 | NCBI WGS metagenome assembly WNEZ01 (sample SAMN13153339, study PRJNA577476) | soil metagenome | isolation source: 120 cm saprolite under Douglas fir tree site 2 hole 1 replicate 1 | place: USA:California | collected 2015-04-18 | reverse complement strand
TGCGCAAGTCCGCCGAGCGCTCCATCCCCGCCCTCTGGGATCGAATCGGAACAACCCTCCAGACCTTCACTCCAGAAGAGTGCAACAACTACTTCACACACGCCGGATATGGGCCAAAATGAGGGGAATCCGCTCTAGTTGTTTGGTGTCGTTGTCCGACCAGGATGTGGGCGTTTCCCGTCCGTGACGCCGGCCCGGTTTCATCTCGCGGAGTGCATTCTCCAGCGCGACTTCCGATGCCTCGCGCTAACTTTGCGCGCGACACAGCCTGTATCTGCCTTTCTACGTCCACTTTGTGAAGGCGCGGTTCAGGTGTGATATGATTGACCGTTTCGGGAGCGATCCCGGGGGTCCGAGCGATTTCCTTGGTCGATTTGTAATAAGACTCGGCGCTCGGTCAGCGATTGAGCCAAACGGTCATTCCGGACTCGAACTTGGTCCGATCGCCTTGCGGATCGATGCGTAGGCGCAGCGCATTGCGATCGTGATCGCCGATCGCGCGCTCGGCCTGCCAGGTCGCGAACGCCCCCAGAGGCAGAAGCTCGGTGACGACTGCCGGGGTCGCCTCGCTCGCGCCCTGCCTCATGACATCGACCGTCGTTCCCACCGCAAGGCCGTGCAGAAAATCTTCCCGCACGTTGAAGGACAGCCATTGTTTTCCGGTTTCCTCGATTGCGAGCACCGGCTGCCCGACGCGGACTGCTTCGCCGATTTCGGCAACGATCACGGTTACCACGCCGTCGGAGGGCGCGCGCAAAGTGGTCTTTTCCAACCGTCGCTCGAGCACGGCGAGCGCGGACGTCGCGGCCTTCACCTGCGCGTCGGCGATCGCACGTTGCTCCTGGGTCGGTCCAGCTTTAGCGGCCGCATGATTCGCCTCGGCTTCCGCAACATCGGCACGTGCACTCGCCACGTCGTTTTCGGCTTGGTCGAGCGCCTGCTGCGAAGCGAAATCGCTCTGGGCGAGGGAGGCGGTTCGGGTCAGTTGTGACTGCGCATATTCCAGCCGCGATTTCGCCTTGCCAACCTCGGCTGCGAGGTTGGCGATCTCCTCTTCGCGTACGCCTGCATAGACGTGGTCGCGCGCCGCGACCGCAGCAGCCAGGGCCGCGCGCGCTTGCGCCACCGACGCGGTCAGCTCCAGCGCGGACAGCTCGGCGACGACGTCGCCGGCGTGGACGCGGGTGCCCTTCTCGACCTTGATGGCCGCGAGCTGGCCGCCGACCTCGGGCGCGACGCGGATTTCGGTCGCGCGCACGACGCCGACGATCGGTGCGACCTGCCCGGGGCGCCACAGGACATACGCGCCGGCGCCTGCCGCGACGAGCAGGAAGGCGAGCGCGCCGATACGGCTGCGGCTAGCCATGCATCCGCCTCCGATTGAGGAGAAACGCGGACATCACCGCGAGCGCGAAATAGCCGGTCGCCTGGCACCAGAGCCCTTGCCAATCGTGCGCCACCTCCCAAAGGCTCGCGCCCAATTGGTCCATCCGGACGATGCCGTCGATCGCGAAGTCGGCCGGGAAGATATAGCCCGCGGCGAGCACCGGCTTGGGGATCGCTTCGCGCGGCCAGGAGAAGCCGGCCAGAAAGAACTGCGGCAGGCTGGTGCCGAGGAAGATGAGCATCGGGGTCTCGGGGCGCTTGAACCACGCGCCCGCCGCCTGCCCCATGAAGCTGGTCGCGAGAATGAACAGCGACGCGAGCACGAACAATTGCGACGGATGGCCAAGCGCGGAAAAGCCGTAGAAGCGCGGCAGCACGATGAAGTACAGCGCGACCGCCGGCAGATAGATGGTCAGGTGCGCGATGCCGCGGCCAAGAACGCCGGCGAACGCGCCGCCGGCGGCCCGCGCCAGCGCCGGGCCGGTCAGCATCGCCGCGCCGATCAGCAACGTCTGTTGCAGGATCAACACGAAGGCCGCGGGCACGACGTAGCTCGCGTAGCCGCCGACCGGGTTGAAGATCGGCTGCAGCAGGATCTCGACCGGACTCGAGGCGGCAAGCGTCGCCTTGACGAGGCTGCCGTCGGTGCGCGCGCCGCCTGCCGCGAGCTCGGATGACAGCGTATTGATCGCGGTAGCGATGGCGCTGGCGGTCGACCTGAAGATGAACATGTAGGTGGCGTCGGCATAGATCGGAAGGTGGGCGGCTGTGCCCTTGAGGACGTCGCGCTGCGTTCCGGGCGGTATGCCGACCGCGGCGAAGGCCTCGCCGCGGTCGATCGCCACGCGCGCTTCGGCGAGCGTGCCGGTGCGGACCGCCACCCTGACCGCGCCGCTGGCGTCCAGCGTCTGCACGATGCTGCGGCTCAGCTCGCTCAAGTCGTTGTCGACCACCGCGATCGGAATCTTGCGCAGGATCTGGGTCAAGTACGGCTGCGGGTAGTAGACGCCGTAGATCAGCGGCGCCAGGAATAGCAGCGCGAACGCACCGCGGGTCGCGAGAACAAGCCGCCACTCCGCCGCGAAGGCTCCCACGACGCCGCGCGGCGCTGCGGGAGCCTCCGCCGGGACCTGGGCGGTCGCTTCGCGGGTGATGCTTGCGCCGACCGCGCGCAGACGAAGCAATGCCAACAGGGTGTAGAGCGTGGCTAACGCGGCAAGCACGGCGAACGGCCGAGCGGACTCCTGGACCGGAAGCCCGCGCGCCGCCTGCCCGAGCAGCACCGCCATGTACCAGCGCAGCGGCAGGAGCGCGCCCCAGGATTCTGCGAACGCATTCATGCCCAGGATCGGAAATCCCACACCGGCATAGCCGAATGCCGGGGAGACGACGAGGCCGGTGAGGCTGAGCCCGGTCGCAAGGTCGCGCGCCACGAGCTGCAGCAGTGCTCCCAGCGCGAGGTAGCCGATGATCAGCAGCGATCCCGCCGCGACCATCATCGGCAAGTCGCCCTTGAACGAGAGCTCGAACAATCCTTCCAGGATCAGCGGCACCGCCAGCATGATCACGAAGAAGATCGCGAACAGGGGTGCAAGCTTGCCGGCCAGCGCGACGATCGGGTTGCCGCCCGCGCAGGCGAGCCAGGTGCGTACGCTGCGCCGCCGGAACTCGGAGCCCACAGCATAGCCGGCAGCGAGCGCGACGACCACATGGATGACCATCGGCAGCAGCGCGCGCAGGAGAAATTGTGCGTAGTTCTTCTGCGGATTGACCAGCACGATCGTCTCGGCGACGAGCGCTCCGATGCGGGAAGCTTTTGGCGCTGCGCCGGCCGCTGCGCGGCTGACGGCGGCCGTGAGGCTGTCGCTCAGGCCGGACGACGCGACGCCCGCGGCCGTCAGGAACTGCTGATTGTAGAAGCCGACGACCTGCGGACGACGTTCGGCCTTCAAATCGCGCTCGAAATTGACCGGAATGTAGACGGCCGTGATGGCATCGCCGGACCGTATCGCCCGCGAAGCCGACGCGAGGTCGGCGGTGCGCTGAACGATGCCGAGGCTGGGAGACGCGGCTACCTGCTCCACGAATGCTCGGGAGGTCTCCGACCGGTCTTCGTCGACGACGACCACCCCCAGCCCGCGGATCACCGGGTGACTGAAGACAGCGGCCAGAACCGCGAAAGCGAAAAACGGCACGCCGAAGATCAGTATGATGGCCGCGCGGTCGTTCAGCAGCCATCGCCATTCGCGTCTGGCGACGAGAAGGAACCCGGGCTTCGGCGCCGGTCTCATTCGCGCGCCCGCCAGTCCAGATAGGCGCTCATCCCGGGCCTTAACTCCGGCACCTTGTCGACCGGATAGGCACGGATGTCGAACGTACGCAGGTCAAAATCCCCGGTGGCGCGCGTGGCGCGCCAGCTTGCATATTCCCCCTTGGTGGCGATCAGCCTGACCTCGACGGTGATGCGACGATCGGCCAGCGCAGGAACTCGCACGCCGAAGCGGTCGCCGACCTTCACCGTCCTGACCAGATCCTCGCGCAGATCGAAGTGGATCCACACGTCGTCGAGATCGATCAAGGTTACCAACGGAACGCCGGGGGAAACGTACTCGCCCGGCTCCACGTTGCGCTTATAGACCTGCGAGGGCACCGGCGCGTAGACCACCATCTGATCGACGATCGACTGAACGGCCTGGATGTCGGCAATTGCTTTTTGCAAATCCGCCATGGCGATCTGGCGTTCCTCGGGCGTATAGCCGTTGACTGCCTGCTCGTAAGCGGACTTGGTCTGATCCGTGGCGCGTTCGCTTTCGTGCAGGGCGTCGGTCGCCTGGTCGAGGCGTGCCAGCGGAGCATTGCCGTGCTCGGCCAGCTGGCGAACGCGGTCGTAGGTCTTCTGCGCCAAGGTCACGCTCGCCTGCGCCCGCTCGTATGCGGCCTTGCGCGCCGCAATTACCTCCGCTCGCGTGCCGGCATGGATGTTTGCGAGCTGCGCCTCGGCGACGACCTTGGCGGCCAGCGCCTGCCCGTGCTTGGCGAGCGTTTCGGGGTTGTCGATCCGCACCAGCACCGCGCCGGCGCCTATGTTCTGGCCGCGCGCTACCGGGATATCCGCAACGCGCCCGTCGACCCGCGCCGCGATATCAAGTCTTGTCGCATCCACTTCGCCTTGCACCAGCAAAGGTTCGGGCCGCAAGAGGTACCAAACCGACAGGCCGGCGACGGCGGCGACGATCAGGCCGACGATGATCGACGGGATCCGGCTGGATGCAGGCGGCGCGCTCTTCGGCTCTTGCTTCGACGATAGCGCATTATCCACCTGGCCCTCGAGCGTCTGCATCTCCATTCCGATGTGTTCCTGTTCCTGTTCGGTCGTACTCATGTCATTGATCGCGCCCGTCTGATCTTCTAAGCGACGCCGACCCCTTGTTTTCATAATTGTTGAGCGCGAAGCGAGTCGAATTCCGCACGGCAAACCTCACTGAAATCGCGAAGCAGGTCGATCGACCCGCTGTTCACCATCTCCCGCAGCTCCGGGAAGCTCCTGTCCGGTTCCAGATACGTATCGAGAATCCTCCGGCCGATTTGCTCGGCGGTTTCGACGACCTTTGGCGAGGACAGGATGCGCATCCTGCGAATTTTGGCGTAAAGCCCGACCAGGGCGGGAATGTCCGCTTTGTCGTGCTGGAGGGCGTCGACGTAGCATCTCGCCGCGTCCTCGATGAATTCCTTGTAGAGCTCCTGTCGGCGCGCTTTGTCCTGTACCAACCACTGCGCACGCGTCTGCGTCTTTTGCATCAACCATGATGCGAGGACCGATGTAAGGCCACCTATGGCGGCTCCCGTCAGTGCCGCGACGGCCGAAATAGCGGATGCGTCCATTGGGTAATCGCCGAATAGGATGCGTATTCTTTTAGGATCCGCTCAGATTTGTTCCCCATAGCCCGTGACCGACACAACACTGCCATCGTTCGAATTCACCCGATCGCGCGGAATACGCATGCAGCTCTGCACCTCGCGGCCTGACTGGACCGGCGACTCGCGGCGCGAAGAGGCATCTAATCTTCTGAAGCAAGTTGCCGGTCCTGCGCGCCGTAGAACTCCGCGACCGCCTTCATCTCGTCGGGGGTCAGTTGTCTGGCAATCGCGCGCATCTGCTCGTAGATATCGTTATGCCGGATGCCCTGCGCGAAGGCTGCCACCTGACGTTCGATATACGCCGCGTATTGGCCGGCCAGCGCGGGAGCCCCGATTCTTTAGCCGCCGGGTCCATGACAGGCCGAGCAAGGGGCGATACCGCGCTGCGGGTCGCCGGCAAATACCAGCCGCGCGCCCGTATCGCTTTGTCGGAAGCCGCGGCCGCCTTGCGGAATGCGCACGCCGGAATCTGCCTGCAGTCGTCCGGTCCGGCTCGCAAAGTAAGCCGCGACATCGGCCGCGTCTTGGACGGTCAGCGCCTGGCCGATGCCGTTCATGACGCCCCAGGAGCGCTTCCCCGAACGGTAGTCGGCGAGCTGCTTGAAGATCACCGCCGCGTCCATTCCATCGAGCGTGGGAATGAGGTGCGAGGGATTTGCGGCAGACGCCTCGTGGCAGGCGGCACAGGTCAACGCGACAAAGCCGCCGCGCTCGGCATTTCCGGCGCGGATCTGATCGAGCGTGGCTCGAGTCCAGGCAAGATCGGTCGGGGTGCGAAGGGGAGGCTGCGGGCTCGCCGCTGCGGCGGTGTCGACGGTGATGCCAAGACCGCGGCAGATCGCGCCCCAGATGCCGAGCGGTTCCTCATTCTGCTGGTAGCGGCTCAGGAAGACGAAGCCGAGCAAGCACGAGACGAAGATTATGACGGCAAATGAACCCCAGCCGATCCGCGACCACGGATAGTCATGCCGGAATGGTCCTTGATTGCTCGCCATTATCGCATTCCCGGAACCGTGGAGTGCCGCGTCACTTCGTAGGTCGGAACCGACGACTTCAAGAAAAAGAATTGGCCGATCGGATAGCCGTACTCCACGATCATGAACATCAGCAGGATCGCATTCCACAGCGCGAAGCCGTTGAGTGCGTTGGGCACCCGCACCGGGGGATTGACGGCCAGCGCGTAGCGCAAGGGCGCCTGCAGCATGGAATCCCCGAGCTGCGAACGAACAAGAACGGTGACGAAAAGGATCGCGGACAGCAGCAGAATGAATCCGCCGACAACCGACATCACGGCCAAGGGGACCATCGGCGCGAGCAGCGGGTCGCTGAAGTCGAAAATGGCGACGCGCCGCGGCTGTCCCATCATGCCTGTTATATGCCAGGGTATCGTAGTAACCATCATCCCTATGAACCACAGCCACAATTGCCACCGGGCCAATCGTTTCGAGCGCAGAGGTTTGCCGGTGATGCGTGGCCACATCTCGTAGGCGATGGCGAAATACATGATCACGACCGCGCCGCCGAAGATGAGATGGAAGTGCGCCGGCACCCAGGCGGTGTTGTGGATCATGGAATTCATGCCGTAGCTCATGTTGATGAGCCCGCCGCCTCCGCCCAAGCCAAGCATGACGAGCGACAATCCAACGGCAAGAATCATCGGCTCCTTCCACGGCAGCGCCGGAACCCAGCCCAGGAGCCCCCGGCCGCCGCGATGGCGCCCCGCGATCTCCAGGCTGGCGCAGATCGCGAAGACGGTCAGAAGCGTCGGCAAGGCGACCAGGAACGTTAGGAACGACTGAAGAAACTTGAAGCCGATGCCGATCTCCGGATCGGCGAGCAGGTGGTGGATCCCCACCGGCACGGAAAACAACAGGAACATGATGAAGGTGAGGCGGCCCATGGTGTCGCTGTAGAGTCGTCCGCCCGCGGCTTGCGGCACCAACGTGTAGAATGCGATATAGGCCGGCATCAGCCAGAAATAGACGATAGCGTGCAGCGTTACGGAAAAGAGCATGCGTGCGAGCCCGGCATCCATCTCGGTGGTAATACCAAACACGCGCGGCAGCACAATTCCGACCATTTCCAGCTCGACGCCGCTCGCGGCCCAGGCCCACAGCAGCGCCGTCGCCGCAGTCGCGAACATCGCCAGCGGCACGGGTCGGCCGGGATTGTCGCGCTTCCACGCCGCCATGTTGACGAGCATCAACACGACCCAGATCATCGAGCCACCGATGAGCAGAGTTGCGCCGCAATAATACCAGCCGCTGCCCAGCAGCGGAGGATAGAAGGTGTAGAGCACCGAGGCCCTGCCGGAGAGAATCGCAGCGACCGCCATCAATGTGCCGATGAGGCAGATGGCGAAGCCGATCCACGCAGCCGTGGCGCCCCTGATAGGCCGCCCCAAGCTCGTCGCCGTCACCGCGTAGCCAAACCCCATGGCAAAAAACGTCGTGACCACATAGGCCATCGCCGTGCCGTGGAGCGTCACCGAGGCGTAGTAGAGATTGGAATCGTCGAGCGGCGCAGGCAGCGGACTGCGCATCAGCATCTGCCAGGCGCCTAAGAACGCGGCCAGCAGGAACACCGCAAACGCAACCCAATAGTGAGCAAGAGCGAGCCACCTACCGTTGTACACAGCTTACCCTTTCCGTCGGCCCCAAGGTCTGGAATTGCTCTTTCGGGACGACACTCACGCGGGCCCACATGCCGTGATGGCCGTTGCCGCAGAACTCGTTGCACGGCATGCGGTAGATGCCGGGCCGGGTGAACCGCGTGCGGACTTCGGCGACGAACCCCGGCACCACCATGGTATTGACGTTGGTGGAAGGCAGAAGGAAGCCATGGATCACGTCGGCGCTGGTCAATCGGAACTTCACCGAAGTATCGACTGCCAGCTTCACGCAATCCGGCACGAAAGCGTATTGGTCGGCGATCAGCCGTGCCGTCAGCGATCCGTCCCGCTCCTGCGCGGTGCCGAGATTGCTTTCGGCAAATTCGCCATTCAGATGCAACGTGGTGGGATCGATCGTCTCGACGTTGCTGGGCGGATGAATCGCGCTTGTCGCGCCGGACAGCACGACGACGGTCATCATCACGATCAGCATCCCAACCATCAGGGTCAGCCAACGCTTCTCGGTACGAGCCACCTCCTCGGCCGGCACGATGCCGTCGGATAAAGGCCGCTGCAGCGGATCTGGTTGGGCGTCAGCCAATGTCGCCTCGCGGCAAGAACAGGAGAAAATAGAAAGCGAGCCAACCCGCCAAGAGGAGAGCTACGGCAATGCCCGCGACGAGGAGAGCGCCACGCGGGCCGTGCCTGAGGGCTTCTGCCGCGGCATCCGAACTGATCGGCGCGGCGACGTGCTCGGATGACGCGGCAGCCGAGTGGTGCGTCTCGGTGGAAACTTCGGACATTCGCTTGCCTATTGCCTCGAGGCCGCGGTCCCGACAGCGCCGCGGGCTTGGCTCATGGATAAAGCGGGTTGCTTCGTCGTGATTGCATGGGATCAGCGCTTTGGTTGCACTGCGGTCGGCGTGAAGGGGCGAACCTGCTGGTAATAAGCGGCGACCGCCGCGATCTCCTCATCGTCCAGCTTCCTTGCGAAGAGCGCCATCGCTTCGGGACTGCTCCTACGGAAGCCACGCCGCCACATCTGAATCTGGAACGCAGTGTAGTTCGCATATTGTCCAGCGAGGTATGGGATCGTTGGTGCCTCGCCAACACCACCTTGGCCATGGCAGACGTTACAGGCGGAAACGCCTTTCGTGGGATTGCCGGTCTCGGCGAGTTCTTGACCTTTCCTGACAAGGACCGGATCGGCGCTTGCCAATGGCGGGAACGGAGCCTCCACATTCGCATAATAGGCAGCCACGTCGTCGGTGTCGTCGGCTGACAGTGCTCTGGCGATCGGCGCCATAACGGCGTTCGCTCGCACGCCCGAACTGAAGTCTCGCAGCTGCTGCGAAAGGTAGGATGCCGACTGGCCGGCAATTCGCGGAAACGCGCCGCTGCTATCCGAGGTGCCAGCGAAGGCATGGCATTGGGCACAGGCCGGCGCGCCGGATGTCGAGCCCTGTGCCACAATGATCGCCCCGCGGTTCGGATCGGGCTGGTGCGGGCTGCTTGCGCTGCGCGCCATGTCCTCATTGGCCCGATGGATGACATAGTCGCGGATCGCCGTCGCCTGCGAGTGGTCGAGTACCGACCCGAAGGGGGCCATGCCGCCTTCTTTAAGCGCACCGTCCAGCACGATGCTGTACCAAGCGTCCACGGCAATAAACGGGGAGCCGCGAAGGTCCGGCACCACGCCTCCACCCACCGCGGCTTCGCCATGGCAAACGCTGCAGAAGCGGCCGAATAGAGCCTCTCCGGTAGCTACCTTCACCGCGTCCGCGGTAGCCGGCGGTGGATTGAGCGCCAGTTGCCGCTCGCGCGACAGCGGGGGCAAACTCGCCCTTGCGTGGAGTTTGAACGCCAGCAGCCGGCTGACATTGCGCATATTGCCCGACTTGTCCGATTGCTTTCCCTGCATCAGGGGATACGCTCCGCCCCAGCCGGAGAGCACGGCGATATATTGTTCGCCATCGAGCTCGTAGGTGACCGGCGCCGCCATCACCGGCGATTGCACAAACATCGACCATAATTTCTCGCCCGTATCCGCGCGATAGGCGCTGAAATCGCCGGCAGCATTCCCCTGGATTACAAGATCGCCAGCGGTGGTGAGTACGCCTCCGTTCCACGGCCCGAGATAGTTGGCGCGCCACACCTCCCTTTGGTTCACCGGATCCCACGCAAGCAGGTAACCCTTCACGTTTGGCGGATTGGTAGTGGCCGTCGCCACGTTCCAGCCAATGGACGCAGGCTGGAAATCCTTCACCGACTCGTACGTCATCCCGATCTCCTGCGCCGGGATGTACACCAGACCGTTTTTCGGATTGAACGACATTGCCTGCCAACTATGGGCGCCAAGGGCGCCAGGCAGGAGCTGTGCGCGCTTGCCGGTCTTATCATACCGGATGCCAGGATTCTCGATCGGTCGGCCTGTTTTTGGATCAATCCCGCTCGCCCAAGTGACCGGCGTGAAGTTCTTGGCCGAAATCAGTTGCCCGGTCTTGCGGTCGAGCACGTAAAAGAACCCGTTCTTGTTGGCCTGCATTAGAACTTGGCGGCGCGCCCCATCGATGGTGAGGTCTGCCAGGATCAGCTGCTGGACCGCGTCATAGTCCCATTCCTCGCCGGGGGTGGCTTGGTAGTGCCATACATAGTCGCCGGTATCGGCGTTGATAGCCACGATCGACGATAGGAACCAATTGTCGCCCTGACTCGCGCTGCGTTGGCCCTGGTTCCATTCGAGCCCATTGCCGACGCCAAAGTAGATGAAGTTGAGCTCGGGATCATAGGAGAGGCCTTCCCAAACCGTACCGCCGCCACCGAGCTTCCACCACTCACCATGCCAAGTCTTGGCGGCTTCCGCCAGAATCGCGTTCTCCGCCGGCCGCGCAGGATCGCCAGGCACGGTATAGAAGCGCCAGACAAGGTTGCCGGTCTCGGCGTCATAAGCCGAGATATAGCCGCGCACCCCGTACTCCGAGCCACTATTGCCGATCACGACGCGACCTTTGATGACACGCGGCGCCTGGGTAATGGTGTATGGCTTGCTGGGGTCGACTGTCATTACGCTCCAGACCTGCTTGCCGGTCCGAGCATCAAGCGCCACCAATCTGCCGTCGAAGGTGCCGATAAAGATCTTTCCCTTCCAGGCGGCCACGCCGCGGTTTACCACGTCGCAGCAGCCGTTCACGCCGAGCGCGCGCGGCACCGCGGGATCGTAGGACCAGAGCAGCCTGCCGGTCTTGGCGTCGAATGCCTTGACCATGCTCCACGCCGTGGAGACGTATAGCACACCGTCGATAACAAGCGGCGTCGCCTCCTGACCTCGGTCGGTGTCGAGATCGGCATACCAAGCAAGGCCGAGCTGCTTCGCGTTGTCGACTTTGATTCGGACCAGCGGACTGAAGCGCTGCTCGCTGTAGGTCCGACCATAAGTCATCCAGTTGGCGGGATCTTGGTCGGCCTTGGTAATGCGGGTGGCGTCTACATTGGCTGCCGATTCGGCGGCGCCGGCCGGTTCGACAGAACCGGCAAAACGGAGCATGAGAACGATTATGGCCCCTATGGTCCAAATGACCAATTGCCGGCGGGCGGTTCTGCGAGAGAAACTTCTCATCGTGTTCCCCTGCTCCGATTACGGTCGTGCCCTGGCTCCTAATCTATCAAACTTGCGGTTGCCGGGCAATCCTGCGCGCTGCCGGTCCGCATTGCCCATTCTGCAAGTGCCCCCGCTACCGATCATCACAGCCGTGATCCTGCTCGCGAGAGCCGCGCATGTCTGGTTAGGCCGACATTCCTCAGATGAACTCTGGAACGGCGTGGACGATAGCAGACGGCGGGGTTGCCGGGAAGCCATAGGTGGGCTGCGCGGTGCTTCCGGCGTTCCAGCGGTCCCGAACGACGTTTGATCCCGCGATCTGGCCATTTTTCCTGGCATCCAGGCGCACTCCTTCTGTCGTGATGACCCATCCGCACCGCATCATTTGGGGCGCAAGGCGCTGCTCTACGTGCGGCAGTCGTCGGTCCATCAGGTTCTGCACAACCGCGAGAGCAGCGCGCTGCAATATGCCATGCGCGATCGTCTGACCGCGGTCGGCTGGTCGGAGATCGAGGTGATCGATGACGATCTTGGCCGTTCCGCTGCAGGCGGGGTCCAGCGCGCCGGCTTCGAGCGGATGGTGGCGCAGGTGTGCCTCGGCAAGGTTGGCGCGGTCGCGGCGCGCGAGGTCTCGCGCTTTGCTCGCAACAGCCGGGATTGGCAGCAACTGATCGAGATGTGCCGGGTGGTCGACACCGTGCTGATCGATCAGGAGACGGTTTATGCGCCCCGTCACGGCAACGATCGGCTTCTGCTCGGTCTCAAGGGCAGTCTCAACGAGTACGAGCTTGATCTGTTGCGGCAGCGTTCGCTCTCGGCCATGTGAAACAGGGTTTTTGTCCGGAGCCAAAATCTATCCAGCGAGGTGATCGGTCGTCGAGGGCAACGATTGCTCCCACCCGCACATACAGGCTTCGAAACTTGGCGCCGGGCGACGTAGCGGTCGTGGCCGAGGTTGCCGAAGATGGGGTGGTCTCTTTCGAAACGCGAATGGAGGTGCCCGGCGGTACCTAGTCCGCAGCTCGGCTACGCCGTTGCCGCATTCGGAACCGAACCGGTGCGGCATCCGATCGGGCTGCAGCTGTCGACCATCTTCGCGGCCGGCAGCATCGTCGCGGTGCTCTTGGCCTTTCATTGCCTCGTTGGTCACCTGACTGCCGCTCGCGGCCCGCAGCATCCGTCCGTGAAGAAAACTTAACGGCGCACGCGTCCCGATCGCGCCCTCGGTATTGTCATATATCGTAGCTAGGTAATAAGTAATTTGGACTCAGCCGGATAGAGGGTGCATTCTCGCTTGGCAATCGAAGGGCGGCCGCAGAAACTCGCATCAACCAACCAAGGAACTTACCGGTGCCATATGCCGTATCAGCAGCGAGACGGTCCGGTTTGAGTCCCAGTCGCTCTTCGGTTCGCGTGATCATTGTCTTCGTCGCAGCGACTTCATCATAAGTGCGGGCAGGAGTAGCTTCCACATCGACGATCAGCGCATTATCGATATCGATCAGGTAATTGAGCCCATAGCCAAACTGAACGCGCTTATTGACTTTTGCAGTCCACGCCGAGCACGGGTCCACCGGCGAGATGACCTTCGGCAGCTTGCGATCGGCTTCTGGGTTGTCATCGAGCGCCGTCAGAAATTCGGCAACCGCACGGGTCTGGCGCTCCGGCACCGACCAGTCGATCTCATCGGGAGCCTTGCCGTGATACCGGCTGGCGTCCGCCTGCGTCACACTGGCATCAATGGCAAAACCTTCGCCCTTCACCAGACCGGCATCCATACACGCCCGGACTACCCCCTCGAACACATGCCGCAAGATATCGCTGTCCCGGAAGCGGCCGTGGCGGTTGACCGAGAACGTCGAGTGCCCTGGGGCGGGATCATCCCGGCGACGCGGGGCGCGTTGATGACCCGCTGCAGGTGGCGCACGACTTCCGATAATGGCACCGAACCGGTTTATGGTCGCTATTGGGGGCAAAGCGGACGTGGCTCGGACATGGCGGAATCGACGCGTTTGACCCGACTCGGACATTGGCCGATGCGCGTCAAGGTAGTTCTGTGAGCCGTTCGCCCCTCGACGCTGCCCACTCGTCCCAAGTCATGAGACGCAGCCCGATTTGGCAATCTGGAAAAAACTTGGCAAACCAATCGACAACCGCGCGGGCGCACCAAGAGCATCGATTAGCGAGCCATGCACATCATTGCATGGCATAATCCTCCAGCGAACGGGGTAGCCTTAGGGAGGACTGCAATGGCCGCATACATGCTTCTTTGCAACTTCACCGATCAAGGTGTGCGTACCATCAAAGACGCAGCGAAGCGCCGAAAGGCCGCAAGGGAGATGGCCAAGAAGCTTGGTGTTGAAATTAAGACCGGCTATCTCGCCATCGGGCCCTATGACCTCGTTATCCACGTGGAAGCCCCAAACGACGAAGCGCTCACCACCTATCTGCTGTCTCTCGCGTCGAAAGGAAACGTGCGAACTACCACGCTGAAACTGTTCGCCGAGGCGGAATTCGACAAGATCGTCGGGAAGGTCGCTTAAGCTGGCAACGAGCGACAGGCACAAAAGAGGCCCCGCGTTGGGGCCTCTGAAGTACTTGGGAGGTAATCCACCCCGGCTAGAGAAGTGCAAACAGCCGGAACCATGCCCCTCGCCCGTCGCCCGGCTGAGCGGCGGGACAGAGGCAAGAGAGCGCGGTCACAGGTTGCCCTCTGAGGGACCGGGACCGTTCTGCATCATTTTGAAGCTCGATGTAACCTGTTAATCTTGACGGGCCCGACGATCGGGATGCTGGGGATGGTCAGCCGATCGCTGCTATTGACTGCGGTCATCCTCTTCACGGTCACTGCCGTTCAGCACGCGCCAGCAGTCTGGCGGGGGTCGCCGCAAATGCTTGTGGCTCTCGATCCGGAGATCGGGATTGGGTAAAAGACCTCAAAAACAAAGTCGGCAGCCCATGCTGCGACACGGCTGACGGTTTTCCTGTCGAGGTCGATCGACAGGTGCTTACTCAATTCGATCCGCTGCGCAACCCAGGAGGATCGCTTTGATCAGGCTCGTGATCAGTATCCTATTTATCAGCGCCGCACCCCTTCAGGCGACTGATAACGGTCTTGTTCACTTGGCACAGCAGACTGTCACAGTTCCGCCCCCGGCGCCATCGACCGTCCCCTCGATCCTTCCTCAAACACAGGCGCTTGGCAGTTGTTTTATGAACTGCGACACTGCGTCGGGGATGTGTCAAGGCGCCTGCAGTGTTAGCAACTCACCTACCGTTACTCGAGCGCGGGAGTGCGGCCCGACCCGGGCGCTCTCTCACAATGTTATCTCAATTGCACTACACAAAAGCTCATCTGCAAACAGGCTTGCAGCATACAGGTACGTTAGGCTTGGGTGCGATCATCTTCGGTGACTTGATCGGCAAGTTAGATGTGCTATGGACTTTGCGCCCCCTACACCCTGCGCAACTGGCTTTCTTTCGCCACTCTCAGGTGCGGCTCATCTAGCGACTTGATCTTGTACTGGCACTCGCCATCGCTTTCCGGAAGCTGTTGGACGATCTCAAAGACCTCCGCCGTCCCAAATCGCACCCCCTGTCCGGCCAGCAATTGAACTTTCTCGCCAACCCGGAATTTGTGCATTCCCAGCCCGATGTACTGCGTACTTCGTCCGGTAGGCTTTTAACAAACGAGGGACACTGAAATAAAAAACGCTGGTTTGCACTAACAGCCGCGACAGATGCCATTCAGCTTTTTGGCGAGGGCATCGTCTAATTCTTTGATCTTTTTGTTGGGGTCAGATATCTGCTGCTGCTGTTCTTGCGGCACTTCACCTGCCTTGGGCTGGCGGTGCCCCACGGGAGCCTCACGCGAGGGACTTCCCTGCGCCAGAGCGCTGGTCCAACCGCAGGCCGTGGCTAAAATCAGGGCCGATGCCAAAACAATCAGCCGCATAGGCCTAACCCTTTGCGGGCAGTGTAGCACCCCTCGGGACTGATGCAGCAACCGACGATGCCGCATGATGGTGGTATCGTGTTGCCGCTTTGGCTCTGCCGGGGAATTGGGTGCCAATTTGGGTGCCAACTTTAGCGTTTCTTCGGCCTTACTAGCCGCACTCCGCCCTCGATGAATTCGATCCCGTTGCGTTCCAGCACGTCTAGCATTGTCGTGGCGACTTTCCACCCCGGGGCCGAACGAGATTGCGTTGCACAAAATAAATCTGCTCGACGTTGCCCATCGTGGACTGCGGAACCAACCCTGCCATCACCCGATTAAAGGATTTTAATCGGAGTTCGGCATGGACACCCCAGCGGAATTTCGGAAGCACGCGGCCGACTGCAAAAAGATGGCCAAAGTGTCGAATGACCCCGACACAAAGGCTGTCTGGAAACGGATGGCGGAGAGGTGGCTCCTTTGCGCCAAACTGGCCGAAGACCAGGACGTGTTCCAGCGTCGCCTTGCGGAGGAAAAATCCTCTAAGCCGCATAGGAGACCTGTTCACAGTTGGGCGGCCGCCGTTACGACTGAGCAATCGCCCGTGAGTCAAGCTTAGGAAATCCGACCTCCGGCGCCAACTCGCCGGACCCCGCGCAGGATGGCCAAGCGTCGGATCGACAAGGCCGCTCGGGGAAACTCGGGCGGCCTTTTCACGCGACACTTCGCTATGCATCGTTGACGGACGCGGCAAGCGCCATAAGCAGTCTTTTGTTCCAAAGGACTAGGTGGTCTGACGCACTCGCATGCGCAGAAATCCTGCTGATAGGCCAAACATTTAGCTTCGCTCGTTCTGCTTATCCGCCCTGGAACGATTCTGCCGATTCAAAAATTTTAAACCCAGGGACAGGCAACCCCAGAGCGGGGTGCCATGAATCGGACTAACGAATACCGAGCCAAGGGATTCGAGCTCTTATCGCTAGCAGAGAGCATGAATGATCCGGAGCGGCGTGCAGACATGCTGCGATACGCCCGAATGTGGATGAATTTATCAGAACCGATGCCCGATCTGCCGTCCGCCTACGAGTTACCCCGCTCTCGGGTCTCGAAAGCCGCCTGATCTCATTGCACCGGCAGTTGGCTTGGTTTGGTCGGGCTTAGAGGGACGATCTTCCTCGTGTAAGTGGGCGAGTTCGGCCATTAATAGCCAAGCTTCGGCCAAGCGAAGGAGCGCCCTGCGATCACGTCGGCCCGGCTGCTTCCTTGCCAGTCGCTCGCATTCATCGGCGAATTTCACATAATCGATTGGCTCGTGCGCCATAGCCGCCCCGGCGTCGATGGCCTCAAATGCCTCTTGGCTCTCTGGCGTAACGCGATACCGCGCCCCGAGATCCAAGAGGTGAGAAAAACTGCGGCCGACGCTAGCCCTTAGCCGAGGCCAGTCTAGGCCTTGTCGATTTCCATAATCACCCGCCAGCCATCTGCGATGCCGAGCCACTTGCGACGCATCCGCTCGCAACGCTCACGCTCTTGGGAGTCTTTGACAGATGCCGCGTGGGCGGCATATTCTTCGGCCTTAACCAAAGCCTGTTTGACCTCTGGCGCTTCGTCCACGCGAGACGGCTTCTCGCGCAGGCCATGCCCTCCCGATGGAAACTTTTCGGTAGACATTTGGAAAGCCCTCCCTAATCGACTTGGGCGTTGAGTGCGCCCTTAATGCACCTCGCAGTTTGCGCCTGTTCGGGTGAGAAAGCGAATTCGCTCTGCGCTGTGTCAAGCGGGGCCGCCGGACAATTTCCGGAGCACCTCAATCCGAAGCGCCAGTTTGAAATAAAGCAGCCCCGGCCGGTCGGCCTGAGCAACATTGCGCTGCACAAAAAATAAATCCGCCCGCTCTGGTTTAGTGCTAGGGTCCCAGGGTCGGGGAGCAAGTCTGGGCCGACCTACTGCCCGGCCGGGCGGTCCCGGTCGCGGGTTGCCCCCCGGGGGACCGGGACCGTTCTGAAGGGTGCTGATGCGAATTCCTCAGGCGCTCATGGCGCCCAACACAGCCCTGCAACGCTTCCTCGCCACTCCGTAGAGCTTGGCTTAGAGTGGCCCGCCGTTCGCCGCGAGTGTCACTCTCGGTAGCTACTATGGGGATCAGCTACATCCAATGCGTAAATTTGCAAAGCGCATCTCGGAGTGGGGCGAGCACTTTCATTCTTTCCACTGGATCGGCTCTTGGCTGACTTCGCAATGGAGCGTCATCGTGAGTGGCGTCATTGCGCCAGTAGCGAAAATGCGTACCTCGTCCCCGTCGCCCGGTTCCAAATTAGGTAAAGTCATGATGGCACTTTTCACAAGAGGCCAAAGCATCGAGCGCATGGAACGCGAGCTTGCCGACGCGCGATCCAAACTGGTAGCTCTCCGGGCGAAGCAAGTGGCTTCCGAGCATGGCGCGGCTGTGACCAGGCGCGGTGTGCCTTCGCTTTCCGATCATCAGGTCGATGAGGGGAAGGCCACTAAGACCGATCGCGATGTGCGCGAAGATCATCTCTCCGCTCTTGCCACGACGATCGCTGAGCAGGAAACCACTGTTGCCGAGCTTACGGCGCTGCTTGCTGAGGCGAAACGGGCGTTGGCGGAAGACAAGGCACGAGAAGCCGAGGCCCATGCGGTCGCATTGGAGCGCGCGCTTGGAAATCTGAAACCTGTGATGATCGAGTTTACCGATGTCTGCCGCGCGGCTGGCGCTGTGATTTCGGAACCAATGGGGATGGGCCGCACGCTGACCGACATTTTAAGGCACGTCGAGAGTGACACCGCGTATTATTCGGAACTCCTTCGCCAGCGTGCCAGGGCGCTGCGCCAGCCTCCTCCTGCTCCGACAGCGCCCAAGATGGTGAATTCCAATTCCCCGCCACAATAATGCGAACATCTTCGGCGACCTGATCGGCAAGCTCGCCTGCCCTGAGCGTGTGGCCATGAGCGTAGGGCTGACTTGGAAAGTGATGTTACGTCGACGAGGGCATCGCGCTTATCATTATGCTGCGACCAAACGAGTTCCGCGTGTGCCGCGAAGAGGGGAAATCATCAATGTGCGCGACATCAATGGGAGATCGGTTAAAGCAGTCATCGAGCGCGCTAATCGTGAACAGAGCGGGCGAAGCGGGCTAAAATTGCGCGTATTCACCATCTATGCTGACGAGATTGAGACTTGATGCCCCGCGACGGCGCGATCATCTTCGGCGACCTGATCGGCAAGCTCGACGTGCGCGGGTCGAGCAAGGGCGGGCGATCGGGCAAGTACCGGCTCGCGGCGCTGATCGCGAGATACGGCCGCGCCTTCACGTGGATCGAGGAGATCACCGGGGACTGCCCGCGCAAGCTCGCGCGTCGCGACAGCGACCCGTGCGGCTTGATCAACAGCGAAACAGCATGTCCGAAATAGCCCGCTAACCGGACCTATGGTGGACATCGCGGAATCGACGCAAATGACCCGAATGTATGGTCCGGCCGTGCGTCGCAAGAGGTTTTCGTCGAGGTGGCGGTGAGCGGTCTTGCATCAATGTATCCGGCCTCTGATTGGAGCGTGTTGTGCTCCGGGCCACCATGGATATCAGCGCGCGTGCGACCTCAGCCAAGCGGCGAAGTCGCGGCCTTTGGCGAACGCATCCCCATCGCCAATCGCGGCCACCATCGCGCTGGAGATGATCGGCCCGATCCCCGGCACGCTCATCAGTCGCTCGCAACCGGCATCTCCGCGCGATGGCTTCGATCGCGCCAGACAAGCCCTCGATGCGCTCATCGAGCCGGCGCCAGTCGCCAGCCAGGTCCTCGATGACGCGCACCATGCGTGGCGACAGGACATCGGGGGGCGTGGCCAGGTGGAATCACGGTTTGCCAACATGCCGCCCTGCCTGATCGGGATGGAGGCTTGCGTCGGGGCCCATCATCTCAGTCGCAAGCTCAAGGGTCTTGGGCACGATGCCCGGCTGATGCCG
>WNEZ01001799.1_pt1 | contig 19441 bp, 16 predicted proteins | sample 5400521 | NCBI WGS metagenome assembly WNEZ01 (sample SAMN13153339, study PRJNA577476) | soil metagenome | isolation source: 120 cm saprolite under Douglas fir tree site 2 hole 1 replicate 1 | place: USA:California | collected 2015-04-18 | reverse complement strand
GGGAGGAATTCGATTCGGGCCACAGATTGTCGCTGATCGCTTTGCCCTCCTCGCGACCCTCCCGCTGGTCGTCTTGCTCGCGGGCGCGGGCTGGAGGCTGCACCTATTCGTGCGCCCTACTGTAAGAGCGACCATGGCTGTCGTTGCCGGTACGGTGGTGGTTCTGCTGATCCTCTTGACCCGAGGACAGTGCGCGGTCTGGCGCAGCAGTGAATCGCTGTGGGCGCAGGCTTTGGCCATCGGCCAGGGCAACAATCCAGTAGTCCAAAACGGAATCGGCTCCGGGTTTCAGGAAAGGGGAAGATACGAGGAGGCGGCGGAGCGCTATCGCGAAGCGCTCCGCCTCGAGCCGCGCTACGCAGATGCTCACAACAACCTGGGAATTGTGTTGCAGATGCAGCACCAGCCGGCGCAGGCGCTCCGAGAATTCAAAGAAGCTGCGGCACTTGATCCCAACAACGCTGCAACGATTCACAATCTGGCCAAGGCGCTGGTGAGTCAGGGCCGATTCGATGAAGCTGCACCTACTTTGCAGCGGCTGGTGCAGCTTCGGCCTCGCTTGGCGGATGCACGGGTGGACCTTGGGGCAGCGCTCGCCAAGCTGGGCAGAGGCGACGAAGCGGCGACACAGTACGCCGAAGCGCTGCGCCTTAAACCAGACCATGCAGGAGCGCACTTCAACCTGGGCTTACTTGATCTCGAGCGAAATCAGATCGACGAAGCGAGAGCTCACTTCGCCAGGTCCGCCGAGATCGATCCGCGAGATCCATTGACGTTCATCTACCTGGGGTCCATCGCGGTCGAGTCGGGCGATGCACCGAGTGCGGAGCGGGACTATTCCGCCGCGCTGGCTTTGGCGCCAGATAACAGCGAAGCTCACGCCCAGCTCGGTGCTCTTCTGGTGAACACCGGACGGGTCTTGGAAGGCACTGCTCACCTGCGCGCCGCTCTCAAGTCCGAGCCCAAACATCCACTCGCAAATTTCACGCTCGGTCAGTTGATGGCCAAAAATGCCCGAACGATGGAAGCACGCGAGCGCTATGAAGACGCGCTGGCCGGTCACCCCAGCCACCAGCAAGAACTCGAAATCCGCAAGGCACTGAGACTCTTGCCAGGAGACGCGGCGAAATAATGCGAACGCTGCAGTTAGCCGGCTGGCGCGTCGGATGAATGACGCCTTGACTCAATGGGCGAGGCTTCCGAGTATCTCCGAGGCTGAGCGAACCCGGCGCCGCATCGTTGGGGAGGGCAGCGTCTCTACAACGGTCAGCGATCTGGTAAGCATCGCCCCCATCACGGAGCCTTAGACCGATGCGAGGGACTCGATGAGCCGTCCATTCTCCTTCTCGACGACGCGTCCCTTGCCGCGGTCGCCGCCCGGGAGGTCCGAGAGGACGGCTGGCGGAAAGAGCTCGCCGCGATCGATCGCTCGGCGCTCGGCGAGTCGTCGGCGGGCCTCGCCTACGACGTTGCTGGCGAGACCGTCGACGCGCGCAGGCAAGCGCGGGTGTGCCGCGTCGAGCTGTGGTCCGTGGCGCCGATGTTCCTCATCGGCAACCACCAGGCGCTGCAGGTGCAGCTCGGCAACCTCGGCGACGTGCAGCCCGTCGGCACCCCCGAGCTGCGTGCGCAGGCGCTCGCCCGCTTCGGGCGCGTGCCGGCGCGCGTCGATGCGCAGATCGCCAACCTGCGCGAGGGCCTGCGCCTCGGCTACTCGCAGGCCGACGTGAACGTGAAACAGGTGATCGAGCAGCTCGATCGGCTCAGCCAGGGCAAATCCGAGCAATCGACCTTCTTCGCCATGGCGCGGCGCGATCCGGACCCGGCGTTCGGCAAGGCGCTCGCCGAGTTGCTGGAAAGGCAGGTGGTGCCGGCGCTGGCGCGCTACCGCGACTTCCTCGCTGCCGAGTACCTGCCCCGCGCGCGCAAGAACCCCGCGGTCGCGGGAAATCCCGACGGCGCTTCGTGCTATCGCGCCGCGTTGCGCCTGGCCACGACCAAGGCGCTCGAGCCCCAGGCGGTCCACGCGCTCGGGCTCGCCGAGCTCGCGCGCCTCGAGGTGGAGATGGCCGCGCTGTCGGCCAAAAGCTTCGGCGGCGCGAGCCTCAAGGCCGTCTTCCAACGCTTCACCACCGAGCCGGCCTACCTGCAAAAGGATGCCGCGGCGGTGACCGCGCAGGCGATTGCCGCCGTTGGGCGCGCCAAGGCCGCGCTGCCGCGCGCGTTCGGCCTGCTGCCCACTGCAGACGTGGGGGTCGAGCCGATCGCCAAGTTCCAGGAACGCACGACCGCGCCCTATTACCAGTTCGCGGCGCTCGACGGCTCGCGTTCGGGCACCTACCGGATCCGGCTATACGAGGCGGAGAAGCAGAGCGTGGTGCTCGGCGAGTCGATCGCGTTCCACGAGACCCTCCCCGGCCATCACCTTCAGCTCAACATCGCCAACGGGCGGAAGGACCTCCCCCGCGTCGCGCGCTTCCTCTTCAACAGCGGCTTTGCCGAGGGCTGGGCCCTCTACGCCGAGCGGCTCGCCGACGAGCTCGGCCTCTACACCGACGACGCGCAGCGCTTCGGCATGCTGAGCAGCGCCGCGTGGCGCGCCTGCCGGCTCGTCGTCGACAGCGGGATCCACGCGCTGGGGTGGGATCGCCAGAGGTCGATCGCCTTCCTCCTCGCGCACACCGCGACGCCCGCGTCGCAGGCCGAGCAGGAAGTCGACCGGTACATCTCCTGGCCCGGCCAGGCCACGGCGTACATGACCGGCTACGTCGTCATCCGCAAGCTGCGCGAGGACGCCGAGAAGACGCTGGGGCCTCGATTCGACCTCCGCGCCTTCCACGATCGCGTGCTCGACGCGGGCAACGTGCCGCTCCCAGTGCTCGAGCGGCGCATCGGTGAGTGGGTGCGTCGGCGCGGCGGCTGACCTGGGGCGGCGAATAGCGTTCGAATCAGTTTTTGCCCGGGGACGCGGTATCGGCTTCGGTCGCTCACGAAATCAAACAACCGTTGTCGGCGATGATAATGAATGCCGGCGCCGGCCTCCGCTGGCTTGATCGCGCGACGCCCGATGTCGGTGAGGCGAAGGCAACATTGAAGGAAATCGTGAGCGCTGGCCATCGTGCGGCACTGGCCGGCTTGTCGGTATCTTAGATCTTCACGGCTCCTTGGCCGTTCAAAAGCGCATGGCGATCGATGCAGCGCTGATGCGCGACCCGAGAATACTGCAGATCAGCTTTCTCTTCGTGTTCCTCGTGACGGGTCTTGCGTGGCTCGGTTTCGAGCTGCCGCTCTGGCAACCTCCGATGATCATTGCCAGCGCACTGGGGACGCAGTGGGCATTGACACATCTGACCGGTGGGCCTCCGGCCGGTTTCCGCTCGCCGCTGATCAGCTCGCTGGGACTGTCGCTATTGCTGCGGACGGACGTCGCCTGGATTCCGTTGCTGGCGGCAATCGCCGCAATCGCGTCGAAGTTCATCCTCCGCATTCGCGGCAAACACATTTTCAATCCGACGAATTTCGGGCTCGTGGTGGCGATGCTTTTGACGCCGCGCTCCTGGTGCTCGCCCAGCCAGTGGGGTGAGAACGGCGCGCTGATTGCCTGGATTGCGATTCTTGGACTCGCCGTTGCGCACCGCGCTTTCCGCTCCGATATCAGCCTCGCCTTCGTCTGCTCCTGGCTTCTGCTCAAGGTCAGCCGCGTGGTCTATCTCGGGCAACCGCTGCCCGTGCTGGTGCACCAGCTCTCGACCGGAAACCTGATCCTTTTTGCATTCTTCATGATCTCTGATCCGAAGACGACGCCGGACAGCCGAGCCGGTCGCGTTCTCTACGCGATGGTTGTCGCATCGTTCGCCTTCTATTTGCAGCACGGCCTGTGGAAGCAGAACGCCCTCATCTGGTCGCTCTTCTTGCTTTCGCCGCTCGTGCCGCTGATCGACTCGATCTTCAAAGCAGACCGCTACCAATGGCCGACCGAAAGGACCGCTTCATGTTCACCCGCTGCTGTTCCCTCTCATTGATCGCGACGGTGCTGGCGTTGCCATCCGGTGCAGCGCACGCCTTCTGCGGTTTCTACGTCGGCAAGGCCGACGCATCCTTGTTCAACGACGCATCTCAGGTTGTCTTGGTTCGAGACGGAGACCGGACCGTTGTCACGATGTCGAATGACTACAAGGGGGAGCTGACCGATTTCGCGCTGGTCGTCCCGGTGCCGTCGGTGATCACCAAGGATCAGATTCACATCGGCGACCGGAAGTACATCGAGCGCCTCGATGCCTACTCCGCGCCGCGCCTGGTCGAGTATCACGACCCCGATCCGTGTGCGATCCCTGAAAGACCCATGGCCAGGTTGAGCGCAGCTGGCGGGGTGGGAGGTGTGGTGGGTGGGACGCTCGGGGAGCGGGCGCACGCGCTCGGCGTCACGGTTGAGGCGAGCTACGCGATCGGCGAATACGACATCCTCATTCTATCGGCGAAGGAATCGGTGGGGCTGGAGACCTGGCTCCGCGAAAGCGGGTACCGCATTCCGGCGAAGGCCTCGGCGGCGCTCGCGCCGTACATCCGGCAAGACATGAAGTTCTTCGTCGCCAAAGTAAATCTCAAGAACCAGAAAGCGGGCGGCTTCAACTATCTGCGGCCACTCCAGATTGCATACGAGTCGCCCAAGTTCATGCTGCCGATCCGGCTTGGGATGGCGAATGCCCGCGGTCCCCAGGACCTGGTGGTGTACGCTCTGACTCGCAAGGGCCGGGTGGAATCCACGAACTACCGTACCGCGAAGATGCCCACCGGCATGGACGTGCCCGTCTTCGTGAAGAGCGAGTTTTCATCCTTCTACAAGGCGGCGTTCGACCGAGCTCACCGGAAAGAGAATGGTCGAGCTTTGCTGACCGAATACTTTTGGAACATGGCCTGGTGCGATCCTTGCGCCTCCGAACCGCTCAGCACTGAGGAGCTGCGGCAGCTCGGCGTCTTCTGGTTCGATGAACGCCCGGGCGATGGTTCATTCGGTGGTCCGGGCGGCGTCCGCTTCTCTGGCCCGCCTCCGGTGATGCTCACCCGATTGCACGTCCGCTACGATGCCGAGCACTTTCCGGAAGATCTCATGTTCCAGGAGACGGGAGACCAGGAAAATTTCCAGGCGCGCTATGTCTTGCGCCACGCCTTCAAGGGATCCTTGAGCTGCTCGGAAGGCGAGGACTATCGGGCGTCTCTGGCGAGGCGGCATCAGGCGGAAACGCGCACCTTGGCGGATTTGACTGGATGGAAGGTCCCCACGATACAGCAGAAGATGGCCAGCGAAGCGGCGGCGGTCGATTCGCCCTGGTACAAAAAAATCTGGCGCTGAAAATTGGCGCCGCCGAGGCTGGACGCGACAGCCCACGTGAGAATCGAGCCGATCGCAGGCAAGCACTGCGACATTGTCGACAAGTTCCGATCGCCTCTACCTGGCCGCGAGCCAGCGGCCGATGGCTCGCTGCGTGCGCTCGCGGAGCTCGACGTCCTGGCGCAGCCGCTCCAAGGTCTGCGCGATCGCCTGCCGCGCCTCTTCGAGAGGGTGCGCGGCGAGAAACGCCTCGGCCTCGTCGAGGTGGCGGCGCTCGACGAGAGCGCCGATCGCCTCGATTACGCGGCGCATGAGCATAGGAGCAGCCGCCAAACGCGCGTGGAGCCGCTCCCAGTCGGAGCGCAGCCGCGCCCAGCCCATCTCACGCGCCGACCGGTTCGACAGCACCGCGCCAACGAACGACGCAGTATCTTGGAGGGGCACCTCGTCCGTGAAGACCATCTCGACGCCGCGCGCGGCAAGCGTCGGATTCTCGAAGGCCGCGAGCGCGAGCAGGTAACGCCGCCGGAAGGTCGGATCAGTCTCCGCGGCGAAGAGCGCGCGGAAGGCATCGAAGCGAGCGGCGTCGCCGTCGCGCGCCACCATCACCACCGCCGCCTCGTGCAGGTTTGGCTCGAGGGCCGAGCGATCGCCCGCGATCCAGCGGTCGAGCCGTTCCCGAGCCTCGGCGGCGACCGCCGGCTCGCGCGCGACGAGCCCGAGCGCGCGCACCGCCGCGGCGCGCCGCAGCCGCACCCCATCGGTTTCGTCGAAAGCGGCATCCCACCCAGTCGCCGCTAGCTGGTGCCTGAACACCGCGCCGACGAACCGCTGCAGGGCGGGGCGATCCGGATCGGCGACGAGCCGATACTCGACCACGGCGAGACGACCGACGATCTCGTCGAGCACCGCGTAGTCCTCCTCGCCGCCGAAGCGGCCGGAGAGGTCGAGAAAGGCGGCGATCTCGCGCTCGGCGGCGCGCACCAGCGCCCATTCGTCCGACAGGAGCGAGATCCTCTCGGACGAGGCAAGTTGGCCCAGGTGCCCGCCCAGCGCCGCCAGCGCCGCAGAGTCGTACGCCACCCGATAGAAGCCGGTCGCCCCCGCGTTGGCAAAGACGAAAGCGGGGTCGCCCTCGGCGGCCAGCTGCACCTCGGCGGTCGGACCGCTAAGCAGGATGCGCTGCTCGGTCGTGCGTTCGCCATCCCCGACGCGCAGGACAAGCGGTACCGGCCAGGCCGTCCCGTCCGACTCCTTCGCGGCGGCCGGATCCGAGAAGAAGCGCCGCTGCTCGAGCCGAAGCATCCGCCCCTGCCGCGACGCGCGCACCACCGGAAAACCGCTCTGGCGGATCCACGCGTTCGCGAGCTCCAACACCGGCTCCCGCGATGCCTCGGCGAGGGCTGCCCACAGATCATCGGCGATCGCATTGCCCTGGGCGTGCCGTTGCATGTACACGCGGATGCCCTCTCGGAAGCCGCGTTCGCCGAGGTAGCCTTCGATCATGCGAAGTACGGCGCCCCCTTTTTCATAAGTGATCAGGTCGAAAGCCTCTCCCGCCTCGGCGACATTGCGGATTTCGGCGCGGATCGGATGGGTGGAGCGGAGAGCGTCGAGGTTCATCGCTGCGGTCTTGCCCTGGTCGAAGTCGACCCAGACGCGCCAGTCCCCTTTCCACTGATCGACGGTCTTGTAAGCCATCCAGGTGGCGAAGGCTTCGTTGAGCCAAAGGTCGTCCCACCAGCTCATCGTCACCCAGTTACCGAACCACTGGTGCGCCAGCTCGTGGGTCACCACCTCGGCCACGCGCTTCTTCTGCGCCAGCGAGGCGGTGGCCGGATCGAGCAACAGCGCCACCTCGCGGAAGGTGATGAGCCCCGCGTTCTCCATCGCCCCCGCCTCGAACTCGGGCAGCGCCACCTGGTCCAGTTTTTTGAAGGCGTAGGGCACGCCGAAGTAATCCTCGAGCCGCGGCAACATCTCCGCGGCGACGTCCTGAGCAAATCCGGTGAGCGCCAGCTTCTGCGGCTGCGCGAAAGTTCGGACCGGCACGCTTCGCACCGCGATGGGCGGGTGGGCCTCCAGTGGGCCGATCACCAGGGCGACGAGGTACGTCGGCAAGGGCGGCGTCTGCGCGAAGCGGACCAGACGCCTGGAGCCGAGGTCCTCCTCGCCTATGGGCGGACTGTTGGAGAGCACGACAGGCCCCTTCGGCGCCTCGATCGCGAGGCGCCACGTCGCCTTGAACCCCGGCTCGTCGAAGCACGGAAAAACGCGCCGCGCGTCGGCCGCCTCGAACTGCGTCGCGACGATTCCGTCGCCCGCCGGGTACATCCCGCGTAGGCCGTCGGTCATCTTGCCTGCCCAGGCCAGCTCGAGCTCAGCCTGGCCGGCGCGCAGCGGCGGGGAAAAGCTGAGCACGACCGTCTCGCTCACCGGCGCAAGGCGCACGACTGCATCGCGCTCCTGCCCGCCGGCGCGCACCCTGGCGCCCGTCGGCTCAAGCTCCGCCGCGTGCAAGATGATCTCGTCGCAGGGGCGGGCGAGGATCAGGTCGATGCGCTCGGTGCCGGAGAAGCGGCGACCCTCGAGATCCACCGAGAGCTTCGCCTCGTACGCGGACGGCCGAATGTGGGGCGGGAGGCGAAAGTTCTTGTCGTCGGTAGCGTGCGGCATGGGTTTCCTGGTCGTCCCGGTGGGAATGAGCACGCCAGCATGCCCGAGGCAACGCAAAGGTGCAGCCAGTTTTGACTGGCTCAACAGTCCCCGCTATCAGATAACCGATCCGTCGCTCTTGTATGATTGCCGACCGTCGGAAGCGCAGAGGTCTACGAGAGCCGCGGTGCTTGGCGGGGCACTGCTCGCCCATTTCTGGATGCGCCTTGGCCGGCTCCCCTAGAGGGCGCCGTGGAAAGCCAGTCCACGTCCAATCCGACCTCGATCGCGCAATATGCAGTCGAAGCGGTGCCGGCGAAGAGGTAAATCAGAGCTCGAGGGTCATCCCGTCGTCGGCGTTGCGTGGGAGTGTGCTCTGGTGCATTGCGTCCCGCCAAGGGTTGTGCGAGTAGGAAAACAGGAGGTCCTGACGCATGAAGCGTGCCCTGCTCCTCGCCCTGGCGCTTATCTCCGCCGATACCCTCGCCACCGGCGACAAGAAGAACCCCACCGTCGCGCGGCATTGGCATGGGAAGGTCGCGACCGCCCGCGCCGCCGAATACGAAGCGTATTTGCGTGCAGCCATCGCGAAGTTTCCCTCGATCAAGGGGAACCACGGCTACCAGATGCTTCGCGAGCCCGCAGGCGAGGTCACGCACTTCTCCGTCATTTCGTACTGGGAATCGCGCGACGCCATTCACGCCTACGCGGGCGAAGACATCTCGAAGGTGCACGCGCTACCGCGCGATCCCGAGTTCCTGATCGACCCCGAGCCCAACGTGCACAACTACGACCTCGTGATCGACGCACGTAGGTGAAGTCTCGCTCCGAAAATTAAACGCGGACAGGCTCTCGGTCGACGCGGTTCGCGGTAAGCTGAATGGGCGAAATAACCTCTGCCCGACAACTCCCGAGCGTCAGTGACTGGCAGGAGTCACGACGGCTCATGGCGCCTTCGTTCCATGAGCCGCCTCTGATCGGAGCACCAGCCTAGTAGCCGCCGATGATGACATCGCGCAATGTAAACGTCAGATATCCCCGGCCACCGGCCACTTCCTTAAGCTTCTGCGCAGGGAGCGTCCGTAGATCAGCGGGGGTAGTCTTCTGATCGATCTGCTTCTTTTCAGTCTTCGAGGTCATGATTGTTTCCTTTCTTCAATCTCTAGGTAGTGGCGCCAGCGGATCTGCTGGCCTCTACTCAAGAAGATCGGAAGCGGACGGAAAAAGACGACAGGTCCGACCCTTGATCGTCACGACTGGACATTGGGGTCGTTGTCGGCGCATTCTCGGACAGGGTTGCCGGCCATGCGTCGAATCCTCATCGCTGTCGCTTCGGCCCTCGCGGCCTGGTTGCTTGTTGGCGCCTTCGCTGTCCATGTCATGCGCGCAGCGACCCGGCCGCAAGGTCCACGAGACTGACCAAGTCCTTGTAATTGCGTTCCAGCTGCAAAGAAACACGACGAGCGGAGAATACAAATGGTCGGTCTGTATCCACGCAGCTACTGATCGAAAAAGAAGACAAGCTGTTTTGCGTTGGCGCATCACCTGTTGCGCGCGCGCGACACCTTGACCTGGAAGCGGGCGTATCTACTCCGGAGCTGGTTCGGTTGAGATCTCCGAGGCTCAACGGCCTCGTTCGTGCCGATTTCCTCCCTCAATATCTCGTCAACTGGCACCGGCATGCTCATTGCTCCTAGCGCTGACACGAACCCCTCGAAATAAGGAGCTTCACATGACTTCGAACATTTCTCGCCTGGCCTATTCATTGTTGACGATTGCCGCACTGGGCTGCGGGGGAGGACTCCCGCTCCAATCGACCTCGGACGATACGGCGCCGGTCCATCGAACCGTGGTGCACTTGAATGCCGACGGATCATCAACAGCCTCGGTGGAAACGATTACGCGCGCTGAACAGCAGGCCGAGATTGAGGCTCGGCGCGCAGCTCACGAGCGTCGGCAGGATTCCGGCATCGCCACGCGACAGGACGCAATCTCCGTAGACGGAGGCTGCGCCTACTCGAGCATGTGGATGTTTGACCAGATTAACTACCACGGCAGCGAAATCTGCTTCTATGGCGAAGGGATAGCGACGCTGGCCAACTACGAGCGCGCCTATTTTGACGGAATCGAACTGGTCTTAGGCGGCAACTGGCAAGCAGCGACAAGAAGCTACTACGCGGGAAATGAACAGGGCGCATTTCATGGTCCGCCCTCCGACCCGTGGTTCGCCTATTGCAGCGAGGCATTTGGCCCCTGGGGACACCTCCAGGTCGCTGCCCAGTGCGCCCAGGTGTCCTACGAGCTGATGCTGCTCGATTGGTAAGGATTCGTCGAAGCGGAGTCGGCCGTTTCTGCCCTGGATTGACGACTTCGCTTTAAGCATCAAGACGGAACCCGATCTCGACGTCGGCCCCCGGTTTCCCGCCCTGAATGCCCCAGTTCGTCAGTGAAGGCTCATGAAGAACGACGAGGACCTTTTCCGGCGCAATGCCCGGGGCGCGTCCCAGGTTTCGGACCAGGGCCGCGTAGAGCTGGCGCTTCGCATTCAGGCTTCGCCCCGGAAATACCGTGAGCTCGATGAGAGTAAACTCAGGGCCCTTCTCCGATTCGAAGTGCTTTGGATCATGCTCATGGAGTATCTGGTTACGGTCTTGGTCCGGGATCCGGAATGCTTCGACCAGCGCCGCGTGGACGCTGTCGAGAATCGCCTGCCGGTCGGTGTCAGGCCGGCCACGAGCTACATGAATGTGGACGATGGGCATTGCGATCCTCTACTACGCGTAGGTTCACGAGCAAAGACGGACGCGACGGTCGATCCACGTTTTGCTTTACATTCCCAGGCCCTCAGTCGGTCATCCGCAAAGCCGACCATCGAGCTAGGCTCTTTCTCCAGGGTCGGTGGGACCATGAACAATAGAACAATCGGGAAGAGATTCCGTGCGATGGCAACCGCTTTTGGCGCGGTAGCCGGGCTCTTTCTCTTTCGGGACGTCGGTGCGCAAACCTGCACTCCCGACTTTCTCATCACGCCAACGCCCAATGGGCCTCGATACAACCGCTCTCGACTGAAAACTGCCGAATCCCGTCAGGCCTTGGCCGGCGCGGCTTGGCTGGTGATGCCGCGCAGGGTGGGACGCGTCACGCAAAGCAATGCCACCGCTGACAGAGTGAAACCGGCGCCGACAAACAGCTGGCCTAACCCAACGTACTTGAGCAGCACGCCGGCCGCCGAGGCCGCTACCGGCGACAGGCCCATGAAGGTGAACATCAACAAGCTCATGGTGCGGCCCATATAAGCCTGTGGCACGCGTCGCTGCACCCAGCTGAAGAGCGCGATTTGCACCATACCAGCCAGCGTACCCACCGCGGCCATGAAGGCTGAACCCACCAGGGTTGAATGTACCAGGGCCATGGCGGCGATACCGAGCCCGGCGACCATGTCCACGCACAGTACCGCCAGCCCTACGCGCCCCCCGATGCGGCGCATAGCGAAGCCCGAGAGCACGCTGCCCGCCATGATGCCGGCCCCGTTGGCGGTGCGTAGCAACCCCAGGGATTTGGCGCCCTGGTCCATGCGCGTGTTGGCCAACACCGGCAGGCCCACCAACAGCGGGCCTGCAACGAACACGGACACCGCGCCCATATAGAGGATGAAGGCGCGCAGCTGCGGGTCGGACCAGACAAAGCTGACTCCCTTGGCCACATCGCCCAGCACCCCGCCCTCTTTCTTCTGCGGGTGGTAATCGCTGTGCACGCGCACCAGGGTTAGGGACGCCAGCGAGAACAGGAAACTGACCGCGTCTATGCTGAAGGCCAGGCCCATGCCGCGGGCGTCGGCCAGGTTTTGCCCCGAACCGCCGGACCCTAAAGCGATGACGAAGCCGGCGATGACCGGCCCTGCGAGCAAGGCGAACTGGCGCACGCCCATGAAGGTGGCGTTGGCCTTCGCGAGCTGCTCCGGCTCCAGGAGTTGCGGCAGAATGGCGCCTCCGGCGGGATAGGAGAAGGCGGTGGACAGTCCTATGCCCAGAGCCAGGATATAGACCTGCCACATCTGGATGGCGCCCGTCACGACCAGTGTCGCCAGGATGGCGATGAGTAGGGCGTTCACCGCGCGCGAGTTCAGCAGCACCTTGCGCGGCGACATGCGATCAACCACCGCGCCTCCCACCAGAATGAACACGGCCAGCGGCAGCGCCATGAGCGCCAGCACGAACCCAAGTTGCTGCGGATCGCCGGTCAGCTTCAGCACGAGCCAGGGCAGCGCCAACAGCGTGAACTGGTCGCCCAGAATCGAGATCGAGCTGCCCATGAATAGCAGGCGGAAGTCGCGGTTGGCGAACAGCGAGGTCTTGGCGGCATTTTCCATGGTCTACCGGGGCGGCGCGAGTACCCTCAACATCCCTTCGGTCCCCTCGATCACAGCCCTTGCGGGGGGAGTTTTAGCACCCCGTTTGCGCCTATTTCACTGCTCTCATTTAGCTCATTTTGGTGCAATAGCGAAAGGGAGGCCGCTCTGCGGCGCGAACGCCCTCCTCGTCGTCGCCCCTAGAGTCCAGGCTCGGCAAGTACCCCTTTAACCAGGGTTGAAACAGCTGTTCAGGCTCGGATGAGCAGTTTCCGGCACCTTTTGCGCTTTAGAGCAGGAGGCGTCCCTGCGCAAAACAAGGAGGGTGACATGAGACGCGAAAAAGTGTGGCTCTTAGTTGTCGTTTTCATTCTCGCTCCGCTTCTCGCTGCACTGCTCTCGCTCGCAACACCACCGGCCACAGCAACACGGCCAATGAGGCCAGTCCATTTCCTATCAACACCCCTGGCGCTGCCCACATCGCGGGCGGGACCCCTGCGCTCTTCTCTGGCACTGCCGCCGGCGGCGACCACGCTGCGACTGAGTTCAACGCGTTCTTCGGCGACACCACCGGCAGAGGCAACACCGCAGCCAGGATCGACGCGCTGAGAAACAACACCATCGGCAACGACACCGTCACCGGGTACGCTTTGCGCAGCGCCTGACTAGATGGCTGGCGTGGCTAAAGAATCCTCCGCCCACCGCTTCCGAAGGTAGATGAAATTGATGATCCAGGCGACGGGGTTGAAGCTGAGAATCGTGAGCGCGATCCAAGCCCAGTGGCGACGCTGTGCGAAGAACCATGCGAGTACTGCATAGATGACGCCGCAAGCGATCACGGCACTAACGCCGGATTCGAGGAGGATACCGATGGCAATGCCGCCGATGAACAACTGAATGCTAAAATAATTGCCCCACCTGTACGGCCTCTTCCCTGGATTGCGCCGCTGGAAGCGACGATTGAGAGCGAATGCGACGACAATTGGCACAATAGTTACGCCAACCATGATGGCGACGATCGCAAGAACTATGAGAACGGGTCCGATCGTGTTCACCGAGCTCGGGGCGGGGCTGGAATTGAGCGGTAAGGCTTGGTTAGTGTCCATCGTTATTACGACTTTTCCTCGAGCGTGTCCCTTTTCCAGGTACCCGAGCGCCTCGGGGACCTCGCCAAAGCTGTAACGCCTGTCGATAACCGGTTTGACCTTCCCGGCCTGCATAAGATCGCTGAGGATGGTCAGGTCTTCTTTGTTCAGCTCCGCCAGAAGCATGACGAATTTCTGGCTTACGAACGGTGACAAGATGAGCGCTTTGATCGGACGAGAGAAAAAAGTCCCGATCCATCGATCGTCTGGTCCGCCGCCTCCGACCGTGACGAGGATGCCCTTGGGCTTTAAGACGCCCCTCCATTCCAACAACGAATGATTCCCAACGTTGTCGAGAACCAGGTCGTAGCGTTGATCGCTTTTGGTGAAATCCTCCCGGGTGTAATCAATGACCTGGTCTGCGCCGATTGATCGGACCATACCCACGTTCCTCGTACTGCACACGCCGGTCACATCCGCGCCGAACGACTTGGCGATCTGCACCGCGAAGGTGCCCACCCCTCCAGACGCGCCGTTGATCAAGACCTTCTGCCCGGGCTGAATCTTTCCCTTGTCGCGAAGGGCCTGCAATGCGGTGATTCCCGCAATAGGTACAGACGCCGCTTGCTCAAAAGTCAGGTTGGCCGGTTTCAGTACCACTGCTCGATCCTCGAGAACAGTGACGTACTCGGCGAAGGCACCGGTTCTCCCGCCGAATACCTCATCGCCTGGCTTGAGGCGCGTCACGTTCCTGCCAACCGCTTCAACCGTCCCCGCGTAGTCAACGCCGAGGCGTGTGACCTCTGGTTTAAGCAGCCCAAACGCGATGATCCGAGCGAGGTACGGAGTGCCTCTCATGTAATGCCACTCAAGTGGATTGACGGAAGCCGCCCGAACCCTGACCAAGACTTGATGGTCATTGGGAACAGGCTTTTCGACCTCTTCAAGGCGAAGGACATCGGGTGAACCATAGTTGTGATAAACGATGGCTTTCATCCGTGGGGGAGAGCTTGCGCCCGGTGTCTGGGCGAGCGCCGCGCTGGTGAAGAAGAGCGCGGCTAGGCAGATCGCACCGATCAAAGGCCGTGAATGTTCCGTGCCCATACTCTTTACCTTCTTGGTGAGCAGGTCAACCAACAAAACTAGCAGTCCTGGCTTTGAGGAGCAGTGCGTCGGGGGCGGCTGCAGCAGAAAAGCCATGGCCCTCCCTCTCTTAGGCGCTGAGTACGGTGGAGCGCGCCAGCCCATTGCACCTGGACGCTCCCGCTGCTCGTCAATTGTGCTCGTGCGAAGCCGCGACGGGTAGCGGCGAACACGAGGCCGCCGGCGCCTGACCCGGTACGGTGATGATTTAGCCGACCTGGCAACTCTCGCGGCTTCGACCATCGTCGCGACGGTCTCGGGGGTCCCGCCGTTGTGAGAGCGACGTCGTCTGAAGTACGATGACAACGTTGACGGCGGTGGTGCGACGGATGTCGAGGGAGGCCGCACCTGGTTTCCAAGCCCTCTCAAGCAACACCGAAGGTTGGTGGAATACTGCCAGCGGAGAAGGTGCACTCCAAAACAACACCGTGGGTGGCGACAACACCGCCACGGGTTTCGAAGCGCTCCACAGCAACACCGGCAACAACAACACCGCGACGGGGGCGCTTGCTCTCCGTCTCAACATTTCTGGCAGTGATAATACCGCAACCGGAACTGCGGCGATGGGATCAAACATCACGGGCGAGGCCAATACCGCGAGCGGCGTCGACGCGCTCATCAAGAGCACCAGCGGTAGCAACAACGCGGCTTTCGGGTATGGTGCGCTCTCACGGAACACCACTGGCGACAAGAACACTGCCCTTGGGTTTGCCGCCTCAAAGCAGTTCCGCCACTACAGGCCCATGGCTCAGGACTTCTTCGCCGCCTTTGGACACGACGGCATCGGGACCATCGGAACCGATACCACCATCACCTCGACGGACATGGATGGAATTCTCATGGTTGCGGCCCAGGCGCTGGAGAAGCGAAGCGTCGAACAGCGGAGGGAGATAGAGGCTCTGCGAGCCGAAAACGCTGACCTCAGGGTGCGGCTCGAAGCCGTGGAGCGGATCATTGGCAGCAAGGCCGACTAGCGTGCAGCTCAATGACGAACTTGGGGTCGTTCGCTCGTGGTCGGCCCTCGCCACCCCGGATGGCGCCGTTGCTTATGTCGCCTTCTTCCGGAACACGCTCCTGCCACAGCTTCGTCGCATTCCGGGTCATCGCGGAGCTCTCGTGCTCCGGCGACCTGTTGGTGACGGAATCGAGATCACGGTCTTGACCTTCTGGGAGTCGATGGATGCGGTCAAGAGATTTGCGGGTGACCCACCCGATCGCGCCGTCGTGGAACCGGAAGCGCGCGCACTCCTTCTGTCGTTCGACAAGCACGTCAAACACCTTGCGATTGGACTTACGAGCTTGGCGCCGGAGCCGTGAAACGGCCGATCGAAGCGAGAGTCGAAGGCGTGCTCCGTTAATGTCCCGACGACGCCGGTTCGGCATTCACCCCCGTCGCCAGGGGCACGTCGCGGCCCTCTCCGAAGCCGAGCACCCAGAATCGAGGCGGAGGGATGAATCTCAGCATTTCCTGTTGGAGCAGTTGAACCGGCTCATCGATGCCGTCGTCGCCCAGCTGAAAAGTTCCAAAGTGGATGGCGACGCTGGTGGCGGCTCCGACGAGCTGATGAGCCTTGAGTGCGTCGGAAGGGGACATGTGAACTGGAGACATGAACCACTCCGGCCGGAAGGCGCCGATCGGTAAGAGAGCCAGGCGGACCCCTCCGAACCTGCTTCGTATCTGCCCAAAATGCGGACCCAGCGCGGTGTCTCCAGCAAAATAAACGGGTCCAGCGCTGCCTTGGACGACGAAACCCGTCCACAGCGCGCGGTTGCGGTCGGTGACGCTGCGATTGGAGAAATGCTGTGCCGGCACACCGGTGAGCGTCAAGCCAGGAGCGAGATCAACGCTCTGCCACCAATCCAACTCGGCAGTTACCGGGATACCCCGAGATCGAAGCAGAGCGCCATTCCCCAGGGCGGCGTAGATTCGCGGGTGGTGGTCCTGCACGAGTCTCCGAAGGGTGGCGACATCGAGATGGTCGTAGTGATTGTGGCTGATCAGCACTGCATCGATCGGCGGCAGGTCTTCCCAGCGCACTCCCGGCGGTCGGGCCCGCCGGGGTCCGGCCCATGAGAACGGACTACACCGGTCGGACCAGATCGGATCGGTGAGCACATTGAAGCCATCCATCTGCACGAGCGCGGTCGCGTGGTTCACGAAGGTCACTCGAAGGTCACGTGGGCCGACGGGGCGCGGAGGAGGTGGGCCGGGCGTGGACCCGGGCTCTTCGCGCCAGGGCCCGCGGTGACGGGTCAGCACCCAGTGGATGATACCTGCTCGGGGTTGCTCAAGCGGCTGCAGATTATGGAAGCGCTCTCCATCAAAATGATCAGAGGGCGGCCCCCGGTACCGCGGCGTCGCCAGCGTTGCGTTGACCACGGCGATTGCCAAGGCGAGGACCAGCGCCAGTGACAGTACGAGCATTCCGATGCTGCTCCTTCCTCGGCACAGCTGCGGCACCGCCTGTTCCTAACATCGAGTCTGCTCGACTTCGCCATTCGTTGAAGCGTCCGCGGACCAGCTCACGCCGCGCGCTTCACGAATGTCCGTCTTGATTCCCCTCGCTCGTTTCCGGCGCTCGAAGTCATGGCGCGCTCTCTCGACGACCCCCCGATACTGCAGACCGCATCGGACTATATTGTGAAGTCGCGCCAATCGATTGACAAAAGCTGCTCGATGATTCACGTCACCGACTTTCACGAAGGGAGTAACCCATGCAACCCAAGCGTCTGCTGATCAGTGGCCTTACTGCTGGCGTGGTGATGGCGGTCGTGGACTTCTTTGCCAACGGGGTTGTTCTGGCGGAAAGGTACAAGATGCTGCAGCAAACAGGCTATTTTCTGCCTGCGCCACGGCTCCCGTTCTTCCCTCTCTGGATCTTGACCGAGCTCGGGCTCGGAATAGGAGTGGCTTGGATCTATGCTGCGGTCCGGCCCCGCCTGGGTCCGGGTCCGAAAACTGCGCTAACGGTGGGCGTTGTTCTCGGACTGATGATGAACGTTCCAGGAAACCTGGCGCAGGCCTCATGGAGCGCCGTGGGTCGTTTCGTGCCCCTGGTGTGGTTGATTTTCGGCCTGATCGGCACCATTGCCGGCGCCCTCGTCGCCGGCGCGCTGTACAAGGAGGAGCCGGCGCAGGCGGCGTCGGGCAAATTGCCATTGGCGCGCTGATGCCGACGCGTTAGAGACGGACAGGAAGGAGAACAACGATGAACCCAGCCATCAGAGTAGGCGCCAGGTTTCCGGACATCGAGCTGCCGGACGGCGAGGGCAAAACCCATCGGCTATCGACGATCCAGGGCAGCGATCCAATGGCGGTGATCTTCTATCGCGGCTGGTTTTGACCCAAGTGCCAGCGCCAGCTGGAAGGGCTCGTCGAGCTCGAACGAGAATTAGAGGTGGCGTACACAAAAGTCGTGGCGATCAGCGTAGACCCGCCAGCCACCGTGCGGGAAACGCAGAGCGCGCTGAAAGCGCAATTTCCGATCCTCTCGGACGAGAGCAGGCACTGGCAGCAGCAGCTCGATCTGGTGGAGTACACGGACGAGCACCATCTGCCCTACATTCCCTACGCGTTCCTCCTCGAGCCGGGGCTGGTCATCCACAAGATCTACAACGGCTATTGGTTTTGGGGCCGGCCGACGATGGAGGACCTACGCCAGGATTTTCGAGCGATATCGATCAAATGCCGGCCCGACTGGGACGCGCAGGCGCCTGCCGTGAAGGAGGTCTGGGAGGAAGCAAAGAAAGAGGGCCGTCGGCTCGGCCCAGCTGAATTCCATCGTCGGATCAAGGCCAAGCGAGGCAAGTAGAGAACCGGTCGCTAGCCGTTTGGGAGGTCGCGTTCCTCGCCTGACCGCTGGCTGGTCCAGTGGATGCCTTATTCGCCGCCCGCTCAATGCTTGGTTCGTGCCTCGTCGCTGCCGACGCAGTGGTGGCAGAAGAAGAGCGCGTGCGGATCGTACTTCCGCTTGATCGCGAGCAGCTTCTCGTAGTTCTCGCCCCAGAAGGAGCGCTTCCAGTCAGGCTCGAAGTAATCCGTCTCGTTCACGTACGAGCCCGCGCCGGGCGTCGCGTCGCGCAGGATGCGCATCGCTTCGCCCACGCGCGCGCGGTAGTCCCTGGCGGTAGCGAGGTCCGGCTCGTGCCCGGGCACACCGGGAAGCGCGTCGCCGCCGGCGGCGATGATCGCCAGCGCCGCGGCCTTGTACAACGCCGGATTCACCGATGTCTCGCGACCGCGCCGGATCGCGTTGGCGGACGCGCCGGCCTGCCCTTTGTTGAAATGAAGCTGCACCGTCCACTGGCGCGAGGCCTCGAACAGCACGGCGGCAAACTTCTTTGCCTCGCCGAACCGATCGAGAGGAACCCAGCGCGATTGATACGCGTACCAATACAGCGAGACTTGATCACCATCGCCTGTCCACCAGTAGAGGCCCGGCGGCGCACCGGCCCGCTCGTCGGTGCGAATGGCCTCGGGCGCATAGCGTTTCAGGTTGTCATGGTTCCACATCCTGTCGGCGGGCATGTCGTCGAATTTGATCTTGATCGCGAAGCTCTCCGGATGCTGCTCGACCCACGTGCGAAACGGCTTCCACAGCCGTTGTGCGTCGTCGCTACTCATTCCCTGGAACGCGAGCGACAGCCGCAGTTGATTGCGGCGGTTCACCGACGCCTGCTCGCCCCAATGCTCGTCGCTGAGACGGGTTCGATAAAATTCGAGGAAGCGCTCGATCAGCTGCTTGAACGCGGCATCGCTCTTGGCGGCGATCTCTCCGTTAATCCATCCGAAGATCTTCGGCAGCGGATGGGTCATCATCGTCATGCGCGTCACGACGCCGAAGGTGCCACCGCCGCCGCCGCGCAGCGCCCAGAACAGAT
>WNEZ01002323.1_pt1 | contig 19454 bp, 20 predicted proteins | sample 5400521 | NCBI WGS metagenome assembly WNEZ01 (sample SAMN13153339, study PRJNA577476) | soil metagenome | isolation source: 120 cm saprolite under Douglas fir tree site 2 hole 1 replicate 1 | place: USA:California | collected 2015-04-18 | reverse complement strand
TCACCGGCGTAATCGGACCCACGCTATTCACACTAATATTCGCATTCCTCATCGGTAGCCAGGCGCCAGTCAATCTTCCAGGCGCGCCCTTCCTGCTCTCTGCACTCTTAATGGTCAGCTCGCTCATCTTAGCGGCAAAGGTCACTCGCGGTAGAGAACTAGTCTCGCCGAGTGAGCAGTTCCAAACTGTAATTGAATGAATGCAACACGTCCAACACTTTACGCTACATTGGGAGTTCGGTAGCGAGAATATAGCAGACGAAACCCGGCAAGTGTGGCCATTACTGCACCGCCGGTGAGTGTCGCCCAGATCGGCAAAGATGCGACCAACAAAAGACAGCCGAGCAGGCCGAGCCATGAGAACAAGGGGGTCGTCAGTCGCTGTTCTTTGCGCAACTGTAGGGCAGAGAAATGAGTGATAATGTACCAAGTAAGCGTGAATATGCTGGCAACTGCCAACAATCTTCGAAGGTCGAAGCTCAGGGCTAGGACCAGAACTATCAGGCCTATGGTCAGAACAGCATTTCGAGGAATGCGAAATTTCGGGTGGATTGAGCCAAGCCAGTGCGGAAGTTCTTTTGCCTCGCCCATGGTGTATGCGACTCGCGATGCGGTCAGAAGATCTCCGATTAACTCGCTTAGAGATGCAGTCCAGGCAGCTGCAAGAATTACTAATCCTCCCCAGGTTCCTACCGCCTGTGTTGCCGCTCTGAAGAGGGGCACATCGTCTCTCCCCATCGACTGAGAACCTAGTACTCCGAGGGTGGTTGCTGCAACAGCTAGGAAAACCACTGCCGCAACTGCAATACCACCGACAATAGCGATTGGAATTGTCCTTCGTGGATTCTTGATTTCTCCAGCCATGATGGCGGTTCGCATGAAGCCATCCCAAGTCCAGAAGAATATCGCGGCTCCAGCAAGTACGCCCAAAGGCCCGTTATCTCCTAACAGATTCGAGAAATGACCGGGGTTTACGGCGGGGGCGGAAAATGCAACAAAGAGTCCCAATAGAGATACGTTCACAATCATGAGAGTGATCAACACCTTAGTCGTGAGTTGAACATGAAAGAAGTTGAGGACCACGTCCAGCTAGGATGACAATGCCAGCAAACAGTTGGAGAGGTAGACTTGGTATTATTTGGACTGAATAAGCTGCAAATGCGAGCGAGATGACGCTTAGTGAGAAGATCCCTTTCCCGAGGTACGCGCACCCGGCAATGAATCCGATAGTCTTATGATTGAACTCACGTGCCCAAGTAAAAGCTCCTCCTTCCTTCGGATAGGTCACCCCTAGTTGTGCGGCACTGATTCCTGTTGTCAGCGCAATGGGGCCTCCCAGAACCATTGCGACGAGGATGCCACTGCCAGCTCTTGCTGTTGCTGACCCTACCGCTCCAAAAATGCCCGTGCCGATAATCATCGCGGCTGTCATTAGCGTAGCTGTGCTGCGCCCAAGCGTGCGGGCCAGCGACGCTCTTGATTCGCGCTTTCCAGACTGTTGTCCCGATACGACTTCCGCAGGCGCTGGACCCTTGCTCATTTTCGAGCTGTAGTCCCCGGCTCCATCACAAAAGAAGAGCTATTGAACACTTGAGCCCAGCAGCACCCAAATATTTGCGCATCGATCCTTAGACTGCTGGCAGGGTCCCGAAAACCTTCGTAAACTTTTCGTCGTCAAAGTCCAAGCCTAATGCCCTTGTAATTTTCACCACGTTCTTGTAGGCGATGCCAAGGGATCCGGACGCGCCCGGAGACGGAGCCATGTTTGCGCAGATATTTACTCCATCCTTAGGAACCTCTGGGAGAGTAAACTCACCGAGCTTCAACTCTCGCGTTCTTTTGTTGATACCCACGGTGCGCACTCCTCCAAATTCCGTCGCTGGTTTCAAGTCAGCGTACGGAATCGAGGGCACAATCTTTCTCGCCTCAAATTTCCAAAAGAGACGGCGTCCCACAACTGGCAGTGAATATGCGATATTCTTGAGCATGATGTTTCTGATCGCTTTCTTTGAGATGATGGTATCGAGAAGCACAGGGTCAAGGTTGTCGATGAATTCTTTGATATCTGGCTTGCCCTTCTCAAACATCAAGGTTGGCGTTGCTGTGGGTCCGTATCGGGTAACCTCGCCGTCCCACTCTCTGTCGGCATGGGTGGCTGCGAAAGGCACGCCTTCTTCTTGAAACGTGTACACCTTCCCATTAATTACTGAAGGGGAAGTGTAGAATTTGCCTGCTACTGGAAAGGCAACGAAGTCGCCGCCCAAGCCGAGTTGTTTCGCGAATGAGAGCGTGTACGAGCCAGCGGAGACCACGAGATATCGGGCCGAGAAACTTCCGCCGTCGGAGATGTGGATTTCATAGCCGTCTGGGACATCTTCAATTCGTTCCACTCTCGTGTTGAACTTGACATGGATTTTCTTGCCTTGATGTTTGCGTGCGTTGTCTTCAAACGATCTCGCCAGCTCGCCAAAATCAACTATGTCTGCCTGCAGTTTGATTATTCCTATCTCTTCGTCGTTCTTCCGCCCTCTCACAATATGCGGTTCCAGTTTCGCTATCTGTTCCTTGTCTTCCATTAATTCTGCATAAGGGAAGACTGGCTTCACGGTGTCGTGGAATTTTTTCCTAAGGTAGTCTTTCTCACTCTTTCCCACTGCAAGGACCATGCCGCTTTTCGTGTGCCTGAGAATGTCGTACCCCCGCCCGTACTCGCTGTTCGCGTAAGACGGGATCATGTCAGAATATCGTTTTATTGCCTTCATCACTTCAGGCGTGTAGTTGAGCTCGCCGCCGAAGGGATGGCGAGTCTGACTGTTTGTTCTCCTGTCGGATGCGATTTTGCCCGCACCATCTTCCTTTTCGAGAAACAATAGACTCTGCACGTTAGTGAATTCTGTGAGCAAGAATCCCGTGGCGGTCCCTACCGCACCCATTCCTATGATTGCGACATCGTAGGTATCTCTCATCAATCATCACAAGACAATGAGTCTTCTCATACTTTCGTACTCAAATTCATATGGAGATAGTGGACCATATCCGAAACAGGATTTTTGCAAGCTCACTGAAAACCAAGAGAATCTGGCTTTTGATAATTAGGTTGACCTAACAAATCAAGTAATTTGAAAATAAGCGTTTTCTTTTGTCTGGTCAAAGGAAGAAGAGGTCGATGAATGCAGAGAGCAATCCGGCGATCCCTGCCGCAGCTACGACCCGCCAAGCTGTCTCATTTCTGTCTGTCAAGAGACCCAGGGCGATGACCGTAGCTACAAAGGCAACTACGCCGCTACCCGCATCAGACCAGCTCATTGGGAAGACTGGCCAGTCAATATTTAGCATGGAGTCAGCGCTTGTCGCGTTTTGCAACAGGTTCCATGCTGTATAGCCGAGAAACGTGCTAAGGGAGGCGACTGCGAACCGGAAATGAACTTTGGACCATTTCCAGCCGAAGAAGAGGACAATGAACACGAGTACTGCAGAGCCAAGTGCTGACAATAGAATACTGCTTAACTGAAACATATCACATCACTCCCTGTAGAGGCGAAAGACTCGGAACGACCCCGGAGATAAAACAAGGTAATACGCTCATACGTCCTGATAGACTGAGGCCCGATGACTTGCTGGAGTGAATGCGTATACTTTGTTTGTCTCCGGGTTGTAGGCAATAGTATGTGCTCCCGGCTCCGTCTTCACCGTCTGACTGAGCTTCATTGTGTTGGTGTCGAAGACCTCGATCATCCCAGGCTCTCCGATAGCCACGTAGAGATGGTGGAGATGGGAATTAAGAATATCACATCGGGCGGGCCACTCAAGTCTGAAACGCGTGATACTCTTCCCGATTGCAAATCGACCGTGAATAGGCCGCCCTGGTCGCAGGCGCAGAAGAGCCTTCGATTCTCCGAGTCAATGTCGAGTCCATGGGGACCCGTCGCCGGAATATCGTAGCTGGCTGTTATTCCGTCAGGATCTTTACTTTCAATAGCGATTATCTGTGGCGGCTTGGAAACGTTGACGTAAAAACGGTCCATCTTGCTATCGAAGACCGTCCACCGGGTTCTTCCAGGAACAATAATGTCGGCAGTCAGAATCCTCTTCTTTGTCTCAACCATAGAGATGGTGATTGGAAGCGGGTCATCCTGTTTGGATACGTTTGCTGCGAGAAGATTGTCCCTTGAAGGATCGAAGGCCAATCCGTTGGGAAAGCCTCCCACCCTCACCTTGTCGAGCTTCTCCTCTCGACCGAATGGAAATACTCCCACTGTCTTCTCCCCACGGTTTGAAGTGAATACCAAGTCCTTCTCGTTGGAGACGAGTACGCCAGCTACGCCAGGAAGGCCAGCAATCGAGCGGAGATATTTGTCGTGCCGGGAGTCAATTATGTCTACCGCGTCATTCGAGGTGTGAGCAACGTATAGCGTCCCTGACTTGACATGGACGGCGGCGTGGTCGAAGCCGCCGTTTTTCTGGTGTGTTGGTAGTTCTATGTAGCCGACGTGCTTGATGCTGAAATCGGGGACCTACCGCGCAGGTTGCGCGACGTTGTATTCTAGCTTCTGAGCTCCTTCAGTCTTGAGCTGACAGTATTTGTACAACGCATCGTAGGTGGGAAACTGTAGTCGCATGTTGTCAAAGTCGTCCTTCGCAAGGCTTCGAAAACCATGCGCGACTGCCTCGAGTCCTGCAGACTCTGGTGGCGGGTTCGGGATCTTAGCGTCCGCCCCTCTGACAATCTTGGCGAGTTCCAGCAAGGGCGGGTCGGTGAGTTTGTACTTCTTGATGATAGCGTCGAAGCTGACACGCTCCTCGCCGCCGTTCTCCTTGTAGTGAGTCAGTTCAACGTTCTTCGCGTCATACGCGATTGCTCCAGTGTCTTTAACGACCTGCGGAATTTTCTCGGGTGGAACAAAGAGGAATTCCGGGTTCTTGTCCACGAACTTCTTGATCAGCCAAGGACATGCGATACGGTCGACCTTCGCTTTTTCACGTGTAACCCATTTCATGGGTTAGCCTTTCGCAGGCGATGGTATGTAAAGCGTTAGCTTGTATTGGAATAACGATGCACTGCTGCTGGGGCCGCTAACACTTCACACTGTATGGAGTCCTTCGTCCAGCATAACGTTGGCCCATTGAGGCATAGGAGATGTCCGCTTGTACAAATCACGATGTGCACGGTGTAGACACTCCGTTGCCACGGAGAATGGTAAATGCCTCATGGCAGCATCACCCCGTAGGGTCTTGTACGCATCGAGAAAAGCCTCAACGACCGCGTCGTGGACCCGTATAGAGCCCTCCTGTTTGAGCCCAAGTCGTCGAACGGAGATAATGAAAGACGCCAAGTCACGGCTGGGGTCGGCCACATCGCACTTGTCTAGGTCGATGACTATAGTGCGAGATTCTGTCAGGAGCACGTTCTCGGGAATATAGCTACCATGACCAGGACTCGATTCAGAATCGCTCGGCAATGGTGCGATCGCCTCCAACCTCTGCGCCAAAAGCTCGGACTTCGCGGCAAACGAATCCCCGAACTGCTTGATCAGGTCAGACCATCGGTGGATATGGGGAAGGGAATCGAGAGGCCGCTCCAAAGAGCCTAGGCGAGGCCCCATTGAATGGAATCTTGCTAGCCAAATCCCGCAACGACGGGCAGTCTCAGTCTGCTCGTCCAGTTGGCCATCAAGAAAGATCTCCATCGCCCACTTTCCATCAACCTTCTCTTCGAAGAGGATGTGCAGCGAGGACAAGTAGGCTAGTGGTCGAGGGATCGCGAACTCTGACTCCCGGCCGAACCCCGACTTCACGATAGTCTGCATAGTTGCAAAGATATCAGAGCGATCCACGTCGTGGACTTTCCCAATCAGACTGCGCAACTCCTCACCCGTCTTACCAGTAATCTCGAAAGTGCAGCGGTCCTTGTGAGCTTTGAGAGGCCGAAGGTGTACCTCATCTGGTACGTCTCCTCCCCATTCGGAGCGAAATACCCGATTCAATTCGGTGCGGAAGCTTTCTTGGGCAAGGACGGCTGAGAAACGCGATATGTGTTGAGCAGGGAGCATTTCTTCCCTCATGACTTGCAGCGCCTTCGGATCGAATGCATCTGAATTCGAATTGTCTGAGTTAGACAATATTTTCAGCTCCAGTCCACGTACCATTCTGCTTCTGAATTAAGGAGCTCAATGAATCTCCTGTATTTCCTGACAAGAAGCCGGGACGCTGTTGAACGCTGTCGAGTGCGCCTACTCAAGATGCTTCGTCTTATTGCTGGAGAGGCTAAATTTGGATCGCCTAACCATCGAAGAATCATGTAGACTCTAGCTACTCCAAAAAGGCGGTCGAATTCGTCTGGTTCCCCTTTTGGCCACCGCGACCGTTTGTACTCTAGGGTGAGTTTCCTGATCATCTGTCTTGGCCAGTTCTGGGTAAGAGCTGCAAGATCTATCTGACCAACAGCCACAGCGGTAGACTGCCAGTCAGCCGGTCGACTTGTCCGGTTCTGATAGATTACGTTAGTTGGGTAGTACTCGCCGTGTATGATGGTTTTTCTTGATTGCAAAAGAAATGGCACGAGTTCCTCAAACTTCGCGCAGATCCGCGGGAGCCAGGGAAGCTCACGTCGCCAATGCCCAAACAGTTGTTGGGTTCGCCGTGCCCAGCCAACGTAATACGATGCGTCGTACCTCCGGAGAAAGCGGAGTCGTGTGCTGGAGAGCCGTTCCTCGTTGGCGGCATGAAATCTTCCAATCCAACGAGCCGCGTGAGTTACTGCGTCATTGGTCTTGCTGGTGTCCTGTGATGCCCCTTTAACATATTCGAGCAAGAGCCATGTCTGGCCCGACTTCTTCTCTCTGTGGACCCCATAGAACGCTGGGGTGGAAGTGTGCAATGGAGCCAAGACTTTGCTGTAGACTGCGGCCTCGTAGGAGACACCGCCTCTGTGACCATAACCATTGTCGAAGTTGTCGCTTCCATATTTGCAAAAAACCCGGAAAGTGCCATTTTCCGCCAAGCGACAGGTGACGATCTCACTAGCGAATGTGCTCTGGAACCGGTTAGGCTGCCGGGCAAGAATCGTCACGCCGGGACTTCCAGACCCGTTGTTGTGGAAGACAGTGTTGAGCCCTGCAATGAGTCTTTCAGAGCTGGGAAACACCGAAAACGATGATTGATCTCTTATGGCTCTTGGCAGACCGGAAGTCATCAATTATTCACCTTCGGAGATTAACGGCCATCATGCCTGACAAAACTGAACTCACCTCAGTTGTCATCTCACTAACTCTTCCGTCCTCCAAGATCAAAATGATGTTACAATTCCTCAGCGCGCTGGCCCGGTGAGCGATCATCAGTGTGGTCCGTCCCATCATCAATCGCTGAATGGCGTCAAGAACTGCGGCCTCGGCGTTTATGTCCAGCGCGCTAGTAGGCTCATCCAATATCAAGATTGGTGCATTCTTGAGGAATGCCCGGGCGAGCGAAATACGTTGACGCTGACCGCCCGACAACTTCATTCCTCGTTCCCCGACCAAGGTGTCGTAACCGTCGGGCAGATCACTGATGAATTCGTGCGCGTTCGCCGCTGTCGCCGCTGTAACAACCTCGGTGAGCGTCGCCCCGGGCCTAGCAAAGCGAATGTTCTCGGCGACTGTTGTCGAAAAGAGCACTGTATCTTGGAGAACAACGGCAAATTGGTTTCGAAGATCGGCCAGCCTGTAGTCTTTCAAATCGATATCGTCCAGAGTGATCACTCCATTACTCGGATCGAAGAAGCGCACGAGGAGGTTAGACAGTGTGGTCTTGCCGGAGCCTGTCGGGCCCACCACTCCGAGACAGTTGCCCGGGGGCAGCTCGAAGGAAACTCCACGGAGGACCGGGTATCCTGGTGTGTATTCGAAGGATACGTTTTGGAAGGTTACGTTGCCTTTTGCTCTAGCTATGGGAAAAGCGTTCGGGGCCTCTGGTACGTCTGGCTTCTCGTCCAATACTGCGTGGCATCTTTCCACTCCTGCTAGTGACATTTGCATGTCGAGCATTTTCTGCCCGACATTCTTCAAGGGTGAATAGAGCTGCGTAATGTAGTAGTTCACTACGAGCAGACTTCCTAGGGTCAGAGTATTGGATTGGACGTGGTGGATTCCAACGTAGAGTACGGCTACTAAACCGACTGCGGTGATGGCGCCGACCAGCAGATTGTAGACTGCGCTGTCCACATAGACCTTGAGAGCAGCAGACAGGCTCTCATTGTAACGGGAGACCACTTGATCACTCTTCCGATCCTCTTGCCCGAACGCCTTCACCACTCTGGAAGCACCCAGGGTCTCTTGGGCGACTGCCATTGCAGCGCTCTCTGAGACCTTGACCTTTCGCCAAGCTCTGCGGAGTCGTGGGCGAAACATAAGAGTAAGCAAGAACATGAAGGGAGATACGAGTAGCGCAATCAGAGCCAACTGCCAGTCGAGAAAGAGGGTAACAAGGATCATTGCGCCGAGAGTAAGTACCGATGTTATCAGGGGAATCATGCTATCGACTCCGAACGAGCGGAGTGCGGGAGCATCCTGCAGAGTGCGATACGTTGAGTCGGCGCTCCCTTTTGTATCGTGATACGCGATCGAAAGGCGTTGCATTTGTCGAAACAGACGGTCTCGAACATCGAGGGTCATGCGATTTCCAATTTTGTTCGTGAGCCAGACGTTCAGCAGATTTTGTAGATATGTGAGGAGGGTGCTTCCTACGAGGACGCCCATGGCGAGCCATAGAACATAGTCCTTTGAGGACTGAGAGTTGCCGGGCGCGAGAATTGATAGGTAGCCGGGTAGGGCTGAGGATCCAAGGACGTTGTCAACGATGAGCTTGATAGGTAATGGAGTGATCAGCGTTATTGGTATAGCTGAGAGGGATATTATCAATAGAACAACGATAGACAGCGAATATGGTCTGAGCTCGGCAAAGACTCTTCCAAGCATTCCCTGTTTTTGTCGAATTTCGCGCTGTCTTGCGGGTGGGGAACCTTGTTGAACAGGATCTTCAGGCTGAATACGTGACTCTATTCTCTTGAGTCTCCTTCGCCTCTTCATAACGTCCAGGAATTTCAGTAGAGCCCACCCAGAGCTCGTTGTGAGAACGAACGCGCCAGAAAGAACTAGAAGAAAGGAGGGCGTGTCGAAGTTGATCATGTCTTCGTTGATTCCAGTTCAGACTAACCCGACAGTGCCTGCTGTTGGGTGATCTTGAGACCTAGGAGGATCGCAAGAGTGTACATTGTACCCAGGCGATGAGGGGGTCGTAGAGTACGCTGGGCCAAGATTCTTGGGAGGCAATAGTGTCGAGCTCTGGGACATTAGAACGCACCTGAATGCCTTAGGACATCGAGCAGCCGATCTGCGGCAAATCCAGTTTCAAGAGTTGTGCGAGCGATAAGAATCCCACCAACGGAGCCTGATACGATGCCCGGGATCCATGCTCCTGACAATCCGGCTACAACCGATATTACGGCAAATAGAGCGCTCATAGCAAGTGCTACCCCAGAATACCTTGGAATGATCCGGTAACGCAAGAGTTGCCTTCCCGCCCCGTACGACTGTGTCGCTAGTAGGAGTCGGCATCCGCCGAACCGTCCTTCGCGGACCTCGAGATCCCATCGGTCATAATCTCCACCTGATTTCACCACAGTCGCGGAATAGCGGAGCTTTGAGCGTAAGTCCTTGAGTGTATCCTTCGAGTCCTGCCACTCGTCTCGCCATAGCTTCATGGTCAATGGAACAAATCTTGGACGAGTTCTAGTCCAGCGCCAGTTCCACGGCATTAGCCCGGAGCCAAGTCTTCCCTTGAGCCGGGCGAGTGGTTGCAGGAGTTGCAAGAAGAAGATCGCTGCATGTAGCCTGATGCGTTCCAATAGAGACTTGGGTTTTGTTCTGACGCTGTGAGCGTTCATCAGCGCTTGGGAGATCGATGTTGCTAGCCCCGCCGATAACAAGGCTCCGGGGATGATTGAGACGCTCCAAGTCAAGGTTAGGAGGAAAACAAGCGCGAGGAATCCGGTTGCAAGGTACCATTCTGGTGCGAGGGTAAGGGACCAGAGAGAATTAGAGGACTGATAGAGAGACTGGAATGGTGCGGTCCCCCAGACTCCGAAGAAGACCCGCTCCCTCATGGAAGAGAAGTCCTGTGAAACTCCCTTTCCGTAGATCCTGCCAAGCCATTTCAACTGACCAAACTCGTTGTACTTCTCCGGCCACTTTTTTTCTAACAAAGACTCAGCCTTGCCGTAGCCGTCCTGTTGCTTCCAATATTTTCGAAACGAATTGCGCCGGTGATGCCAGACGACTGCTGCCGATGAGTAGCCGATGACGCCACCGCTTTCCCGGATTCGCCAGCATAGATCAACATCGTCCCCTGCGGTTCGAAAGGCGGGATCGAATTCACCGATTTCCTTGAGTGCGTCTTTCTTGAAAGCCATGTTGCATCCAGGAATGTGTTCTGCAACCCTGTCGGTGAGTAGAACTGGGTTGGGACCGGGCGCGTTAGCGACTGCTTCAGACTTCCAACCATCCTCGGGAACCGGGAGGTTGGGTCCGCCAACGCCCACACGCGTTCCATCCTTGAAGGCAAGCGCGAGGAATCTAAGCCAGTGGTCGTCAGGATATGCATCGTCGTCCACGAAAGCAATGATTTCTCCAGTGGCGGCCTCTATGCCGGTGTTTCGAGCATTGCTAAGTCCCCGGTTCTCAGTATTGATCAGCTTGAAAGGATACTCTGACGTTATCTTTGGGGTTGAGTCAGTGGAGCCATCATTGACTACGATGACTTCGAAGGAAGGATAGTCGAGTTTCAGTAATCCGTTCAAAGTATCCCGGATTGTCGGTGATCCGTTGAAGCTGCAGAGGACGACCGAGATCTTCGGCCAGATCTCCTGCTTTGAAAAAGGCGACTCTGCCAACGCATTCTTTACTGCCTGAAGTGCAGGCTTGGGTGTTCGATCGCGGGTTGTTAGTCCGAAGCTCCAATCTTGAACCAGGTCTCCCCAGCGGTACCACTCATCCGTCCAGCCATAGATGATCGCCCCGCAACAACCTGCACTGAAGACAGTCCGAACCTGCCAGTTTAACGTCTCAGCCTGCTTCTCTTCTCCGTTGCGAAGACTATCCAGTCCGATCTCTGCGAGAAGCAAAGGGCGATCATTACTCAAATTGTGCAGTCGGGCGATGTAGGCTTCAAGGGCGATCTGAGTTTCGAGATAGACATTGAAACAGAGAAAATCCAAGAAAGGCAGTTGGAGATACTCGGTTGTTGGAAAATTGACATAGGTGACAAGCACCCCTGGGTCTTCTTGCTTCGCCAACCGGTAGAGACGTTCGAGGAATTTCTCTACGCGTATTCTGCCATGCCAACGTACTACGGAAGGCGCAATTTCGTTGCCTATCGTGTAGCAGAAGACTGCAGGGTGACCCGCGCAAGTACGAAGCTGCTTCCTGACCCAGTCCTCAATCTCCTGCGGCTTGCCAGACTCGTCGATTAGGGCCATCGGCACCTCCACTGGGATTCCGACCATGACTCGTAGGCCATACTTCCATGCAACATCCAGTACCCAGCGAGGAGGTACCGTGTAAGTCCTAAGTACGTTGAAGCCGTTTTCAGCGATAGTGGCAAAGTCTTTTTCCACGATTGAAGGTATGAACCGCTCGATTCCATTCTCGTCCTGAGCAAACGTGCCATACGTAACCCCCTTGACCCAGAACTTCTCGTCTCCAATACAGAGGAATTTTCCTCTAACGTTGGGTCGTTCTCCAGCTACGTTCAGTTGTTTCGAAAACTGCTTGGTCACTTGTCCCATATTCACAACCTTACGATGACAACGATTCCATCAGAATTCTTACCTCACCGTGCAATAATGGCTGGCACCGTTCTATCTCTCAGAATTCTGAGCCCGTGTTTAAGGCTCACCGTCGACTCATACCGGAGAATCTTATGCGACTTCGTTAGATCGCCAACAAACTTGCGGACCTCAAAACTGTTGGATAGCCCGTGTATGATCTTGGACCGCGAGCCGACAAGGTCAACAATCATTTTGGCAAGCTCAGAGACTGAGACTCCTCTTCCTGTTGCGAAATGGAAATCTTCCCCAAATATGCTACCATCCCCTGCAAGGCAAGCAGAGGCAAGTTTCACTATTCCAGAAAGAGTGTCATCGATAAACGTGAAATCTAGAATCTGCTCCCCACCATACAGAGTGATGTCCTCGCCTCGCAGAGCCAAGTTCATGAACTTGGGAATCACTCTCTCCGGAAGATCCCTCTCGCTCCCGTAAACATTCGAGAAGCGCATAATCACATGATTGACGGGGCGATCGAGGCCTGACGCATTTGAGTAGGAGAGACATGCTCTCTCCGCGCACAGCTTTGTCAGACCGTATACAGACTTGGGCCGCTTCGGATGACCTTCATTCACGGGTAGGTAGAGCGGCTCTCCGTACACTTCACGGCTGGACGCTTCTAGAAGGACTGGTCTCGATTCGGCCTTCTTACAAGCCTCCAGAACGTTGATGGTGCCTATCTGGTTTGTCAACCAACAGTTGAATGGGTCCTGCTGGCCCCAGGCGACCCGAGAGACTGCTGCCAGGTGAAAAATGGCATCTTTTCCGCTGACGACCTTTCTAACAGTTTGGTAATCTCTAATGTCCCCGCGGATCTTTTCACAGTTCAAGAACCGGGTGTTCGCATTGAACTGTAGGTCAAGGAGTGAAACCGAATCTCCTTCCGCCTGGAGCTTTTCGGCAAGGTGGCTGCCAATGAACCCGTTACCTCCCGTTATCAGAATCTTTGAGATTTTTTATTCACCTGGACGCAGCCTATGGTGTCGGCGGGACGCGGACGTCCTACGCTGAGTGCCATCCTTAGATATGCTGGGTCATCGCGAGCTTTCGCTAACACGTGGGCTTGGGTATTTCAGCATGACGAATACGTATGCATAACAGTATAGCGATGGCTATCGAAAGCAATAATGGCTAGCATGAAAATCGCAGGATGCAACGCGGCGGAGTCCCGCTGTAGTATCCCGTGAAAGGAGCGAGAGACAATTATTGTGGAGCAATCATCCACAATCCAAATGAAAGATGACTAAGCAAGTGTGAAGACCCGAACGAGTCCGCGGTTGCTCTCGTTCAACCTAGAGCCAATTAGGCATTTGCGGGAAAACAAAGGCTCCTACCTAGTTCTCTAGAGAGACAGTAGCTATCATTCAATTCTAGGGGTTCGCATCGCTATCAGTATAGAAAGGAGAGGAACGAGAGCTGCAGCTCCGAATGCTCAAGGGCAAGATTCACAGAGCAAGACTCACAGGCGCCGACCTCAATTATGAGGGAAGCATCGAGATAGACTCGTCCCTTATGGAGGCTGCAGGAATCATATCCTTCGAGCAGGTAGACATCTGGAACATAACCAACGGAGAACGATTCTCAACATACGCACTCTCAGCCCCAAGAGGAAGCGGGACCGTAGCGGTCAACGGCGCTGCCGCTCGCAAGGTTCAGCCTGGCGACGAGGTCATTATCACAGCATTCGGCTGGATGAGCGAGAAACAGGCGCAGCATTGGAAACCTCACGTTGTCTTTGTCGATCACGAGAATAGGCTGAAACCGGGCCCCCACATCCGCCGATTGCTCGCAAGACGAGAAGCCCTTCGCTAAAGATTACAACAAAGCGAAGAGGGCGGTGGCCTCAAGTTGAAGGAAGCGGTTACTTCGCGTTGAAGACAGGCACGAAGATGCAAGCCTAACTTCGCCAACTAAATATTACGGATTCTGGAGTGGTTTGTCCTAGGGATGTCGAATGGATACACCAACCACGCGTTACTCTGGCAAGGCAACACTCAGCGAGCTCCTTTTTTTCGATAAGGGAGCTATGTCATTTCTCGACAAAGAGATTCCACCGTCTATTCAGGATGAGATTCTGAAGGCTGCCACGTCCTGTACGTGGCTAGGTAGATGGAGGCTGTTGATCATCACTGATAAGAATCAGCGGATGAAGGTGGTGAAGGCGTGGCAAGAAGACCTGAGGAGGATAGGGCGACTAAAAGATGTCAGTTGGATTGAGAGATGGAAGCTGGCTCCTTTGTTCATCGCGTTCTGTCAGCCCAAGGATTTCAAACCATTTCAGGGGTTCCCGGCGACTACGCCAGAATCGGAGAGATTCACGAAATAGGATCCGCTGTAAGGAGTATCGAACTCAAGGCTCTTGAATTCGGCATCGGACTTCATGGGCCGATAATGGGCCTGCTCATGCCGGAAGTAAACAGTGGCGTGAGGGCTGTACTCGGAATACCCGAAGACTATGAGCTCGTGCACTTTGGAATAATGGGGTACCCGGGCGAGGAAGTGGTGCAGAAGTTTCCAGATCTGAAAGAGATGTGTTATTCGAACACTTGGGGGCACGTTGGTTGAAGGGTCTTCTCGATACAGATCCCTATCTTCTGCCTAAAGGTCTCCCTGTCCCTGTTGACGACGGTGCCCGTCGGCATCTTCCGGGAATGAAGATGCCCTCTTTGTCACTACAATCCACTGGACCGCATGACGTTAATTTGGCGGATGCTTCTGCGCGTGAGGCAGTTTTCTTTTTCTATGCAGAGACGGGAAGACCGGGTGCTCTCATTCCTGAGGGTTGGAGCGAGATTCCTGGAGCCCGTGGTTGTACGCCTCAATCCTGCGGGTTCCGCGACCACTATCGAGAGTTCAAGAAGTTAGGCTTCGAAGTGTTCGGTGTCAGCACTCAGAATCTGGATGAACAGATAGAGTTCGCAAAGCGGAACAAGCTTCCCTACGAGCTCTTGAACGATTCGGATTTCAGACTGACGAAGGCGTTGCGGTTACCGACCTTCGAGTTTGACTCCAACACTTTCGTCAAGAGACTGGCCCTTGTCGTCGAACGCGGAAGAATCGAAAAAGTGTTCTACCCCGTCTTTCCACCAGACAAGAACGCGGAGCTCGTCTTAGAGTATCTTCGACGCAAATACGTCTCGTCATGATTCGACTACATCATACCCTTCAGTTCCTTCCCAAGCCTGCTATAGAATTCGTCCATGAAGGCTGATCTTTGCTTAGCAAGTCTCCTTCCTGTCTCCGTGGACATTCTATTCGCAACCTCCTTGAGACTTAGCTCGTATTCTAGGTTCGATGAGTGCTGGGCGTAGTCGATTATTGTGCCGTCCGGTCGAATGTTCTTGCGCTTGTAAACGTCAATATCTTCTTCTTTGTAGAATTCTTGACCGAGGTCAAGAGACATGAAAGCACTCCGGCCTATGCCGATAGCACCTATGCAGTCAAGCTTATCGGCATCAAAGAGACACTTGGCCTCTATCGTTTGAGGCTGGATTTTTCCTGTTCGTTTCCTATGAGATTCAATGCAGTGACAGACCGCGTCTACGGTCTTATCTGCAAGTCCAAGCCTCTTGAGAATCTTCCTTGCTTCTTTCGACGCTTCAATTTCGTGCCGGAATCCTTCAACGCCCTTATGTTTTTCCTCGTTGGCAAAGATGTCGTGGAGAATCGCTGATAGTTTGATTATCTCTAGGTCAGCGCCCTCTCGCTTTCCTATCTCTACCGCGGTCCTCAGGACACGTTCGATGTGACTCCTGCCGTGAGCCCAGTCGCCCTTGGTATAGTAGGAGTCCACGATCTCCCAAACCTTTGTTTCGAGATGTTCGGCCAGCATAGCGGACTACTTGTCCAGCTATCGCTCTAAAAAACTTGAAACGCGAGTCCACAAGCAACGCGGCGCAGCGCAAAATACGTATTCCGTCAGAGGGCCACAATGATCTACAAGACTAGTCTTAACATTGGTCATGATGGAAGCACCTCTGCTCACGTTCACGATCTTATGGGCTGTGCAACCCTCGCCAGCACCAAAGAGAGAGCAATATCAAAACTCGAGTTTACCATTCCTGATTACTATCGCTGGCTCAGCTCAAAGGGAGAGAGGATACCTGCTGTGCGCAACCCACAGATGACAATAATCGAAGAAATACGCACCCAAGGCGGCGCAGGGGAGGCAGGCGGATCTGACCCTCTCTTCAGCTGTGATCGAATAAAATGCACTCACGCCGACATCTCTCGTTGTCTCCAACTGCTGGCAGATTTAGACAAGATCATATCCAAGATTCCCACCGAAGAATTGGATTGGAAACCTCGGTCAGAACCCCGGAGTATACGAAACGTTCTGGAGCACATCGCCCAAGTCGACATTTGGTATCTGTCCCGGATACGCGCGGATCCACGACTCGAACGGACCAGAATGAAGGATGTCTTCGAATTTCTAGATTACGCCCGTTCCCTTGTACGCGAGGTCCTACCCAGACTTACGACAGAACAGAGAAGCCAAACCTTTCGCCCAAAGAAATGGTCTGACAGCCGTTGGCCCTGGACAGCCACAAAAGTTCTTCATCGACTGGTGGGCCATGAAAGGCAGCACACGCACTATCTACAGAGAATATTGCGGGTACATGACAACCAGTAACCCGCAACAAGTTGTAGGATGAAGAGCTTAAGTTTCCGAATTGTTCTCAGAGAGGGGAGGCCGGTCGAGGACTGCCTAGACTTGCGCCTAGGTTTAGAGTAGCGGGTGTGACCTTCGACTTCTGGGAGACTCTGTTCATGGACACTCCCGAGCTAGACCTCCGGCGCGACGAACTCCGATGCCAGGGTCTGCAAGAGAATCTCGCGAAACTGGGCGTCGAGGTCTCATTCGAGGATCTCGCAGATGGGCTCAGAGAGAGTACGCCATGGCTTGCCAGCATATGGAAGAAGGGCGAGCAGGTATCGACATTAGAACAGATTCGCTACATCGTGAATCATGCCACAAAGAACCGGGAAATTCTCCTCACCGATCCTGAGGCCTTAATCAGTCTTGAAGAGTCCTATTGGAGCCCAAGCCTCACAGCACCGGCAACACTTAACGCAGACGCTCCCAGAGTACTCCAACGACTCCGCGAGCGCAGTTTGAAGATAGGATTGATCTGCAACACCGGTCGCGGCCCGGGCCATGCTCTTCGAGAGCTGATGCGGAGAGAAGGTATCTTAGAGTATTTTGACGCCACAATATTCTCAGACGAAGTTGGATACGGAAAACCAGACCGTCGAATCTTTCTGACAGCAGCAGAAAGGCTCGGACTAAAGCCAAGCAATATTTTGCATGTCGGTGATAATATTGAGAATGATGTGCGTGGAGCCCAAACGGCTGGCATGAAGACACTACTGTTCGACTATGAAGTTCCTTCAGGCTTCAGAGAGCAACCATCCCTCCTTGTCCTTACAAGAGCCTCCGATTCGAACACCGTTGTCAAGCCTGACGGTAGAATAAAGTCGCTAAGCGAAATTCTGAACTTCATTCACTGACACGTGTTTCTCCTGCCCGTGCAACGTTGCCAAGGAAGGATAATGATTTGAGAGTGGATCTATGGGAGATAGGCAGACGGAAATAAGATGAAAGTTGCGAGGCTCGCAGGTCCACGAAAGCCGTTTGCTATAGTTGATGTTGATAGGCCGGAGCCAGGGCGTGGGGAGGTTGTTGTCAAGATTGTTGCCTCAGGGGTCTGTCACAGCGATCTCCACATTGCCAGAGGAGAGTTCGAAGCAGTCAAGTATCCGATTACCCTCGGCCACGAACCCGCAGGGTATGTGTACGAGGTCGGAGAGGGCGTAACCGCCCTCAAGAAGGGCCAGCCCGTCATAGTATACCCGGCACGCGGTTGCGGACGATGCTGGTTCTGCCTCCGAGGAGAAGAGAACCACTGTGAGGACGGGAAATTCATCGGATTCGATCAAGACGGAGGATACGCCGAGTACCTCTCGGTGGAATCGCCACGCTACCTCTTTCCTCTTTCTGGGCTGAGCCTTGACGAGGGAGCCCCGCTTGGCTGCGCCGGGATAACTGCCTATCACGCCGTCAAAGCAAATACGCTGCCTGTACTCCACGCTGGAGACTGCGTCGTCGTAATAGGTGTCGGCGGACTCGGACATGTCGCGATTCAACTTCTCAAAAAGATGAGCACATGCTCGATAGTAGCAGTCGACGTCAGACGGCGAAGCCTCTATTTGGCCGAGAAGCTGGGGTCAGACCAGACCATCCTCGCGGGGAAGAACATGGACACTCAGGTCCGAAGAGTAGCGAAGAAAGGAGTTGGCGCAGTCATCGATTTCGTAGGGTCCACATCGACCCTCACAGCATCATACGAGATGCTCAGAGCAGGCGGTAGACTCGTAGTTGTGGGAGCAACTGGTGGGTGCTTGAAAATGGATAGCGGTTCAACCAATGGACGAGAGGTTCACGGGTGCCAATGTGTGTAGACTAGGTGGCGAACCTCATGAATTCCTTCACGTTCAAGGCTCTTGTCAACATCTTCTGGCGTATCGAACAGAACGCTTGCTCCAGTGAGCAGGAGAGAAGGTCCATTTCGGACGAACCGTCCTCCTTTATCCCGAGCCTCTTGACAGACCGGGCATAGGCATCCAACTTTTGGTGTGGTTTCCGCCCCTGCTGTTCCGAGGAATACTAGTTCCATTGGGATTTCATCTATGGTGCAGATCTAGTTGATAGTAACACTACCAGATCCATCCAAGTCCTCCCACGCAAGGTTCTAGATTCATCGCGAGAGAGAGATTGAGAGTCCGGAATCACCAAGGCTTGTGGCCAGTTGCCAGAAACATTGGAATCCTAATCTGCTCGTTCTCCTTGGTCTCAGAGCAGCAATAGCTCAGAGCCTGAGCATTGACGTCTTCCAGACCAGCCTTCTGCAGAGTCATCCGCACATAATCCATCTTGAAGCCCATCCAGAGGTCCGCGTGCTCCTTCCGCAGCGATTCGTAGTTGTGTTCTTGGAGATCGGAGAGCACCAATCTTCCTCCTGGGACAAGGACCCTTGCCATCTCTCTAACAGCTGCCTCAGGGCTCGGACAATGATGCAATACCATATTGCCAATCACCGCGTCTACTGACGTGTTGGGTAGAGGGATCTGCTCTACATTTCCAATCTTGAATTCAATATTCCTCTGGTCGAGTTTACCTCTCGCCTCATTCATCATTGCCTCTGAAAAATCGAGGGCTATGACTTTTCGAGCAATCTTAGCGGCACCCTCCGTCAGAAATCCGGTCCCTGCGCCCACATCTAGGACCGTGTTCTCCGGCAGGAGGCGAGCCGCACTGAGGACAGCGTCACGAACCTCGTCCCCATAGAAGCTCTTTCTGAGAACGTCCCAGCTTCCAGAGACCTCTTCGAAGTACTTCTCAGCTTCCCGAGACATGTCGTACGGAGATACAATCGTAGGAATCAGGTTAATGAACGCATTCCGCGAATATCCTAGAGAAGGGCTGGAAAGTTCATGGTCAAAATCGATCGCTATCGTGTTGTAGCAAGATTCGCTAGACTGTTTCCGGACCCAGCTGTCTTCGAGGAACAGGACCACCTGGTGGAGAGATACCTAG
>WNEZ01001850.1_pt1 | contig 19465 bp, 11 predicted proteins | sample 5400521 | NCBI WGS metagenome assembly WNEZ01 (sample SAMN13153339, study PRJNA577476) | soil metagenome | isolation source: 120 cm saprolite under Douglas fir tree site 2 hole 1 replicate 1 | place: USA:California | collected 2015-04-18 | reverse complement strand
TCACACATTTAATGCCATGCGTCCGCTGGACCATCGCAGTCCTGGTATTTTGGGTGCGGTGCTTACGGATCGTCGAGTGAGCGCGGACATCATCGCCGATGGCGTTCATCTCGATCCCGCAATCGTGAGGCTCTTTGCTGATGCCAAGGGCTCGGCGCAAAGCGTGCTGATCACCGAGGCTATTTCCGCGACTGGCATGCCGGAGGGGCGCGATCGGCTTGGCTCGTTCGAAGTAGATGTTCACGATGGAAAGTGCATGGTGGACGGTAAGCTGGCAGGAAGCGTTTTGACCATGGATCGCGCTGTATGCAATCTGGCGCGTTTCGCGGAATGGGATCTGCCTCGCGCAGTCGCGGCCGCGAGCCAGAATCCGGCGCGGGTGGCGCGAATCGCGAATAAAGGCGTTCTCGCGGTTGGAGCCGACGCGGACTTCGTGGTGCTGAATTCAGAAGGCGAAGTGTTGCGAAGTTTTCTCGGCGGAGTGGAATGCTCGAGGTAGTTCGAGGCAAAATGCAGATCCCTCGCTTCGCTCGGGATGACAAACTCTGGTGAAGTTAAGAACAATAATGGTCAAGGAGAGTAATGCCCGAAACGCGCAAATTTCCGCATCATCTGATTCGAGAGATTTTCGAGCAGCCTGACGCTCTGCGGCGAACTATTGAACCTCGTGTCTCGCTGGCCGAGGGACTGGTTCGCCTGGATGAGATCCATATCTCGCGCGAGGAACTGCGCGCGCTGCGGCGGATTAACATCGTGGCCTCGGGGACCAGTCGTCATGCGGGGATGACGGGTCAGTACATGATGCAGGAACTGGCCGGTGTGCCGGTCGATGTGGACTATGCGAGCGAGTTCGAATACCGCAATCCTATGATTGGGCGGGGCGAACTCAGCATCTTTATTACTCAGTCAGGAGAAACCGCCGACACGACCGCATCGCAGCGCGAGGCCAGGGAACGGGGATCGCGCACCATCGCGATTTCGAACGTCGAAGGATCGACGATTGCGCGGGAAGCCGATGGTTTCATCTACACCCACGCGGGTCCGGAGATCAGCATCGCGTCGACCAAGGCATTCACCGCGCAGATGGCGTGTTTGTTTCTGTTCGCGCTGTACCTCGGCGAAATCAAGGAGAAGGTTCCGAAAGCGCTGGCCCAGCGCTACATCGGCGAACTTCTTGCGCTTCCCCAAAAAACAGAAACGATTTTGGCCGCGTCCGATCAAGTGGAAAAGCTGGCCGAGCTTTACTATCGCGTGGACGATTTCATGTTTCTCGGCCGCGCCATCCACTACCCGATCGCCATGGATGGAGCTCTCAAACTGAAAGAAGTTTCTTACATTCACGCGGAAGGCTATCCCACCGGAGAAGCCAAGCACGGGCCGAATGCGCTGATCGATTTTCGTTTGCCGCTGGTCATGATCGCGACCTGCGACCGCAACGATGAGGGCTCCGTGGTGCGCTACGAGAAGAACGTCAGCAACATGGAAGGATTCAAAAAGCAAGGCGCGACATTGATCGCGCTGGCGACGGAAGGTGACACAACCGTACCGCAGTTAGCGAATCACACCATCTTTATTCCCGCGGCGCCGGAACTGCTGTCGCCGATTCTAGAGATCGTTCCTCTGCAGTTGTTCGCTTATTATGTCGCTGCCAAGCGCGGGCTTGATGTGGATCGTCCGCGGAATCTGGTGAAGGCGGTGACGCTGGAGTGAACCAGCTGTCAGCTGTCAGCTCTCATCTGTCAGTGAAAATGGGGTACCCCCCTCCCCCCACGGTATATTAGAATCAAGACTTTAGCGAGTGACTCCCGCCAAAGTCTTGAGCGCAGGGGAGTTAGAGGCAAAGTCCTGAAAACAGAGGAGTTAGTGACTAACTTCGGATGTTAGTCGTCCTTTCGCGCTTGTTAGCGCCCTGGGTATGTTGTCAAGGAACTTGGTGGTTCGTGCCTTTGGGCCTAGTAATTATCTTAACAGCAGTGTCAATGGTTAATTAGGGAGGACCACGCGGCGGAGACCCTACTCGAGGATTTGTGCGAGTGGTCACTGCAAAAAGGGAAACTGGATGCGCACGCGGCGAATGAGCTGAAACAACTACTTGAAAAGCGCGAATTCTTGATGGTGGCACAGGAGCTTTTGGAGCGACTTGGTGGAGAGGTCATCGCGGATTTCATGTCGGACGTTTTCGATCCGGACTCAATAGTGCCTGCACGAATCCACGAACTCATCACCGCAATGCCGTTTCGTGGATATCTGACAACCAACTACGACAATCTACTTGAGCGAGTCTATGTACAGGTTAGAAATCGCCAGATCGATTGGGCTTGCAGTGACGAAGTGAAGAGAATGGCGACACTGGTTCAAAAAAGCCCCTTCCTCTTGAAGCTGCATGGCGACTTAAGCATCCCTGAGAGCATCGTTTTGGCGCATCGAGACTATGCGCGGCTCCTCAGCGACCAAAAATATTTGGGCGTATTAACTGACCTCCTTGCAAATTACACGTTCCTAATGCTCGGCTACAGCCTAAGCGACTTGGATATACTTTTCTGCATAGATCGGCTGGTCCAGAAGGACAGATCGCGAAGGCACTATCTTTTGAGCCAACGAGGCAAACGCAATCAAATCGAGCGAAGTCGGCTGCTGAAGGATAGAAACATCCAGGTGATCGAATATATAGATTACTTCGGATTTCACAACCACGTTGAGACGTTTCTTGACGGCATTGTTGATGAGCTGAGTCTCCCTGACGTGACGGCCAGAATTCGGCGAAATTTGCGCCGCAGGATTCACGTGCACTATCTCCCTCATAGAACCGCTGACGGAGAGTTTGTGTGGAATTACATTTTCCGTGAAGGGGCGATCACTCTCTCCGCGGGAGCCCAACCCAAGCAGTTGGACAGCCTTCGTGAAGGCGTATCCAAGGGGCTAGTAGCACTTGATTATGTCGTCTTCCTCGTCGACGGAACCTCATTTACAAACGGCGAGTTCGCGGAATTAGTCGAAAAAGCACAGGTGGACGCAACCTCTCGCGGCGTACAACTGATTTTCCTGGTGATAGGCGAACCTACGCGCCCAATATATCTGTAAAGCAAATTCGCCTCCAGCCCGACCTTTTATTTGCCTGAGGGTTTCGGTGAAAAACACCTGCAGGGCTTCCGAGAGTATATAGAGGAGGACATGAAAGGCGGTTTCAGGCAGCCATGAGTTCGCCCGACGGGTGGCCCACTCAAGCCTGATTTTGGCTTGAGCGGGGATGTTCACACGTCACAGACTTGGGCCAGCGAACAAACTAGATTGTCCTCATGCCATGGGGACTGACACGTTTTCACCACAGCGGGCAGAGTCATTTCGTCACTTTCTGCTGCTACCATCGCCCCATTCGACTCCTTCGCTGCGCTCAGTCGCTCAGGGCAGGCTCCGTTTGCTTACCACGGACGCAAGCTGCCGAATCTTCGAGTCAGCGTTCGAGCGAGTGCGTCGCAGTTTCAGACTTCAGGTTTACGGGTACGTAGTCATGCCGGAGCATGTTCACTTGCTGCTTAGCGAACCACAACAGGATACGTCCAGCGGTAGAGCTGCCTCACTCAAGCCAAAACCGGGCTTGAGTGGGCCACCCGTGCTGCTTGAGGATAGGAAGTCAAAATCCCCACCCTAACGTCGCAAAGAGCGCGACGTTAAGGATGGGGCACCCGGCGTTACACACAACTGTTTCCCGCCCAGCAAAATTCTTCCTAATTGCTTATGATGGAAGATTGCATTCTTAATCGTGAGGTCAGAGTGGCTGAGACGCAACAGACGAACGGTATTGAAGTCCTGGAAACGCGGGAGTGGCTGGACTCGCTTGACTATGTACTCTCGCAAGGCGGGCCGGAGCGGGCGGGGCGGCTGTTGCAACAACTGGCGCTGCATGCGCGGCGCGCCGCTGGGGTGAATCTTCCTTTCACGGCGACGACTCCCTACCAGAATACGATCTACTCCAAGGCCCAGCCTCCATTCCCCGGCAGTCAGGAAATGGAGCGCCGCATCAAGAGCCTGGTGCGCTGGAACGCCATGGCCATGGTCGTCCGCGCCAACAAGATTCAAGAAGGCATCGGCGGACACATTTCCACGTTTGCGTCGGCCGCGACGCTCTACGAAGTGGCATTCAATCATTTCTTTCACGCGTCCACGGAATCCGGCGATCGCGATGTTGTCTATTTCCAGGGACACGCCGCGCCCGGAATGTACGCCCGCGCCTACCTCGAAGGGCGTATCCCCAAAGAGAAATTAGAAAACTTCCGGCGGGAGTTGAAACCGGGCGGCGGACTATCGTCGTATCCGCATCCCTGGCTCATGCCCGACTTCTGGGAATTTCCGACCGTGTCGATGGGACTCGGGCCGATTCAGGCGATCTATCACGCGCGGTTTATCAAATATCTGGAAAATCGAGGGTTGAAAACCTCGACTGGAGGCAAAGTCTGGGCGTTCCTGGGCGATGGCGAAATGGACGAACCGGAGTCGCTCGGCTCGATTACGCTGGCTTCGCGCGAGCGGCTCGACAACCTGATTTTCGTCGTCAACTGCAACTTGCAGCGCCTCGACGGACCGGTACGCGGAAACGGCAAGATCATCCAGGAACTGGAAGCGATTTTCCGTGGCGCGGGATGGAACGTCATCAAGGTGATCTGGGGCGGCGATTGGGATGAGCTTATTCAGGCGGATCGCGATGGCCTGCTGCTGCGGCGTATGGGCGAGATCACGGACGGCCAGTATCAGAAATATTTCGTCGAGAGCGGGGCTTACTTTCGGCAGAACTTTTTTGGCACCGATCCCCGGCTGCTGAAGATGGTGGAACATCTGTCGGACGAGCAGCTCGCCCGCATGCGGCTTGGCGGCCATGATCCGATCAAGGTGCACGCTGCGTACAGGGCGGCGGTCGATCACACGGGATCTCCAACTATTATTCTCGCCAAGACAATCAAAGGTTATGGACTCGGCGAAGCGGGCGAAGGCAAGAACATCACGCACCAGCAGAAAAAGCTGAATGACGATGAGCTGCAAATTTTCCGCTCGCGCTTCGGCATTCCAATTCCGGACGGTGAGCTGCACAATGCGCCGTTCTATCGTCCCTCCGATGACAGCGCGGAAATCAAGTACATGCAGGAACGCCGGAAACAACTGGGCGGTTACATGCCGGTGCGGAAAGTGCGCGCCACTCCGCTGAAGCCGGTTTCTGAAGCGCTCTTCGAGGAGTTCTATAAGGGGACTGAGGGGCGCGAGGCTTCCACCACCATGGTTTTCGTGCGGATGCTCTCGAAGCTGCTGCGCGATCCTGAAGTTGGCCCCCTCATCGTCCCCGTGGTCCCCGATGAAGCGCGCACGTTCGGCATGGAGGCGCTTTTCCGCCAGGTCGGAATCTATTCGAGCGTCGGCCAGCTCTATGAGCCGGTCGATATGGCTACGCTCCTCTATTACAAGGAGGCGAAGAATGGACAGATTCTGGAAGAAGGCATCACGGAGGCGGGATCGATGTGCTCCTTCATCGCCGCCGGTACCGCGTATGCCAATCATGGCATCAACACTATTCCGTTCTTTATTTATTACTCGATGTTCGGATTCCAACGAATCGGCGACTTGATCTGGGCCGCGGCGGACATGCGTTGCCGTGGTTTCCTGATCGGAGGCACGGCGGGAAGAACAACGCTGGCGGGCGAAGGCCTGCAGCATCAGGATGGACACAGTCACGTGCTGGCTTTGCCGGTGCCGAATCTGCTTGCTTATGATCCGGCGTTCGCCTATGAGATCGCCATCATTGTTCAGGACGGCATCAAGCGCATGTACGTCGATGGCGAATCCATCTTTTATTACTTGACGGTGACCAATGAGCCGCTGCCGATGCCCGAGATGCCCGACCAGCCGGGCATTCGCGAGGGCATCCTCAAAGGCTTGTACCGCTACCGGACTTCTGAAAAGAAGGGCGCGAAGCTGCGCGCCCAGTTACTGGGCAGTGGGACCATCTTGTTTGAGGTACTCAAGGCGCAGGCGATTCTGGAAAAGGATTATGGCGTCGCGGTGGATGTTTGGAGCGTGACTAGTTATAAGGCACTCTATCGCGAGGCGAACGATTGCGTGCGCTGGAACATGCTGCACCCGACGCAGAAGCCGAAGGTGCCGTATGTCACGCAGACGCTGAAGGGTGCGAGCGGTCCCGGCCCTTTTATTGCGGCATCGGATTACATGAAGGTTCTGCCGGAGAGTCTGGCGCAGTGGGTTCCGGGCAAGCTGGTGTCGCTTGGCACGGATGGGTTCGGGCGCAGCGAGAATCGTGCGTCGCTGCGAGACTTTTTTGAAGTGGACGCGAAGCATATTGTGCTGGCCACGCTGCATGCTCTGGCCGGGGAGAAGCCTGAGAAGAAGGACGGCGAAGGCGTCAGCGCGAAACTGCTGGAGAAGGCAATCCGCGATCTTGGAATTGATCCGGAGAAACGCAATCCGGCTATTAGCTAGTGGAGCGACGGGCGTCTCACCCGTCCCGAGGGCATTGGATCTCCTGTAGAGATGCGGCTTGCTGCGTTTCCGGCAGCGAACGAGACGATGCAAGCAAGACGGGGCAAGCCCCGTCTCTACTAGAGCACGGACGCGAGGGAAAAAGAAAGAATGGCGACGGAATTTAAGCTGCCCGAGCTGGGCGAGAATATCGAGAGCGGAGACCTGGTCCGCTTGATGATCAAGCCCGGCGGCAGCATCACCGAAGGCGAGCCGGTGATGGAACTCGAGACCGACAAAGCAGTTGTGGAAGTGCCTTCGTCGGTGACTGGCACCATCGGGGAGGTCCGCGTCAAAGAAGGCGATAAGCTGCGGGTCGGGCAGGTCATTTTCACCGTCGAAAACGGAAGCGGCGCTGGAACGAGTTCCGCTTCGAAAGCGGAAAAAACTGCCGCGCAGGCCAGCCCAACTCCCGCAGCACCGGCTCCCGCAAGCCGAACTCCTGCAGTACGAGCTCCTGCAAATCCAGCTCCCGCGGCATCAGCTCCCGCGATCCCAGTTTCCGAAACAACAGCGAAGCCAGCCCGGGCGCCCGCGCCTCAGCGGGAGCGGCGAGCAACGCCCACAGCTTCGGTCGCAATGGCCAGCGAGTTCAAGCTGCCGGAACTGGGAGAGAACATCGAGTCAGGGGATCTGGTGCGGTTGATGATCTCGCCGGGCGCGAGCGTTGCCGAGGGGCAGCCGGTCATGGAACTCGAAACTGACAAAGCTGTTGTTGAAGTTCCTTCGACGGTCAGCGGCGTCGTGCGCGAAGTTAAGGTCAAAGAGGGTCAGAAGGTCAAAGTTGGCGAGGTCATCTTCACGCTGGAGGGTGGTGCGGTCGCGCCGGCGGAACCTGCTCGCAAGCATGAACCGGTGGAACACGTCTCCGGACAGCAGGCGGCACGGCTCGCCTTCCAGTTGGCGATGCGCGCCGAGGGCAAAACCGAAGAACAGGCGCTGCCACCGGATCAACCGCAAGCCGCGACGCCAGACTTCACCATGCCCGTGCAACTGGCGAAAGTTGCAGGCACGGAACACCGCGATCCGGCGCCGGCTGCGCCGCATGTGCGTCGGCTGGCGCGCGAAATTGGTGTGGATATTCACAGCGTGCCCGGCAGCGGTCCGGGCGGGCGCATCAGCGAAGACGACGTGAAACTGTGCGCCAAGAATGCTCTGGCGGCGGCAGCCGCTGCGGCACAGGCTCCGAGCGGTGGCTTGGCTGAACCCGAACTTCCCGACTTCGCCAAGTGGGGCAAAACGGAACGTGTTTCGATGCGCGGGGTGCGGCGCAAAACTGCTCAGCACCTCCGCCAAGCATGGAACACAATTCCGCATGTCACCCAGCAGGATCGCGCCGACATCACTGAGCTGGAACAGTTGCGCGCCAAGTTCGCGCCTCGTGCGGAAGAAGCGGGCGGCAAGATGACCGTCACGGCCATCGCGCTGAAAGTGTGCGCGTCGGCTCTGAAAGTCTTTCCCCAGTTCAATGCATCTATTGATATGGCGAAGGAAGAGATCATATATAAGCAGTACATCAGCATCGGCGTTGCCGTGGACACCGATCGCGGATTGCTGGTGCCGGTGATTCGCGACGTTGACAAGAAAAATATCGTCGAGCTGGCGGCGGAGATGACGCAGCTGTCAAAAAAAGCTCGTGAGCGCAAGCTCACTCCCGAAGAGATGGAAGGCGGCACATTTACCATCACCAATCTCGGTGGGATCGGCGGCACCGGATTCTCTCCGATTGTGAATCATCCCGAGGTAGCGATTCTCGGCCTGTCGCGTTCGCGGATGGAGCCGGAGTGGGTGAACAACAAATTCGAGCCGCGCTTGATTCTGCCGCTCTCACTCTCGTACGATCACCGGTTGATCGATGGCGCCGACGCCGCGCGTTTTCTGCGCTGGATCGCGGAGGCCTTTGAGCAGCCGTTCCTGCTGTCGGTTCAGGGATAAGTTGGCGAGATGATAGCGCTTCTCGACAAGATCGTGGACGGACGCACCGACGTGGTTTTCGACTACTTGTCGCAAGGGTACCCTGCCACGGCGAAGGATAAGAATGGCGTCCCCCTGATCAAATGGTGTGCCTACTATGGAGATGTCAGTGCCATTCGATATCTGCTGGCGAACGGCGAAACGTTAGCTGCGCTGGCGGGAGAACTTAACGCAGCGGCGTTCCATGGGCATTGGCGGCTCTGCCAGTTTCTGATTGAAAACGGCGCCAGTGTGAATCAGACCGAAGCTGACACCGGAGAAACGCCTCTGCACGCTGCGTTGTGCAAGGCGAGCGCAAGTCACGATCGCGTGGTCAGAGTGCTGCTCGCAAATGGCGCCGATCCCAACGCGAAGACCAAAGTAGGAGTTGAGACGGGCGCATTCATGCGCGATTGCCGGACGAAAGGCGAGACGCCCCTTCATCGCGCAGCGGCCTGCGGCAGCGCTGAGGCCGTCCAGCTTCTGCTTGATGCCGGGGCGGTGAAAGATGCCCAGGATGCAAATGGAGATTCTCCTCTGACTTGGGGAAGTTGGCACCTGCGCCCGGACTTTATTCTCAGAAAGTTATGCTACGGCCCTCATTCCATCAGAGAAAATCGCACGCCGATGGACATCAATCTCCTTGGAGAGCCACACATATCTGAAAAGTAAACTTGCAAAGGATATCGATAGAAAATGTCAAACAACTCCAATCTCCGTGTGGCTGTAATTGGCGGCGGTCCCGGCGGATATGCCGCTGCATTTCTAGCTGCCGACCTGGGCATGAAAGTTACGCTGATCGATCCGGAAGTAAACCCCGGCGGCGTTTGTCTCTATCGCGGCTGCATCCCTTCCAAAGCCCTGCTGCATGTGGCCAAGTTGCTCGAAGAAGCGGAGCAGGCGAAGAACTGGGGCATCGAATTTGGCGAGCCCAAAGTTGACTTGAACAAACTCCGGGGATGGAAAGAGAGTGTCGTCAAGAAACTTACTGGCGGACTAGGGCAGTTATCCAAACAACGCTCGGTTCAGTTCGTGCAAGGCAAAGCGGCATTCGTAAATGCCACAACCTTGAAAGTTACGAAGAGCGCGGGTGGCGACGAGAACCTCACTTTCGACCGCATCATCATCGCGACAGGATCGCGTCCGACCGTCGTGCCGAGCCTCAAGCTCGACAGCTCGCGCCTCATGGATTCGACCAGCGCTCTCGACCTGCCCGATGTTCCAAAGACGCTGCTCGTCATCGGCGGCGGCTACATCGGATTGGAACTGGGATCGGTTTACGCGACGCTCGGCACCAAGGTAACCTGCGTCGAAATGATGCCCGGCTTGCTGCCCGGAGCCGACCGCGACCTGGTGCTGCCTCTGCACAAGCGCCTGGAAAAACTCTTTTCGGCCATCCTACTCAACACCACGGTTAAGTCGCTCAAGGACGAGAAGACTGGCATTCGCGTAACTCTCGAAGGTCCAAATGTAAAAGAAAAAGAGCAGGTATTCGACCGCGTGCTGATGTCGGTGGGGCGCCGGCCGAATTCCGAGATCCCCGGCCTGGATAAGACGAAAGTCAAGGTCAACCAGAAGGGATTCATCGAAATCAACGAGCAGCGGCAGACCGCCGATCCCTCGATCTACGCCATCGGCGACGTCGCGGGTGAACCGATGCTTGCCCACAAGGCAATGCATGAGGGCCGCACGGCCGTTGAGGCAATCGCCGGCCACAAAGTCGCTTTCGAACCGAATGCGATTCCGGCGGTCGTCTTCACCGATCCTGAAATCGCGTGGGCTGGCCTGACGGAAACTCAAGCCAAGGAACAGGGTCGCGAGATCGCCATCGCCAAGTTTCCATGGGCCGCTTCGGGTCGCGCCATCACGCTCGACCGGCCCGATGGCCTGACCAAGCTGCTCATCGATCCGAAGACGGAACGCGTGCTCGGTGTCGGCATCGTGGGCGCGGGCGCGGGCGAACTGATCGCCGAAGGCGTGCTGGCCATCGAAATGTGCGCGCTCGCGGCCGATGTTGGCATGACCATCCATCCGCACCCAACGCTGTCGGAGACGATGATGGAATCGGCGGAAGTATTTTACGGACAGGCCACCGACATCTATCGTCCAAAGAGGTAGCAGTGGGGCGAAGGGCGTCTCGCCCGTCCGAAATTTGGCCGTAACTGTGAGCATCCTTAGTTGTGAGCATCGTGGCCGGGCGGGGACGCCCGGCTCTCCACTTACTGGAATATCGATGAAAAAATTGGCGCTGTTGGTTCTTGTCGTTTCTTTTTCTCTTCACGGACTGATGGCCCAGTCCGTGACCAGCCTGCTGCAGGGTCGGGCTCAGGCTCAGGAGTCAACTCCCGCGACCGCCGATCCGCTGGGACGCGAGACACCTTCCGGAACCGTGCTTGGATTCCTGCAAGCCGCTCAGTTTGGAAATTACAAGACCGCCTCCGATTACCTGCAGATCAGCGCCGCGCGCCGCCCGTCGCAGGGCGCCGACTTGGCCCAAAAGCTGAAAGTGCTCATGGACCGCGGCTTCGTAACCGGCCTGCGCCGGCTCAGCACGAGTCCCGAAGGCAATCCCGAGTACGGCACGCCCGATCAGCAAACCATCGGTACTTTTTCCAGTGGCGATGCGGAGGTTCCCGTTGTCCTCGTGCGGGTCAGCGATCCGAACTCCGGAAAAATCTGGCTCTTCTCTTCCGAGACGCTCAGCAAAGTCCCTGAGTTGTATGACAACATCAAGGCTCACCAGGTCGAAAACAAACTCCCTCGAAGCCTGGTGCAGAACGCGTTTCTCGGGATGCCGCTCTGGCAATGGCTGGCGCTCCTCGCCGCGATTCCGCTGGCGTTCGCGATCGGCTGGGTGGTGGTCCTGCTGCTGGCAATTCCGCGCCGGCTTTGGCTCAAGTTAAGGAATCGTCCCAACCTGCACTCCTACAGCAGCATGTCCGCGCCCCTGCTGGTCACATTCAGCGCGGTTGCGCACCGCGTGATTACCGCCTACCTCGGCCTGCCGCTGCTGCCACGTCTCTATTACTTCCGCGTCATTGGCGTTCTCATCACAATCGGCTTCTTCTGGTTTCTGCTCCGCGCCACCAGCCTCACCATGCAACGCCTACGGACTCATGCCATCAGCGCGGGCCGCACCGGCACGGGAAGCCTGATGGTGTTGGGTGAGCGGCTGGTCAAAGTGCTGGTGCTAATCGCCGCCGCGTTGGCGACGCTCGGCACACTGGGCTTCAACCTGACCACTGTGCTGACCGGTCTCGGCATCGGCGGCATCGCCATCGCATTCGCCGCGCAGAAGACACTCGAGAATCTTTTTGGCGGAGTTTCCGTCCTCGCCGACGAAGTCATCCGCGTCGGCGACTTCTGCCGCTTCGGCGATCGCGTCGGAACGGTGGAAGATATCAGCCTGCGCTCCACCCGCATTCGCACGCTCGAACGCACCGAGCTTTCCATCCCCAATGGATCGCTCGCCACCATGAACATCGAAAACTTCACCCGTCGCGACAAATTTCTTTTTAATCCCACGCTCGCGATCAGGGGTGAGACCTCGGCGGACCAGCTCCGCTATCTGCTGGCCGAAGTCCGACGTATGTTATATGAGCATCCGAAAGTCGAAAGCGATTCCGCACGCATCCGCCTAGCCGGGTTCGACAAAGGCGCCTTGAGCCTCGAGATTTTCAGCTACATAATCACCCGCGAACAGGCCGAATTCTCGGCGATCTGCGAAGACGTCTGGCTGCGCATGATGGAGATCGTCGAGAATTCGGGCAGCAGCTTCGCCTTCCCGTCGCAGACGGTATATTTCTCGCGCGATTCCGGCATCGACAAGGAGAAGGCCGTGGCAGCCGAGCAGCAGGTCCAGCAATGGCGGGATCAACACCAGTTGCCCTTCCCCGATTTTGCGCCTGCCGACAAATCAGCTTTTCGCGGTTCGATTGCTTATCCTCCGCCTGAGTCGGCGATCGGGAAAAACGAGCACCTTCCCTAAACTATAGGGAGCGGCCCACTTACCCCGGTAACTTGCGGCTTTCGACGGCGCTTCCTAGCATGGGAGAGCCATGCCCCATGCTCTGCTGTTGTCGCCGGATGACCAGGCGGTAAGCGCAATTACTGGCGTTTTAGAAGAAATGTCAGTAACTTGCGAGCGTCCATTGGACGGAACATCCGCTGCCCAGAAACTCAATTCGCAAACTTTCGACCTGGTGTTGGTCGATTGCGAAAATCTGCCCGCAGCCAAGCTGATCTTTGACGTTTGCCGCCGCGGAAAAAACGGCAACAACCCGGTCCCGATCGCCATTGTCGATGGCCGCGCCGGTCTGCCAACTGCTTTTCGCCTGGGCGCAGAACTGATTCTGACCAAGCCGGTCGCGAAGGATCAAGCTCGCAGCACCATCCGGACCGCTGTCAGCCGTGTGCGAAAAGACGCTCAGACAAACGAGAGTGTTCCCGCGCAGCTTGCGAGCGCAGACGTGCACAGCGCGGTGATTCCTGACGCGGGCATGAGCGAAGAACGCGCGCAGGCAGCGGTTGCCACAGCCGTTTCTTCAGAACTGACAAGCTTTGCGGAGCCCGCTCCAAGCTTCGTTCCAGCCGTCGTTCCCGACGGTGCTTTAACCGCGACGCTCTCCGCGCCAGCTCTCACGACGGAGATGCATTCCGCCATAGACGAAATCGGCGCCACACCAGCTCTTCCAAAGTTGAAGCCACAGCCTGGATCATTTTTCGCACCGTCTTTATCAGCATCGTCTTTATCAGAGTCATCCCCAGATCGAGCTGCTTCGGCAAAGTCGAAACCCGCGCGTCCAATGAAGCCTTCCGATGATCCAGTGCTTGCTGAATTGGAGAGAGCGGAACTCGAAGAATCGGAACTGATAGAATCGAAACTGGAAGGTTCGAAACTAGAAAGCTCGGGACTGAGAAAAGCTGCGCCGAATCAGCCCGCAGCCAAATCAGGGGCCCCGGTGTTTTCGTCCTACCAGCAAGGCCAGCAGAAAAGACGCGGTCCCCTGGTGGCGTTGTTGATGCTCGCGCTCGCCGGCGGAGGCTTCTATGCCCTGTGGATGTATCAGCCTGGATTCCGGGACCTCGCCCAACCGCAAATTGATCGCGTGCTTGCCCTCGCCGGAATGGCGCTGCCGGCGACTCCAGCGCCAAATCCCGCGAAACCTTCGACTCAACTGGCTCCGGCCGCAACCCCAGCGCCTGCGCAGGAATCGCCAACCGATCCGAATCAAACACCATCAAAAGCGCCGGATTCAGCAACAAGTTCAGCAACTGGTTCGGCAACTGGTTCACCAACGGCGTCGGCCACTGCGACTGCACCTGTCCGGCCGACAGCGACTCCAGACACGCCAGTTGTGTCGCCGGCTTCTGCGGCCACAACCCCAACGGCTCCGGTCGCGACGAAGCCTGACGCTAACAAGGCCAGCGACAAGCTCACCAACAGCAAGAAAGACGCGGCCGCTGCAACTCCGTCCGACACTCAACTGCCCGGTGAAAACAGAGCGATCATTCTCTCTTCCAAGGGAGCGGAAAAACGGCTGGCCCACAGCGTTCCGGCGAAATACCCCGTCGGAACCCGCTCGGGCGCGGCCCAAGGAACGGTTGTCCTCAAAGCAGTGGTTGATGAGAACGGTAAGGTTGAGGGTCTGCGATTGGTCGAGGGAAACGCTACGCTGGCAACCGCCGCCATTCATGCTGTGAAGCAGTGGCGCTATCGCCCCTATGTCCGCGACGGAAAGGCTCAGGCTTTCCAGACGGTCGTGATCGTCGACTTTCAGCGGCCTTGACGGCAGACGAGTCAGGACGTCCCAGGTCGTTAGTCGTTCGCTCGCCGGTGCCCCGCAAGCTGCGAACGACCAACGACAAACGACCATCGACCCCCATTTCAATTACCCCCGTAACTTGCTGGTTACCCACTAGATTACCTAGGATGACCTCATCATGGGTTACCAAGCTTTACTCTTCTGTCCCGACGAAAAACTGGCCCGCGTCGTCAGTCAGGTGTTCAGCGAACTGGACTTCACTGTTGAGCCGGTTCATGAGCCGTTTGCCGCGGTCAAGAAGTTGATGTCGCAGCGTTACGACGCCATCGTCGTGGACTGTGAGAACGAACAGAACGCTTCCCTGCTCTTCAAGAGCGCCAGAAATTCAAGTTCCAATCAGAGCTCGCTTGCCATCGCTTTGGTCTTAGGACAAGCGGGAGTGGCCAAGGCCTACCGCATCGGCGCCAACCTTGTGCTGACCAAGCCGATCAACGTCGAGCAGGCAAAGGGAACGCTTCGAGTCGCGCGAGGGCTTCTGCGGAAAAACTCTGATGCTGCCAGCGCCAGTGCCGCCAGCGCGGCAGTTCCCGCAATGGCCGCGAAGACAGCTCCTGTATCCGCAGGCAATTCATTTCAACCGCCGAGTCGAGGTGCGGCAGCGAGTGCTCCACCGCCAAGCCGGCAAGAGCTTCCCGAATTTGAGGACACGCTTCCGGAGATGATTCCGGAGACGCGTCCAGCGGCAATTCCCGAATTGACAGCATCGGCAAGAGCTAAGGGAAATGTTGAGGACAAACCAGCGGCTGTTCCCGCGCCCGCGCCGCAAGCCAACATCAAGATGACGATCGCGGGCGAGCCAGGCGTGAAAGCGTCGCAGCCCGCTTCCCTGTGGGCAGTTAGTAACGACAAAACCAAGAATGTCGTACTCAAGAGCGAAGAAAAAGTCGCCGCCGCGTCCGTATCGGCGCAAAATCCGAGTTCCGCTTTCGCGTCGGCTCTGGGATCAGGCGCGGCAACAGCTCCGGCAAAGGAAGTAACTGCTCCGTCAGCGCCACCGAAAGAAAACAAATCGGTTGAATCGGAACCCGCCGATTCATCTCATGACGCCGATCCCGCTCCCGCTCCAAGGTTCAGTATGGTGAGCGCTATCGATGCCCCATCTTTTGCCGCATTGGGCGAAGAAGATTCCGGCGGATCGGGCGGTAAGAAAAAAATCTTGATCGCAGCTGTGGCTGTCCTGGCTCTGGCCGCGCTCGGCTACGTTGGTTATGGGAAGCTCGGCAAGTCCAACACGCAGCCCGTAAGCACGCCACGGGACTCGGAGCAGCCCGCTCCCGCTCCGGCACCCACGTCTTCCCCGGTGGCGCCTTCGGTGAGGACACCCGACCGGGCAAGTTCGGCAACGCAAAGCTTAGTTCCCAAGATCGCTCCAGCGGTGCCGCCCACCAAGCCGTCGGCTGGCGTTGGTGATTCACCAGTGACACGGATCGCCGCGATCATCGCCGCGGATTCTGAGCCGGGAACGAAGCAACCCGATTCAGCGCCCATACACGTGAAGGCGACCACGCGAGCCAAAACGCACGCCCAAGCCGAGGAGTCCGCTCCTCCGCTTCCGAGCCCGCTCGCCGTTGCGTCCGCAAACGACCGCAACTTGAGCGGCTTGATGGCTTCGGCATCTATAAATGTCCCCAAGCCCACGCTGGCAACCGTAAGAATCTCTCAGGGTGTGTCACAGGGACTGCTGATCAAGCGCGTACAACCAAAATATCCGCCCGCCGCGCTCGCGGTTCGTGCCCAGGGTGCAGTGCAGATCGAAGCAACCATCAACAAAGAGGGCAACGTCACCAATCTGAAAGTGTTGAGTGGAGACCCAGTTCTCGCGCGCGCCGCTCTGGAAGCTGTCCATCAATGGAGATACAAGCCGTACTACCTTGATGGCGAACCAGTCGAAATCCAGACGCAGATCACGGTCAATTTCAAAGCAAACTAGCTGTCAGCCTTCAGCCGTCAGCCTTCAGCCGTCAGCACTCAGCTCTCAAGGCTTTTGGAGATTTTCCCAAGAAGTGCAAAGGCAGCACCAAGAGGCAAGTGGGTTCGTTTGAATGAAGCCAATAGCGAGCGTGTAGTAGCTGAAGGCTGAAGGCTGACGGCTGACGGCTAATTCAGCTGCTCGTCCAGAGACCGGTGCCGCGGACGCCCCGGATGAGCACTGATGCTGCGGAACTTGTGGTAAAGTGCGTGCAAGTCTTCGCTCAAGAGCCGCACCACCTCCATGCAGAAATCGCCGTGTTCGCGGAGAAACTCCAGGAACTTCTCCCGCGGAACAAAGGCTGCTGTCGTTTGCTCGCCCGCTTCAGCGGTGATCCGATACCTTTCCCCACTCATGCTCTCGCTCAGCCCGAGCATCGTTCCAGGACCGACAACCTCCAGAAGCTGCTTTTGGCTCTGACCGGTCGGCAGCATGACACGCACCTCGCCGCTCTCCACCAGGTAAACGCCCGTCGCCGCGGCGCCCTGCTGAAACAGCTTGGCGCCTTTGGGGAACAGCCGAACCGATTTGATCCCGTGAAGAGCCTGCAACAGATCGGGACTCAACTTGCCTGGCGTAGGCTGCGGCGACACAATGTCACTCCCTCCTGCCTTTTAGCCCATGCTGCGGACACCCGGAACCGCAGGCAGTGAATTGGATCGCGGCTCCAAGGGGACCGGCGACTGCGAATCGCTGGCTCCAGATTTACATTCAGATTACACCCAATGAGGGCCGGCTGGCGGCTCATTCCTGATGAAAGTCCTTCGATTTACCAGTTATGTAGCGCTTTGCATTTGAGTTTTTCGCGAGGGTAACCGAAGGGACTGTCCGCGCCTGACCAGCAGTGTGACAAGAAGCTCGCCGAATCGCGACTTATTGCCGCTCAAGAATTTCGTCGATTGCGGCCTTGCTGCCTCTGTCGACGCTGACAACTCTGTGGACCGGCTTGAAACCGGTCAGCGTGATATCCACGATGTAGTTCCCCGGTCCCAGCATGACGTCAACCGGCGAAATCTTATCCAGGACGCGTTGGTTGATCGCGACCTGTGCGCCTTTTGGCTGGGTGTGAATACTGATGGCACCCATGCCCGCCGTGCTGTCTCCGCCGTGTTGCCCAAACAGCTTGTTGAACTTGCCGACAGTCCGCATTTCCTCGGCATTGCCCAGCGCTCTGAGCACGGGCGCGTACTGGAAATTCTGAGCGGGACCGAGATCGGCAGTAACGGTCTCGTCGAGGTATCCCGATTTGCGTAATAGAACTGTGTGGCTTCCTTTTTCCACGGCGAACTGCACCGGAGTCAGTCGTCCACTAGGCTTGCCATCTAACATGACGGTGGCGCCGGGCGGCGTGCTGTTCACCACCATCAAAGCATTGACCGGGGACAAATGAAGCACCAGAGATGTCTTGCTGCCGGCGGCGATATCGACCGACCGTATCTCGGACGAATAGCCGGACTTGCTCGCGGATACGATGTGCTTGCCAGGACCCAGGCCCGTCACATTAAAAGGAGTAACCCACGACGGATCGCTTCTTCCATCGCCGACTGCCGTTCGAGCTGCGCTTTTCGACCTGGCGTACCGTCAGGCTCGGTTCAGCTTCCGCAATCGGCGGAGCTGCCTTCTCGATTTGCGGCGCCACCGGAGTTTGGGCCACCGGCTGGGTTGAGGACGAGATTGGCTTCGCCGCCTTCGTCGGCTGCGGAGCTGCTGTGGAACCATCGTCTTCCGAGCGAACGTGAAAAAAGATCGCGATCGCAACTACAAGGATCAGTCCAACCGCGCCCAGGATCGAATAGATCATGAGCCGCGGCGGAACGGTGGCCATTTCGTGGATTGCCTTTTGTGCGACCTCCCGCGGCTGAATCTTTGGTTTTTCGTCCTTCCGCGGGTAGATCTGCGCCACCGGGCGCGGCTCAGCCGGCTCGGGAACCGGCGGCGCGAAAACGGGTTCCTTAAGTGGAGGCATCTCGGCCAGTTCAGAGAAACTCGTGCCGGATGAACCCGCCACGGGCTCAGCCATCATTGGATTGGACATCATCGGATCGGACATCATTGGATCAACGGCCACGCGGGGCGCATGCTGTTCCGATTCTTGCTCCAACACAGCCGCCGATAAAACCGGGGCCTGCGCCGCCTGGGATTCGGAAGCACTTACTTCAAATTCCCTGATAACTCCCGCGCCAGACTTCGAACCAGAGTTACCAGGCGATACGCGCGCAGCACCCCCTCCGGTAACCGCGCCCGCAGCGGCCGCAGCGGCTTTGGTTCCCCCTGCTGGCGGAGCGGTTTGCGCACGCACCGGCGCCTCACCTCCGGGCGAAACAGGTTTGGCCGCGCTTGAGCCTGCCGAGACAAACTTGCTGGCCGCCGCCGCTCGCGCTGCGGAATTCACCGTAATATTCGGCGCCTGCGTCGTCTTTTTGGGATCGGTCGACGCTTTCTTGCCGTTTTCTTTGCACTTCTCCAGGTCATCCACCAGTTCGCGCGCGCTCTGATAACGCTCGGCCGGATCCTTCGCCAGCGCTTTCATAATCAGCGCGCTCACCGCCGGTTGAATCTTGGAATTCACCGCGGACGGGCTGGCTGGAATCTGACTTTCAATCTGGCTAACCAGCGTAACCGGATCCGCCGCGTCGAAAGCCTTCCGGCCAACCACCATCTCGTAGAGAATCGCCCCTAAGGTAAACACATTCGAACGCAGATCGATGGCTTCGCCGCGGATCTGTTCGGGAGAGCAGTAGGGCATCAGCCGGCCCAAACCTTTTCCCGAGTCCGCTCCAATCAGGCCCATGTTGGAGATGCCATAGCCGAGGATTTTGACCATCCCGTCCCATTGCACCATGATCTTGGCGGGTTCCAATGAATGGTGAGCCACACCTTTTGTGGCAGCGTGCTCCAGGGCGGCGCAAACCTGGCGTGTTATGTCCAGCAGATCCCAGATGGAGAAGCCTTCTTTCCGAGCCAACATGGTGGCAACGCTGTTGCCCTGGATGTATTCCATCGCGGCGCAAAACTGGCCGTCGATCTCGCCGGCGCCGTAGAGAAGGACAATGTTCTGGCTGGCGAGATCGCGCGTACTTTCGCCTTCGGCGATCAGCGTGTCCACAAACGCGTCCGCGCGGTCGCCAAGCGGCTCCAGACTCTGCGTCTTGAGCGCTACGACCTGGTTGGTTTCCGCGTCGACCGCCTTATAAATCAC
>WNEZ01005464.1_pt1 | contig 19481 bp, 24 predicted proteins | sample 5400521 | NCBI WGS metagenome assembly WNEZ01 (sample SAMN13153339, study PRJNA577476) | soil metagenome | isolation source: 120 cm saprolite under Douglas fir tree site 2 hole 1 replicate 1 | place: USA:California | collected 2015-04-18 | reverse complement strand
GCCCAAAGCAATTCACTTCGGCCCGTGGTGTGAGCGACGGGACTCGAACGAGCGACCTCCTGCATGACAGGCAGACGTTCTAGTATCACTATGCAGTTGCTGTGCACTAATTCGATCTTTTGCATTCATTGGGGTTAGCCTTTGAGCGAAAGCACATGCCCCGATTTGTTGGAAACATTAATAGTTAGGAAAATTGGATGGAGTTCAAATTGATTCTAAACGATTTCCGGTTCCAACGACCACCCTGAAGTGCCCTTTTCCCGTCATTTTGTAACAAAAGGTGTCCACTGTGCACGAACTGTGCAAAATAGGGCCGATTTGAGCCACTGTGCATGAACTACGGCCTCATGACGATGGTGCAACAGGGTGGCTGGGAGTTTGGGAGGAGCTATGTTTATATGTTTAATAATATACATAAGCTGTACACAAATCACTTGTTTTCATTTTTATTGAGGTTAGCTTCCTCCATCGCAATCAGGTCAGCCTTCTCTGAGAGGATTTCGCTCGACGTGCTAAGAGAAAAGTTGACGCCATCGGGACGCATACATTTCCCCTCAAGCGGTTGGGCGAACTGCGCATGAATCGGTTTTATTTCTGGGAGCATTCTAATAGAATCTGACACGGCCGTGAGGTAGCGCTGGGTCCAAAGCGGAAAGAAACACACTTTAGGTGGGTGAGGAGGGCAGAATGATGAAGAAGGGTTTTGGCGCCGCAGCCAGCGTAGTCCTACTGCTATGCGCAGTGTTCACGTTGGAGTACGGAAGAGCACAAGAAGGATCGCCCATGCGCGGCCTTCGGGTGAAGGTGCATTACAAAGGTTCGGGTACGGTAGACGAAAAGCACAAAATTTTGGTGTTCCTTTTCGATTCGCCAGAGTTTGGGCACAGCAACGTGATGCCGTTTGCGGCGATGAGCACGAGCTCCAAAGATGGAACGGTGACGTTTAGCGATGTGGCCAAATCACCCGCTTACGTAGGAGCAGTTTATGAACCAAGCGGAAGTTACGCCGAGCGACAAGGACCGCCTCCGCCCGGTTCGTCGCTGGGGATGTATAGCAAGACGCCAGGCCAGCCTGCACCTGTGAAGGTTGAAGCAGGAAAGACTGCCAATGTCGAATTTACTTTCGACGACACGGTGAAGATGCAGTAGACGCGGTCACTCGACAATTAACTTGCCTTGCATTTTGGGATGGAAAGAGCACTCGCAGGCGAAGGTTCCCTTTTTTACCGCTACATACTTCCACGAAGCGCCCACGGCAATGCGGCCGGAATCAAATTCGGGCGGCTGTGTGGAAGTCCCTTTATCTTTTCCTGGGCGCAAAGCAATCCGATTCAGTGATTGGGATCATTCCCGCTCGGAAGGCAACCAAGAAGGAGTTTATATTTTATGAAGAAGGAATATGATTTTTCCAAGATGAGGGAACTCAAGAACCCGTACAGGGGGAAAGAAACAAGCCGTGGGAATCAACTTAAGTCCGGAAGTCGTGGACTATTTCAAGGGGCTGGCGCATGAGACAGGACTTCACTTACCAGAAGTTAATTGACTTTTATCTTCTCCGAGGGTGTTTTGTTTCCTCAGCTCGCGGATTCGATCGATGGGCTCGCCAACCGACTTGCGATTCGACTCGTGTGCGGGTCGAATTACCTGTTTCACGAGCATCTCTTCAATGTAAACCTTAAGGGCACTCCACGCGCGGGCTTGTGCGGCCAATCGGTCGGGCACGTTTACGGTGACTCGCACGGGTTATTTCCAGTCTTCGATCTGTAATCCTGGCACTCGCGCGAATTCCTTGATGTTGCTTGTGACCAAGATGGCCCCCAAGCTAAGCGCCTGGGCGGCAATAAATGTGTCCAAGGAGCCAATCGCCGTGCCAGAGTTTTCCAGAACCGTGCGCACCCTTCCATAGATCTCCACCACTCCGTGATCTACCGGAAGCACGTCAAAGGGTGCGAGGATGGCTGAGAGCAAGTGTTGTTCCCGCGCACGCAGGTGCGGATGCCTGACCGCCCTGCGTTCGAGGCCATACTGCAGCTCGCACGCCGTAATGATTGAAAGACCGATGGCGCTTTTGCTGTGCGCTGATAACTTTCGGCGGATCGAGGGGGAATTGGTGCGCAGGAGATCGATCCACACCGTGGTGTCGAGCAGGTACACGGCGCTTACTCCCCAGCATTGTCGAAGAGTTTGTCGAGGCCGGCGCGCGGGTTCTGGTCCTGGCGGCGCTCCAGCACAAAATCGCGAGGGAACTCGTCGAGGGCCGCGAACAGTCCAGCCCAGCGGTCGCCTGCTTTGGGGGTGAGCACGATGGAATTGCCGAGGCGTTTCACGTAGACGCTATCCCCGGTGACGCGATACTCCTTGGGAAGCCTCACTGCCTGGCTCCGCCCTGTCATGAAAACCTTCGCCTCCGCGACAACAGGCCGAGACTCCGGCTTCCGGGATTGGCTATGGTGTTTCTTGGTTGACCTTGTCATATCCTCACAACCTTCGATGGTACATATCAAATGATATCTATCATCTCTACTGTTGTCAAGCCACACTGATGGATTGCGGATCAGACTGCCAAAATTTGCCAAGGGTAACGTCCATCCAAACTCAAGGTACGAACCCTTCAGATCGTTCGATGTTTTGATGGTGGGCTATTGAACTCTAAACGCGCTTTGATATCGAACGTTGTCGTTCCTAGCTTTATCAACGAAGGCCACGCCAAGTCGCGTCAGGGCGAACTCAGAGCCTCCGACAGGTTGTAGCAGACCCAGAAGACTAAGTAACTTCAGTCGATAGGTTAGATCGTCCTCGTATCTGTCCCCATCGGGCTCCTGCCGCTCAGCAAGAGTTGCAACCTTGCCCCTGATCTGGCCCGGCGACTGATTCGATCCAATCTCTTTAAGTATAAGCAGGACCCGCAACGAATTCGTTGTCACCTCGTTGGCGACATTCTCGTAGGTCTTCTCGACTACTTTCTTAGCGTGTTCTCCGGGTGACGAATTTCTACCCGCAAGCTTCAGGACCTCTTGAAGAAGTCCCCCTGACGCTTTAACGATAGCGACGATAATCATTGGGTCTGGCATGGATCCCTCTCCGTCGTTCGACTTGCCGCGCGGGAAACCCAGGGTGGCTGGAAAGCAATCTTTAGCGACGTTATCACAACTCCAGTCGGCCCGCTGTCTATCCGTCGAGTTCATTCTGCGCCGCCTTTTTTACAAGGGAAAAAGGCAAAGTCGTGATGATCCGTGATTGCACCTCCACCGTTCGATTGAGCATCCCGGGGTGTAAGTACCTGGAAATCGCATTTATAGAAGTGGGCGCCTTTATCCATACTCTTGTTTGCCTTGAATCTTACTCATAATTACTATTACGTTAATTATATATATTGTATAATTGGCGATTCATTTCAAGCCTAAACCCAAGGCCGTAGGATGCTTCGGTTGATAAAGGCCGACCTCGCCTCCGCCGGGAAGCCGTATCTTCGTAATTGAACCCCATCGTGCTTCCTGAACCTCAGAGCAGTTAACGCCCTTCTTAGCGAGTGAATCCATCTCTGCTTTCAGACCGTCGCACATGAAATAGAGTTCGTGAAGACTATTCTCGTCGCACGGGTGGAATGCTGCTTCTCCTGGTGGTAGCGCGAAGATCAGCCAGCCATGGCCGGCATCGACGGACTTGAACCCGAGAACGTCGCGAAAAAATGCGCGATCCGCTTCGGCGTCTTTACTGTAGATGACTACGTGAGCGCCAGAAATCATTTGCTCCTCCAACGAAATATCGGGAACTCAGGAGCTTGGACGCGAGATTGGCCCCATCGGCTCATCGGCGCTGGACCTAGTGTATGCACACGATGGATAACTTCTGAATTGCTCGTCATCCGCCCACGTCATCCGCCCACAACAGGGTAACGCGTTGGTATTCATAACGAGGTGGAAAATCAGGTCAGCGTTCCCAGGGAAGCTTGGGAGGTGAGCCCTGCGATTTGCTTGAGGCGCTGAATGCGGCTTGCATCCATTCCACGGCGCGGGGAAGGTCGCCTGGATTTTGGATCAGATGCGAGAAAAAGCCGCGCGTCTCGAACGGCAAGCCGCCAAATGTACGATAAACGCTGGGCAGCGGTGGCCCGCCTGCGCTGCCGGCCGCTGGAATCTGCGCGGGCAGGCGCACGGCATAAATGCTCCCGCCGGCCAAGGCCACGTGCGCGTACTGTAGGAGCCAAGCACAATTGCGCGCCTCGAGCAGATTGGCAGCAGAGAGCGTGACCCACTGTCCCGCATCTTCCTGAGTTGGCGTTTGGCAATTCCAGGGATACGCCTGCGGCACGAATGCTGTGACATCCGAAAATCCGTATTGATCCAACGCAATTTTCTGTAGTCCTGTTGTTCCGCAAAGCGCCTAACTTCCGGGAGCCCCTGGTTCCAATCTACATTCGAATCATTGACGAGCGCGTAGTTGGGACGTCCGAGGCTCAAGGCGTTGATATAGGGAAAATAGTAGGGATAGGCATGGACCGCGTTGAACAAACAGCTCACCGCAAGCGCTACAACCGTCGCAGCTCCCGCGAACACTACGGAACGCCCTTGCAGGACGCCCAGCATGCGAGGCAGTGGCGCGAGCAGCATAATCAACAGCACGAGGGGCACACTGAAATGCCGGATGCTGATGTCAAGGGGGCTTAGCAGGCATACCCCTGTGAAGACTAGCAAGCTCACCCAGAGAACACGCCAATGCAGCGCGAATTGCGCGGGAATAACCGCAATGCTCCTTTCGCCGCGTACTTTCTTACTGATTCCGGTTAGGGCAGCCAGAAGCAGCAAGCCGAGAAAACCCAGAGACGATTTCAGAGCAAAAACAACCGGAAAGTAGAACCAAACGGCATGTGGATAAGCATGGCCGAGAACAAAAGTCCCGCGTCTCCCGCTGAGCACAACCCAAAGCACTCCGCCGAGATAGAGCAAAGGAGGCATGAGAAGGCGGCGTAGTAGGAGCGCCGCTGGACTCGTTCCGAAGCGCACCAGCGCGCTGGTTGGCTGATGCCACGAGAAGACAAAGTAAAACGCGTAGACAGCCAGCGCGGCACACGAGACGCCCTTAAGCGTCGCCCACCGACGGGCTCGCCTCCATTGGCGCAGCTCAGTTTTGCTCCCAGGCTGGCCGGGAACGGCGCGCCAGCGTAGGCTCAGAGCAAACGCGACGAACGCAGCGAACAGAACGCCGGCGGTAAACTTCGACAGCAGCGCTCCTGCGAGACTCAGCCCGAATAGCACAACATTCTTTCGGTTCGGCTTCTGCCACATTTCGGCAAGGGTCCACAGGGCAAGCAGAGAAAACAGCGTCACCGCCAAGTCCGTGTGCACAAGTGGACCAAAGGCGAGAAAGGCGGGCGTGCTGACATATGCGCTTAGGCAGAGCAGCCCGCCCCACGCTCCGCCAAGGCGCCGCGCGTACAAGTACACCACGCATCCCAAGGCTAGCGTCACCAACAGCATGGGCAAGCGTGCCCAGGCGAGCACGCTCTTCGGATCATTCCATCTCTCTAGCAGCCAGTCCCCGAACACCCACTCCCCCAAGAACGCCGGAAGAAACTTCTCGCTGGTCGTCCACGAGATGTGGCTATAGTCCGCGCGAACTCCGCGACACACCAGGGGCAGCGCCGCCAGCACCTTCGGCAGCGGTGGATGCTCGGGATTCATCCGTAGATCCAGCTTCTGCAGGTAGCTTACGCCGGCGCCGATATGCGCCACCTCATCAATCGTGACAGACTCGCGCAGCGCTGCTCCGCCCGCCAACACTGCCATCAATATCAACAACAATCCAGCCAACAGCCCGCCAGGAATGCCCCACGGCTTTTCGTGTGAATTCATTCCACTTCCGACCTTCGAAACCCAGCCTTGGATCGCCGAACAGTTCCTCAATCATAAACCTATTCGGCACGGCCGCTTCAAACCTGCATCACGCAGATTTCAGTTTCTGTCATTGCGCAAGAAACACGACGCCTCTGGGCGAGTGGTCGGCATTCCGCAACTTATCTCAAAAACGGTGCTCTCGAGATTTGGAATTTGGCTGACCAATGAACAGACTTCCCTCTGTGGCTCTGCATTCCGAAGGTTGCGAATTTCTACCTGAGAAAGAACCACCACCCTCGTCAACTTCCCAACGATTGAAATCGGGATCGCGAAGGGAGGGGAAAAGTAGTTCGAGGATCGAGACTATCCCCATACAGAAATGCGAGATAGGGAAGAAGTCTGAAGAAAAGCGTCAACTTTCCCATGCGGGTCAACATAGCATTCAGTGGCCCAAGACCTCAAGCACCAGACAGCATGGATTGTAGTGCCCTTCGCTACAAAATGGCGGGATGGCCCCGGCTACCCGGCGCGTCCCGCCCGGACGTCAATTCGAATCGCCACTCGAATCAGGCTTTGGCCGCTGATGCTGCCTGACCGCGCATCTGTTGCATGAATTGCCGCATCGCGGCGATATGACCCGGGTTGCGGTGTTCCGACCACGCCTCATAGCGCTTCGCCGCCTGTTCGAGGTGCGCAAGGATCTGCTTGTTGACAAAACGCTCGCGAAACGTTGGAACGACGGGCTTAAGTGCCTCCCACACTCCGAAGAACTCGCCGCTGGTCTCAAAGAAGAGATCCTCGTGCAGTAGTCCGTAGTTGAGCAACGCGCAGGCTTGCTCCCAGTAGCCGATCACCATTCCTACATACGCTCCGGTTTCGCTTCCCATCGGCGCGATCCGCAGGGCGTCGTCGATATTATTCACGATGTAGTTTTTGCCGAACCAATCACGTGCCTGGCGTAATTTGGCTTCCCTCCGCTGGTCGTAGACTTGAAGGTGAAGTTGCGCTTGTTCATGCGTCGGTTTTGATCCCATGATGCTTTTCTCCGTTTCCTTGGATTTATTTCCTGAACCGCGGTGCCCGCAGTTTCCAATCTCGGTTTCGCCCCGCCTTCGCACGACGCTGGACCTTCGCGACTTCGGCGGGGCCGAACCCTCCACATCTTATCGTCGTTTAACGCAGATCAGAATCGACAATTTGGTTTCCCTGAACAATCCAATTCTTCGGAGGTTACCAAAGCGCACGTTGCCCGGACTCCACTTTGCCCCTTCTCAATAGTTATGATTTGTCTTCTCTTAGGAAGCGCGAAACAGCGGAACTGTGAAAAGCCATACTTAACATGCCTGGTAAACGCTAGTGCTCTATCGGAGGCGCGTTTTCACAAAAGCGTGAAGTCCGGGCGAGGTGCTCCGCGCGCGTTCGATAGAGCCGTGAAGGTGGGCGCTGGCGGTTGCGGCGGATGCGGGCTAGTGGCTGCACCGATCTAACGGCTATGGGAATTGAATCTTTTTTCGTTTGCAACCTATTGATTTTGCTTGGCTTAGGAAAACCAGAGGAAACCGAAAATCGCAGTCAAAGGCTCTACCTTGCAGCATGACGTAAGGAGCATAGCACGCGAAGCGTCCGTCGCGCCAGCGACTACGTTCAAACGCGGCTAATCGGAGATCTGATCCAAGAACACTGAGGGGAGCCGAACTCAACTGTGCCGCATGTTGGTAGTACAATGCGAGCTCCTTGAAGGTCCAACGCTTCCCAGAGGTCTCTTTCATCGAGAGTTTGAAGGAGGTCGGGCATGAACAAGTACATCGCTGAACTTATTGGGACCTTTTTTCTAGTTCTGACCATTGGGTGCGCGGTCATCGGTAGCGGTGCGGGTGCGTTGGCCCCGTTGGCGATCGGCTCCGCGCTCATGGTGATGATTTTTGCAGGCGGGCATATTTCCGGAGCCCATTTCAATCCGGCCGTTACGTTGGGCGTCTGGCTGCGCGGGAAGTGCGAGGCCAAAGATGTTGCACCATACATGATTTTTCAGATTATCGGAGCGACGTTGGCGGCGTTTGCTGTCAAGTTTTTGAAGGGAGCAACCGCAGTCACGCCACTCCAGCCAGCTATCGTACCGGCCCTTCTTGCCGAGTTTCTTTTCACCTTTGCGCTTGTCTACGTGGTGCTGAACACCGCCACCGCCAAGGGTACGTCAGGCAATTCTTTTTATGGGCTGGCTATCGGATTCACGGTAATGGTGGGGGCATTTTCCGTCGGCAACATTTCTGGCGGGGCGTTCAACCCAGCGGTCGCGGTGGGCATTTCGATCATGGGGTTGTCGTCCTGGGCCAATATTTGGATTTACCTTGTAGCCGACTTTACAGGTGGCGTGGCGGCCGCGGGCATTTTCAAGGCGCTGAACCCCGCCGATAAATAGTTGCACGCACTGATTCACGCAGAGACCGACGTACTCTCCGCCTACCTTTGAGAAGTATTGTAAGCACGAGGATGAGCGGCCAACTTCCGGATTGTCCATTGCCGATTTGCTGATTACGGCAAGAGGGGGTTTGGCATGCCCGAGGGGACTTCGGGGCATGTCTGTGACTTCTGCGTGATAAGCGCGTTGCTTATCTGCCGAGACGTCGCGCCTGAAACAGCGCAGTCAAGTGCAGTATCAAGAATGTCGGCACCAAGTATGTCGGAACCAGCACCAGCGGCAGCTGTGTCATAGGAGTCGTTGAAACAGCTCCGTAAAAATTGGGAGCGAGCAGCGGGACGAGCGCACCGATACTCACGGCCACGGTGAGGTCCAAAATGCCGGAAAGGTTCCAGGCCACAAAGCTCTTGCTCGCCGCAAAACCAGGCCGGCGCAGGAGAGCAGCCAGCACCAATGGAGCGGTCACACCAATCGCCATGTCGCCCAGCCCCGCAGGCCAAGCGAAGATTCCAGGCAAGACTCCGTAGGTGTACAAAGTCAGAAACCCGAAGCCGGCCCATCTCCACGCCTGCATCCCCACAATGAGGCGAAGGTCAGCTGAAAGAATAAACTCCCGCAGTGGCCGGATGGTCCGATATCCAATGAGAAACAGGCTGAGGGGGACCAAGAGGCCGATCAGAAGTGCGAGCGGTGGCGCACCGCGCGGCGCGACGAACACCCCGCGCGAGCCAAGGACAAAAATGAGCGCCAACCAAGCCAAAAAGAAGACGGCGACGAAAGTGCCTATGCTGGAAACCGCTGGAACTTTGGGCTGATCGACGCGCGATATGACGGTGTTTTCCATGATGACTTCACTCCCTTTTTCGTAGTCACTTGCACTTTGCAAGTTACGTGGAAATGTAGCAGACTAACTTTCACTATGCAAGTCACTCGCTCCAGGGGGAAGCCAAAAAGGATAAAACCGAAAACGGAAGCGCGCGGTTTTCTGCGCTCGCCCTGCGCTGTCGCATGTACGCTCGACCTGGTTGGCGACAGGTGGTCGTTGCTTGTGGTTCGGGACTTGCTCCGGGGTAATGTGACCTATGGAGAGCTGCAGAATTCGCCCGAAGGCATTCCCACCAACATTCTTGCCGACCGCCTGAAAAGATTGGAAGAGGCGGGGCTCATTGCTAAGTCTGCGTATCAGGAGCATCCCGTGCGCTACGCTTATGAGCTAACGCAAAAGGGAAAAGCCCTGAGCGACGTTCTGCTAGCGCTTGTGCGATGGGGCAAGAAACACATACCGGGTACACGGACTATGGAGAGTCCAGCGCTGCATTCCGGGCGAGACCGAAAACCCACTCGGAAACAGGATCGAAAATCATAGCTGCAGTCGCCTCATACAGAGCGTCGGTGACGTGCTAACCCCATTCGAGCTGTCGCGTCCATTCGACAAGGGTGCGGGCATGAAATTACCAAGACTAAAGTTCCTCGGATCAGCGATCATTAGCACAGTTCTCTTGAATGGTCAGCCAGTCCTCCTGCGCGACCCCAAAGTTCACAGGTCTCAGCAGTCGCTGTCTCGCTGCGGGATGGATCTCATGACTTTGACTTCCTTAAGCCTGTCCGAAGCGGGGTCCTGGTGTGTGTGTTCGGCATTGCAGTCACATCTCAGAATAATAGCCTAGGCTGGGTTGCCGCTGATGGGTGACTTGTGCGCGCGACACAGAGTGATGCGTTCTACTCAGTCCACTCGGGACAAGGCCGCTTGGTCCTGAATCGCATTGAACCCCACTACAAAGATAAAGTGGGATCAATCCCGAGCGGTCGGCATCTTGTCAGAAAATCAAGCACTGACGAGATGGGCGTTTCAAATTTGACGCGTGGGCGGCCTTGTTGCATAAAGGAGAGCTCTGTGGGGCAAAAGAGAAAATGAACTCGATTGGCCAGCCAGTGCCGGAGTTGCCGGTCGCTGATGTCGAACGCGCACAACAGCATTACAGAGATGCACTCGGCTTTGAGGTTGGATGGCTTTACCCAGACAAAGAGATTGGGGCCTCTCACGCGGTGATGTGGCGATATTCTTTCGGAAGAGGAAGCCGCCGTTCGAATCTGCCGTTCACTGGGTGTTCGCTGAAGATATCGATGCGTCGTACCAGGAACTGAAGTCGTTAGATGCGAACATCGTGGATCCTCTGGAAAAAAAGCTTGGGGATTACGGCAGTTCACCGTACAGGATCTGGACGGGAACCTCTTCTATTTCCACCATGAATAACCAAACGTTGCATTCAAATTAGGACACTACCCGAATTCCTGACCAGCAGCGCGTTTGTCGTTACTAATCCGACGGAAGAACCGATCACCTCAGATTTGCCTGTCGCCCGCTCGCAAACTCAAGTGGTATTCCAAGTAGCTATGAAGATTAGCCAGATCAGCAAGACAAAGCTGCCGGAGAGAATTTCGACAAATCATGTACAGGCGACGCGGTTGATTGCTGATGGTCGGCCAGAAGATCTGGTGCAAGGCCCTTTTGTCAGTGCCGCTACATTCATGGATATCGTCAACACTCCTCCTGAATTCAAACACTTATTTGGAATCCAGACCCCCAATCCCGGCGTCACCCGCGTCCACTGTCCGCTTCTCGCCTTTTTCGGGACAAACGGTGCCGATCACATGTATGCCGGCCAAGAGGACCACGTCGCCAGGTCATTGCGAGTTGGGCCGACACGCTGCTACCAGCGAACACAGAAAAAAGCGAAGTTCCGAAAACGCCAAAGGCCAACTTGCTTTGGTGGACGAAAGAGTCTGAGTGACAACTTCACTTCGGCATTACCATTCGACAAATCATAAGCTCCAGCCTTGAGCGCGTCCGGCTCGAGAAAATCAACGTGCAGGAAGTCGGCGCGAGAACAAGCCTCAGATTCCGCATGAAGCAGTAGTCGACCTTCTGGGCTGACTTCAAGGAATGCAAGTGCTCAGCCTGAAGGGAAGGTAAGGGTGCAACGTAACCATTGATCCCGAAAGCAGAATGGCGAGGGACGATGAGAACGGACTTGTTGCGATTCAACGGCGCTGTCGAGCGGGATCCCGCCATCGATGCGTGGATGAAAGAGCATGCAGGTGAATTGGGAGCCATCGCGCTTCAGTGGTTTGAGGTGATGCGAAAGTGCGGGGACGAAGTCCGGGAGCTTTTGCATGACGGCTATCCGGTTGTATGTTTGGGAGATGCGCCCTTCGGCTATGTGAATGTATTCACCTCGCACATAAACGTGGGGTTCTTTCACGGCGCAGCACTGCCGGATCCGGCTCGCCTGTTGCAAGGCACCGGCAAGTTCATGCGTCATGTGAAGCTGAGACCGGGAACGGCCACAAACGCCGCAGCGCTAAGCAGGCTCATCGATACGGCGTACTCGGATATAAAGGTGCGCGTCGAAAACGGCTAGCTACCTACTGTTGTTGTGTATCGTTCCGATCAAGCCTTCGGCCGCAGCCGGTCACGTCGGTTTTTGAGACTCCCGGGCCGTCTGTCGTGCTTACGGTTTCCTAACGAAGCCTTCAGGACTTTCTGACGCGCCTTTTCCTACGATCGTGATTGTTGTCTTAAGTCGCGGAGGGAGAGGAAAATCGGTGTTAAATAATTTGCAGAGTGTTGATCAGGAATTTGTTGGTCACTGTAGTGTGTGCGGTTGCGTTACCGAACTTGTCGAACTTCCAGGAAGGATCGACAAGTTTTGTCTTGAATGCAGCGGAGATGTGGCAACGGCCATCCTGTTGACTACGGAAATAGATGCCGCAACGCTGAGTGGCAGGAATACGAACGAATTGGTGTCTGAATTTGCTCAGATCAGCAGCCGGATGCTCGAGCGAGCGCAATCCGCAGAATTAGGGTTTTAGCCGGGTCTTCTCCGTCCCGTGATGGCACACTGTGTCGGTGGCGTATTGCTTAAAACGAGCAGTTCGCTAACAGGCTCTGACCCAAAGTCTAAAAGTCGAGCCGTAGCGAAACCTGGCCCGTGCGATTTCCGCTGTTCTCCGCGCTCTGAACACTCTGAACGATGCCAAAGGACGAAGACGTTACGTTCGTTGGCGGTGGCGCAAAGTTCGGATGATTGAATAGATTTGTAAACGTGCTTGCAAGGCACATCCGCATCCGTTCCGTGAGATGGAAAGCTTTGGACAACCCAGCCGCGATCGTAGCGGTGCCAGGCCCCTCCAGGATTCCCACACCACAATTTCCCACTGGCCCTTCAGGAATCGGATTGAGCGTAGCGATGTTGAACACGCTTCCGGTTGCGGCATTCGCGACGTTGCCGTTGCCGATGCAATCCGGGCGCTGCAGCTGCCGCGAAAGGAAAGGTTGAGATTGCCGGGATCGAAGCTCGAACTTGTGGTCGGCGTCAGATATGGTCCGGTCTCCCAAAGACTGACGGTGCTGACGGACCATCCGCCAAGTGCGAGATCTTAAATCCGATTCATGTGCGAGAGGAATTTGCGATTCTTTCCGACCGGCACATCGTACACCGCGGAGAGCAAGAAACGATTGCGGCGGGTGCCCACGATATTGCCGCGATTCGCCGAAAGATCGAAGCGGTTGGCCACCGAGGTGCCCTCGAGCGGTGCACAGACAGTGAAGGGAAAATACAAGACTACTCGAAGAAAATCGTGAGCGACTTCATCAAACAGCAGATGGTACGAATCAGTTTCTTGAATCCACCGCAGCACTGTTGATTGCCATCATGCCGCCCTAAGCCCTTATTTTTCCGTTGGAGTACGTCGCGGTCCTTATGGAATCTTTATGAATCGCTCAGAACTTTCTGATGGCCATTTCGCTATGTTGATCCTCGTAGTGGGACGCATTGTTCCCCGCGGGCTATGGCTCTCATCGTCTTAGCAACGATTTGCTTACTAGCGTGCGTGTTTCTTCTGTTCGTTCTCTTTCAATGGACTAGAGACACGAAGCACAGGGCGACAACGCGCGCTGCGGTGGACGACGCAGCTGGCGGCAGTAGCGAAAAAACTAGGCTACAAGCCGCTGCCCGAGCATCTACCGAGAAGCGCCACGCTTTTCCGGAAGGTCACGCCGGGTCCAGAGCAGGAGCGCGCAGTCGCGCTTGCTTGCCTGGATGCCACCGGTGCGAACGGACTGCTTACGAGAAAGTCGTCAGGTCGTTGAGGTTGGGTAAGAAAATCTAGGAGAGAAGAATGCGTATTTTCAAATGGAAGAAACTTGTGCCGCTCATTTTGGTCGGATTGTCTTTGTATAGTGGAGGTGCAGTTCGCGCGTTTGCGGACGATGACGGCAAGGACAGTCCCCCGGCTAAGCCGGCGACAACGAATATTGAAGCGCCCGCCCCTTTGACGGCGCGTGAGCGATTGCTCCTGGACCGAGTGGAGCAACTCGAAAAACGTGTTGCCGATCTTGAAAGCAAGGGTACCGCGAATGAAGTTCCTACTGCTGCTGCGGACGCGGTACCGGCGCAGCTGGCGTCAGCAAACCCAACAGCATCTGCTGCGGGACCGGTGTCGACTGCGGGTACGACATCCGGCTCAACTTCAGCCACAACGTCCGCCGCAACTCCCAGCACAAATTCCGGAACAACTTCTGGCGTCGGGCCGACGAGCCCAGATTTGCTTGCGAAGGGCAGCAGCGCAACAGTTCAACCGCAAGCCTTAGACAAAGGCAAGCTGGCCACAACCAAGGCACCGGCGAGCGAGCCGTTTGCATTCGCCGACTTCACGTGGCTGAACGGAAATCCTCGAACCAAACAAGTTCCGCTGGATACGAAATTCTTTACACCGGAAATCAGAGCTGACGTCGACTATGTCTACGACTTCGCGCATCCCAAGGACGATACGATTGGCGGTTCGAGCGAGATTTTCAGGTCCAATGAAGTGCAAGTCACTCAACTGGGCGTGGGCGGCGACTTTCACTACGACAATGTTAGAGCGCGGCTGATGACGCAGTTCGGTTTGTATTCGGAGACTACGCCGCGCAACGACGCGAGTCCTGCCCGTGGGCAGTGGAACCTGGCCGATGCCTATCGATATCTTTCGGAAGCCTACGGTGGCTACCATTTCAACGTACTGCATGGAGTGAATGTCGATGCGGGCATCTTCATGTCGTACGTCGGCTTGTTCAGCTACTACCAGTTTGACAACTGGGCGTACCAGCCTTCCTACGTTTCGTCCAACACGCCATGGTTTTTCAATGGTGTGCGCGTACAAATCTTTCCGACCGAGCATTTGAAAATCGAACCGTGGTTCGTGAACGGCTGGCAATCCTACGGACGATTTAACAACCGGCCGGGCTTAGGAATGCAAATTCTGTGGCGGCCGAACGGATGGCTATCGGTCCTCGGTAATCAATACGCGCTCGGCGAGGATGCTTTGAACACCCCGGGACGTGTGCGCTATCACACTGACGACAGTATTCAGATCAAGTACTACGACAAGCCCGAAAATTTTCTGGACAAGATGGCTTTCTCGCTCACCGGCGATATGGGATGCGAGCATGGCGGCGGTGTCAGCTGTGCCGGTAATTCCGCGAAAGGTCCCAAGCAGAGCTTTCTGGGATACATGTTTTACAACCGATTCTGGTTTGACAACGACCGTTACGGACTGACCATCGGCGGCGGACAAATCAATAATCCCGGGCGGTACCTGGTTTTGCTTCCTCCGATCAACGGAGCCACTGCTACTTCCGGGACGCCTTACTTTACCGAGAACCCCGGCGACCCGTACAAAGCGTGGGACGTATCCGGAACCTTTGACTGGATGCCAAGCCAGTACATTACTTTCCGATGGGAGTACAACCATCGGGCGGCGAATGTTCCGTACTTTTCAGGGTCCGGAGGCGTCACGCCGCCGGGCGGCAATCAGGGTACAGCGGGCTCATTTGTGTGCCTCAGCGGTTTCACAACTTGCAACGGATCGCCAACAAACACGTGGTTCCCGGATCTCCGCAAGACCGAAAACCGAGCGACCATTGCCATCCTCGTGAAGTTCTAAACAAGGGCCGGTATTTCGATCTTGGACGGATTGTGCCATGGCGAATGGCCATGGCACGAGCGGCATAAAGCAAACGAGGAGGGGAAAGACAACTCATGTTGGACATTGTTTTCATCGCGGCGACCGCTCTATTTTTTGCAGCTGGAATTTTCTACGTTCGCGGATGCGAACGATTGAGGTAGGAGTGAACCTATGACTGCAGGTGACGCAGCACTGTTGGTGATTTGTGCGCTTCTCTTTGGCTATTTGCTATACGCGCTTTTGAAAGCGGAGGAGTTCTAGTTCATGACCGCGAATGGCTGGTTTCAAATCGGGTTTTTCCTGATGGTGATCTTCCTGGTGACGAAGCCCATCGGCGTGTTTATGGCGCGCGTCTTCAACCGGGAAAAGACATTTCTCGATCCCTTCTTACGACCCGTCGAAAGGCTCGTCTATCGATTGACCGGCGTCGACGAGAAGCGCGAGATGCGTTGGACGGAATATGCAGTCGCCATGCTCCTGTTCAGCGGCGTTTCGATGGGTCTTCTCTATCTCATCGAGCGGACGCAAAAATGGTTGCCGTTCAATCCGCAAAAATTCCCCAACGTCGAACCAGGACTGGCTTTCGGTACAGCTGCTTCGTTCACGACAAATACCAACTGGCAGGTCTACTCCGGCGAATCCACGATGAGCTATCTGACGCAGATGGCAGGACTCGCTTATCACAACTTTGTGTCGGCCGCGGTCGGCATCGTCCTGGCGATCGTGGTCATTCGCGGCATCGCGCGCAAGGAAACAGACAAGCTCGGAAACTTCTGGGTCGATACGACTCGTTGTCTACTGTGGGTTCTGCTGCCGGTTTGCCTCGTTGGTTCCCTGGTCCTGGTGTCCGAAGGTGTCGTGCAGAATTTGAGGCTGTACACGACCGCCGATCTGATTCAGCCATACACGGCACAAGTCATGGGGCCGGACGGCAAGACCACAGCGCAAACCGTCACGCAGCAGGTGATTGCGCAAGGACCGGTGGCCTCGCAGGAAGTGATCAAGGAATTCGGCACCAACGGTGGTGGGTTTTTCAACGCAAATAGCGCTCACCCCTTCGAAAATCCAACTCCGCTTTCGAACTTCTTCGAGATGGTGCTGATCTTTGCGATTCCATCTGGGCTGACCTACACACTCGGACGAATGACCGGTTCACAACGTCACGGCTGGGCAGTCTGGGCGGCCATGGCTTTCTTGTTTCTTGCGGGCGTGACGACAGCCTATTGGGCGGAGGCTAGGGGCAATCCTCTCCTCGCGGGAACTGATCAACATGCGGGTACGCTGCATTCCGGCGGCAACATGGAAGGGAAGGAAGTGCGGTTCGGCATCGCAAACTCCGCCCTCTTTGCCACGGTCACAACCGATGCCAGCTGCGGTGCCGTAAACGGCATGCATGACTCGTTCACACCACTCGGAGGAATGGTTCCGCTGATCAACATCATGCTGGGTGAAGTTGTCTTTGGAGGAGTCGGCGCTGGCCTCTACGGAATCTTCGTTTTCGTGGTCCTCGCCGTATTCATTGCCGGCCTCATGGTTGGCCGAACTCCCGAGTATCTGGGCAAGAAGATCGAATCATACGACGTCAAGATGGCCATGCTCGCCGTTCTCATTTTGACATTCACAATTCTAACTTTTTCGGCTGTTTCGGTTGTCAAGCCTTACGGCACGGCGGGCATTACTAATCCCGGGCCGCATGGTCTATCGCAGGTGTTATACGCATATGTGTCATCGACTGGGAACAACGGCTCGGCGTTTGGCGGGATCAGCGCAAACACCATGTGGTACAACACGACCACGGCTGTTGCCCAGCTGCTTGGTCGTTTCTTCATGATTATTCCGGTGCTCGCCATTGCCGGAAGTCTTGCAAAAAAGAAAACTGTTCCGGAATCCGCCGGCACTTTTCCCGTCACAGGCGGACTCTTCGCCGGTTTGCTCGTCTCCACCATTTTGATCGTAGGCGCTCTCACGTTCTTTCCGGCTCTGAGTCTTGGGCCGATTCTCGAACATCTGCTGATGAACGCAGGAAAGGCTTTCTGAGGTGTCCATGGACCCGGTCGCTCAACTTAGAAAAAAGTCGCTCGCGGATAGCGCCATCCTTACGCGGGCCATTGTCGATTCGTTTCGCAAGCTGAATCCGCAAACGATGGTCAAAAATCCGGTGATGTTTGTCGTTGAGGTGGGCGCAGTTTTGACGACGATCCAACTCGTATGGAATGTGTCTCACCACGCGGGTCAGTTCGGCTTTGGGCTGCAAATCACTGTTTGGCTGTGGTTCACGGTTCTGTTTGCCAACTTTGCTGAAGCTATGGCTGAAGGCCGCGGCAAGGCGCAGGCCGACACGCTGCGCAAAACGCGGGCCGAAACACAAGCGCATCGCCTGCGCAGCGACGGCAGCTTAGATGTTGTGGTCAGTTCGAAACTGCGTTCCGGAGACATCATCGTCGTCACGGCAGGCGAATTCATTCCTGGAGATGGCGAAGTCATCGAAGGCGTGGCTTCGGTGGATGAATCTGCGATCACCGGCGAGTCGGCACCAGTCATCCGTGAATCCGGCGGCGACCGTTCGGCGGTCACTGGAGGAACTCGCGTATTGTCGGATGAAATCAAAGTGCGCATCACTTCGAATCCGGGCGAGACCTTCCTTGACCGCATGATTAAGCTCGTCGAAGGGGCTTCAAGGCAGAAGACTCCAAACGAGATAGCGCTGAATATTCTCCTGGCAGGCCTGACGATCATCTTTCTGCTGGCGGTCATCACGCTGCAGCCGTTTGCAATCTACTCCGGCGCTCCGCAAAACATTTTCGTATTGGTCTCGCTTCTCGTTTGCCTGATTCCCACCACCATCGGAGGACTTCTCTCAGCGATCGGCATTGCAGGTATGGACCGCATGATCCAGAGAAATGTTATCGCGATGTCAGGGCGAGCGGTAGAAGCGTCGGGCGATGTGGATGTGTTGTTGCTCGACAAAACAGGGACGATCACGCTCGGGAACCGGGCAGCGACGCAATTTTTTCCGGCACCCGGCATCGAAGAGGCCTATCTTGCCGATGCCGCGCAACTTTCCTCCCTGGCCGACGAAACGCCGGAGGGCCGGTCCATTGTTGTGCTCGCAAAGGAGCGCTACAAGCTCCGCGGCCGGGACCTTTCCTCGCACGGCACGACTTTCATTCCGTTTTCGGCTCAGACCCGGATGTCGGGGGTAGACATCGACGGTCGCGAAATCCGTAAAGGCGCTTTGGAAGCGATCAGCCGCCTCAGCAATGGCCGCGGCAACAGCATTCCAGATGTCCTGCAGACATGTGTACGGGACATTTCCAATGGCGGTGGAACACCTTTGCTAGTGGCGGAGAATGGCCGCGTGCTGGGCGCGATTGCCCTGACCGATATCGTCAAAGGAGGGATGAAGGAGCGTTTCGACCATCTGCGCGCCATGGGCATTCGTACCATGATGATTACTGGCGACAACCCGCTGACCGCAGCAGCAATCGCACGTCAAGCAGGTGTAGACGATTTTCTCGCCGAGGCGAAACCCGAAGACAAGATGGCGCTCATCAAACGCGAACAGGCAAAGGGCAAACTTGTTGCCATGACCGGCGACGGCACCAATGACGCTCCGGGTCTTGCTCAGGCAGACGTGGGTGTTGCCATGAACACCGGAACCCAGGCTGCAAAAGAAGCTGGCAACATGGTTGATCTCGATTCCAATCCAACGAAGCTTATCGAGATCGTCGAAATCGGCAAGCAACTTCTTATCACCCGTGGTGCCTTGACCACCTTCTCGGTCGCAAACGATGTCGCTAAATATTTTGCCATTATCCCCGCAATGTTCGCGGGAGCATTTCCCGTGCTGAATGTGCTGAACGTGATGCATCTTCGCAAACCGGAATCGGCCATTCTCTCGGCGGTGATCTTCAACGCTTTGATCATTATTGCCCTGATACCGCTGGCGTTGCGTGGCGTGCGCTATCGTCCGTTGGGAGCGGCAGCGCTCCTGCAACGCAACCTGCTCATCTACGGAGTGGGTGGAATCATCGCGCCGTTTTTCGGAATCAAGTTAATCGACGTGTTGCTGACGTATCTTCGGGTTGTGTGAGGAACTTATGAAAAAGAATCTTGTGATCGCCTTTTGGTTCACCTTAGTTACGACGGTGATGTTCGGCATTCTGTATCCCCTCGCGGTCACGGGCCTGGCTCAGGTCTTGTTTCCTAAACGGGCCAAC
>WNEZ01002504.1_pt1 | contig 19484 bp, 15 predicted proteins | sample 5400521 | NCBI WGS metagenome assembly WNEZ01 (sample SAMN13153339, study PRJNA577476) | soil metagenome | isolation source: 120 cm saprolite under Douglas fir tree site 2 hole 1 replicate 1 | place: USA:California | collected 2015-04-18 | reverse complement strand
CGCCGTGAAATCCAACGCCGTCATCGTCGGCACGTGCTCGATTGGCTTCATGGGCAGTTCCAATCCGGCATTGAGCCTGACTCCTTGTACGACCTCTTCTCCGCTTGAGAGAGGTCAACTAAAAAGTGCAAACATAGAGAAGGATTCTGAATAAAAGCTTCTTTAGCGTTAAGTAAGCAGCTACGACTGATCCTGCTTGTAAGCTGGCTTGGGAAAGATCACTTTCACCGGCTGGCGATAGATTGCATGACTGAGCAAGAGCTCTCCTTTGGCTAGACGAGTCACCGCCATACGGATATCTTGATCGAGGAAACGGTAATCTGGCATATGCACTTCAGATGAGCCAGTTCGGCCGATGATTTTAGTAGCACTATTGCCAGTGACGCGAGAGTGTACAGCACTCATGAACTGCTGGGCAGAGATGAGAATAACTCCCAGACTGCGACCACGCTCTGCCACATCCAGTACTTGCTGAGTGATAGGACTTTCCTTGCTCCCACTGGGTGCATATTTGTTTAACTCATCCACGAAAATGATAACCTTTTCCGGCACAGGAGACTTTTCAGTGCGACCCTCCATCTCCTCGGATTTGACATTATAGATGGTACGCAGGATATCACCAAAAACCAGCGTTTGCTCATCGTCAGCCAGTTTGGCGATATCTACTACGTAAGTCATACCACCTTTAATATTGCATAGTTCTTCGTTTAGCAGTTTCTCGTTGCGTGAGCGACTATTTACAAAGATACCGGTTTGGCGAGTCTGGACAATGCGGCGCATATGGCGGCGGAACATTCCAATTGATGAACCAGCGAACATTCCTCGCCAGCGACCCGAGCCTTGCTGTTTTTCGGCCAGGAACTTCAGTAACGCCTCCCAACTTTGTGCATTCTTGAATTCGCTCTCCCCAGCGGTGATACCTGTCATTATTTCTCCATAGATACCTTCTATTGTTCCACTCGTATCAGCTACATTGCTGAAGAGCAAGTCAAGTTTATCGGCTGTGCCTTCCAAATCATAGGCATAGAGCGTATGAGTTCTGGGTACAGGTGAATAACTATTGGGATGCCCTTTTTCGTTGCGTGGTAAATAATAATGTACGTTGTCAAACGGCTTTGGTTCCAGTCCTAACACTGCCCAAATTGCTTTTTGGTTTGATGATAACTCAGGACCACACACATCGATTTGAAGCAAGTCAGCTTGTTTGACGTTGAGGATGATCACTGCAATACTCTCTTTATTCGGTGCTGTTTGGAGAATGGACTGGAGCAAGAACATCGCATAGGAGGTCTTGGTTGCCAAGCCACTAATGCCTGAAATATTGACATGAGCAGATTCTGGGCCAAGTACATATTGACGATCTAGGTACGCTACTGCGGCTGCACCATTGCTCATCTTAATGATACCGGCTGGGATGGCATCGTGCTTACGCTCTTTCAATAGCAGGTCTGTCCCCAAAGCCTGCTGGATGTCTTCTGGTTTAGCGAAGTAAACCAGCCGCTCACTAGGCACCGGCATATAAATATCAGCCGTATTGCTGAGTACATTAGCCGAAGCTACTGTAGTGCCTTGACGGTTAGTGTTTGGCTCCTCATCCAACAATCCAAAGTTGCTGGAGATGTAGTTGGCCAGATGGTTTGGGGCATCAGTACGATGCTCTAGTGCCGTCACTAGACCGTAAGTGCAACTAGGAACTTGACCTGGCTGATTCATCTGCTCCACTGTCATGATGTCGAAGGGATTGACAATGATATCATATCAAATCCTGTTAATTCCTGTATCTTTGCACGGTTGTGAGTTGCCTTCTCAAGCCTGTTGCACGAGCCATACATATAGTGATCGGCAGGATTTGATATCATCGGACAGCCAGAAGGCAAAACGATCTGAGGTGATGGCCTCACGTTCAGTGGCCGAGGTGCGACCAATAGGACGTGAAATAGACCTCGGTGGTTGTTCGGCTGGGCTACCAGCTTTTTCTTGAAATTCATCCGTCATAATAACTTCTCCTGTTTATACTTTTTGTGGGTGCGGCCAGCGCACGACACCCATAAGCACCTGCTGCGAATAGAATTGATTCTTAATAGCCTGTTCAGCTTGAAAGATTGGGTACAAATGACAATGCCAGCGTCTATCACGACCGTGAGGTGTCACATTGCGTTCGGCAATCAATGTGCTGGAAAGCAGATCGGCTAGTTCTGCCTCAACTGGCGTTCGGTCGGGACGCGGAAGCTCGACTTTCACCACTCCCATCAACGGATAATCCACTTCACCCTGCTCACGAAGTCGCACGTACCAAAAAGCAACCTGACCATCATGCGAGCTAAATGCTGCAGTGCGATAGGCATATGCTAACCCTGCGATGATTTGTGTGATGTCCTTCCGCTGATGATGCCTTTTACCAAAAATGAATTGCGGATCTTTCCGAAAGTTCTTCGCTACTCCGATCATATTTGGTGTCTTGATAAACTCGTCTAATTTCACTGCTCCATCTAAGATAAGCCAGCTTCCGGCATCACGACGACCATCTGTCCGATCGATCATCTCAATTTCCAGTTTGTGCATTCGGTTGCGAGCAATCCCACCAGCTCGTGTACGTAAATTTTCGATGTTCGGTTCCTGAGGTGTATTAGCCGTCCTCTGGGTGGTATCAATGACCTGAAAGAAGCCATCCGCAGTGTTCAGTTTCCCTAGTTCCGCCCATACCGAATCTGAGACCCCAAACTGTCCCTTCGGTACAAGGAGCAGAATACAGTTTTTAATGCCCAAGGGATGAACCTTCCCCTTATCATCTCGCTCCATCACAGCCGCGCCAATTTGCGCCAGCTCGATGGGAAATGAGCGGTTGCCCTCAATGCCAGTTGCCAGATAGTAGGTGCGCAAACTACCGTCAATAAAGAAGCGATAGAGGTGTCTCTCTGCCCGAAAAATGGGTGGTGTCGAACGGTAGAGGTTCTCAACCGTTGGAGTAGGAGTTTCAGCAAAATCTGTAATCTGCTGGCTATCCCGATTCAAAAGCATATCTTCCAATTCATCTTCATCAGGGCGCTGGAGGTCTTCCACCGCCCCTCCAGAAGCAGGCAGAATGTCTATTTTTTCACTGAGTAACTTCAAAGCGGGAGTAATAACATTGATTGGAAGTGGCATATTAACCTTTCCCTTTAGTTTTAACAGAACAATTGCTCCTGAACATGCACTTGTGGAAACTCATCCCACGTTCGACCATCGAGTAAACGTCCACCAGCCTTTGGCGTGTGACCTCCCCATTGCTTATGGAAGAATGCCACACCTTCTTCTACGCAGCGGTCGCGGAGATTACGCACCCAATCAGGATCGCATGGGCGATGCCCATGCCCACTCTCTCCACCAGTAATTAACCAGTGAATACCATCAAGGCTTAAGTGATCCAGTGGACCCAAGAGAGGCTCAGCGCTGATGAACCGAATATATGCTGGCACTTTTCGGAGATGGTTGGCTCGCCAGATATAACGTTCCGTTTCGATGGATACACCCACCCAAATATGTGGTCGCCAGGGTAGAGTCGGTCCAAGACGAGCAAGTCGAGCACTACGTTTCGTGAGCACCTGAAAAATATGCCAATTGGCCTTGACCATTACTTCAAAGACACGACGAATATACTCATCCGGCACATCCTTATGGAACAAGTCCGACATCGAATTGACAAAGATTCGCCGTGGTTTTCGCCACTGTAGAGGCAAGGCGAAAGTCAGGGCGTAACAATGGTCACACCCTGGACTGACTTGCGTGCAACCGGTGACTGGGTTCCAGGTAGCATCTGTCCACTCAATGGCAGAATTATCGCTCATTTCTTCGTCTCCGCGATTGTACGACTGTAGGTGGAGCAAGAATAGTGGTACGAATTGTCTCAGGCAAAAAGCTGAAATTCGCCTCACAATTTGTGAAATCGAATCCTGGATGTTGCACCGACGCTAGCTGTAGTTGACCATTTTCACATCGAAGAAGGGGCAGGTCTAGCAAATGACGATCATCCTGCGGGCTAAACCCCCGCAGATTGGCACGCCGACCATTTATAGTTATAGCCTCAAGTTCGAATGCGAAGTGAAGCATATGGGCCCGCTCATAACCTGTATAAGCAATGGGTGGTAGTGATGTGCACTGAAACACACGTGCTTCCGAAATTGCATGAATGAAAGATGGCACTGTTGCCTTCAGCTTATACTCTCGCTCGCCTTTTGTTCGATTGAGATACCAATCAAGAGTTTCGTGCCACCCGGGTCCACGGTCACGAGTCTGTAAACCTTGCAAGTAATTTTCAACCTCTTCACCCAAAGTATCACGTACATTGATGGTTAAAAAGAGAATGAAACTATGACCCTCCTGGCGTTCAAAAAGCTTCTTGATTGAATCCACTCGCTTTGCCAAGCCTTGCTTGACTCGATAGCCGAGTCCTCCATCAAAATCCAAGTTAACAACGTCATAGGTGAAATGTGCCAAGTGGGCCGGTCGTCCGTCATTCATTTGGGGTGGGTTACCGTGAATATCGACTAAGTTAAGAATCACATCTTCTATGTCTGCCCGTAGTAGTTGGAAACGGGATGATAGGCCATTTAACATGATATTCGCATTCAGACGGCCAGTCGTTTCGTTAGCTTGTTCTCGCTCTTTCTTAGTATGACCAGGGCTTTCGATGCCTGTCCGGACACCTAATAATTGCCGCCAATCAAGTAAGTCATGAATTTCGGGCCCAGGTAATCCAAAATAGGCGAGTGGTTTGCCAATCCCGGTATGCCAACGTTCTAAAATCGGTAGGTCCCAACATCGGCGAATCATTGCTTTGTTGGGAGTATCTGCATAAGCACACACTCTGATGCCCCCTAGCTACTCGTCTGCATTGTTTGCAGTTACCTTGGCTTCAATGTCGTTGAGCAAGTTACGATAGGTCGGACTTCCTAAGGTCAGTACATCTTCGATGCTTTCTTGGATCAGTTTCACGAGAAGTGCAATCTGCCCTTCGAGTTCCCAACTAGCATCTTTTAGTACTCCAGGTAAGGTTTTTGCAGGGAGAGATGGCGGCTGTTCGATCACCGGCACAGGCGCTCGATCTAGCAACTTTTCATTGCGTACAGCACGCCTCCGACGAGTAGCCTCAGGAGTTGGGGTATCAACTTCCTTACGCAGTTGCTTCTGGAGACGTTTGGCACGACTAATGATATCTTCAGCTGTAGAGCGATTATCTTGACTAGCCTTAGGCTTCTGACGTTGGAGGTCGATTAAAATCGCATCCAGACGAGAGTATGTATCATATTCGTTGGCTTGAGTATTGGAAACTACTTGGTTCTCAATTTTAGTAACCTCTTCTTGGTACTTTTCAATGCGCTCGTCAGCAACTCCTCTGGCTTGAAAGATTTCCGCCTCGTCCTCTAGATGCTTCAGAGTATCTCGAACCGCCAGCTCCAATGCACGTTTGGCTTGATTTGTTTCGAAGTCATCACGTTCCGTATTGGGAATGACATTAGCGTCTATGACATAGACTTCACCTGTATACCAAGGATACAACTGCGGTTTGCGTTGGAACATTTCCTGGAGTTTATGGCGACCTCCGATAGTAAAACCCTTGACTTTGTAAACAAAGCCTGCATAGCCAGGATATTCGTTGAATGTATTGTACTTACTAGGCGACTGGATACGGCCACGGTCTTTGTTAAGGCATGCCCAATAGTAAGCCACCGGTTGTCCAGAACTAGTTCGGATATAATCGAATGAAGGAAACTGGAGATTTTGGATGGCGTCCTTTGCAACTATCTCGTCTTCCAATCCATCGGACTGTAGCATAATCTTAATTGCGCTATACCCAGGAACATGTGAATATAACTTCTCACTGAGAACCTTTTTATGCTCAAAATCGTCTGCAAAATCAATTGGTAAGTTCTGGAGTAAGTAGAGCCGCAACTCAGCACGGTTGGACAGCTGCTTAATATGGGTATCGCTGATATCCTGAAGTTCGACTTGAGTGAAGTGACGATCTACTGGGAACTCTGATGACTCTCTCTTTATATATGTATGTTCAGACAGCAGCTTGATCAGTGAGGTTTTGCCCTTACTTTGTTTGTCACGTTTGTCATCTTCAAGTTCAGCTTTCATTGCAGCAAAATCAAACACGAGAACGTGTAAATACGGGTCATCAGCCTTCGTGGTGGTAATACGTAGACGACGACACAAATCGAATCCAGAGTAAATCCCTATACCCCGGAAACCTACATTTTCTGTCAGTGATTTAAATGACAGCCCAAATTGACGCGCTTGGAGCAGTTCTTCTAAATTCATTCCATTGCCATCATCGAAGATGATTACGGAATTTCCAGTGATCTTGATTGTTACATTTGATGCTCTTGCATCAACTGCATTTTGAACATATTCACGAATACAATCCAAAGGATTTGTGTAGAGGCCCTTTGAGAGAATGGCCAGTAACTCACCGCCAACATCATTAGGGTCTATCGGCAACTTCATCAGTTTACCTTGCTGTTTTTCCAGTTCCTCATCTAAAAGTTCATAGAAGGATAACTGTCTTGCGTCTGTAGCACGCATTTTCGCTGTTTTCGCCATCACTTCCTCCGACTAATATCTACTAACTTACCCATAAACTATGTTTGAGAGGGTCCCCCGTTGAATAGACTGTCCAACCGCTCACGAAGCCAACTATTGACCGCCTCTTCCCGACTAGGAATCAGGCCCAATTCAACTGCCTCCCCCAAGCGGTTCCATACATCTACATCGATACGTATACTCACCATCTTTTTACGCGGGACAGGCAAAGACGGACGACCAGCCCGTTTAGGCATGACTTGCCAGGCACGTCTTGCCGCAAGGCTGTAGTTAGTCACATCTTTGGCAGGAATGCTTACGATATCACTCTCGTCTAGTTGTATCTCTAACAGTCCATCTAACTCCGTCCGGATTACGCCTCTAGCTCCTGCGTGGGGGCCAAAACGAACACGAATCTTGTCACCTAGCTGAAAGCCGCTTGGATCCTGTAATTGCTCTCCCATCTTATTGACCTAGCATCTTCGTGCATCTAATGCACTCTATTTAATATCAGCATATCCGATTTTCTAATAAATGTCAATACATAAAATAGAAGGGAGGAAGACAAACTATAGGCAATGATAGCTACAGTTAGCAATCCTCATGCTATCAACAGTCTCGTTAATGGGATCATAGTTTTGCAGAGAAATCATGACGTTTTACCTTTGATATGGAGAGGATGCAGTAGGAGCACTATTCTTATTTTACACATCCTGGGTCTGCTTCAAGCCAATCTTGGATTGCTACTTGTAGATCAATGAGATGCCTTTGTGTGAAGCGTAAATGCCGATGTACAGGCATTTCAATGTGTACGACAAGATTTGCTTCATCGGCCGCCGGATCAAGATCCAGAATAAGTTCTGCTCTTTCATTCTCGTCGGTTTGACAGGCGTGTTGGAACTCAGCTGCACAGTTGGGACAAAGCGCCAGGTGGTTAGCTTCATACTCCTTCCCTAAGACTTCAGTATACTGGTAAGCCTCAAAGTATTCTTTTCCGTTTGGAAGACTAAACGGCATAGGCTGATCACATAATTGGCAGATAAGCTGACAATCCTCATTTGTATTGTGGCTGCGGAGGTATGCCTCTGGGTCGTTTTTCCCCGCTGAAATACGCCTATTCATCGTGATTGCTTTATAAGCTTTCTCCTCAGCATTGTAAGCTGCTTCTGCTGCCTTTTCTCTTCTCCTATCCGGGTCATGTGTGATACTTGAAGGTAAAAGTATCTTCTTTCGTTGCTGCTCTTCATACCATTTGATAAACGCATCAGGATAGTGCCGAATAATGGAAATGGCATTGTGCGGTATGCCTAGTTTATCGGCCAGTTGTAACTCTTCGGCTTTTCTCATCCCTAATTTAATAGCCAGTTCGCGTGCCTCATCTGTACTCTTTTCAAATCCTTCCGGCAAGTCTGTTAAGAACAGTTCATCGGGGGAACAAAAATCTCCGTTTTCAGCAGGTAACCATGCTTCCTGACAACAAAGCCGTCCTATTTCAGAAAAACAATCCTCTACTCTCCGAGCATCGCTAAAGGTTTGATATTTAGATGTTTCCACAACACCTTTGATAAGATGGCGATGTTCAAGCAGGAAATCCCAGAGGATCCTGGCTTTATCGGAGGTTATATGATCGAGGGCATGTTGAAGTCCTTCTAAGCTCGCATCAGGATCGAAGCGGTGAAGACCCCGCTGATGGTGTCCTCTCCAGTCATTAATAACTACATAGTTTGTAGCGCCTGTGACTGGTTTTGCCTTCGGCCGCAGGTGGGTTGGAATGCGTAAGTCATTAAGGAGAGGCTCAGGGAATGAGTCTGTTATAAACCAGGCTTGTTCGTTCCCTTCAAACCAGGTTAACAGTTCTTCTGTCCTGCTATAAACTTCACGGGGTGTTTTCCATGCTCGTTTTGACGTTTTTGCATTGTTCGCTTGAATAAACGGAGTCTCGTTTAGTCTAGAAAGAAGATCCTGTCGAGCGCGATGATCTGTACGTTGCAGTGCTTCTTGAATGCAGCCTAGGTCTTGCTTATTACGCACCTCATCATCAAGTGCAACTTCGCTAACTTTGTATAGTGGGAGAATAAAATTTATAACCTCATCAACAACGTCTGGCTCAGATAAGCCGATTCTTGTGAGAAAGTCATATACTGTGTTATCTGCTAGTAAAGACCTTTTTACGAGAGGAAATTTACTTTTTCCTTCTCGAAGGAGATACGCATTTGGTGTTTCATTCCTATCATAAGGCGAAGTCCTCTTGAAGGGGGAAACGTGGCTGTTATCTTCAAGGCGGAGAATTGACTTCCCTTTGATGATAGTGTTGAGACCTGGCTGCTTACTCAAAAAGGTATACAGTTTCACGAGCCACTCATCCGGTTGCTTCTCCAGAAATGACGTTTCTAATTTTCGTACGAAGGCGTCTGGGTCCACAACTTCGACTTCAAGGTCTTTGCTCAAATATCGATAAACATCCGGCATTCTATCTGCTGTGATTTCTGAGGGTAGCCAATGCAGGGGAGTTGATGTCCCATAGAATGAGGATAATTGCTGGTCATTTATCAGATCCCGAAGATCCGCACCGCGTGCCAGTTTCACCTCTGTGGCACTAGCAAACATTCCATCCGCTGTAGGTAACAGAGGGTATTGTTTCAGTGTCTGGAGCACCTGGTCGTATAATGGCAGGAATAGTGTTGGCATATTGTTCTTGCGTATAGGGAGTATGGATAAAAAGTCAACAGAGAGTAAGCCTCCTTCATTTATCCGTTGTATGCTCTCACCCAGCAAAACAGCACACTCTTGTATTAACCTGATATTCGTATCATTGTCGATTTTGATATTTGCCCTGTTGTCAGTGAGTAAGAAGGGACCATGTAAGCGAAAATTCAACACAGTTTCCTGCTCTGTAGGGAAGTAGACGGCCAATTTCTGGTTTGGTTCTGCTATTATCTTTCCCTTTTCGTCGAGCCTGTAAGCTATACGGACGTCTAACTCCCTATCGTTATCGCTCAAGCTTACATTTCTGGTAAAGACGAGGTAATTTACACTACTTTGTTGGAACTGTCCATTTACACTACTTTCTCCGCATAATTCGCAGCGCGGACCTTTTACTTCTCGCAGGTATACTCCGTGATCTGTTTCTGTTTGCCACTCTATTGATTCCAGGTTATGTAAGAAAAGCAGGGTCTCAAAACCCAATGAAGACAATCTCTCCCTGATTTTTGTATAGAGCGAACTTTCCTGCCCTATGATGAATGGGAAGATAAATTGGGTATTATATTGATGGCTTTTATCACCGTTTCCATGAATGGGAACTGGCACTACCAAGTGTTCGATAGCAAAGGCAAATGTTCTTTCTTCTAATATAGTATATATTTCTGGTCGCTTGGTTATGGCGAAGACCGATTTGAAGCCGATGCCAAAGCGACCAATCTTGTTTTCTTGTGGTTTATCGCTGTTACCAATACCTGTAATGTTCTCCACATCCTGCCTGGTAAAAGGGTTGCCATTATGGCTAAAAACGAGGTGATTGGCGAATAATTGAAATTGAGCTTCTGTTGCGCCTTGGTCTTCTGCATTTTGTAGTAATTCATAGACAAAATGAACGGGATCAGCATATTTTTCAACGGTTGAATGGCGAAGACCCTTCTCAAAGTTGTTCTCCCGTACACTTTCATCAAATTTCTCGCGTCTACGAACAAGCTCTTCAAACCAATTATCCATGTTTTTCTACCTCTTTTACCACAATGACGCCAAAAGCGACTGGTTGAGCACTGATATCAGCTCGCTGAGTTGCTCTATCGAGTTCATTCATCCGTCGATTAAAATCTGCTTCTGCGCGGGCTATTTGTGCAAGCCGCATGCGCCTGATATTTTCTTCATTTGCTTGCACAAGCTGTTCACGCAGTTGTGAGATGCGCGCTCGGTGACTCGTTTGGAGGCTCTCTTTACGATACTGGGCTAACTGTGCGTTGAATGCCTTATGTACCTCTTGAGCCCTACCCCATATACTCTGGTGGTAGACGTCAAGCTGATCAAAGGCGGCATGATCTGGTAATTGTAGTGCTCCTGGTTGGATAGGTAAACCGTGTTCAAGCACATCAAGAAAACGATCTGTAAGTGCTTGATCATTGCAAACAGGCTGGAGTGTGACCTCATCACGGATACCAACCTTTTGCCAGAGCCAGATACCAAAGTGATATATTCCGGGCGTAAGGGAAGGATCCACCACAGAGAAAGCTGTATAGAGAACCTCATTTTTCCTGAAGGTCTGAGCCGCCTGCTGGGCCAGAGGATGAATGGCATTAAGAAACGTTATGTCCCGTTTCTCAGCAGCATACATGGCATCAAACGTGACAGAAAGATAGGGCGAAGAACCTTTCAGCCATTTTTCCCATTCGCGGAAAACGGGTGAAAGTTGACGAGGTAGTTGCTGCAAGTGATTCAATACAACGTTACGTGCCTCCTGGCTTAATCGGAGGCGCTTCTGTGACTTTTCGCCTACAATATAGATTTGTTCTGCCCCACAATTCTGCTCTAAATAATACTGGATTACGTTTTGTAAGGCCCAGGGAGAGAGCCAGAAGCTTGTCACATTTTGAATCTCTCTTTCAAGTTGTTGTGCCGGTAATCTGATGCCGAATAAATCCCTCTGGCGTTCCTCTAGTTCAGTTTGTGCCTGAATAAGGCGGATCTCGTTATCCGCGATCTGTTGCAACCTTGTTCGAATTTCATCTTGTGTGAGGGTCAGGTTTTCCGCAACCTCATGTAACTCGCTTGTTATTCTTCCAAGAATCTCTTCGCTTCCCCCCACAGCCTGATGAAATATGCCGATTCGAACAAGACAGCGCTCGTAGATCTCGGCATCTACGGTGCCGGGTATAATCAAGTTATAGATGGCAACCGTTTCGCTTTTTTGCCCATAACGGTCGAGGCGCCCGATACGCTGCTCAATGCGCATAGGATTCCAGGGCAAGTCATAGTTTACCAGGCAGTCACAAAACTGGTAATCGAGACCTTCACACCCTACCTCGGAGGAAAGCAGTACATCAAGAGCTTCATCATCTTCCCAGGGACGGCTAAAGCGATCACGGAGCGTACGTCGATCCTCGTCAGAGGTGCCTCCGTAAATCAAAGCTACTCTAATGTTTTCTTGCTTCAGGCGTTCAAGTAAATAGAAAAGTGTATGACGGAAACTGCTGAACAAGAGTAATTTGTTGTTGGATAACTGTTGTTTATCACGAACGATTGTGAGAAACGCTTCCCATTTGGGGTCATACGCGTCTAAACGATCGGCAAGTGCCAAAACTGAATGGATCTGCTCTTCAATTGACTCCAGGGATGTAAGTGATATATCCGAGAAGTATTCTCCGTCCTCATCGGCCTCTGTCAGCATCATGGTGTCAATATGACGGGTGAGAATATGCCGTAGGAGAGGTGCAAGACCATACAAACAACTCGCTGCTTGGCGGCGGATGGTTGTCATCAGAAATCTAACATTGATATCACCATGGGTTCGCCGTAAGATATTCTGTTGCGTGGCTAGCAACACATCATGTAATTGCTGTTGCTGAGGAGTAAAGCGGACGGTTACTGTTTCTGGTTTGCGTGTTGTAAAATTGCCGATATCTCGTCTTCTCGTACGATTGATAAGATGAGAAAAGGTATGTAATTGCTCCATATCGTAGATGCATGCGACTCTCTTTTGGTCATTAAACTGTTCGGTTCTCAATTCTGTCGAGAGTCGTTGAAATGTTGGGTTATTTCGTAAAAGCACTTGCCCCCAGGGAGTCTGAGATGCCGCCTGCAAATCTTCTAGCGCTTGTCGAGGCCAATCTAATGCATTTGCCCTCGCAGCTTCCACTCCATGGTTGATGAAGGGATTGGGTTCGGTCATATGATCGAAACTACTCTTGTCAAGAACGAGATCTGGTCGGAGTAGATTTAAGAGCACAAATAAATCGTTCGTACCCATTTGAATGGGAGTAGCGCTCAGAAAAATGACGGCCTCAGCTTGTTCACAAAAGTAGCGTACCCCTTGATAGATAGCAGTATTCGTATTGCGTAGGTGATGTGCTTCATCCACAATGATGAGGTCGAACTGTGGAGGTGGGTTCAATTCGAGTAGTCCGATCATTCTTCTTTTGTTTTTCCTGGTAATATCACCTGTGAGAAGCGTCTGGTCGAATAAGGAGAAAGGTAAGATGGCTTTTGTATACTGTTCAGGCCATGTCCCATCCAGGTCCGTTTCTCTGATACAATGTCGTAAGCTTGGTCCATCAAGATGGGTGAATTGTTCATCGAAGCGTTTCATCTCAATTTGCCATTTGCGTTCGGATACTAGTGGCTTCGGGCAGATAACTAGAACAGAATGCACATCCTTACGTGCTTGGAGTTCGCGTAAAATGAGCCCCGCCTCAATCGTTTTGCCCACGCCAACTTCGTCCGCAATGAGGAGACGAGGTCGATCTGAATGAATGAACTTGAGCACAGGTCGAAACTGATATGGTACGAAGTTAACACGAGCCGCATGTAAGGAGTAAAGCGTTGTTAAACTAGGATGGTTGAGCTGTAAAGCTGTCATATAAGCATGGAACACAGATAGTGGAGTAATAGCAATTGAAGGAGAAGCCAGATCATGTCGTTGGAGTTGACTGGCATAATATGTTGATGGCGTATTATCCAAAAATACAAGGTAACGATTTTCAGGCGTTCCAGGCAAAACGTTAATTATCGCACCGATACGTTTTGGGTCAGAGCGTAGAGCCACAAGTTGACCTATAGCGAACTCAATGGGCGAAGCAGGCAATGTAGCATCATGAAGCGGAGATTGACTGGCATGTAATGCTTTTTCTTGGTTATGGATTCCTTCCATCAGTTACCAACCTTCTTTATAGCTTAGTAATGCTCAGTTCGTGTTACAGTAAAGGATGATGTTTTTTTGTCAACATCGGCGTGGAAGCATAGTCTTGCAGATTCTGCAAAACCTATGGGGTAAATTACATAGCTGAAAACTGTGTTGAAAGTGCAGCGTACTGTGTACTTTCATCTCGGGTAAGTTTTATAATATTCGTTTCTTTGGCACCTAATGTTTCCCGGAAGGCCTGCCCAACCACACTATCGTCGCACAAATCTACTGCTCGTGAGAGCACTTTGCCTTCGTTGAGGATCGACATCAAACCTTCTAACTCTAAATAGTCCGAAGCTCGCAGGTCTGGATTACTGCGCTGGTTATACTCTAAGAAGGGTAAAAACTTGCCGTTGAGGTCTTGAAGGTCCCAGCCCATCTCGTTTAGTAGGTAACTGCTATGCTTACGAAAAACATGAGTACTAGGGACAGGACTGAAGAGCATAGGAATGACTGAGCCAACCATGTGATGTGCGTAGAGTGTGCTATCAACCACATCCTCTAGCCGCTCATCAGGCAGGCCAAAGAGCACAAAGGCATTTATCTCTTGTGTGCGTGGTCGGAAACCTGCACGAATGGCTGATTCTAATGCATGTTCAAACGAGCTAGTGCTTGCGTGCCGTCGGTTCCACTGTCGATTGATGTCTGTACGCACTGTTTCTAAGGGCAAATGAACCTTCTTGAATCCAGCCTTTTTCATAAGTCGCAGTAGGTCCTCATCTAGCAAGCGTGTCTCGAATCCCTCTGGCGCATAGAGTTCCAGCGGCAAATGGCTTACGATGATAGCTTCCATAACATCAATGAAGTGTTCGCGATTGATAAGAGCGTTGTCCTCATAGAAGCCAAATCTCCGAATGCCCAGATGCTCGTATTTGTAGCGAATCTCCTCAAGGATTTCTTCGGTGGTGCGCGTGCGAACCTTCGCGCCTCCATTAAGTGTACGGGCGGCGCAGTAAACACAATCCCAGGGACACCCTCTACTTGTTGCAAGGATAGCATAACTAGGAGGCTTGTCATAAAGCGATAGGTCTGTAGGAAGCTGACTGGCCTCGCGAATCTCCCCTTTGAAAATAATATCGGCCCCAAGATTTTCCAGAGCATGTTCTGGCGCTAATGTAGGGTAAATGCCTCCAACCAGCACGGTAGCTTTGGGAAAAAGTCGTTTCGCGAGCATGACAACATCCCGTGTGCTCTCCCACCAGTATGTCATGATTGAGGTGATCCAGACCTCGTCTGGTTCCTCGAGAGTCCTCAAACGGCTCTCCAGTTCTTGCAATGACAGACCAAAGTGATAAATAGGTTTGTTGATATTGTCTCGCTTTACAACAAGTGGTTTCCTATTAGCATCAAAGCGCCACGCTTTAGTGACCAAGCCACGTGCATCGGTCTCCATACAATCAACGAAATCAATCTGATATCCCTTTTCTTTGAGAAGAGTAGCGACACGTAGAAGCCCCGCAGGTTGACTCCAACGTGCCCAATATTGGGCATCATAGACCGGTGGATTAATCAGCAAGGCACGACGCATTCCTGGCAAACATGCCTGAATAGAGTAGCTCTCGTCTGTTACGATCGTACCCATTTTCCCTCCTTATTGAACCAGCCAACAGTAACTGGCCGCTCATTCTGTATGCCAGGTGTATTACGCGGATCCCAACTCTTACTTACAAGGCTAGACCGTACTAAGCGGGAGATGAGACCTTCACCTAAAAAGTCGAATGTACACGAGCGATATTTTGCATTGAGAAGCGCCGCGAGCCCTAGCAAATCTTGATAAGCGCGATAGCTTACATCATTGTACTCTGCGAAAGGAAATAGTTTGCCGTTTTGTAACTCTAAAGAAAGGCCTGATGCACAATTTGCGGGAGATGGCTGATATGGAACAACTATGAGCGACCCAGCTGCATGAGCAAGTTTTGTCATAAACGCAGCAATATCCTCCAGTTGTTCACCTCGACGACCAATGCAGACCGCGCCAGCAAGGGCTTCAGTACGCCATCGATAACCCGCATTGATACAACGCTCTATTGCGTAGCGATAACACTCAATATGCTCCTCTCGGGCTTCTTCTGTGAGTGGCAGGTCACGGTCATCGGCAAAAAATAGTTGTTTAAAACCAGCACGGAAGAGCAAATCGGCTAATTCTGGGTCTTCCACCAAGTCATGTGGACGCAGATTTCCTAGTGCATAAAAACTAACCTTGATTTTTCGGTCAATGGCCGCTTGTAGAACGGCTCGAAAATGTTCCGGAAACCGACTCACGACATTATGATCGGCGAAGGCAAACTGTCTAATGCGTTCCTGCTCATTCGTAGAGTTTGCCTTAGCAAGAAACTCCTTGACAAGGTTACTGCTCGAAAGCTTATCTGTCCCAATAGAGAGATAAGTGAAGAGCGGACGAGTAGGATAGAGCGAAAGATCAAGTGGAAGTCCGGCAAGTCCCTCTATCGACCCAACAACGAGTATGTCAGCACCGCTATGGGCAACCGCGTGTTCAGTAGCGAGCGAAGGGTAAGAGCCGCAAAGGATCACACGTGCTTCGGGAAATAATTTCCGTACTAAAGTAATTGCCTCTCTCACACCTTCCCACCAGAACGTGGTAAAGCCCTCCAGATAAACTTCATCTGGTCGCCAACCTTCTTTGTCTAAGGCCTTTAGCTGTGCATAGAGTGCCGATGGAAGTTGCCCAAAGCGCCAGTAGTTGATGGAGATTTCACCCCGCGTGAGCACACGTTTGCGCCGTCTAGTGAGAGCCTCATTTGATTTAATGTATAAGGTATCTATTAATCGAACATCACATTGATAACGATGAAGCAAGGTGGCTAATTGGAGAAGGGTAATCGGCTGTTGCCAGCGACTCCAGGGAAAGCGCGTATCATAGACAGGAGGATTGAAGAGTAGCACTCGCCTGGTCCCAACTTCTGGTTTATAGTCTTGCACCACTGTAGCTGAGCTTGATAACATCTTTTCATCCTCGCTCATCGATCGATAATACCTCTTTACCAGTGCTCCCCTGTTTTGAGCGTCTGTGAGACGGGAGCTGTCCTTGCTGTAAACCTATCTCGTAGACATGAGCGATCTCCAGAGCAGGAAACTTCCAATGCCCGCTAGGAGTACGAATAGCAGGAATCCAATTCTTATTGGCCCAAACGCGGATGGTACGCTCACTAACTCCGAAAAGTAGCGCCACCTGTCTTGCACTGAAGAGCCGAGCCGAGGCATCAGCTGTAGCCTCTTCAGCTAAGGACCGAATTTCGCGCAACAGAGCCGCACGCTTATCGGAAACCGACGGAGTCATATAACGCCTCGACAGTCTTACTAACTGCGACAGTAATGAATGTTCCTTAGCTTGACATAAATTAAGGGGTCTCCAATAGATTCCAGGGATTCCGTTGATTCCGATCCTACCAAGAGTATAGCTGGCTCTACATTTCTCGTCAAGATCTGTGTACCATAAACAGGATTTCCTGCATTGTACGCATTGCAATAAGGTTCGTAACCACCCAGGTAGGGGTTGTCACATCTGCTAAAATAGGGCCATGACAGCAGAAGAACGCACAGCACAACTCCAGACCGAAAACGCGTTACTGCCAACCCTGCTGGCAATGACGCAGGAACAGATGATACTCTTGACGCAGCGACTCAAGGCCTTGGAAGTCCGGATGGCTAAAGATAGTCGCAACAGCAGCAACCCACTCGAAGGCTCTAACCCAGCGAGGAAGATATCCAGTCAATGCAAACCGAGCAGCAGAAGGAGCGGGAGATAGCAGGAGCGGTGATTGAATGCCGCCAGGTGCATAACCTGCACTATCAGCAAGTGAGCTGCGAGGCATATCCCTCGGAGGTGAGTATCCCCGCCCACTACGGGCCACTGGTGCGGACGCTGGCTGTGTAATTGAAACCGAGGCAATCAGCAAAAATATGTCCAAAAAATCAAAGCAACCCAAACACAAGAAAAGCCTGACCACTAACCTGTCGCGAACCGATAGGTTGTTCGACCTCATCGGCCACCAGATATTCCAGAGAGACTATGCAGGTGCAATCGCTAACTCTGAACGCTTGTTGAGTTACCTCCCGCAACGCACACCCCAGCGTGCTGACGTGCTTGCCCAAATGGGAGTCGCGCACGCCATGCTACAGAACTATCCACAAAGCTATGAAGCCTTTACTGAAGCGCTAGAGATCACTCCGAACAATGCTGAATTATGGTTCAACCGCGGCATGGCAAGTCGATTTACCTCGCGTTTTGGTCGATCCTTCCGTGATTTTGAGCGTGCTGCTGAACTGAATGCTGCTACTAAGAATAGTGATTTAGCGAAGAAGCTTGATAAAGAGTTGAAGTTCGGTCGCAAGCTAGCCAAAGAATCTGTGAAGCTGCGAGGGCCAGGCTTCACTCTAGATCAGCTTATTGAGCAGGAAGACCTTTTCCAGCGCGGTCTAAACCAAATGGAAGCTGGTAAATGGGAAGAGGCGGAACAGGCTCTCCGGGCATCTATTGCCATGGGCGACTGCTTACCCCAGCCCTGGGGCAACCTGGGATTATGCTTGATGATGCAGGAGCGCTATGACGAAGCCGAGGTCGCATTGAAACGAGCACTCGTCATCGACCCAAATTATGCAATCGCTAAAAGGAATCTGGCAGCCCTTCCTGAAACCCGGCGCACAGGCCCTCCAAAGACGGTTGGTATTACGGATCCATTCAAAGGCAGCAAGACCAGGCAGTCAATAACTTTTTACCTGGAAGAGTGAAGGAGCTCATCATGCCACCTCCCACCGTCGAACGTGCGCGCCTGATTGCTGAAGTATTAGCCTTCGTGCGTGCATCCCAACGACTGCCAGGCATCACCCGTATAGCCCTTATTGGCTCATTAACCACCAGCAAAGCAGACCCAAAGGATATCGACCTGCTGGTAACCGTGACCGACGACACGGACCTGGCACCTCTTGCCAATTTGACTCGTAAACTGCAAGGCCATGCGCAGCAGATGAACCGCGGAGGTGAGGTCTTCCTAGCCGATCCGCAGAATCAGTATCTTGGCCGCATTTGCCAGTGGAAAGTCTGTGCTCCCGGCGTTCGTATGAGGTGTGACGCGCTCCATTGCGGTCGGCGGCACTATTTGCATGACGACCTGAAAGCGATCAAACTGGCACCCAGTGTGCTAGCCGCACCGCCCTTAGAGCTGTGGCCCCAGGTGGTTGCACGGGTAGTCATTCCACGGGATATAGAGCAAAGTTTGCTCATCCCAATGACGAGTGAAAAGCCATGAGTGACGTCGAGACGTACGATACACGAGTGCGAGCCATTCGAGCCTATAACCAACCCGCCCTTGATGGTTTTCGGGCCTGGCTTGAGCAATCAGGGTTATATGAGCTTGACTATTTCCAATGCCGCATAGGTAATCCGGCCACTGGTGCTTGGAAGGTTGGAAGCGTGCTCATCGCCAGTGAGCCGAGATAGGCCGTGCGCAGGTCTGGGCCACCGAAGGCTAGACTCGTGATAAATTGCAGGTTGGGGCCGGCTGCCATCGCCAGATCGTTTGGTTCTGCCGTGCCATTGGCAATTTTCTCTTCGAAGCCTTTGAGGACATCCTCGCGTGGGTCTTCAATGACGACATGGTAGTCACCGTCGGGAGTGATGATGCCCAGGCCATTGCGCAATACCAGCGTGACCCACAGGTTGCCCTCGGCGTCGAAGCTGAAACCATCGATAGCTGCTCCTGTACCGAGATTGTTTGGCCCAAATATTTCTTTGCCGGTCAGGCTCCCATCGGGCTGGACGCGGAAACGCAGCAGATGATTCATGTTGGTTTCGACGACGTACAGATACTCTTCCTGGGCATCGAGGCGAATCTCGTTTGTCAGAAAGAGACCATCTGCCACGATACGTGGCCCCAAGTCGTCTAGCAGGACGATATAGCCGTCAGGGCGTGGTGCCGCCGCCGCAGGCCACCAGTGGTGCTCTCGCGTCATGACCGAAATCCAGAGCCGATTGCGGCTATCCAGGAAGACAAAGTTCGGCGTTGTG
>WNEZ01001521.1_pt1 | contig 19484 bp, 16 predicted proteins | sample 5400521 | NCBI WGS metagenome assembly WNEZ01 (sample SAMN13153339, study PRJNA577476) | soil metagenome | isolation source: 120 cm saprolite under Douglas fir tree site 2 hole 1 replicate 1 | place: USA:California | collected 2015-04-18 | reverse complement strand
CGGAGATGTGGCGTTGATTTTGGATACGAACGCCCTATCTGCCGCCGCAGAACGCGAACCTTCGGCTCTCGAAGTCGTCGCCCGGGCCGAGCGTCTGGCGATTCCCGTGATTGTCCTAGGCGAATACCGGCTTGGCATCGCGCAGTCCCGGCACAGGGTAAGCTATGAGAACTGGCTCCGGGAATGGACCGCTGCGGTGAGTGTGCTCGACATCGACGATGACACCACGCACTCCTATGCTGCCATTGGCCTGGAGTTGAAAAAGAAAGGTAAGCCCATTCCTGCCAATGACCTGTGGATCGCCGCACTCTGCCGCCAGTATTCTCTCCCGCTCTTGAGCCGAGACCGGCACTTCGATTTCGTCTCCGGACTTCGGCGCATCGATTGGTGACGGCTCGCATCCTGTTCTTACTTCCTCAGAACAATCTCCCGTTTCCTGACACAAGAAGATTCATAAGGCTACTGGCGCAGTTTCCCCGATACCTTTGTATCCGCTTGGCAACCCTGTGCTATCAATTGTGAGAAACTCGTTATCGCGCCGGTGTTGTGGTCCGAGAGGCCGGTGAGGGATCGCAGTAAAAGAGAGAGCCGAGAACCGGATGGCATACCGCAGCGAAATCAAACTGGCCCTCGACGAGATGATCTCCGACGAGACCGGAATGAGATTTCAGGGTCTCACAGTGATTCACGCACAGCAGAAATGGCCGCAGCTTGTGGCTTGCGAGCGCAAGAAGGATGGCGGGCTGGATGCTCATGCAGATGGGGCATCGCAACGCGACGGAAAAGGTATCGGTTTGGCCTGTTCGATCAGGGCGAGCTTTAAGAAGCTTAGCGATGATGCCGAGCAGGTAAAGAGGCACCATCCTGATGTTCAGTTACTCATTTTCTCCACTGCGGAGAAGGTCAGCGAATACGAGAAGGAGCTCTGGAGCCGGAAGATTCTTGAAAAATTCGGGTTGCAGCTCGTCGTTGTTTCACGCGAAGAGTTCATCAGCTGGCTCCGGGCTCCAGCGCAGTCCGAAATTTGCCGTGAGCTTGGAATCGCCCCCGCAATGGGGCAGGACTTGGAACCTGCATTCGAACGCGCACAGAAAGCCGCCCAGGAAATCGCCCGCGACTGGGATCGCGCGTACCGAAAGCCGTGGCGGCCTGTGATTAATCTCAGCGCTTTCAAATTGGACGAACACGGAAATCGGATCGAGGCAATAACGACCGACTCGCTCGGAGCCTCCCTCGGTGAACGACAGCGCATTATTCTCGAAGCGCCCGCCGGCAGTGGAAAGACGACAACGCTTGTTCAATTCGCACAGCGAGCGTTGTCAGCGGGCGCACTGGCATTTTTGGTTGATCTCCCTAAATGGGTCAGCTCGCACAAAAACATTCTGCCTTTTATTGCTGAATACCCTGCCTTCACAGCGAACGGTCTCGACGCGACCTTGCTTTCGAAGCTGCGCAGCGAGCTCCCTCTGACCTTTTTGCTAAACGGTTGGAATGAAGTGTCGATCACCAGTGTGGAAGAGGCCGACATAGCTCTGCGCGATCTCGCGCGGAGTTTTCCGGCGGCGATCATCATCGTTGCGACGCGCACGCATCGCCTCACGCCGCCCTTAGATGGCGCTCTTCGAGTGGAAATTAGTGCACTTGGGCGCGCCCAGCGCAATGAATATCTGGATTTGGCGCTGGGGAAAACTGCGAATGGTCTGAAAGCGATGCTGGATAGCAATCGGGTGTTGCACTACATCACCCGGACACCCTTGATCCTTGCAGAAGTCGCTGATCTCTATCGTTCTGGAAAGGATATTCCTCCGACAAAACTTGGCGTACTCGCGGCCGTCATGGACGCGATCGAGCAATCCACGGAGCATCGAGTCAGCTTGCAACAAGCGCCGTTGTGGGGGCACTCAGTCGACTACCTTCGCGCGCTGTCTATGGCAATGACTGCGCGCGGCCAAATCGAACTAGGCGCCCCCGATGCCCGCGATGTCATAAATTCTGTAAGCGCCGCCCTTCGAACGGCTGGCCACATCACCAGCGTGCCGCAGCCTGATGAAATATTGAATGAACTTTCAAAACGTCACGTTCTCGTACCGACACACGGTCGCGAGATCTCGTTTCGGTTCCAGCACCAGCAGTACCAGGAATTTTTCGCGTGCGGCGCTTTGAAAATGCGCTTGCTGGAACCCGTGCAAGGGAAAGGTCCCAATAAGGACCGGGCTTTTCAAAAGTCGTACGTCAATGAACCACGATGGGAGGAGTCTCTGCTGATGCTTGCGGAAGACATTGGAGGCCGAGGCAAAGAAAAGCCGATTTTTGAGGCAGGGGCAAAACTGGTGCGCTTGGCCCTTGAGGTTGATCCAATTTTTGCTGGAGAGCTCGCTCGACGGTGTGGGCCAGCAATATGGAGCGAAGTACGGAATGAAATTGGAGTGGCGCTCCGCGCCTGGTACGACGTGCCGGATCCAAATCACAAGCAATGCGCGTTGGCAGCAATGCTCGCGACGGGATCGGATGATTTCAAGGACATCGTCGTTCCTCTTCTGACCTCGTCGAAGGATGAGTTTCGCCTTGCCGTTTATCACAGTGGGGCCGAATTCCTGCCGTCGAGCTTGGGGCCAAACTGGAGCGATATCGTGCATGGCTGGCCTGAGGACGCTCGCCTCGAGTTTGTGCTGCAATTGGCCGATGATCCGTGGCTTTCGGACAAGGTTGAGCAGTTCGCCCTTTCAGATCCTAGCGCGAAGGTCAAATGGAACGTCGCTCGCAGGCTAAGCTGGTATGGCTACACGGAGAAAGTCGAACAATTGCTGACACCGCTCGATGACGCAGCTTTCCGTGAAGCTGCGCGCTCATTGCATCCGGACGAGATTCCGCAGTCGCAATGGCCACGCGTCGTCGCCGTGTACGAGCAAATTCACAAAGAAGCGTCCGACCCTTTCGAGCGACTGCGCCTCCTCCACGTTTTGCAGACGTTCGGTGGGACGAAAATCGTCGAAAGAATGAAAGCTGAGCTCGATGGGCTTGGACCGGACCAATTGAAGCCGGGGGATAATCAGGGACAAATTCGGTGGGCCCTCGATGAGCTGCAGAAGTCTGATCCGAAATGGGTTAGCGAGTGGGCCATGCGGAAGGTGTTAGATAAGTCGATTTGGTTTGGGGCATCGCAAGGTCTCATCACCCAGGTCTCCGATGAAGAGCGGGAAGCTCTTTACTCGCGCTTCAGGACTGAAGTCCTCGACCAGGCTGAGCAACAACGCGTTTTAAGAGTGTTGGTCTCGGTGATGGATCCGCGATTTGCAGCTCGCGTCTTCGCAACGGTTTGCGAGATTCGCGCGGAACTTTCGTACCCGCCAGTTCATGATCAAGCGAAATGGAATCTCTTTCGACAAGTTGAGGATCTACTTAGGCCCATAAATCCGGCCGTGCTCCTCGAAGGCATCAGCGAAAAACTGGACAAACCGCCGGAGGTCGTTGAATTGGACATCCTGACGGACACTTTGCCGGCCACGAACATTTCAAAAGCGGATGTAAGGAGCTCTATTTCCGAGGAAATGCGCCTCAAGTTGCGCGCCTACTTAAAGCGGGGGGCAAAGCTCGGTGCCGATCCCGATGGATTGCCTGCGAGTACGAGAGCTCACCTTGCGCAACTGCTCGCGAACGTGGGGGAGCGGGAGGACCTTGAAGATATTCGGCGCCTGGTCAAAGCCGATTCGGTGAGATTTGAGAAAGTTCAGGCGGCGCGAATGAAAGGTGACCGCTCGCACGACGAGACCGGTTACGGTTTGCTTTATCTCGAGGCCGTGACGATGGTGGATCCTGCCGAGGCGGATGGCGTCGTGGTGGAGCTCATTCGGTCACAGCAATACGAGCATGTGCTTTCGCAACGACTCCCATTCTTGGCTGGAAAAAACAAAGGACAGCTAGGTTTCGGAACAAGTCGGATGGACTTCAAGAAGATTTGGAAATCGCGAGCCGGTGAGCCGGATGAGCGGTTTGTGGAAGAGCGTCGCAGCCGCTTTGCGGACGCACTCCGTGAGCAAATGGAGCGAATCAAAACGGAGCGCGAAGCTGCGACAGATAAGCGCCCATTCGATTATCGACTGAAAATCCTCGGCGGCGCGCTCGCAGCGCTCGACGGGAGACGATCGACGAAGCTGGTCTTGGAGCTGATGGAGCTGCCAGGACGTTGGGACGGCTGGACCAAGGTGGGCGCGCTCGAGAGCTTGCTTTCTTGGGGTGTCCGGTTGGGTCTGGAAGAAGTGCTGCGAATTCTCGACCCCGTGATTCAAGAGCTTCGGGCTGCGGGCATACACAGCGACAACCAAAACGCCTGGCTATTCGCGCGGTGCCTCTCTGTCCTGGCATTTGCGGAGCCGCCTGCGGCGGGCGTCGCGAAAATCCGCGCTTTGATTTCGGAACTTCGCTTCCGGCCTTATGAACTGGACGGTGTTGTGGCGGCGCTTGGGGCAAGCCGCTGCGATGGCGCCATAGACGTGTTGATGGAGTTCGCGGGAGTTGACGGAAAGGGCGTGGAGGCCATAGGAGAATCGTGGATCAAAGCGATTGCAACTCTCGAGGGTACGCGGTCGAGCGAGATATTGCTGTCGTTTGTGGATCCGAACGCGAAGGTGTTCAATCGAGATTTCATTCCCGACCATCGATACGGCGACCTCCTCGCGCGACTCCTGGCCGAACGCGCAGTTAAGGACAAGGTGCTCAAGGGTAAATTGGTCGAACTGGCGAATGGCGGTCTGCCGCCGGCAAAGCGAATGCTTCTCGCAAAAGTCTTCAGCCAGTTCGCCGGCGAGGATGATCGCGTGGAGGGACTTTGCATCCTTCGCGACGACGGGTCGGGCGTTCCCTACGAGCTGGTGCGATCGATGGAGGAAGCCTTTCTGGAGCACCGCCCGTATGGGCCGGGGAGCAACACGTACACCATCGTGCCTCGGGGATCAAATGCACTTCGAAAACGCCTTTTCGAGATGTCGCTGACAGACCCACTCCGGAAACGCTCGGCCTTTGCATTACTCGGTCAGATCGAGGTATGGCGCCTTGAGCATGGACGTCCGGAGGACGAGCCGCGGCATCCAGCGGTGGATTCGGGCGAACCCTGGCCGCTTCTCTCATGATTGGAAGGCAAAAGTGGAAGTTGGCGCGGCATTACGTGCCGCTGATCCGGGGATTGCTGCGGTTCAAACGAAAAGAGCAGCAACCTCTTTGTGCAATGCCTGCTCAAATGGTTTCGTGATGTTGTTGTGTTTTACGAACTTCGGCTCAGTTTTATTCGCGGTCGGCTTTGCTACTCGGATAAGCAACGCCTCAAGCTCCCTCAAGTATTTGGCTTTGCCGTTTCGAATGATGTACAAGTCAAATTGGTCCCATTTCCTCTGAGGATGGTCTTTCAGGTGGTCCGCCAGTCTTGACCGTAGGCTACTGGCAAGACCAACGTAGTAAATGTCCCCGTTCGTGCGAAGCACGTAGACTCCGCACTTCCGCTGACCGATGAATTCTCGAAAGCATTTCAGGTGACGCTGAATAGCCCCAACAGAGACGCCGTTGATGTGTGCTGCAACAAGAGGCTGTTGGATTGTGATCTTTACTTTCATACTTGAATCATGACGTGGGCTTATCGACGCGAGGAGCGTACCACAGGATTAGGAGCCTTCGGCAGAACATCATTCGGCGGGTGGCCCAGACGTAAGCCCCGAGATCAATTTCAATGCCCCAAGTGTCGAGGTTACACGTGGGTCTTCGTTTTTTGGGTGGTGCCCCAGGTGCGGTTCTTGAATTTTCCTTTCCACGCCATTCATTCGATTGCACTTAAGTTTACTATTGACAAACATACTGAATCTATGGAATGCTTTCGTATGTTATCTCGAACAAACCTCGCTGATCCCTCCCGTCGCTCCAGCCTTAACCCTCGTCCTGTCAATCTCTTGCAGCCTCTTTTTTACCCTGAGCCTCGAAGGGTGCGCTCCCAAAAAAGTCAAGTCCTTTATAATCAAGCAAATCCAGCCTCTTTTTGTAAAACACCAGGGTGGGGGGTACCTTCACAAATCTCCCCTTTGGAATCAGCAACTTCGATCAGCCTCTTTCTTGCCCTGAGCGCGGGATGCGAAGGGTTTCCCCTCCAGTTGCAATTGTTGCAACTGAGGATCCGGCGAAGGATGCGAATCCTGAGCGACGATCAGGAGTCCACGGAATCTCACAGCCCTTTCTCGCCACTCGCCACTTGTCCCTCGCCACTTTCCTGCTCGGAACTCCTCCGTTGCACTGAAGCGCAAAAACGCCTCTTTGTAAGTCCTTTGTTTGCCGCTCTTACGCACTCCGTGTCGCGTAAGTCCTTTCCTTGCCACTCTTACGCAAACACCCGGGATGAGGTACCCAACGCCTCCCCGCAGAGCTTCGCTTCCGCCGTCACCTGCGTCACGTGGCGCCTCTATCCCCTGTGCCCTCAGTCGATTGCGTATACTTCCTGTCACCACGGGGGTGTGGGGCCCGCTCCAGCTCTTCTCGCCACTCGCCACTCCGTCACTCGCCACTTTCCTCCCGTCCTTTGTTTTCATACTCTTACAAATCCCTTCTCCCACAACCCCTTTCGTTTCACATCCATACAAATCCCCCGGGGGTGTACGTCTCCGACCTCCAAACCAGCAATTTCGCGGCTTGCGTTGGAGCAAAACCGACGGAATTCGTCAAACTGGCGAGGAAAGATGGGGAAAGATTTGATTGTGCAACCTGGTTGCACAAAGCCAAGGAACTACCGAAGGAGGGGTTTAAAGGGGAGGTCGAACGGCATTTGACCGGAAAAGAAACGGAGCCCTGGGAGATTATCTACTTCAAGCTCTACAAGAGTCAGCTACCGGTTGTCGAGAAGGCCATCGAAACTGCTGCTCTCATGCTCGGGACCGACAAATCCCGCGGATATTGCGTGGAGATGATTTGCGCCGATTTTCTAGCAGGCGCCAACCTGGGAGAGACTCGGCCATAACTTTTATTTACACGGACTTCAACGAATCGATGCGCCTACGCCAGAAGCAGCCTCGGCTCAAGTTGGACCCGGAAGAGTACGCAACGGTTCGAAGATGGGTGCTCGAACGAGATGGTTGGCACTGTCAAGAGTGCGGTTCCATGGAAGACTTACAGGTCCATCACATCAAACCGAGGAGCCGACTTGGGGACGATGTCCTGCACAACCTGATTACTCTTTGTGTCGATTGCCACAGGAAATCGCATGGAGTCCACCGCCAGAGATGAAGTCCAACCTTTTCTAGGCACTGATATCGTTGACAGGAACATGCCCGCAAATGCAACGACCACCGGATCTACGGGATGCCGGTATTCGACGCCGGGATGCGTCAGGTAATAAACCGTGGGGTAGCAAACCAGGACGAGAGCAAGCGGGACCATGTACGGCGATGCTGCACGAAGGCCGCCGCGGATCCCCAAAAACATCAGCAAAGTCAAAGCAGAACACATCGCAATGTTGGCAAATGCAAAGGGCTCGCGGGCTAGATAATCACTCCGCAACGACCAGAATCCGGTCCACGTAAAAATGAATCGCTTCACGGTGAGCCACAGATACAGTGCTGGATTTCCTCTGAGGAATTCCAAGGACAAGCGGCGCTTCTCCAAAACGTAGGCCGCTTCCCCCATGGTGCGGTACTGTTGCATTTCCCCGTCATTGTGCGCTGGGTTGGTCCAATCAGGATACAGGTCTGATGTATCGCCTGTGTTGCTTTCCCAAAAGATCATCCAGAACGTGCCGCGAAAGGGAACGATATGACCAAAGGTTTTGTAATTTCGTAGAAACCAGGGTGCAATGGCTATCGTGAGGGACAGCATCGCAATCGCCACACGCGAAAAGCCCGGTGATAAATGGCGCTTATGACGCTGCCAAAGAACCCATGCAAGTAGCGGCGGAAGGGTGGAGAGGATAACCGGATTGGTGAGCGCCGCAAAAGCCCAGAGGAGTCCGTAGGCGCTCCACACCCCCAGATCCGAGCGTTCCTCAATCTCCAAAGTAGCCCAAAGGATCAGGGCCATTAGGAGCGCGTCTAAACAGTATCCCCACACAAACGAACTCGCGAGATAAATCGCATACGGAAAGAAGGCCCACAACCATGCAGCCCAGGCGGCAGCCTTAGGGCCGAAACACCGCGCAGCAACAAAATATACGGGAACGCAGGTGAGTGCCGAGAAAACAGCATTCAGAGCGAGAATGATCCATGCGGATTCTCGCGAGTAGGATCCGAACAGCCGGAATACTCCCGCCAGCAAGCCGGGATAGACCGGCGTGGTCCACGCCGTGGGCCCTGTCTTGCCGAACAGCGGTGAACTGAATCCTTCTCCCGCTGCTATGGACCGGGCAATTCGTCCTTCTTCCCAGCCAAAGTTCCAATGATCGCGGTCAGGGTCAAGAGTTGCCCCAATCACAAAAGGGATAACCGCTAGCCGAATTGCCAGTGCCACAAGCGCTATGAAGAACGGTAATCGCGATCTATGTAAAGGTCCGGTCGGTGTGTTTTGAACGGCTATACCCTCTGTGGCTCCTGAAGAGTCCTCTTCAGGTTATTGAAATATAGGCTGGCGCTGTTTCTTAGAGTAAACCATTGGCGCCTGAAGTTGCCTATAGAGTTCCAAAGGGTTACCGAGACGACGAAACAGCGGGCGGACTGGAGGTGGTCGTTTCATCGAATTCTAAATCGCTCTTGCGAAGCACTCGGGTATCCCTTCAGGCAGATCATGGGATTAACGGTGGGTCGAGTGCTCAACTGGCGAAGCAGTGCTGCAGTTGGGTGCGCCAGTCTGGCAACGCGATGCTAAATGTTTGCGCCAGATGGGAGTTTGAGAGAACGGAGTAGGCAGGGCGGGGCGTGCGAGATCCATATTCAGAGGCCAGGATGGGGATGATACGTCGGGCCAGCAATGGACGTCCTTGCGTGGCGGCGGCAAACCAAGATCGGACCTGCGAAGTGTGGGAGGCCCCGTCGAGAATTGCCCTGGCGAAGTCATACCATGTCGTTTGACCAGCCGCAGTCATGTGGTACGTGCCCGTGATCTTGGAAAATGCAGGAGCCTCGTTATTTTGACTGTAGATGTTCGCGAGAATTTTAGTTGTGGCTGCGGCGATATCCGCGGCACACGTTGGTGCTCCGATTTGATCGCAAACGATCTTCAGCTCTTCGCGTTCTGCAGCAAGGCGCAAAATCGTCAGAAGAAAATTTCGTCCGCGAGTTGCATAAACCCAGGCGGTCCGGAATATTAGGTGCGGCACTCCAGAGCTGCGCACGGCCTGCTCGCCTGCGAGTTTAGTTTTCCCGTAGACGTTGATTGGATTTGTGGTGTCCGTCTCTTCATAAGGGGCTTTCTTCGAGCCGTCAAAGACATAGTCCGTCGAATAGTGCACCAGCGCTGCACCGATCTTCTTAGCTTCCTCGGCCAATATCGCGGGAGCTTCTGCGTTGATCGCGTGGGCGTTGACTTGGTCGGTTTCCGCCGCGTCCACGGCGGTATAAGCCGCCGCATTGACAATCAATTGTGGGCGGACGTCTCGAACGGTTCGACGGATGCTATTTGCATCGAGGAGATCCAGCGCGTAGCGATCAGGTGCAACGACCTGACCGAGCGCCAGCAAAAGGCGATGAAGCTCGAATCCAACCTGGCCGTTCTTTCCCGTCAGCAGGATTCTCGGCTTCATCACGAGCGGTACTTTTGCAAGCTTTCCGGCGGGATGTCACGAAGCCGGGGATTCTTGCGGTCTCGTTCTGAAAGCACCGGGTCCGACTTGCCCCACGAAATTGCAACGTCAGGATCGTTCCAGAGGATGGCGTACTCGTCTGCCGGGGCGTAATAATCGGTGCACTTGTACAAAAACGTGACGGTATCGGTAAGCGCGAAAAAGCCGTGAGCAAATCCCGTGGGTATATAAATCTGATTTTGTTCTTTTGCGGACAGGAGAACGCTGGTCCATTTTCCAAAATGAGGCGAACCAACCCGTATATCAACTGCGACGTCCAGCGCTTCGCCTTCGACCACGCGGCAAAGCTTTGCTTGGGGATGATGCAGTTGGTAGTGAAGGCCACGCAGCGTTCCTTTGGCAGAACGCGAGTGGTTGTCTTGGACGAAAGTATCGCGGATGCCCAGGTCCGTGAACTTCGCTTGATGGTAGGTTTCGATGAAGAAGCCGCGCGCGTCGCGATAAATTACCGGACGCAACTCGAAGACGCCAGGAAGGGATGTCTCGATTCGTTCCATTAACTCCTATGCTTCCGACTGGGGTAATTTGCCCCGATGCGCAGACTTTCGTCAGCACTCGAATCAGTCGGAAATCTTTGTTCCGGATCGCACAATGGCGTGAAGAGAGCTGTCGCGATTCTCGTAGTATTTCTCATAGTACGAGAGGTATTCTCCGCCACGCACGCCGGCAAGCCACTCTCCATTGGCTTTGTACCAGTCGATGGTCTGGCGAAGACCATCTTCAAGAGCGATCTTGGGCTTCCAGCCTAATTCCGTTTCTATTTTTTTGCAGTTCAGAGCGTAGCGGCGGTCGTGACCTGGACGGTCCTGCACGTAGGACAGCAAGCTCTTTGGCTTACCGGTGAGCTGAAGGATGCGACGGACCATCGTCAAGTTTTCCTCGATGTCCATCCCGCCGATATTGTAGACCTCGCCGATTTTGCCTTTCTCGAGAACGGCAAGAATTCCGCGGCAGTTGTCCTCGACGTGCAGCCAGTCGCGTTGCTGTTTGCCGTCACCGTAAACAGGGAGGGGTTTGTCGCTAAAAGCATTGGTGATCATCAATGGGATAAATTTCTCAGGGAACTGGTAGGGACCGTAGTTGTTCGAGGAGCGCGTAACTAAGGCGGGGAATTTGTAGGTGCGGACATAGGATCGAACCAGAAGATCGGAGCCAGCTTTCGACGCGGAATATGGGCTGCTCGGCTGCAGCGGAGAATTTTCGTCGGCAAAGTCGCCTGGCGGGATGTCGCCGTAGACTTCATCCGTGGAAACGTGCACGAATCGCGAGACGCCCACCTTGCGGGCCACTTCCAGCAAAATGAACGTGCCCGTTACGTTGGTCTGAATGACGGGCGCCGGCTCGTAGATGCTGCGGTCGACGTGCGACTCGGCGGCGAAGTGGACAACGGCATCGCAGCTACGCATCGCCGCTTCAACAGCGGCCGCGTCGCAGATGTCTCCTTTCACGAATCGGTAACCAAGATTCTCAGCTAACGAGTCAAGGTTCGCGAGATTGCCGGCGTAGGTGAGCTTGTCATAATTGACGACTACACAATTCTTTTCGACGCTTAGAACATGACGAATGAAATTCGAGCCGATAAATCCCGCACCGCCGGTAACAAGTATCTTCATCGTGCCGCTTCCTGGTCTATTTCCGTCGCGCTCTCAGCTATGCCCGTCACCTTGTTTGCCCCTGTCTTAGCCACCAGATTGTTGGCGCGCAAGAGGGACTCGAACGTGCCGGCATCGGTCCACCAGCCCTCGAGAAATTCGTAGGTCAAAGTGCCTTCTTGAACATAGAAATTGTTGACGTCGGTGATCTCGAGCTCGCCGCGCCCCGAAGGCTTCAACCGGCGAATTTTCTGGAACACCGTGGAATCATACAAATAGATTCCGATGACGGCGTAATTCGATTTTGGATTGCGCGGCTTTTCTTCGATGCTGAGGACGCGGTTCCCGTGAATCTCTGCGACTCCAAACCGTTCCGCATCTTGAACTTCCTTGAGCAGAACCTTTGCCCCTTGTTTCTGCTTCTTGAAGTTTTCAACTGCGGGGCGAACGTTATTCTCAATAATGTTGTCCCCAAGCACCACACAAATGGCTTCTCCGTCTGCGAAATCTTCCGCCAGCCCGAGTGCTTCGGCAATGCCGCCTTCTCCTTCTTGGTATGTATAATTTATGTGCTTCAAGCCAAAGTCTCGGCCGTTCCCTAGCAGACGCAGGAACTCTCCAGCGTTTTTACCGCCCGTGACCAGAAGGATGTCCTTAATCCCCGCATTGACCAGCGTCTGGATGGGGTAATACACCATCGGCTTGTCGTAGACCGGAAGAAGGTGCTTGTTCGTGACCCGCGTAAGCGGATTGAGCCGGCTGCCGGTACCACCAGCAAGGACGACGCCTCTCACTATGCCTCCTGGCTCCAAGATCGCTCATCGATGACAAAGAACCGAGCAAGCAAGGATACTGTATATCATCCTTAAAGCCGTTGATGGACTCAACCGTTGAGAGGCTGCCCGCGAGGGCCTTTTTCGTTATTCACAAAAAGCTCGTTAAAAACCACAATTAGTTCCAAGGTATTTACTGAGCTAATACATCAGGTCCCATGCGACTAGAAATGAGTGTTTGATTAAAAAGAAGAAGCAGGCGGAGCCGCTGAACGTCAACGGCTGCTTAGCGGGAAGAAAGGGCGGCAGGGAAATTCACTGGGGTACGTTCCGGGGGAAACAGCTTTGCAGTCGAGTGCGCCAGTCTGGAAGCAAGCACGGAAAGTCGTCGATTCTACATATCAATTGAGAAGCGCCTGAACATGATTCAGCGAAAGATTGATGTAATTGGGTACAATTTGAATTGCGCCGGCGTCGAGTAATTTTGGAATCAGACCATCGGCTGCAATCCCGATGCATTTCATACCCGCAGCGTTCGCCGCTTTGACTCCCGAAACGGAATCCTCGAATACAAGCATTTCGGATGGCGGCACGTCCAGCTCTTTGGAAGCGAGCCGAAAAACGGCAGGGTCAGGTTTGCCGGTGGTTACTTGGTCGCCAGTTACAACTGCTTGGAAAAATCTCCGAAGCCCGAACAACTGAAGAATGTGGTTCACGCGTCCGTCACTCCCAGACGAACCTACGGCAAGTTTAATGTTGGCTTGAGTCAATTGCTGCAAAAATTCCGGAAGACCTTCGATCATTGTCATTGCGGGCGCCTCTTCCATGAACAAGGCATCCTTTTGGTGGCCAAGATTCTGAACCTCATCATCCGAAAGCTCGCCCAAGAAGTGCCGCAAAATCTCCTCCCGCTTCCTCCCATCCATTATGAAATCCAGGTCTGTGTCGTCTAGTTCCTTGCCTTGCAACTCGAGAAACCTTCGCCAAGCTTTTTTGTGAATCGGATGGCTGTCGACAATCACCCCATCCATATCGAAGATCACCCCACTTAGCATCCCACCCCCTTACAGTAGCTACGACGAAAACCCTGGCCAGGCCACCTGTGCCGCATTGTAGTTCTCTGGGGTTCCGATATCGAGCAAGTAGCTAGAAATCCGATAAGCCGCCATTCTTCCAGCCAGCGTAGGCAGAACATGAAAACCGATGTCGGCAGGAATCTGACGAGGTACGAAATCCAGAAGAGCGGGACTTCCCACCATAATTCCCGAAAACGCAAGATTGCTGGAAGGTGTCACAGGTTTCTCGACGAACTCACGCACGATATCTTCCTGATCTACGGTCACAATACCACAGCGCCTTGGGTCGGGAACTTCGCACACGCCCAACGTCGCGATCTGCCGACGCTTCTTGTGAGTTTCGATCATGGGCGTCAGGTTTTCTGTGGTCAAGACATCCGCGTAGAAAACCCAAAAGAGGGAGTCTGAACCGATCCACTCGCGATTCCCGAGCAACGTTCCCGCGCTCCCCAGCAATACGGGTTCCTCGCAAACGTGTACCTCGACGTCTTTACTTTCTTTGTCGACGAAAGCCCTTACCGCGTTGGCGTGAGCATGGACGTTGACCAGGACTTGGTCTATGCCGTGGCGGCGGCATATCTCCAGCCAAATTTGGAGAATTGGCACACCGCGGACCGGCAGCAAACACTTAGGGACCGAATCGGTCAGAGGCCGCAGACGTGTTCCGTGGCCCGCAGCCAGTAAGAAGGCCTTCATGGGCGGGACGAGGTGAGCCAGGTCGTTCGACTGATCAAGCCGGGCGCTCTGGGTGCGGGTCAACGATGGTCGAGGCCTCTGAAATGGGTGCAAATGTCCATCGCGTTCCGCAACGTGCGTCTCCATCGATAAACGGATCATTCGCCACGACTTGAGCACCTTGAAGATCGAACTCGAATCTCATTTCGCGAACACCAAGTGCGGCCATCGCTTCACGAACTCTTGGCTGGTCTTGCTCCTCGCAAAACAACAAAAGGAACCCGCCGCCGCCAGCTCCGGTGATCTTCCCACCTAGCGCACCATTTCGACGTGCTTCGGAATAAAGTTGATCGATAAACGGATTCGATACTCCCTCAGATATCTTTCGTTTTGCTTCCCAGCCCTCGTGGAGCAGCACTCCGAAGCTCCGAAAATCGCCTTTCGTTAGCGATTCGCGCATCTGCTCAACCAGCCTGCGAATCGCATGCATGGAGTCGATCGCGGTTCCCTCGCCTCCACGGGTCGACTGTTCCTGTGCTCGAAGGATATTCCAGGAATTGCGGGCCGAACCTGTGAAGAAAAGCATCAGGCTTGCCTGCAGCTCACGCAGGATATCCGATCGCAAGACCAAGGGTTCGACATACGCAGCGCCATCACGTTGAAATGTAATTAGATTAAGGCCTCCAAATGCGGCGGCATATTCATCCTGTTTCCCAACGGGTTTGCCCAACACATTACGCGCGATGTGAAAAGCGCGCTCGGCAAGCTGGTATTTTGACAACGGCAGGTCGAGATATGCCGACAATGCCTTAAGTACACCCACGCACACGCTTGCGGAAGACCCCAGTCCAGTTCCAGGGAGGATTTCCGAGGCAAGGAAGAGGTCAATTGAAATATCACACCCGAGCTCGCGGATAACGGAAAGCGGAATTTCGAGTTGGCTGTCTTTCAGAGGCATACGCGCTATATCGTGCCAAGTTTCGGCAACGCGTAAATCCGACGAAATGACCTGGATCTTCCCATCCGTCCTTTTCTGCAGGATAGTATAAAAATATTTGTTGATCGCCGCGCTCAGCACGGCGCCGCCAAACTTTTCGTAGTAGGCGGGCAGGTCTGTACCCCCGCCGGCAAAACTAATCCGCACTGGACTGCGAACGATCAACATGTAAAACCTCCCCGGCAGCGCGCTCGATGTGTTTGGCCTCTGCAGTTATGGGTGCACTTTTGAAGTAGGGTGACTTTAGGAGACGAACAAAAAGAGTCCAAGCCGTTTGCAGGACGAGTGAAAAATCCAAAAAAAGCGACCAGTGAAAAATGTATTGGAGGTCGAATCTGGCCTTTTCTTCGGAGGAATGCTGTTCGCGGAGTCCATGTACTTGAGCGAGTCCTGTCAATCCAGGCTTGACGCTAAGTCGCTGGCGTTGCCAGTCTGAGTAATGTTTTACGCGTTCGGGAGATTCTGGCCGTGGCCCCACCAAACTCATCTCTCCGCGGAGCACGTTCCAGATTTGAGGTAGTTCCGTTAGGCTGAATTTCAAGAGCAGTTCTTCAAATCGGCTCAAGTCTGCGCTTGCACGGTCGACGTTCAGACGGAACATCTGAAAACGCCTGCCAACCATCCCACAGCGCAGCTCTTTGCTGAGTGCCTGTCCCTTTCGACGGAGGAGCGTGGCAATCGAGACCAGCAAAAACGGTGAGCTGGCTAAAAGCAGAACAATTCCGCCAATTAGGTCTACCACTCTCTTCAGTCCGAGTGCCAAAGTCGAAATACTGCGTTCCTCGAGTGAGATCAACGGAACGCCGTCAATCTCGGTCATCTGCGCTTCGGTTACGTAGAGTTCGTACCAATGCGGCACAAGCCGCACGCATATATTAGCTTCGCGACATTTCGAAATCAGTTTCTCGACTTCCAAGCCCGCTGGCTGGGGCATTACAACAATTAATTCCTCGATTCTTTGACGTTCGAGGAAAGTCAGCACATTGAGCGATCGAAGTGAAACCAGCTCCGGATAAGAGGCTGCAGACCCGTTTGGTGAGTCGCTGCCCGATGGATAGAGCGAACCGACGACCTCAAGCAATAATTCAGGATGGCGAGCTATTTTGGAGGCTAACTCACGCGCCAGATGCCCACCACCTAAAATGACCGCGCGCCGAGTTGCACGACGGCCGGGAGACAAAAGCATCCAGCGGGCAAAACATCTTATGCTGATTAGGCCAAACGGAAGGACGCACGCAAGATAGAGTAAGAGCAGACGGGAATAGTAATGCTTGCTTAGAAATGCGAGCGCAAACAGAAAAACCATCAAGTAGAAAACGCCTACCATGACTTGGGAGAAGACCGTTGGAAGATGCCACCCTCCCTTGAAGCCCTCAAGGTTCTTATTAAGATAGAGAAAGGTCCAGATTAGGGCAGCTGCCGCAATGACCGGAGCGTATCCGCCAAGAGAAGGCGATAGACCTGCATCGAATACAATTCTCCCATACCGGAGCGCGTAGGAAAGCACGAATGCCAATGCAATCCACGCCAAATCCAGCAATAGAATTGTGTATCGGAGTCTTATTTTCATCGGTCTGTTAATTGCTTACAGGTGGTGCCCGGCTTGCTTATTCCGTGCAGCTGGCTTCCGCTGGCCGTTGGAGCCGTGCTGCGCTACTCACGCCGAGCGTGAAATCGTGTGCGGGCGGCGCGACATCCGTGCATAGACAATGCGAAAAATCGCGTGGGCGATCGAGAGATGCAAGTCTTCAATGATTTGCATATTGTTGGAAGGAACGATGACGCAAAGGTCGCACAGGGACTTCATCTCCCCGCCCTGGAAGCCAGAGATACCGACTGTCGTGGCTCCTGCCTCTCGAGCGACTCGCAAGGCGTTCAGAACGTTCTTAGAATTCCCGCTTCCACTTATGGCAAATGCGACATCGTGTGGCTGCACAAAATTCCTCAACTGTTCAGAAAAGACATCTTCGTAACCGGCGTCGTTTGCCCACGCTGTCAGGGTGGGAACATTATCAGTCAGGGCGAGCACACGAAACCTCTTCCCTCCATTACAATAAGCCGTACCTTTTCCGAGATCACAAGCGAGGTGTGACGCCAGCGACGCGCTTCCGCCATTTCCAAACAAATACACCGTTCGCCCCGATTCATTTGCCTTGACTAAGGTGTCAGCGATTTGATTAACGGCGTCGTGGGAAAGGCCCGCCACAACGCGCTGCAGCTCGTCGAAATACTGTCTCGCATCCAGAATCTCTGTTCCGCCATCCATGCTGTGTCCTCCGTAAGTTTGACCACGTCCCAGCTGGGCCCGTCTTTCAAGTGCAAGACGAAAATTGAGTCAGGACATCTAACATCAGCGCCCCGCCAAGTTACTTATTTGTTCGATGGATCCACCGTTAGGCGCAACTCCGGCTATCGATTCAGGACGGTCTGCCTCAGATGAACCGAAGGCTCAAAGCGCTCTGGAATGAACTGCTTTAACAACTGGAATACTCTCCGCGGTGGAGCCTGCCTCTCTCGATTTCAGATAGCCTTGCAAAGCGACGTCGATAGGTTGCATTTGGTCCATTCCCAACGCCTTGAGCCGACAATTTTCCAGAACCGAATACCGTGGGCGTGGCGCTACGAAAGGCATATCGCGCCAGGAAACTGGAGTAACCTTAACCTCCAGGGCAGAGTATTCGAAAATTTTCTTTGCAAACTCATACCAGGAGTAGTCACCGTGGTCGCTGGCATGGTAGGTGCCGTAGTGTTCGGTGCGGATTAAAGCCAGAACCTGCCTCGCCAGATTTCGCGTGGAAGTCTGCGCCATTCGAAGATCGTTTACAACTCGCACCTGTCCGTCCTGCCTCCCCGAGCGAAGCATGGTCTCCACAAAGTTGCCCCGCTTTACGCGGCTGCCCGCTAGACCATATAACCCCGAGGTGCGGACAATGAAGTGGCATGGCAAGACCGCTCGCAAAAGTTGTTCCCCAGCCACCTTGGAAACCCCAAACACGCTAACGGGAGTCGGGGTGTCCTCTTCTTTATATGGACGTCCAAGTTCTCCATCGAAAACGTAATCAGAGCTGAATTGGACGACCGCTGCTTGCAAATTCTGGGCGGCGAGCGCAAGGTCACGCACCGCAATTGCGTTCACCGCAAAGCTGCGTTCCGCGTTATTTTCACATTCGTCGACCGGGTGATAAACGGAACAATTGATGATGACGTTCGGATGATACTCGGAAAGCTTGTCTCGCAGCGCGGAAGACTGGGTGATGTCCAGTTCCTTCCGGCTGAGAGAAATCACGTCCTCATTCGTGTCTCGAAGGGCTTCCACTAGGTCGGAGCCCACCTGTCCACTACCCCCAATGATCACTAGTCGCACGCGACAGCACTCCCTTGTTTCGTGGCAGCGCGTACTCGTTTGAGCTGCTCCGAATCGAGACTCAGCACCGAGTCCGGATAGCCGAGTCTGGTTCTCGTCTCCTCCAGCAGATCCAGCCAGCGAATGTTGTGAAACGCGGGGTCGGTGACGTCATGGAAGGCGCCGCCACGGATTTTTTGCACCAGGTCTTCTACGGTTTCTTCCACTGTCACTTTCGGAGTGAATGATAACTGTTGGGCGATTTTCTGCCCCGAAGCTTGACAGCTCCTGAGATTTCGATAGTCGTAATCCGGTTGGAGTTCGCATGGAATGTTTAGTTCCCCCAGTTTGTGCTGCACTCGCAGCGCAAGCTCGGAGATTCGGTAATTCCCATTCGTCACGTTGAAGATTTCGCCCTTTACCTTTTCGGGCGGAGCCTCCAACATCAGTTTGTAGGCTGCCGCAGCATCTTGGATGCTGAGGAGCGGCCTCCACATTTCGCCACCGTTGTGAAGAACAAGGCAGCCCGTCTGGAGAGCGTTCAGGACGAATGCATTTACGACCAGGTCGAAGCGCATGCGCGGCGAGTAGCCATAGACAGACCCCTTGCGCAGGACCACGGGAGTGAAACTGTCATCCGCCATGGCCAGTATCCGCTTTTCAGCCTCGCGCTTCGTGATCGAATAAATTCGAAAAGGCGCCACTGGCGAATCTTCAGTGTGCATGACGTCCTTCTCGGGGTGCCCGGCTCCCACGTCATAGATTGAGCCTGACGAGGCCTGGATAAACCGGCGGACTTTTTTCTCCTTGGCCACCCTTGCGAGGTCGACGGCGGCTTTAAAGTTGATTTCTTGATTGGCCTCGGGCCGGTACTCCGCCGCAGGTTCGGTGGAGAGACCGGCCAGATTGATAATGGCGGAGACCCCGTCGAGAAGGTCCACCGGAACACTACGGATGTCTCCTTCGACGGCCTCTATGCGGTCGCGCACGCGATCCAATCCGGCGTCTCCATAAAACATGACATCGAACACACGGACACGGTAACCTCCATCAAGAAGGGCCGGCACCAACTGGCAGCCGATGTAGCCTGCGCCGCCCGTCACCAGCACAAAAGGTCCGTCATGATTAGTCCTGATCATTTTTCTCCTCGTCTTAAGGTTTGGCTACGGTGTAACTCTGGCTTCCGCGATTCCCTTCTTGAATAGTCTCGTATTGAAAGCGATCAGATGCGGGGGACTGCAACCACTGTGCGAACGCTATGGCCTTCTTGT
>WNEZ01001519.1_pt1 | contig 19488 bp, 20 predicted proteins | sample 5400521 | NCBI WGS metagenome assembly WNEZ01 (sample SAMN13153339, study PRJNA577476) | soil metagenome | isolation source: 120 cm saprolite under Douglas fir tree site 2 hole 1 replicate 1 | place: USA:California | collected 2015-04-18 | reverse complement strand
TCGGGCGGCATTGAGTTTTTTGGGGCGGTGATGGACACCACCGAGAGCCATCGGGCGGAAGAAGCATTGCGCCGGAGCGAGAGTTACCTGGCAGAAGCGCAGAGGCTCACGCATACGGGGAGTTGGGCCTGGCAGGTAGCGGGAAGAGTCGCCTTGCATCTGTCCGAGGAATGGTATCGCTTATATGGCTTCGATCCAGAAAAGAGCCCGCCGACTAGGGAAGAACGGGTGCAGCGCGTTCATCCGGAGGATCGAGCCAAGTGGCAAGGAGCAGTCGATCGAGCAATCGCTGAAACGTCGGGTTTCGAAATGGAATTCCGAATCCTTCTTCCCGACGGCACGGTTAAATACATCCACACCGTCGGCCATCCGGTTTTGAACGCATCCGGGGATTTGGTGGAATTCGTGGGTAGCTCGACGGACATCACCGAGCGAAAGCGGGCAGAAGAGGCGCTGGAGGCTTTGCGCCAGGCGCAGGCGGATCTCGCGCGCGTAAACCGCGTGACCACCATGGGAGAGCTGACTGCCTCCCTGGCCCACGAAGTGAATCAACCGATTGCCGCCGCCGTCACCAACGCCAATACCTGCTTGCGATGGCTTACGCGCGATCACCCCGATCTGGAAGAGGCGCGCGAGGCTGCCATGAGAATCGTGAAAGACGGAACGCGAGCAGCGGAAATCATCAGTCGAATCCGCCTACTCTTCAAGAAGGGTGCTCCGGAACGGGAGTTGGTGGATGTAAACGACGTCATTCGAGAAATGATCGTCCTTCTGCGCGGCGAGGCAACACGATACTCCATATCATTCCGGACGGAGTTGGCGGCCGATCTCCCTCAGATCATGGGAGATCGCGTGCAATTGCAGCAGGTTTTCATGAATCTCATGCTCAATGGCATCGATGCCATGAAGAACATGAACGCTGGAGGCGAACTTACGATCAAGTCGCGGCAAGCCGAGAATGATAAACTGCTGATCTCCGTCAGCGATACTGGCGTGGGGCTGCCCGCGCAGCAGGCGGACCAGATCTTCAAAGCGTTCTTTACCACGAAAGTTCAGGGGACCGGTATGGGCTTGTCCATCAGCCGCTCCATTGTTGAATCGCATGGCGGCCACTTGTGGGCTGCCAACAACTCTCCGCGCGGCGCAAGTTTTCACGTCACTCTACCAACCAAAGTCGAGGTCCATGAATGACACCCGCAGGCGTTCCCATTGTGTTCGTCATTGATGACGATGCGGGTGTGCGTGCGTCCATTCAAGGCCTGCTAAAGTCGGTCGGTTTGCGGTCCGAGTCCTTCGGGACGACGCAAGAGTTCCTACGCAGCAAGCGGCCAGACGGGCCAAGTTGCCTGGTTCTAGACGTGAGACTTCCTGGAGTCAACGGTTTGGATTTTCAGCGCCAATTGACTGACGCGGGCGTCCAAATACCCATTATCTTCATCACCGGTCATGGAGATATTCCCATGACGGTGAGGGCCATGAAATCCGGTGCGGTGGAGTTCCTGACCAAGCCCTTCAGGGACCAAGACTTGCTGGATGCGATTAATCAGGCTTTGGACCGTGACAGGGCGATGCACCAACAGCAGAGTGAGTTTGCCGGGTTGCGGAAGTGCTACGAGTCGCTGACCCCACGCGAGCGCGAGGTCATGGCCCTAGTGGTTTCGGGTATGCTGAATAAACAAATTGCCTCTGAGCTAGGAACCAGCGAAATCACCGTTAAGATCCACCGCGGCCACGTAATGCGGAAGATGCAGGCTGAGTCGCTGGCGGAATTGGTCAGAATGGCGGCGAAGCTTGAGGTTGCGCCCGGCAAGAAGTAGTCTAATCCCGCTTCTTTTAATCAATATGATTTGCAAGTCAGCAATCCTTCCGTTCTGAATACCGGTTTCACAAATACCAAGGATGAAGATTGAGGATTCTCTGTGATCAGGGCGGTGTTAGATATCCTATACCAACGTATAATTGCGCCGCTTTTGGCAATGCTGTAGATTCCGGTCATGATTACTAACGGTAAAATCAAATTGGTTGCGATTGTCGATGATGATAATTCGGTGCGAGGCGCACTACACGGCCTGCTGAAAGCGGTCGGATTGCCGGCGATAGCGTTTGCCTCGGCGGAGGAATTCCTGAAGTCTGGTCAGCAGCACCACACTGCATGCTTGATCGCAGATATCCGTATGCCCGGGATGTCCGGCCTGGAACTGCAGGCCCAATTGAACGCTGACCGTTGCAGGATTCCGACCATCTTTATCACGGCACATGGGGACGCAAAAATGCGGATGCAGGCGTTGAGAGAAGGCGCAGTCGAGTTCCTGTCAAAACCGTTCGACGACGAAGCTCTGCTCGAGAGTGTTCGAGCAGCTCTGGAGAGTTGATCCCAGAAGGCAAAGTGCATCGACCCCGCCAGGAGGTCCTTTATGGCAGCTTATGTGGGAGCTTTCGAAAGGGTGGAGTCCGGTGGCCAGAAGCGCAATCCACGCAGATTCGAGCAACTCATTGGTAAAAGTCGCTCTCTGGAAGTGGTGCTGGATCAAGTCGAACGCGTCGCGCCTACCGATTCCACAGTGCTTATCCAGGGAGAAACCGGCACCGGCAAAGAGTTAATCGCGCGCGCGGTTCACAATGTCAGCTCGCGGTGCGGACGCCCCTTCATAAAGCTGAATTGCGCTGCGATTCCGTATTCTTTATTGGAAAGCGAGCTGTTTGGCCATGAGCGTGGCGCTTTTACAGGCGCGATCGCGCAAAAGGTCGGTCGTTTCGAAATGGCCGACAAAGGGACGCTCTTTCTGGACGAGGTGGGCGATATCCCGCTGGCATTGCAACCCAAACTGCTGCGTGTACTGCAGGAACAAGAGTTTGAGCGCCTGGGTGGAACCAGGACTCACCAGGTTGACGTTCGGCTTGTGGCGGCGACTAACCGAGATTTGGCGGGCATGGTGAAGCGGAACGAATTTCGCATCGACCTCTACTACCGTTTAAATGTGTTTCCGATTCCACTACCCCCACTGCGGGCGCGCCCCGAAGACATCCCGGCGCTGGTGACGCATTTTGTGGAGATTTATGCCCGCCGAATGGGTAAGCAAATCGAGCACGTCCCTCCGGAAACTATATCTGCGCTCAGCTCGTACCAATGGCCCGGGAACGTTCGAGAGCTGCAGAATTTCATCGAACGGAGCGTAATCCTCAGTGCCGGAACCGTACTGCGTCCTCCTCTTGCGGAGCTGAAGCATTCCCCTGAATTGGAATCGCTGGGTGCCGTTACGTTAGAAGAAGCCGAACGGGATCATATCCGCAAGACGCTTGAGTACACCAAGTGGGTCGTCGCCGGCCCTAATGGTGCTGCTGCGCGTCTCGGAATGAAGCGGTCTACCCTCTACTTCCGCATGCAAAAGCTTGGCATTTCACGTTCCAACACAATGCCCATTCCCGCGCAGCAGCCTGATCATGATATGGGGATGCACCTTCCATTAGATTGATATCGCCTAGGCGGTTGACGTGCGGGCATAGAACGGCCCCGGCATACCCTGTTTGAGACCTTCTCCCAGCGCGATGGGCTACTCACCTCAATGTTGAATGTTAGCCACGAGGCTAGCATGAACAGTTTTGGGTCTGCAGATTTGAATTACTTAGATTCAGTGTCAATGTTTTGGACGTTGTGTTTAGCAGGTTGGAATCCGACACTGGGCCACGCTAGTAGTTGGCCTCTACTTTCCGTCACTTACGAACGCAACATGTTTGGCAGCCCGGTTGCCTCTTCCAAGTGATGATGACTCCAGCAACAAAGCTACTGACGGCGCCGCGAAAAAAGATGCGACTAATTTCTCTCGTCGCCGGACCAAGGTATGCGCTGCTCTTGGTACTCATGGCACGCGCTGGGGCACTGCTCGCCCAGACTCCCCAGCAGCAAGCCTGGGATATTCTGCGGGCAGGCGTGAATCAGAAGAGCACTGGCAAGCGGACCCAAGCCGTCCGCGCGCTACGACTTCTCCCAGGCGACCCCGAAGCTACGGAAATGGCGCAGACGGCTTTGCAAGATCGCAAGCCCGAGGTCAGGACCGCCGCCGCAACCGCAATAGGGCTGATGGGTTCCAAGGCGGCCATTCCAGAATTGAAGAAGGCGCTCTCAGACAGCAAACCCGCGGTGGTGCTGGCTGCAGCCCATGCCTTGCAACTTCTTAACGACCCAGCAGGCTTTCAGGTCTATTACGAGGTGCTCACTGGCGAGCGCAAGTCGGCGGAAGGTCTAGTCGGCCAACAGATGGAAACGCTGAAAGATGGGAAAAAGATGGCGGAACTTGGCATCGAGGAAGGTCTCGGGTTCATACCGTTTGCAGACATCGGCTTCTCCGCTGCAATCGCGCTAAGCAAAGATAGTACTTCACCTGTGCGGGCGGCGGCGGCGAGGGTGCTCATCAACGATCCGGACCCGCGTATTGGTGAAGCGCTAGTCCGGGCCGCCTCGGACAAGAAATGGATTGTCCGAGCATCGGCTCTTCTCGCGATTGCGAAACGCGGAGATCCCGAGTTCCTTAACGCCATCATCCCGGCATTGTCGGACAAAAACGGAGTTGTGAGCTGCACCGCGGCCGCCGCCGTGATCAGACTGACCACAGTTACGGAGCTGAACAAGGATGTGAAGGGGACGAGCAGCGCGCCTGGGGGCGAATCGAGGTCCAAGCAAACGCAAAGTGAAGCGCCTGTCACCGGCATTGTCGATAGTAATGGATTCGGACAAACACCAACAAATCAAGCCAAATTAAATAGGAGGAAGTATGAAGTTCATAGCGAAAATTGCAGCATCAGCCGGACTAACGCTAGTTTTGGCGACCGCTTCATTTGCTCAGCACGTCAAAACGGACTATGACCACAGTGCAAACTTTGGCCAATACAAGACCTTCTCTTGGGAAAAGGTCCAAACGAAAGACGCACTCCTGGTTGACCGCATTAAGAGCGCAGTGAACAGCGCTCTGGAGGGAAAAGGTTGGATGGAAGTTCCCTCGGGAGGTGAGGTCGAGGCCTTTGCCATCGAGACGACTCAGAATCAACAAACTCTGGACACATTCTATAACGGGTTCGGAGGCGGTCGCCGTTGGGGAGGATTCGGTGGATTTGGCGACGCAACCACGACAGTCGAAACCTACAAAGTGGGGACCTTAGTGGTCGATCTCTTCGACGCAAAAACAGAGAAATTGATCTGGCGAAGTTCATCGAGTGACACGCTCTCCGATAACGCGGACAAGAACACAAAGAACCTCGACAAAGGCGTGAACAAAATGTTCCAGCATTTCCCTCCCGCCCCGTCGACGAAACACTAAGGGGGGCGAGATGAATGGCTTTCTGACGTTTTCACTCGCTATCTCAATGACCCTGAGTACCCTGGCCATTTCTCTGCGCGCGGCCAATAGGCCGCGCGCAGGAACGGACAGCCAGAACACAGTGGTTTGGACTAACGATGATCTGGAAAAGTTGCACAATCTCGGCCTGATTTCCATCGTGGGTCGAATTGATGAAGAAATGCCAAAGTCGCCATCGGCGCCCGGACCGTACGTGAGAACCCAGGACCCGGAGTGGTACGCGGTGCGAGCAGCGAAGCTGCGCGATGAACTTGAACGCAGACAAACTCAACTCCGTGAATACCGGCAGGCGCTCGACGATGTGCGAAATCAAGGGAAGACGACGGGCGGTATAAATCTCGATGAAGGCGATATAGCCATTACTCCCGAAGTTGGGATTGAAATCCTGGAGGGGCACGTGAACGAAGTACAGACGGAGTTCAACTCACTGGAAGACTTGGCCCGCCGCCACGATATTCCGCCGGGCATGCTGCGCGGCCAATGACGTTCCTTAGCGCAGTTGACGAGGTCTTATGAAGTTTTTTGAACACGGGTTTAACACTAACGCGATGTTCCAAATTTAGTACTGGAGAATGCGCCATGAACATAAAATTCACCACACAGGTTTTGATCGGACTTGTAGGCTGTTTACTTGTCCAATTCACTACGCAAGCCAGCTCCCATGGTCCCACAGGCCAATCCAACGAACAGTCACCCGCTCCGGCCGTGCAACAGTCCCCGCAAGAGTTGCAACAACTTGTCGCGCCGATCGCGTTGTACCCGGACGCCCTCGTTGCGCAGGTTCTCGCCGCTTCCACTTACCCGACCGAGATTGTCGAGGCCGAACGTTGGATGCAAAGTCATCCCAACCTGAAAGGCGAAGAGCTGGCGGGAGAAGTCGACAAACAGCCCTGGGACCCGAGCGTAAAGGCCCTCACACAATTTCCCTCAGTTCTTGAAAACATGGACAAGAACCTCTCTTGGACTTCATCCCTTGGCGACGCATATGCCAACCAGCCGCAGGCTGTGACAGATGCCGTCCAAGCAATGCGCCAGGAGGCTCGGAAGGCCGGCCAGCTGAATAGCAACGAACAGGAGAATGTAACGACTCAAGGCAACACGATCGTTATTCAACCGGCCAACCCTGATGTTGTTTACGTGCCCGCCTACGATCCGTGGCTCGTATACGGAGATCCCATCGTCGCCTACCCGGGTTGGGTTCCTGTGCCTGGAATCTTTTATGGCGGCCCATCAATATACTTCGGCGGTGGGTTTGGAATCGGCTTCTTCGGAGGATTTGGGTGGGGCTGGCATCACTGGGATTATGATTGGCAGGGCCGGACCGCTATATATAACCACAACACCTACGTCTCCCATAGCCGCACGATCATCAATCGCAACAACTTCAATTACAACCGCGGCAATTTTAACCACGGCAATACATTTCACGGAAGCGGACCCGGAGGCGGAAATCCGGGATTCCATGGTGCTCCACCTTCACACCCGCAAGCAGGAACACACTCCGGCGCGTTCAGTGGATTTGATCACGGCGGAAATGCCCGAGGCTTTTCCTCTCGCGGGCAGTCGAGCTTTGGGGGTGGATCCCATGGTGGAGGCGGCTTCCACGGCGGTGGTGGCTTCCATGGCGGCGGTGGCCACGGCGGAGGAGGACATAGGTAATCGCATGTACCCGGGTATGGAAATCGTAGAAAATTCAAGAATGAAAGGAACTACCATGCTGCAGAATATTTCGATTATAGATCAACTTGAATGGAAGAAGTTTATTCGATTCGCTGCGTTCGTTCTATTGGCACTTTCTTTGGGGGCTTCGTTCGTGCCAACGTTCGCCCAACAGCCTGGACAGCGGACCTTTGCCTCGGTCGAAGATGCCGGCCGCGCCTTCTTTATTGCAATGCAGTCCCCCGACGACCGCGTTCTCTTGGGCATCCTCGGAACCGCCGGAGACGATATTGTCTCGTCCGGCGACCCGATTGAAGATCTTGATGCTCGCACCGGCTTCACGGCCAAATATGAGGAGATGCATCGCTTCGTGGCAGAGCCGAACGGAACTGTACTCCTGGTTGTCGGAGCCGAAAACTGGCCGCTGCCGATTCCACTGGTTAACAAAAACGGAGCCTGGTATTTCGACACCAAAGCGGGTAAGGACGAAATCTTATTCCGCCGCATTGGCAAGAATGAGCTGGCCGCGATTCAAGCCTGCGCTGATCTGGTGGATGCCCAGAAACAGTACTACCTCAGGGCCCCGTACGGCTTCGCCAAGCAGTACGCACAGAAACTTGTCAGCGATGAGGGAAAACACAACGGTTTGTATTGGGAGGAAACGGGCGATCAATTCGATAGTCCGATTAACCCTCTCATCGCTTACGCGCGCCAAAATCTCCCAAAGAACCAAGTTGGCGCGCATGTTCCGTTCAATGGGTATTTTTTCCGAATTCTCACGAGCCAAGGGCCTGATGCACCGGGCGGAGCCAAGAACTATGTCGTCAACGGAAAGATGACCGCAGGATTCGCCTTCGTCGCATATCCTGCGGAGTACCGTTCCTCGGGCGTGGTGACTTTCATTGTCAACAAATCAGGCGTCATCTACGAAAAGGACCTCGGTCCCAACACAACAAAGGCTGCCGAGGCGATTAACAGCTATGATCCGAATTCCACGTGGCACAAAGCGGACTAAGATCCTGATTTTTCAGGCCGCAAGCCAGGCTCGCATCGCCGCGGGACACCGCTTATGTTGCACAAAGAAAAGCTAGCCGGGCCAATCAGGCTGCCGATCAAGCGAATTCTCGTTTGGACCACGATCCTGCTCTTCGCGTTCCCTTGGATTCTTCTGGCCCAGGAACCAGGGCAGCCCTGCAATAAAGCTCCCGGCGATTCACAACTTACTTCCGCGGCTTGCGACCAAAATGAAAACGCTTCCGGAATAGGCGACGGCGCAGGGGCGCCAAACCCGCCGATCCAACTCACGAAAAGCGACGATAATGACTGGGTACATGCGTGGTTGCGTAAAGTCGATCGGGTCCGGGCGAGCCAACCCCATTTTGTTTCGCCGATCGTTACAACTCACGTCATGTTGGTTCAACAATTCCGCTACGACATGTCCTGGCAGCAGGATCCCGCTGGTGGCACAACAACTTCTAACTACGGCGCGTCAAAGGGCCTTGAAATTATTCCCGTAAGCCGGTTGGAGGTCGGCATCTTCCCACCCAACTATTTGGCGCATTCCGCTTCCGTGTCAGATGGATTTGGAGATCTTTCATTTCAGGTTAAGTTTCGGGCGTTTTCCGCAACCGAAGGGCGCGGGGACTACTTTGTAGGATTCTTTTTTGGTGGCTCGCTTCCTACAGGAACTCCACCAAATGGCTTCAATCACACAATCCTCTCGCCCACTCTCGCAGCCGCCAAGGGCATTGGGCGCTGGGATATTCAAACCACCTTGGGCGCTAACCTTCCGGTTAGTGGATCTAGCATTCTCGGCCGCGCCATCGTTTTCAATACTGCGGTCGACTACAAAATTGAGGGGCGGATCTGGCCAATGCTCGAGCAGAACTCTGTGTTTTGGTCGGGCGGGGCACTGGATGGGAAAAAACAAGTTTTCTTGACGCCCGGTCTCGTCTTGGGCTCTTTTCCAGTCGCGGAAAAACTTCGCTTCGCCATCGGCACCGGTGTGCAGATTGCGGTGACAGAATTCCATCAGTATAACCACCGCTGGATTCTGTCGCTGCGCTTTCCCTTCTGAAACGGAGCGCACTGGGGTCAAGCGATATCCCTGAACCAGGAGCATTCAAATGAACTCAAAAATAGAATTTTTCAAAGATCGCCCGCACGGAGGCAAGCAATGCTCTTCATCCGATCAGTCGCAGCGATAGCACTGGCTTTTCTATGTGTTCTGACAATCTCCGGCCTCGGGGGAACGCGCACGCGAATTGCCCAGGAACTCCGCGCGGAAAACCACACACCTGCCCTATTTGAGGCCATTTCCGGCCAAGCACAGTCACCCAGCAACCTGGGCGGTCAGATGCCCCCCTCCTTCGATCAGGATGTGGCGAGGGTCGTTGCTGAGATCGATCGGATTGAGGCCGACACTCTCAACCAGATGGACCGCACCAGCCTCGATCGCCAAGGACAAGTCCGCACCCTGGGGAAGTTACTGCTCTTCGATAAACATCTCTCGGTCAATCAAAACGAAGCGTGCAGTTTCTGCCATACGCCGGAGACGGGATTCACTGGGCCGATTCAATCTTTGAATGAGACTACCGTGTCATATCCGGGATCGGTGAGGACGCGATTCAGCAACCGAAAGCCGCAGAGCTACATGTATGCGCCCTTCGCGCCGGTGCTCCACTACAACCCACTCCAGGGTGACTTTGTGGGTGGGAATTTCTGGGATATGCGGGCGAGCGGCTTCCGCCTGCAGAATCCAAGCGCCGAGCAAGCGCAGGGACCGCCGACGAATCCCGTGGAAATGGGTTTGCCCGATTCGGCCTGTGTTGCGTACCGACTTTCCAAGGCTCCCTATCGCAAGCTTTTTGAGACCGTATGGGGGGTGGACTCGTTTACCATTCAATGGCCGCGCGATGCGGAAAGAGTTTGCTCGACTCCAGGGCCGCCGCCAGAGAAAGAAGAGCACCCGGTCCACTTGAGTTCTGCAGGCCGTGCTCGAGCCGATCGCGTCTATGACGGGTTCGGGCTGGCGATTTCCGCATACGAGTTCTCGCCAGAGGTGAGTCCGTTCACGTCGAAGTACGACTACGTGCAGGCAGGAAAGGACCAATTCGCGCAGCAGGAAAAATTGGGTTATGAACTGTTCACCGGCAAGGCGCGATGCAACGATTGTCATCGCGATGGCGGGCCTGGGGAAGAGCCATTGTTTACGGACTTTACTGCCAGCAATCTCGGCGTTCCCAGAAATCCGGGATTGCAAATCTACTACGAGGGCCGGCCCGACCATCGCGGCTACAATCCCAACCTGGCGGGGGAAGCGTACGTCGATACGGGAGTCGGAGCTTTCCTGCGCACGCTGCATAGCGATAGCGGTCAACTGAATCCCGATTCTGAGTGGATCAAACTCGCACCCAAATTCGACGCCAAGCTCCAGGTACCCACTTTGCGCAATGTGGACATGCGCCCTACACCCGACTTCGTGAAGGCCTACATGCACAACGGCTACTTCAAGAGCTTGAAAGAGGTCGTGCACTTCTATAACACGCGGGACGTTCTGCCCAGGTGCAAGGCGGGAGATCCCGGCGAAAAGGTGACCTGCTGGCCGGAGGCAGAGGACCCAACCAACATCAATAAAAAGCAACTCGGCAATCTTAAACTGACAGACCAGGAAGAGGACGATATTGTCGCTTTCTTGAAGACTTTGACCGATGGTTACAAGGTTCCGATCTCAGAATTCGAAAAGTAGATACCCTGTAAGCGCAAATGTCGCACTAGGCCATTAGATAACTGGGGAATCCAAAGGGTCAAGATTGAGACGGGCGGAATGAACTACCGCGCGGCCATCCGCCGTGCTTGCACTGGAGCTTTATCTTTCAACAAGGAAATAAACGCACGCATCCAAGCAGGATGATCGGGCCACGCCCGTGCCGAGACCATGTTCCCGTCAATCACAGCCTCTGAATTTACGAACTCGGCGCCACCCGCCTCGACGTCAGGCTGCAAGGCAGGGTAGGCCGCTGTTCGCCGGCCCTTCAATACGCCTGCCGCGAGGAGCGCGAGCGGCGGATGGCAGATCTGAGCGACAGGCTGCTGCTTTTCAAAGAAGGCTCGAATGATGCGCAGGCAATCGGCGTTGTTCCGGATATACTCCGGCGCTCGCCCACCAGGAATCACAAGAGCGACGTAATCGGCGGGGTTTACGTCTGCAAACGCGAGGTCGGCATCCCAACTGTAACCGGGTTTCTCGGTGTAAGTGTCAAAGCCGGGTTCAAAATCGTGGACGACGAAGTGCAATTTCTTTTTCGTGGGGGCAGCAATTTTGACTTCGTAACCTTCCTCTTGCAGTCGCTGATACGGATACATCACCTCAAGCGACTCTGCCGCGTCGCCAGTCAAAATCAGTACCTTTGGATTTGCCAAGTATCACCTCCTGGAACGAGAGTATAAAACGTTTACCAGCGCGAGAACCTGAAGCACTTATCAATCGGATGTCTTGCAGATTCAAGCCTACGCGGAGCGTCCCTTTGAGGATGCAACCGCCCCTGTCGCGAGATATGGGCCCGCACCGGCTTTCGTGCGTGGGACTGCGGAGGCTATCTCTTGCAGATCCGCAGCCGAGAGCTCGAGAGATGCAGCTTGAATCCAGCCGTCCACTTGTGCGGGCGTACGCGCTCCTACGATCGCTCCCGTTACGCCCGGCCAGGCAAGCGTCCAGGCGATGGCCACCGAAGAGACCGTTGTGCCATGTTTCTTTGCAATCGGGCGCAAAGCATCGCGAAGGGCCAAGTTTCGGCTGAGATTCGGTTCCTGGAATTCCGACGCCCGGCGCCGCCAGTCGTCCTCCGCCAGTTTTGCAACCCGAAGTGCGGTGAAGCTGTCTGTCAGAAGTCCGGACTGCATGGGGCTGTAGCAGATCACGCCGGTGTCGTGTTTTTCGCACCAGGGAATTTCTTTCCCGGCTGCCTGGCGATTTATCAACGAGAATGGAGGTTGCAGGGAGTCCACATGGCGGATCCGCTCGCAACGTTCCAGAAGTTCTGTGCTGAAATTAGAAACACCGGCGGCGCGAATTTTTCCTTCCCTCACGAGCTTGGCCATCTCGGACCAGGAGTCCTCGACCGGCGTTCCGGTGTCATCAGGCCAATGAAATTGATAGAGGTCGATGCGTTCGATACCCAGACGGCGAAGCGAGGCTTCGCATTCGCGCCGTATGGAATCGGGCTTAAGTACGCGACGTGGTTCTTTCATACGATTGTCGTCATCCCAGATGAGGCCGCATTTAGTGAAGACGTACGGCTTTTTGGACGCCGGGAGTTCGCGCAACAGCCGCCCGACAACTTCTTCGGAATGGCCCAGCCCATAAACCGCCGCTGTATCGATCCAGTTGATGCCCAGGTCGAGAGCATGATGCATCGTGGCTAACGAGTCAGAATCATCTTGCGGTCCCCATCCAAAGGACCACCCTCCACCTCCGACCGCCCAGGAGCCAAATCCAACTGTTGTGATATTGAGTCCACTGGAACCCAGTGGGCGAGTAGGCAATGCCATGATTTCTCCTTTAAATCATAAATAGACCGCAATTCCCAGGTGACAGAGGCAACTTGAGTTCCAAAATTTGGCGACAGACGCCAGGGGAAAGGCATTGTACTGAAACGTGGAGGGTTATTCCTCGTCAGGCAATTGTATTGCTTCGACCAAGGCAACCTCAACGTCCTTCCGAAGGCTCCGCCATTTTGACACCTGACCACATGCCGACACCTGCGGCGCCAAAGTTTTCTTGTCGATGCACGCCGTTGCGCTGTCGGTTGTCACGTAAATAATTGATTTTACGGTGCCTGCTATCAGCCTGCGAGTTGCTTCCATCCTGGACCTTTAAGTGCTTTTCTCAACTTGAAAGTAATCGTGACGGTGGTGGCTTGTGGACATGCTTAAGTGGATGCTTGGAACGGATGGAGATTGGGTAATCACAATGGTGCGGATTGTCTTGGGAGTTGTCTTTTTCGCTCACGGAGCACAGAAGGCGTTGGGTTGGTTTGGCGGGGCAGGACTGCAAACCACAGTGCGAGTATTCCGAGAGCACTTGCGAATCCCGGCGCCATTAGCGCTGTTGTCCGTCGCGGCGGAGTTCCTGGGCGGTTTGGGCCTGATTGTTGGACTTCTAAGCCGCATCGCAGCTCTGGGCATCGCCGTGGTCATGATTGTCGCGCTTCTTGCAGTTCACCGGAAGTTCGGGTTCTTCATGAACTGGTACGGAGAAAAGCAAGGCCATGGGATTGAATACCATGTCCTGGTTCTTGCTCTCGCGCTGGCAGTGATGATCAAGGGAGGAGGAGCCTTCTCCTTGGATCAAGTTCTGTATCAGCATGTCTCCGATCAAAATGGCGTCGCTCTTGGAGAGGGGACGGGGAGAGGACAATGACCTCAATCACTCAAGATCATAGCAAACTGGGGTTTATCGGCATTGGTGCCATGGGCCTTCGCATTGCCGGCCGACTGCTCAAACGGGGCTTTACGTTGGCCGCCTTTGACCGACACGCTGGCAAGGCGAACGCGTTGGTCGAATCCGGCGGGACCGTGGCGCGCTCGATTGCCGAGTTGGCATCCGGCGCGGATGTCGTTTTGTCAAGCCTACCGAATGATGAGGCAGTACGTAGCGTCTACACCGGACCGCAAGGTGTCCTGGAACACATTCGCCGTGGTTCGATGATTATTGAAATGAGTACCGTGAGCCCTGAGACTTCGCGTGAACTTTACGGATTGGGTGCTGCCCGTGGCGTGAGCGTGCTGGATGTCCCGGTTTCCGGCAGTACTCCGGCCGCCGAACAGGGCTTGCTGACTTTACTCGGCGGCGGCGACGAAGACTCCTTCAATGCCGCACAAGCCATCTTTTCCGCGATTGGCCGGCAGCATTTCTATCTGGGACCAAGCGGATCGGGAAACACTATGAAATTGGTGGTGAACACTTTACTCGGAGTCGGCATGCAAGCCATCGCAGAGGCTGTTGTCCTCGGCGAGAAGGCTGGACTTGATCGCCAGCGTTTGTTTGATGTTCTGTCAAAAACAGCCGTAATCGCACCCGCGCACGTAGGAAAGCTCACAAAAGCCCTGGAATACGACTACCGGCCCGAATTTGCAGTCGGCCTAATGAATAAGGATTTTCGCCTGATTTTGGAGACCGCTGCGGCCGTTCGCGCCCCAATGCCCACCGCGGCAGCCGCCTTTCCGATTAACAACGCCGAGTTTGCCGATCACCCGGACTACGATTTTTGCGCTGTGATTGATCGAATGGAGGATTTGGCAAACGTCAATTCTGCCAGGCAGGGCTCCCAGCGAGAAACCATATCGCCCACAAAATAAGACAGGAGTTTTATCAACCCTAAATGAAAAACCTTACGCATGAACATGAACGGGCAAGAGTTGCGGGGCCGGTCTTCGGTATCTTGTTACTACTGGTCGCGGTGTTTCTTGCCACGAGCCTATGCTCGGGGGCGACCGGGCCAGCAATTCCCAGCATTTTCAAACCGGAGTCGACGCCTGCTGATTCCATCTATCACCTTTCGATTTTCGTGCTGGCCATTACCGGTGTCATTTTTGCAATTGTTTTCAGCTTGATCGCGTATGCGGTCACGAAGTTCCGCAGGCGTTCCGACGATGGCCTTGAGCCTCCGCAGGTGTACGGTAGCAATCAGATCGAGCTCGCCTGGACAGTGATCCCGGTGCTCATTGTGCTGGTGCTCTTCATGGCTACGGCCCGCGTGATCCATGCCATAGAGGATGCCCGCATGCCCAAGGGGGCGATCGAGGTCACCGTCATCGGCCATCAATTCTGGTGGGAATTTCGGTACCCGACGCTAGGCATCGTAACTGCAAATGAGCTACATGTTCCGGTCAGCGATCCCTCGCATCCTACGCCCACTTTTTTGAAATTGCTTTCCGCCGACACGGACCACAGCTTTTGGGTTCCGCGTCTTGCTGGAAAGACGGATTTGATTCCGAATCGCATTAACAAGATGTGGATCGATCCACAGGAAGTTGGAGTGTATGTTGGTCAGTGCGCCCAGTATTGCGGAATGCAGCACGCCAAGATGCTCCTGCGAGTTTACGTCGATTCAAAGGAGCAGTTTGACCAATGGGTTCAGGAAGAAAGAAAGCCGGCTGTGGCGAATGCTGTAGCGGACGAAGGGCGCCGGATCTTTGAGACAACTGCGTGCATCAACTGCCATACCATTTCTGGAACCGTAGCGGATGGTCGTTTCGGTCCTGATCTGACTCATTTGATGAGCCGCGACACGATCGCCTCAGGGGCCGCGCCCAATACTCCCGAAAATCTCAAAACTTGGATTCAAGAACCGGACTCCATCAAACCAGGCTCGTTGATGCCGGCAATGAAATTAAACGATCACAATTTGGACGCGCTTACGGCGTATCTTGAGACGCTTCGATAAGAGGGCATAGGTATGGCCTCAGATACGATCGCGCTCAACGTAGTTAACCAAGGCACACGGCCGATCGGCGATAGGCTACACGACTGGGTTGTCACCGTGGATCACAAGAGGCTGGGGATTCTCTACATCATCTACGGGCTTGTGTTTCTCATCATTGGCGGTATTGAAGCGACGATTATGCGGATACAACTCGTCGTTCCGCACAACCATTTCGTTTCGCCCCAAGTTTTCAACCGCATGTTTACGATGCACGGCACAACGATGATCTTTTTCGTTTTCATGCCGATCTTGTTTGGCTTTGGCACCTATTTGGTTCCCTTGATGATCGGTGCCCGAGATATGGCTTTCCCGCGACTTAACGCCTTCAGTTTTTGGATGACCGCTTTCGGAGGTCTGCTTCTTTACTTCAGTTTCATCGGCGGGAACGGGCTTTACGGCGCCGGGAACGCGCCCGACGTGGGTTGGTTCGCTTATGCGCCACTTACATCTCGCGCATTCTCACTCGGGCACAGCACGGATTTCTGGACTCTTGCCCTGCTCGTCTCCGGTGTTGGCAGCATTGGCACTGCGGTCAATTTTATAACAACTATTTTGTGCATGCGCTGCCCTGGGATGGCTCTGGGGAAAATGCCTCTGCTGGCATGGCTAAACCTCGTCATGGCTGGGATGGTCATCCTGGCCGTATCGCCGCTCACGGCGGCCCAGATCATGCTCTCAATAGATCGGTATCTCGGCGGACACTTCTTTGACACCCAGGCTGGAGGTTCGGCGGTCCTTTGGATGCACTTTTTCTGGATTTTCGGCCACCCGGAAGTCTACATCCTGGTAATCCCGGCCTTCGCTTTCGCTTCCGAAATCATCCCGGTCTTCTCACGCAAACCGATCTTTGGTTATCCGGTGATGGTAGCGGCGACGGTCTGCATTGGGTTCGTCAGCTTTAGCGTCTGGGCTCACCATATGTTTACAGTCGGGATGACGTCCTATGCCAACAGCTTCTTCACGATCACCACGATGGTCGTGGGAGTTCCCACCGGGATCAAGATCTTCAATTGGATCGCGACGATGTGGGGCGGGAAGATTCAGTTCCGGGCTCCGATGCTCTTCTGCATCGCTTTCTTGTTCCAATTCCTGATCGCGGGCCTGACGGGAATCATGCTGGCCGCATCACCGTTCAACTGGCAGCTGGGAAACTCCTACTTTGTGATTGCGCATTTTCACTACATGCTCGTCGGGGCGATCCTTTTTGCAATCTTTGCGGGCTTCTACTACTGGTTCCCAAAAATGAGCGGGCGGATGTACAACGAGACTCTTGCCAAATGGCACTTCTGGCTATTTTTAATTGGCTTCCATCTGACTTTCGATTTCATGCATATCCCGGGGATTTTGGGAATGCCGCGCCGGATCTACACCTACGAGCCGGGACGCGGATGGGAAATCTGGAACTTGATCGTCACGATTGGCGTGCTATTTCAGATCCTTGGCGTGCTCGCGTTTGTGTTCAATTTGCTGAGGTCGCTGGTCAAAGGCGAAGCCGCAGGAAACGATCCCTGGGACGCGTGGACGCTTGAGTGGTCCACGAGTTCACCTCCGCCCGAATACAACTTTGCCAGGATTCCGGTTGCCAAGAGCCGGCGCCCGCTTTGGGACATCAAGCATCCGGAAGATCCGGATTGGAAGTATGAGTAGACAGGAGAACTCGATTGAGCAGCGCAGCAATTACACGACCATCGATTGAACCGGAGTGGGTTCTTCCCTCGCGCGGGCGTGTGGGCATGTTCTCGCTGATTGCCGCTGAGGCTGCCATCTTCACTATTTTTGTGGTCGCCTACATTTTTTATATTGGCAAAAGCCTATCGGGTCCTATGCCGAAGGATGTGCTCGAGCTTCCGATCTTTGGTACTGTCTGCCTGCTCTCGAGCAGTCTGACGATTCACATGGCTGTTGGGGCTTTGCGAAACGCGAAGGTCGGCGCGTTTGGCTTGTGGTGGTTTGTAACGATCGCGCTGGGTGCCACTTTTCTGGTGGGTACAGGCCGTGAGTGGCAACGCATGATTTTCGAAAAAGGTCTGACCGTCAGCACGAATCTTTTTGGTACGACCTATTACTCGCTTGTCGGTCTCCATGCGTTTCACGTCACCGTGGGCCTGATCGTTCTCGCCATCGGCATGATTTCCACTCTTTTTGGCAAAGTGAAACCGGCGCACAGCGAGAGGGCGGACATCTTTTCGTTGTATTGGCATTTCGTGGATGTGGTCTGGGTCATTGTGTTCACCGTTGTCTACGTCATCGGTCGCTAAGGAAAGCTGAGTCACAAATGGTTCCAACTGATCTACGAGCGGAAGCAACCGAGGCCACGCCAGGCACGGTCAATTTGCCTGCGCCGACAGCGTGGCCCATCATTCTTGCATTCGGCATCACGTTGCTCTTCGCCGGGCTGCTCACAAGCGCTTCGGTCAGTATCCTCGGAGCGATCCTCTTCGTGACCGGCTGTGTCGGCTGGTTCCGGGATGTCCTCCCGCGGGAGAACGAAGAGACGGTTCAAGTCCGAGAGGAAGTGCCTATCGTCTCTACTCTCCGGCGCGAAGTCGAAAGGCTGCCAATAGCGCCAGAACTCTCCCGACCTCTGCTTCCACTCGAAACCTATCCGGTGTCTGCAGGGATTAGAGGTGGGCTGGCGGGCAGCGTTGCCATGGCAGTGCTCGCATGCCTTTACGGTCTTCTCAAGCAAGGGAGCATTTGGTATCCGATCAACTTGCTCGCAGCGACGGGCTATGCTCAATCTCTCCAATTCGGAACGACATCACTCCATGCGTTCCATTTGGGCAGCTTCTCCCTGGCAGTCGTCATTCATCTGCTCACGTCCCTTTTGGTGGGACTTCTGTACGGAGCCATGCTGCCGATGTTTCCACGCCGGCCAATTTTTCTGGGAGGCGTCATAGCGCCGATTCTCTGGACAGGATTACTCCGCAGCATCTTGGGGCTTATTAACCCGCTGCTCGACGCGCACATTGATTGGCCATGGTTCATCGCTTCACAGTTTGCTTTCGGAATCGTTGCGGGATTGGTTGTCGCGCGTCAGGAGCGTGTGAGCACGCGCCAGTTCGCGCCATTTCTAGTGCGCGCCGGTATTGAGGCTCCGGGATTGACGGACGAAAAACCAAATAGGGATGGATTGCGATGAGATTCCGCATGCTCATCCTCGGAGCCGTGGGCTTTTCCGCACTTGGTTTATGCGGATGTACGAACTCTCCCGGACGGCCGGGTCCGGGTGAGATGCCAGTCGTCCCGAGCGAAATTTCAGATTTCAATACCCTGTACGAACAGAACTGCGCGGGTTGCCACGGCCCAGCGGGAAGAGGTGGAGCAGCAATCGCTCTCGCCAATCCTGTGTACCTCGCGATAGCAGACGATGCGACCTTGCGTCACGCGACGGCTAGTGGAGTTCACGGGACGTCCATGCCCGCTTTTGCGCAGAGCGCCGGCGGCATGCTCACTGATAAACAGATTGATGTGATCGTCAGCGGGATTCGCGAGCGTTGGTCAATGCCGAATATCTTTGGCGGCGCTGACCCGCCACCGTACTCCTCCTCTGTGCCCGGCGATATCTCCCGCGGATCGGAAGTTTATTCCGCGTATTGTTCTTCCTGCCATAGCGATGGGGGCCGAGGAGGGCCAAAGGCAAGCTCGATCGTCGAGGGGTCCTTCCTCGCATTGGTCAGTGATCAAGGACTCCGGACGATTGTAATCACGGGACGCCCTGAACTTGACGCTCCCGATTGGCGTGGCGACGTCCCGGGCAGGCCGATGACTGCGCAGGATGTCTCCGATATCGTGGCTTGGCTCGCCTCCCAGCGACCGAAATTCCCCGGCCAGCCCTTTCCAACAACTACGAAATCGATGGGAGAAATTCGATGACTTTGCCGCGCGCAATCACCCGGCGTGATCTTTTTGTGAAGCTGGGAATCTTCGTCAACGGCATCGTCGGCGTGATTCTATCTGTCCCAATCGTCCGCTATCTTCTATCTCCGGTT
>WNEZ01010593.1_pt1 | contig 19493 bp, 20 predicted proteins | sample 5400521 | NCBI WGS metagenome assembly WNEZ01 (sample SAMN13153339, study PRJNA577476) | soil metagenome | isolation source: 120 cm saprolite under Douglas fir tree site 2 hole 1 replicate 1 | place: USA:California | collected 2015-04-18 | reverse complement strand
CGGGCAATTGCTGCGCGCCGCGGTCGATGGCCACGTCGGGAATGGCCCGCGAAACCTGGCCGGCTTTCTGGCCGGCCTGTGCCGTCACGTCCGCAGGAATCGCAATGGACATGGACACCAGAATGACTAGAGCGATCAGAAAGGGGGAACGATTTTTCATCACAACTCTCTCCTGAGAGGGTGCTTCCATCAAAAAGTGATGCTCCCTTGTTACTGGATGGTTCCGCGTGTGTCAACGACGGGAAAAATACCTGTCCCGTAATCAGTAACGGGCAGCGGTGGAGGGGGCGGGAGATGCAGTGTAACCCTGGAAGCCTGCTTAGCTTTCAGTTCGGAAAAGCTCAACACAGAGGGCACAAAGGATCACTGAGCGTCACAGAGAATACAGCCCAGCCCTTATCGTCGTCGATACCTCCCCTACTCCATAGGCTCTCTGTGCCCTTTGTGGCTTTTCTCGGCGCACTCTGTGTTAAATTCCGAAAAGCGCGACCAACAAGGTGGCACGTGCACTCAATCGGACGGCTAGTAGTCAGAAACCCCAGCACGGCTGGCACCACGCGACATCCAGTACCGGCGAAGGTCGCCGACCAAATAGAGCGATCCGGTGACGAAAATGACGTCATCAGGGGAAGCAAGTTCAAGCGCGCGTTCGAACGCCAGCTTGGGGTCGGGAATGACGTCCACCTGGCGGGCGTGATGCCCGGTCATTTCAGCCAGCACGGGAGCGGAGATGGCGCGAGATTGCGCCGGCGACGTGAGGATCACGGCCGAAGCGTGCGGGAATAGAAGGCCGGCAATTTCGTCGACGGCTTTGTCGCGCAGAGCGCCGTAGACGAGGTAAATGTTTCGTCCAGCCAAATGCGTTTCCCAGAAAACAGCGATTTCGCGCGCCCCGGAGGGGTTATGGGCGCCGTCAAAGTAGATTTCGGGCCGCCCGGCAACGCGCTCCAGGCGGCCGGGCCAAACGGTTGCGGCGATGCCACGGGCAATTGCTTCGTCGTCGATGGGCGCGCCGCGTTCGGCAAGCATGCGTGCGGCGGCCAGCGCCGTGAGCGCGTTGCGAATCTGGAAGCGGCCCGGGAGAGGCACCGCAAGCGGGATGCTTGCGCCGGAAGTATTGGAAATGGCTGTGAATGCGAAACAGCCATCGTGCGATGTGATGTTTTCGATGCGGAATTCGTTCTCAATTTCGACCAGGAAAGCGGACCGCTCCGCCACTCGGCGCCGGACCACGACGCGCGCGATGAGGTGTTCGGCGGCGCTGACGACTCGAGCCCCCGGCTTGATGATCCCGGCCTTTTCCCCTGCGATTTCCTCGATGGAATGGCCGAGATAGTTTTCGTGGTCGAAATCAATCTGCGTAATCACAGCGACCTCGGGCACTAATACGTTCGTGGCGTCCAGGCGGCCTCCCATCCCCACCTCACAAACAGCGAATTGCGCTTCAGCGCGGGCGAAGAATTCAAACGCCAAAGCCGTGACGCACTCGAAAAATGTGGGGTGCGCGGCCAGATTCCCGGCGGCAAGCAATTCCTCGATCGTCTTGTGCAGGCGCGTGAAAGTGGAGGCGAAATCCGCGTCCGAAATCTCATGGCCATCGAGGCGGATGCGCTCGTTGATGCGTTCGAGGTGCGGCGACGTATAGAGGCCTGTGCGCAGCCCCGCCGCGCGCAGAATCGAGTCGAGCATCGCGGCGGTCGAACCTTTTCCGTTCGTGCCCGCGACGTGCACCGATTGGAACGCGCGCTGCGGCTGCCCGAGCCGCTCGCACAGCGTAGTGATATTCGCGAGGTCGAACTTCACCACGCTTGCCTGCTGCGGCGAGGCAAGCTCCCGTCCGAGCGTGAGCAGATACCGGACCGATTCTTCGTAAGTCATGGGGCTACGCCAGGAAAAAATCGAGCGCGGACGAAATATAGGTTTTCAGATCCTTACGATGAACGACGGCATCGAGAAAACCGTGTTCCAGAAGAAACTCGGCCGTCTGAAAGCCATTGGGAAGTTTTTGGCGGATGGTCTGTTCGATGACGCGCGGCCCGGCGAAACCGATCAGCGCGCCCGGCTCGGCAATGTTGATATCGCCGAGCATGGCGTAGCTTGCGGTGACGCCGCCGGTCGTGGGATCGGTAAGGACGGAAATAAACGGCAGGCGGACCTCATCGAGGCGCGCTAGCGCGGCGGACACTTTGGCGAGCTGCATCAGGCTGATCGTGCCTTCCATCATGCGCGCGCCGCCCGAGCAGGAAATAATCACGAGCGGAACCCTTTTCGCGATGGCGGCTTCAATCGCGCGCGTCACTTTCTCGCCGACTACCGCGCCCATCGAGCCGCCGATGAAGTTGAACTCCATCGAGCAGCAGATGACGGGTCGTGCGCCCAGCAGGCCCTCGGCGGTGACAATGGCGTCGGCCATGCCAAGTTTCTTGCGCGCGTCCTTCAATCGCGACGCGTAAGGCTTGGTGTCCGTAAAGTGCAGCGGGTCGTTCGAGGCCAGTGCGGAGTCGTGCTCGACCCAGCGCGAATCGAGCAGCAGCACAAGCCTTTGCGTCGCATTCAACCGGAAATGATGCTGGCACTTCGGGCAGACACGCCAGTTTGCTTCGAGGTCCTTCTTCCAGACAATCGCGCGGCAGCTCTCGCACTTCGTCCACAACCCTTCAGTCTTCACGCGGCGCTCGTCGGGAGGCGTGGGCTGGTCGATCCGCTTTTTCTCTCTCTTAAACCAGGCCATAGAAGAATTGGCAGCTATTTCAATTGGTCTTTGTGGGTCGCGGTTTTAATCGCGACATTCAAAGGCCTGAAAAACGAAACCTTTAGAGTCTGTGTGGCAACTCGCGCGTGAAGCGCCTTTGCAGCGTCGGCCTTCAGGCCGACATTTTCGGTGCAAGCAGATGCCCGCCTGAAGGCGGGCGCTACAAGGAGCACAACCCGGCCACCACGCAGGTTCTTTAGCCCCTGCATTCTCGGCGAATTTGCTCACCACTCATCAAGCTATTTTTAATAGTCGATCCCTCGCTGGGCGAGAATACCTTTCGTATAAGGGTGTTTGACCTCGCGCATTTCGGTCACCAGGTCGGCCGCCTCCACGAGCACCGGATGCGCATTGCGTCCCGTGCAGATCACATGCACGCGCTCGGGGCGCGCACCGAGCGCCGCGACGACCTTTTCCGGGTCCAGCATGTGGTAGCTGATCACGTAATTGATTTCATCGAGCACGACCAGATCGTACTTCTCGCTCTGGATTCGCGCCAGCGCAAACGACCAGGCCTCCTCGCAAAGGCGGACGTCCTCGGGATCGGTCTCCGCCCCGCCAACCTTTACGAAACCGCGCCCCATCGGGAGGATTTCCATCTTCTCGTCACCCAGCATTTTTGCGGCGTCAAGCTCCCCGTAATGCCAGGATCCCTTGATGAACTGTACCATGAGCACGCGCAGGCCCTGACCCACAGCGCGAAACGCCGTGCCCAGCGCGCAGGTCGTCTTGCCCTTGCCCGGGCCCGTATAAACAATGAGCAGACCTTTATTGTCGGACATATTTTGCCATCCCGATCGCGTGCCCTGGCTCGAAGCAAACGGTTCGATGCAAAAATTCTCATGCGGCTAGCAATGCAGCATACTGACGGCAGGCGATGGAAACGTCAAGCAGACCGGCGCGCTTCGCGTTGACGCCATCCGAGTGCCGTCCTAATATGGATTTCGCTGCGAAAGCTGAAGCTGGATGTCCTCTCAACTCCGCGTTGCAAAATCCGTAGGACGCCACCTAATCCTTCTGTGCTTCCTGGTTCTTGGCGTCCATTGCTTACCCGCCGAACAGGTCAAGAACCTCAAATCCCAAGGCTATGTAAACGATTTCGCGGGAGTCCTAGACGCGCCGGCGAAGGAAAAACTGGCCGCGCTCTGCGCGGAGCTCGATCGAAAAGCGGGAGCGCAAATTGCCGCCGTCACCGTTTCTTCGTTGGAAGGCGAGCCCATCGAGCAATATTCAATTGACCTAGCGACCCAATGGGGTGTCGGACCAAAACAACAATCTCGCGGCGTGCTGATCCTGCTCGCCCCAAATGACCGTAAGTATCGAGTGGAAGTCGGATATGGGCTGGAGGCCATTCTCCCCGACGGCAAGGTGGGTGGTTTCGGCCGCGAGATGGTCCCCTTGCTCCAACGGAACGATTACAGTGGCGCTCTAACTCTGCTCACAGAAAGGATTGCCGGTATTATTGCTGCGGACCGGGGAGTCACGCTGAAGTCACTCTCCGGCGCGGTGCCCCCTCCTGTTGAACCTGACAATTCGCTATTTCCCATGTCGAGCATTGTGTGGCTTCTCATTTTTGTTGTTTTCATTTTTTCCCCGGCGTTGGGGTTCATCCTGCGGCTACTATTTGGCGGATTCATAGGTCCGCGCCGCCGTAGCGCGTCATGGATGGGCGGGCCCCGATACGGCGGTGGCGTGTGGGCCAGTGGTGGCTCCTGGGGAGGAGGCGGTTTCGGGGGAGGAGGCTTTGGCGGAGGAGGTGGAGGCTTCGGTGGTTTCGGTGGAGGATCGTTTGGAGGGGGCGGCGCGAGCGGAAGCTGGTGACATGCAAAACGCAAAGAGGAGCAAAGACCCATGGACTCCAAGCTGGATGAATTCGTCCAAAAACTGAAATCTTCCGCAGGGGCGAATTTGAAAGCCGTAGCTTTGTACGGGTCCGCTGTGACCGGGGAATTTCACTCCAAACATTCCGACCTCAATATTCTTTGTATTCTCGAGCAAGTTGACGCCGCGCGGATTGGGGCCCTTCATGCACCTGTCGAGTGGTGGCTGCGGCAAGGGCATCGCGCGCCGCTGGTTTTCACTTCGGAAGAAATATCGCATTCCGCGGACGTCTTCGCGATTGAACTGCTCGACATGAAGACTCATCACCGGGTGCTCTACGGGGAAGATGTGTTCGCGGGGGTCGCGGTGCCTCTGCAGTACCATGCGATTCAGGTCAAGCGTGAGCTGCGGACGGACTGGTTGCGCCTTCGTCAAGCCATTCTGATTGCTCCGAAAAAGGGAGACGCGTATTTGAGTCTCATGACCTCTTCCTTTTCCGCTTTCGCCGCGCTGTTCCGGCATGCGTTGATCGCGCTGGGCGAGCCGTCGGCCGGAAACAAACGAGAGGCCATCGAACAGGTAGGACGATTCGCAAACGCGGACCCCAGCGGGTTTCTCACCATCCTCGAATTCCGCGAAGGAAAACGGAAGCAGCGCGAAATCGTCATCGAGGAAACCTTGAAGCGATATTTCGCGTTCGTGGAAGCAGTAACGGGCGAGTTTGACCGGCAGCTTGACGCGCGCAAATGAGGGCCCGGTCCGCGGAGGAGATCAGAAATGAAAAAAGGAATCGTTATACTGGCGGTCCTAGCGGTTGTTGCGCTGGCAATTGCGGGTATGTACGTCAGCAGCCGCAACGAAATGGTGCGCAAGAATGAAGCAGTGAAATCTGACTGGGCGCAAGTGGACGTCGTGCTCCAGCGCCGGGCGGACCTCATCCCGAACCTCGTGGAGACAGTGAAAGGTTTTGCCGCGCAGGAGCAGACTGTTTTTCATGACATCGCCAGCGCTCGCTCCGCGCTTCTCGGCGCTCAAACACCTGCGGACAAGATCGCCGCCAACGGCCAGCTGGACGGAGCGCTCGGAAGGCTGCTCCTGATCGTCGAAAATTATCCGCAGTTGAAATCGAATGAAAACTTTCTCCGTCTGCAGGATGAGCTGGCGGGCACAGAAAATCGAATCGCCGTCGAGCGCAAGCGGTATAACGATGCGATCCAGGACTACAACACGTACATCGGACTATTTCCGAATAATATCTTTGCGGGCTGGGCGGGATTCCAGCGCAACAACGCCTACTTTGCCGCACCTGAAGCTTCGCGCGAGGCGCCGAAAGTCCAGTTTCCCTCGCCAAACCGTTGAGAAAGGTTTCGGCTTTTTCGACCCGATCAGGCTACAACCGAATCGAGGGATGTGAACTTACGTTGTCTTGCGGCTTGGAAGTAGGTGCACTTGGCGGAGGTGTCTCAGGTGACGGCGCTGAAAGACCTGGACGCGGCTTCAACGTAACCTCGACTCCTATATCGGCATTCTCTTTGACTGTGCGCATTAAGTCTAATCGGTCCAATTCGACCGCGTTTTCGGCGCCGGTCGAGAGGACGTAGTGCAATTTGCCGTTCTCAACCCAGTAATCACTCGCGGCGTATACCGAGCCGTCCTTCATATAGAGAAGAGTCGGCATCTCGATTTGTCCATTGCTAGGGGATGGCGGAACATATTGGTCAACTGGCGGCGTGACGTCCTCACTGCTCGGAGAGCTTTCGGGCGGCTGCGAAAACCAGGAATTGTCGTCGTAGGGAATGCGAGTTACGTAAGCTGCCGGATAGCCATAGTAACCGTATGCAGGCCAACTCCACCAAGGATCGATCCAGGACGGCCCCCACCCCCAATCCCAGTTGTCGAACCAGGGCCAGCCAAATCCCCAGCCAGGCCACCAGCCAAATCCGAAGCCCCACTGGAAGCCGCAGTTCCAGCAACGCCGGTGGAAACCTCCGCCAAAGCCGAACCTGGTAGAGGTGCTGAAACCTCCGAACCCGTTCCAGCCCGGCGAATTCAGAATCGTTCGGTTTCTGACAGCGGAACTCGTCGCAGTTCGGGACGACGCCAAGATAGAAGCGTTCGACCGCAACATTGATTTTCCTGAAAAGGAATTGGTGAAGGAGCCGCGGATGTTGGATAGGGCGCGGGACGGGGGAACGACGTTTCGTGCCATCGGAGCGTTTTCCCAAATGTTGTGACCCTGCCCAGAGAAGCTCCTCGTCGAGCGAACTTCACCCGAAGGCCGGTTCCCGCCAAATGTTTGCCAGCCCGTGCCCGCAGAGCTTCGTGCCTGGGACGAGGGCCCCGTTGAAGCGCGTCCTGCGGCAGGTCCGCCAAAGGAATGCCACTGCCCATCCGCCAAAGCTTGCGGCGGTGCGGAAAACGCCGGGCGCTGGCCTCCCCCTACTGAACCGCCATGGGGACGATAAACATTGCCACCAAGTCTTGCCGATGATCCAGTCTCGAACCGTGGAGACACGCTGGGCATCGACCGCGAATAGCCCCCGCCCATGCGCGGGGGCGATGAAGGACTGGAACGGAAGCCGCCCCCCGATGAGCCGCCGCTCATGTGGGAACCCCCTGCGCCGCCTCCGTGGAAGCCTCCACCGCTACCCCCGTGAAAGCCCCCGCCGCCCCCTCCGTGAAAGCCACCACCAGGTGATCCTCCGCCGCGTTGTGCAAAAGCAGGGGTCGCTGCGCACGCAAACAAAATTGCCATGCTTAGAAAGAATTTCGAAGATTTTGATGGAGTCATTTCAAGGCCTCCGCAACAACCGCGCAAGACCTGCGGACGAACTCGCGGGGTCAAACCCGTTCTTTTCCTATGTGGACTGGATTCTACACCCGGGCAGGGGGTTGCCTCCAGGCGTTTCTTCCGTAGCTCCCGTCAACATGGGTGTTACGCAGGAACGCATTCGATTGCTGCGCGCTGGGTCAGGAACCTACTTAGGGTAGGGATGTCCGGCAAGAATGGCGAAGGCGCGGTAGAGTTGCTCGGCGAGCATGGCGCGGGCCAGCTCATGCGAGAACGTCAATGAGGAAAGCGAAACCTTCTGCGTGGCGCGCCGGCGCAGCGCATCAGGGAAGCCCTCAGCGGCGCCGCATAGAAACACAATCTCGCGCGCGCCGTGGTCGCGCGCTTCTCCCAGCCACCTGGCAAATTGCGTTGAAGTCTGGTGCTTTCCCGTGTCGTCGAGTAATACGATGGTCGCGGCAGAATCCAGCGTGAGTTTGCGGAATGATGCTGAGGAATCTTCACGCAACTCCGTGACTTCAACTTCCACGAAACGGGCGATGCGCGTGACGTAGTCATCCACCAGCGCGCGAACCTCCGGACGGCGAGTTTTCCCTTTGTAGCGTCGGCCTTCAGGCCGACACTGTACATTCAAGCACATGCCCGCCTGAAGGCGGGCGCTACAGTGACGAATACGAGGTAGCTACCCAGACTCGAAGCGCGCCACAAAGGGCAAAATCAGTTCAATCCGTACTTCTTGCGTTTGTCCAGCAGGGTCTTCCGGCTAATGCCCAGAATTTCGGCGCTCTTGCTGATTTTGTAGTGCGTGGCGTCGAGTGTGTCGCGAATGGCCTGGCGTTCGATCTCTTCGAGCGAGCGTAGCGATGCTCCCGCGCCGGCACCTGCGGCACGCACGGACTCCGGGAAATCGTCCGGAGTGAGTGTTGAGGCCGTTGAGAAAACGAGAGCGCGTTCGATCGCGTTCTTGAGCTCGCGCACGTTGCCGGGCCAGCCGTAAGAAGCAAGCATCCGGCGCAAGGGTTCGGCGAACGCCGCGCCGGCGCGGCCGTGCACGCGTGCCGCGCGCTCCAGCAGCGCGTCCGCCAGCGGCAGAATGTCCGCGGGGCGTTCGCGCAGCGCCGGGACGGAAATCGTCAGGACACTCAGGCGGAAGAAAAGATCTTCGCGGAATTGCCCGTCCGCAACCAGGCGCGCGAGGTCCGAGTTTGTCAGAGCAACTAGACGCGCCTCAATCGTGATCGTTTCCGTGCTTCCCAGGCGCTCGAATTGGCGCTCTTCGAGCACGCGGAGGAGCTTCGACTGCGTGGCAGGGGAAAGCGCCGCGACTTCGTCCAGGACGATCGTTCCCGCGCCAGCCATCTCCAGCCGGCCGAGCTTGCGCTCCACCGCGCCGGTGAACGCGCCGCGTTCGTGGCCGAATAGCTCGGATTCAACCAATTCCTGCGGGAGGCTGGCGCAGTCGATTTTAAGAAACGGCGCATCGCGCCGCGGCCCCAGCTCGTGGATCAGCCGCGCGAGATGGTCTTTTCCGGTGCCGCTTTCTCCGGTAATGAGCAGCGTGGTGGAGGTCTCGGCAACCTTGCGAGCGAGTTCGACGACAGCCTTTGACGCCGGGTCTTCCGCAATCCACGGCATCCGTGGCTCACTCATCCCTCAGCCTCCGCGGCTCCGTGTTCGGTGAAGTCGATGCGGCGCGCGGCGCGCCATAGGCGTTCGAGATCGTAATAGTGGCGCGCGCGCGCGGTGAAAACATGCACGATGAAGCCGCCGAAATCGAGCAGCATCCATTCGGCGCCGGCCGTGCCTTCGCGGTGCCTCAGGTGCACACCGGTCCGCGCGAGTTGCTGTTCGATCTCGTCGCAGATCGCATCCACCTGCCGCGCGCTGAAGCCGGTACACAGGAGAAAGCCGTCGGTAAACGCCCCGAGCCCCTGAAAATCAAGCAGGGTTATTTCTGCCGCCTGCTTTTCCTGCGCCGCGGCGATGGCCACGCGAAGTTCGGGTTGCAGCGAATCCTTTTTTTCTGTCACCGGTAAAGGGCCTGTTTCGTAATGTATTCCTCCACGCGCGGCGGCACAAGCCCGTGGATGGATTCGTTGCGGTCGAGGCGCTCGCGGACTTGCGTGGCGGAAACGTGGCTCGAGACTGTGTCGAGGACGTAGACCGACGTGCGGCGCAGGGCGATCGCCCGCGGGTCGAGCGGGGCATGCGCGGCGCCGGGCCGGGCGAACAGTTCCGGCGGAATCACCAGGCGCAGCGCCTCCACGCGAAAGCCGGGACGGCTGGCGACAATGAAGTCGCACAGGCCCAACAGCGTTTCGTAATCCCTCCATGCCGGGATGTGCAGAAACGAGTCCGCGCCGAGCAAGAAATAGAGATGGGAATCCGTCCCGTGGAACTTCTGCTTGAAGTGCCTCACCGTTTCCACCGAGTAATACACTTCGCGGCCGGAATGTCCCGGGCCTGACTCTGCCAGCGATGCGAGGAAGCGGGGATGATCCGCGCAGGCGAGCGCCACCATCGTGTAACGGTCCGCGTAGGACGCCATGCCGCCGCGATGTTTGTGCGGCGGGCGGCCCGTGGGAATGAAATGGATTTCGTCAAGGTGAAAGCGGCGTTCCGCAGCGCGCGCGACCGCCAGGTGGCCGATGTGGATCGGATCAAACGTGCCACCGAACAGCGCAATCCTGCGCTCGCGCGCTTGACCCCGGGAAGCGCCGTGACTCTGCGGCGGGGCGACGCTCAACGGCGCTCCGTTCGAGGAGCGGTTGTTTGAGGCGTGGACGCGAGGGAATCGTTCTTGCCGGCTTCGGCCAAATCCGCGGCATCGTCCACGGCGCCTTGGGGCGCCAGGCGATCGAGCGCGTCAGCCATCGCCCGCACCAGTTGCGGAATGCCTTCGCCGGAAGCAGCCGAAATGGCGTGGAACTCGAGCCCGCGGGAGGCGCAGAAATCGCGCAGTCTTTCCAGGCGAGCGCGATCGGTAGTCGCGTCGAGCTTCGTTCCAACGACGATCATCGGCTTGGCCACGAGTTTTTCGCTGAACGCTGCAAGCTCCCCGCGGATGACTTCAAAATCGTGCACGGGGTCGCGGTCGGAGGCGTCGCTGGTGTCGATCAGATGCGCGAGCAGACGGGTCCGCTCGATGTGGCGAAGGAAACGGATGCCGAGTCCCACGCCGGTGTGCGCACCTTCAATCAGTCCGGGCAGATCGGCGACGACAAAAGTACGTCCGCCGTTTCTTTCCGACGGTTTCCCCGGCGCTCCGTCGGCGGAAACCACGCCGAGGCCCGGCTCAAGCGTCGTGAAAGGATAATCGGCGATTTTCGGATGCGCGGCAGAGATTCGGGAAATCAGCGTGGACTTGCCCGCGTTCGGAAAGCCGACCAGACCCACATCGGCCAGCAGCTTCAACTCAAAGTGCAGGTGGCGCTCCTGGCCGGGCACGCCCTCTTCGGATTCTCTTGGCGCCTGATGCCACGGCTTGGCGAAGTGTTGATTTCCGCGTCCGCCACGCCCGCCCTGAGCGACCAACACGCGCTGGCCCGGCTTGGTCAAGTCGGCAATCTGTTCGCCGGAGTCTTGATCGGTGACGACTGTGCCAACCGGCACCAGCAGGACCATGTCTTCGCCAGCATGCCCGGAGCAGTTTGAGCCTTCGCCGTGCCGGCCGCGATCGGCCTTGAATTCGCGGTTGAACCGGTAACGCAAGAGTGTGTTGTCGTGGGGATTTGCTTCGAGATAAATGCTGCCGCCGTGGCCGCCATCACCGCCGGAGGGCCCGCCGCGCGGAACGAATTTCTCGCGGCGAAACGCAACGCAGCCGTTCCCGCCGTCGCCGGCCTTTATATAGATTTTGGCTTCATCAACAAACACGTGAATTCCAATTCCGCAAATGAGGATACGACACCGCGGGGCCGAATTGCACTCATCGCCTTCAAGGGTAATCTTTTTCTCTAGCGGGCGCACGCTCCACTTGAAACGTTCAGCATAAAAGTAGAGCCCGCTCCTAAGTCCCGCTTCGCGGGAGTCCGGGTAAAAACAAAAAGGCGTCCCGGCAAGCCGGGACGCCACCGAATTCGAAAACCAGTTAATCCGCTGGGGCAGCCGCGGGCTCGGGCTTTGCCAATGCGGCAGCCTGCTCCGGCGGCAGAACGCTGATGTAACGGCCATCCTGGCCCTTATCTTGAAACAGTACGACGCCGTTGATGAGCGCGAAAAGCGTGTCATCCTTGCCGCGGCCCACATTGAGGCCGGGCTTGTGACGCGTGCCGCGCTGGCGAATCAGGATCGTGCCCGCGTGGACCAGTTGGCCGCCGAAGCGCTTCACGCCAAGACGCTGTCCCTGCGAGTCGCGGCCGTTTACAGAGGAGCCGCCGCCTTTCTTATGTGCCATAAGGATTTCCCTTTGAGCTCCTTAGAGCTCGATGCCGCTGACCTCAACGGCAGTATAGTTTTGCCGGTGGCCGCGCGAGATCTTGTACTGGCCACACGTCTTAAACTTCAGGACCGTGATTTTCGGATGGCGCCCCTGCGCAATGATCTTGCCAACAACCTTTGCTTTCGCGGCGTCGGGTCCGGTCAGAAGCTTCTTCTCGTCGGTGCCCACGGCCAACACGTCCCCGAATGTGATCTCCCCGCCCACTTTGCCGGGAAGAGTTTCGACCTTCACGGTGTCGCCCGGTGCCACACGATACTGTTTGCTGCCACTTCGAATGACGGCGTACATCGCCCCTCCAGTTGCAGATCGGAAACACTAATTATACGGGTGGTTAGCTTGGCCGTCAATGCGCAGGCAGCGAAGAGAAACTAACAGGTGTTGTTTCAGAAAAGCGATGCAGTACGGGCATTGGTTTGTCACGCTGACGGCAATGTACAACAACTCCTTCAGAAGCGGGTCGAGGACGCCGGGCGCCATGATCTGCTTGGAGGATTCCCACGTGCGCCTGAGCGTCACGGGATCGCTGGCGAGCGCCTTCCAGAAATTGTTGATCCAATCCGTCTTGCGCGTGGCCATGATGTCGTCATAGACGGCGCGCACTTCGGGGCTTGCGTCCGCGTATTCCACTAGCTGAAGCGCTCCCATAGGGTTTCTCTCCTTTAAGTTCGTGGAGATGCAACGGACTTTAAATGTGGACGCCACCTTAGCAGATTGCGGAAAAATGAAATGACTGCCATTCCGAAGCACGCTGCGCGCCGAGGAATCTCTCTTTTCCCTGAAATTCAAACCCAGAGAGATTCCTCACTTCGTTCGGGATGACAATCAAGGTCATGCTTCCCGGAAACTGCTTCGTACGCAATGGCGGGTGGCCCCTATTCAGTTGAGATCGCGCGACAGCATCAGCTTTATAGTCACTTTGTCAGACGCGGGGGTCAGGCCAAAACCCACGCCGAATTCGACATTCAGGAATTTACTGTCGTGATTGACGACCGCATATAGCTGATGCGCCTGTTCGCTTACCGGGTTGAATTTGTGTAGGGCTCCATAATCTGCATACTCTTCCGCGGCGACCGCCCACTTAGGTGAAAGATTGTAAGCGAGTCGAGTCGCCGGCGCGAAGTCTAGGTTCCTAAAGCCGTCGTAGGACGTGTCGAGAATCGGATTCACGATGAGCGTCCGCATGCGGCCGCACAAAGAGTTCACGCAGCTTGAAACCATTAATTGATCCACCTCGCCCCTTGGAGATGCTATATAGAGGCAGATAAAGCCCCTGCTCGAACCAGCCGGTGACTCCGTATGCCCATTCAGCAACGCCGACATAAGCTCTATCGGGGATGATCCCGCCGGGGAATGCCGCCGTCTTCTGGCCGTTGGGAGTAAAGTTGTTGTGCAGCATAAGGTTGAATTTTCCCTTATCAGCGATCGCAGCATCGTAAACCTGGATTTCATCGGTCTGCGCGAACGCTGCTGCCGGGGCTGCAATCAGAGCAACCATCACCACCATTGCGCATACATCGATTTTTTGGATAAGCTTCGCGGCAAATCCAATCGCAACATACCCACACCATAGGCGCATGCCAGTCTTCACCCTTAACAATGTATTCATAATGTCCGAGCAGGATAACCGATGCCCTTCTCCGAGGCAAACGCACTCTTGCGAATGGAACAAGGCGGGTTATCATTCGCAGATAGCCAGGATGGGTTTTATGTCGAAGATACACGCGGTTTCGCTTTCGGTGGGTGCGCGACGATGTCCGCTTTGCGGAAGCAAGGATGTCCTGCGCTCCCACCGGCGGGGCGTGCTGGAGTGGACCATCCTGTTGCCTTTGCTCTTGCGGCCGTTCCGCTGCCGCCAATGCAGCGCGCGGCATCTGGGTTTTTTCTTTCGCCCCAGGCGAGTCAAGGAAACAGAAATCGTTGCCGCTGAATGAGTAAAAAAGATCGGGAAGCGGGTGGGCCATCGCCGTTCTCGATGGGACGCCCCGGCTACGCGCGAGGGTGGGCTTTGTCGTAGACCTCGAGAAGCTGGCGTATCGACGCATGCGTGTAGCGCTGCGTCGTGGACAGCGACGAATGTCCGAGCAACTCCTGAATTGCGCGGAGGTCCGCGCCGTCGGCGAGCAGGTGAGTCGCAAACGCGTGCCGCAGCGAGTGCGGATGCAGGTCCCAGTTCACGTTGATCAGGCGCACATATTTTTTGACGATGCGGGCCACCGACCGCGGCGTCAGGCGCGTGCCCAAATGATTGAGGAAGACCGCCTGGGAATCGCCCCTGCTGCCCGCTTTCCGTAAGATGTCATCGCGCGTCGGCCCATACGCTTCCAGTGCTTGTTCCGCCTTCCCGCCGTAAGGGATGATGCGTTCCTTATTACCCTTGCCGCGGACACGCAGCATCAGCTCCTTTCGATCCATGTCCGCAAGATTCAATCCGGTCAGCTCGCTGACGCGCAGCCCGGAAGCATAGAGGAGTTCGAGGATGGCGCGGTCGCGCCTGACCAGCAGGCGATTCTCGTCTGAAGCTCCCGACCGTTTGCGGCGGCCAGAATCGGCAACCGGGCCAACGACTATACCGTCCAGAAACGCGTTCAAGTCCTCGGCGCTCAGGACCGACGGAATCCGCTTGGGCAGTTTTGGGGTCGCCACCAGGCGCGCAGGGTTCCGTACCACCATCCCTTCCCGAACCGCAAATTTGAAGAAAGAACGGATCGCGGCGAGCTTGCGGGCGATCGAGGATTTTTCCAGACTTAAGTCGTGCAGATGCGCCACGAATTCGCGAATCATGAGGTGCGTGACATCGGCGAGCGCGGGAGTTTCGACTCCGGGAGGAGTCAGAAAGGCGACAAACTGCCTGAGATCATTCTCATAACTGCGAAGCGTGTGTGGCGAGGCGTTGCGCACCGAGCGCAGATAGTTCAGGAATTGGCCCACCGCGGATTTCATGTCCCCACCCCTGCGCTAAATTCCGGAATGCATCGACGCATCCTGTGGGGCCGGTACAAACTCCGCGCAACCGAAGCGCCTGGGACCGAAAATCTGCATCCCGGATTGAAAAAATGCGACAGTCCCGTGATTACCCCTTGATAGAGCCCACTGGTTCGGGAGCCGCCTCAGCCGGGGGTGGGTCCGGAGCTACCGCAGCTTCCCAGTCGCAACCTTCCTTCAAGCAGGTGCGTACAGTGCCCATCTTACCACGTTTCTCGACGATGAATGGCGCTCCACACTTCGGACATGGCTCGCCGAGAGGCAGGTGCGGGGTCGTGAAGTCGCACGCGGGATACTTATTGCAGCCGTAAAAGACGCGCCGGCGGCCTTTCTTAGCCACTCGTTCGACCAGCTCGCCTGTTTCGCACTTCAGACACTTGATGCCGAGCGTCTTCGAGCGGATGAACTTGCACTTCGGATAAGCGGTGCAGCCGGTGAATTCGCCATATTGTCCGTGTTTCTTGACCAGTTGCGAGTCGCACTCGGGACATTTTTCATCCAGCAGCTCATCGGGCTGGAGCGCGCGGCGCGTGCCGGCCTTCAGACGGCGCGTGGTCTTGCAGTCGGGATACCCGGTACAGGCCAGGAAAGCGCCCCACTTGCCCCGTTTGATCACCATTTCGCGGCCGCAGTTATCGCAATTCTCGATTTTGGGTTCTCCATCGGCGCCCTCGGCGGGCAGCTCGGGAGCGAGATCGCGTATGAAATCGCAGTCGGGATAGCGCGAGCAGCCCAGGAAAAATCCGTGGCGGCTGATACGTTCAAGCAGGTCGCCCTGTCCGCACTTCTCGCACTTCTGTCCGGTGGGGATGCCGGCCTTGTAGGATTCCATTTCCCCTTTGGCCAGCTCGAGGTCCTGCGCGAACCGGCCATAAAATTCCTTAACGGCTTTTCTCCATGGGAGTTTGCCCTCTTCGATCTCGTCGAGTTCTTCTTCCATGCGGGCCGTGAAGCCGACGTCGAAGATATCGTCGAAACTTTTGACTAACAGCACACTTACTTTTTCACCGAGCATCGTCGGGGTGAACCGGCCCTGGTCCTTCGTGACGTATTCTCGGTCGACTATGGTGGAAATAATCGAGGCGTAGGTCGACGGACGCCCGATACCTTTCTCTTCCAGCTCTTTCACCAGCGTGGCCTCGGTGTAGCGCGGGGGCGGCTCCGTGAAGTGCTGTTCGGGGCGCAAGGTTTCGAGCCGCAGGATTTCTCCCTCAGTCACACGCGGCAACAGGGCCTTACTGTCAGGCTCAGCATCCTCGTCGTCTCCCGTGGCCACCTGGTAGACGGCAAGGTAGCCGTCGAATTTCTGCACCGACCCGGTAGCGCGGAAGGTGTAATCACCCGCCTCGATATCGATCGTCGTCTGATCGAACACTGCCGGGACCATCTGGGAAGCGACAAATCGCTGCCAGATCAACTGGTACAGCTTGAACAGGTCCTCGCTCAGGAATGGCTTTACATCCGCGGGAGTGAGCGCGGCGTCGGTTGGACGGATAGCCTCGTGCGCGTCCTGTGCGTCTTTCTTCGATTTGAAAAAGTTTGGTTTGTCCGGCAGGTAGGTCTGGCCGAAGCTGGAGCCAATCACGCCGCGGACCTGCTCGAGCGCGTCGTTCGAAACGCGAACCGAGTCGGTGCGCATGTAGGTGATCAGCGCGACCGAACCTTCCTGACCCATCTCCACGCCCTCATAGAGGCGCTGCGCCAGCGCCATGGTGCGCTTGGCCGTGTAGCGCAGGCGGTTGTACGCTGCCTGCTGGAGCTTCGAAGTCGTAAAGGGCGGAGGAGCGAAACGGCGCTTCTCCTTTTCCGTGACACTCGCCACCTTCCACGGCGCGCTTCGCGTCGCGGCGACAATGGCATCGGCTTCCGCCTGCGCGTGGACCTCGATCTCCTCGCCCTTAAACTTGGTTAGCTTGGCTTCAAAGACGGGCGGTTCTCCAGCAGCGAGCAGTGCGTGGAGAGTCCAGTACTCGACCGGGTTGAAGGCGCGGATTTCGCTCTCGCGGTCCACGATCAGGCGCAGCGCGACCGTTTGTACGCGCCCGGCGGAGAGCCCCCGGCGCACTTTGTCCCAAAGCAACGGAGAAATTTTGTAGCCGACCAGGCGGTCCAGCACGCGGCGGGCCTGTTGCGCGTCCACCAGGTTTTCGTTGATCTCACCCGGATGCTCGAACGCGGCCTTGATCGCCTTGGGCGTGATCTCGTTGAACATTACGCGGAAGATGTTCTTGCGGGCGATGACAGGTTTACCCTTGGCAACTGCTTTCTTGACCGGCTTCTTGGCTTTCTTCTTGCCCTTCCTGCCGGTCCCATTCGTTTCCGCTTTTTCTACTTCGCCCTCTTCGGGGAATTCGAGCTTCGGCCCACTCAGCACGTCGGCCAGATGCGAGCAGATGGCTTCCCCCTCGCGGTCCGGGTCGCCCGCCAGATAGACGGCGTCGGCTGTCGAGGCAGCCTTTTGCAGAGCCTGGACGACGTCGGTCTTAGACGGGCTGACTTCGTACGTGGGCTCGAACCCATGCTTAATATCGATGCCCAATACCTTCTTGGGCAAGTCCATGATGTGCCCGTAGGAGGCCTTGACCGAGTAGTTGCGGCCGAGATATTTATTGATCGTCTTGGCTTTCGCGGGCGATTCGACGATGACGAGTGATCTTCCCATATCAGTTTTTGTATTCCTAAACGCCTCCACGACGGAGGCATTGTTTCCTTTCCTTTCCCTAGCGTGGCCTCCTGATCCACGCTTTGTCAACGCCTGATAGATGCGGGTGGTGTCGTTTTCGATGCTAGACGCTCGCGCACACTCCTATAGAGGCCAGGATTTTCAATGAGATACCGGAAGATGAATGGTGCGTTCGTTGGCCGGGTTATAGCAAAACTTTAACGAATTGCTTGCCGGGCATTTGCCGGACGATCCCTTTCATCTCCATTTCACAGAGAGCAGCCAGCACCTCGGAAGAGGTCAATTCCGATTTTTCGACCAGCTCATCCACATGCACCGTCTCGTCCACGCCCAGCAGACCGAAGACCTTTTTCTCCTGGGGCGAGAGTGCGTCAGCAATTAGGGAGGCGCGTTCCTCTCGTGTAGATGCATCGACCGGAAACAACTCCGCGCGCACCTCCGTAGGCAACTCCTCGACTACGTCCTCCCACGACGTCACCAACTTTGCGCCCTGTTTGATCAACTGGTTGGGGGCGAAGCTGAATATTGCGCGCCTTGCACGACAACCACGCCGAGTGCCATCCCGGCGACAACCCGGTTGCGCACCGGGAAATTCTCCGGAGCGGGATGCGAGCCCAGCGGAAACTCACTGATCAGCGCGCCGCGCTTCTCGACTTCGGCGAATAACTTCCGGTTCTCCTTCGGATAGATCACATCGATTCCCGTGCCGAGAATGCCGATCGTCCCGCCATGCGAGGCCCGGCAGGCGCCCTGGTGCGCCGAGCTGTCAATGCCGCGCGCCATTCCGCTGACGATGGTAAGGCCCCGTTCAGCAAGATCGCGTCCCAGCCGTTCCGCCACTTGATTCCCGTACGGCGTCGGGCGCCGCGTGCCAACTATCGAGATGGAGTGCCGGTTGAGCGCGCTTGGATCCCCGCGAACATAGAGCAACGGCGGCGGATCGTAGATTTCGAGGAGCCGCTGCGGATATTCCGGTTCGTCCCAGTTCAGTAAGCGGCAGCCGAGCTTGCGGATCTGTGCGAGCTCTTCCTCCGCGTCCTTGTGCGCCTGCCGCGAATGAATCGCTTGGGCTGGCGCCGATGGCAGCTTGCACGCTTCGAGCTCAGTCAGCGAAGCGCGAAAGATTCCTTCGGGCGAGCCGAATTGGCGCAGAAGTTTTCCGGTCAGGCGCGAGCCCAACCCCGGTGTCATCGAAAGTGACACCCAATCGAGGGAAGCTTCAAGTTCCACGTTGCCGAGGACGCTACTCCTATGTTAATGAATCTGTCAAGTCGTCGCTGTATGAACAGCCTTCGACAAATCGCAAGTCACCTGCCGTGTTCGATGATCACGGTTAACTCGATGCCATGTTTCATTTGCCCGTTCAATGCGCGCGTGTCGGGAATTTAGAGGATTTGCTTGCCTTTTCGAGTACTTGGTATAGTATTCGGGCTTCATCACTGATTAGGTTCTGGGGCCAGCCCACGTGCTTTATAGTGTGTGACGTGCGCTTGAGACGAGCTTTTATCTCAAGTTCCAAAGGCCGGCTGAAGGTCTCACATGCATCGAATGTCCCGTTTTTGCTCATAGATTTCATAATTGGCATTACTGACTGGTGCATGGTTGAGCTAATGCGTTGAAACAAAAAGGGTTAGTTAATGCGCTATTTGGTCAGCCGGATGCATCGAATATGGTGAAAGCTGAGGGATAGGTGTCGAATTCGCCAAAGGTAATGTTCCAGATACGCGGACAGGATCCGTTACAGGCCGATCCTGCACTCTATAGTAACTTTGTTGCGATATCGAGGGTTGGCACAGATGTCCAGTTCGAATTTGTCTTTCTTGACTTGAATTACGTTGCGCATCTAATCGAAAGTAACAAGATGAAGCTTAAGACGTCAGATCCGGACCCGGAACAAGATTTGGTGATGGGCAAAACTGTGGCAAAGATAGTAATGCCTGCCGCTTCCTTTATCCAGATCAAAGAGCATGTCGAAAAATTGTTTGGGGCAATTGAAGAAATTCTTGCAAAAAAACAGGAGGGG
>WNEZ01002742.1_pt1 | contig 19517 bp, 17 predicted proteins | sample 5400521 | NCBI WGS metagenome assembly WNEZ01 (sample SAMN13153339, study PRJNA577476) | soil metagenome | isolation source: 120 cm saprolite under Douglas fir tree site 2 hole 1 replicate 1 | place: USA:California | collected 2015-04-18 | reverse complement strand
GTCGCGCACGCGCGTGACCTGGCCGTCCGCGTTCGTCGCCACGATGATGTCGGCGAATTGCTCCGGAGTGGAGAGCCGGCCGAGCGTCTGCACCGCGAGCTCGAACCCGCCTTGCGACATCGCCGGAGGCTGGTTGACGGCGCCTGACGCCACCTGCACGTTGTTGCCGCGCAACGCGGTCACCACGTCGCTCGCGGTCAGACCGCGCGCCTGGGTCTTGGCGGGATCGAGCCAGATGCGCATCGAATAGTCGCGCGCGCCGAACACGATCGTGTCGCCGACGCCGTCCACGCGGGTGATGACATCCTTGATGTTGATGGTGGCGTAATTCGAGATGTATTGCTGATCGAGCGTCCCATTGGGCGAGATCAGATGGATCACCATCATCAGGTCCGGCGAGCTCTTGCGAACCGTCACCCCGATGCGCTGGACATCCTCGGGCAGGCGCGGCAGCGCCACGGACACGCGGTTCTGCACCAGCACCTGTGCCTGGTCGACGTTCGTTCCCGGCTTGAAGACGACGTTGATCGACAGCGCGCCGTCGCCGGTCGCCTGCGACACCAGGTAGATCATGTTGTCGACGCCGTTGATCTCCTGCTCGATCGGCGACGCGACCGTATTGGAGACGACCTCGGCGGACGCGCCGGGGAAAGTCGCGTTCACCACCACGGTCGGCGGCGCGATCTCCGGATATTCGGTGATGGGCAGCGCGCGATACGAGATGGCGCCGACGAGCGTCAGGATGATCGCGATGACGCTCGCGAAGATCGGCCGGTCGACGAAGAAATGGGAAAACCGCATGGTTGCCGCCCTGGTCGCGCGGCGCTATGGCGCGCTCGCCGGCGCCGGACGCGCCGGAGGTTCGACTACGCCGTCCTCGGCCTTGACCTTCTGCCCCGGCCGCGCTCGCGGCAGGCCCTCGATCACCAGGCGATCGGTCGGCCCCAGTCCCGAACGGATCACACGGAGGCCATCGACCAGCGGACCGAGCTCCACCAGCTTGACGCCGACCGTGCCGTCCTCGGCGACGACGAACACGATCTTGCGCGATTGATCGGACGCGATCGCCGAGTCGGGTACGAGCAGCACCTCGCGCTCGCCGCCGAACAGCCGCAGCCGCCCGAAGAAGCCGGGGGTCAGCAGCCCGTCCTTGTTGTCGAAGACCGCGCGGCCGCGGATCGTCCCGGTTTTCGTATTGACCACGTTGTCGACGAAATCCATGCGGCCGTGATGCTGGTACTCGGTTTCGTCGGCGAGCCGCACCGACACCGGATTCTGCACGTCGCGCGACGATGGCCGCGTTCCCGCCGCGGCGAGGCGCAGGTAATGAATGAAGTCCGCTTCGCTGCCGTCGAACAGGAAATGAATGGGATTCTGCGACACGATGACGGTCAGCACCGTGGCGCCGGTCTGCCCTCCGGTGATGAGATTGCCCATGTCGACGCGCCGGTCGGAGACCCGCCCGGCGATGGGCGCACGCACCTGCGTCCATTCGAGATTGAGCTCGGCCTGCTTCACGGTCGCTTCCGCCGACGCGAGCTGGCCGGCCGCATCGCGCTCGGTCGACTTGCGCGTGTCGAATTCACGGCCTGTCAGGGTCTGATTTTGCACCAACGGCGTCGCGCGTTGCACATCGAGCCTGGCGAGCTCGAGCTTTGCGGCGGCGCGCTCCGTGTCGGCCTTGGCCTGCTCCACCGCGAAGCGATAGGGCCGCGGATCGATGACGAACAACAGGTCGCCCTGCTTGACCAGCTGGCCATCCTTGAAATGGATGGAGTCGATGAAGCCCGAGACGCGCGCGCGGACCTCGACGGTCTCGACCGCGGTGAACCGGCCGGTGTACTCGTCCCATTCGGTGATCTTCTTCTGCAGCGGCCGCGCAACGGTGACGGCGGGAGGAGCCGCGGCCGACGCGCCGGACGGTGCGTCGCCGCAACCTGCGAGCACGCCCGCGGCGAACAACAGAACACCGAACAAGGCCAAGCGATTCATCGATCTTCCTCCGACTTTGGGCATTCTTGCCGCGGCGAGCAGGCGCCGCCGCCGGGGTACTCTATTCAGAGCCGGCGACTGCGCCCTGGACGCGTTTGCTATTTTCCGGCCGTGGTCTCAAGCGGGAATTACCTGCATCCGGACATCGGATATTTCCCGACACGGGCCGACCTTAATGTCGATTAACACCGTTTAACTTGCTGATCTGACCCGCAATTCTGCATCATTAGGGTGGTGACGCGCAACATTGCTGCGAAGGAATGCGGAATGGTGCAGGTCCTCGGTGTCGACCATGTGGTCATTCGCGTCAGCAATTACGACAGGTCGAAGCGATTCTACGGTCGCCTGTTCAGCTTCCTCGGGTTCGAGGTCATCGGCGGCTTCGCCGAGATGACCGGCTGGCGGAATGGAAAGACCGCATTCTGGATCAGCGCCTGCGAGCAGGCAGCCCAGGCAAAAAGACGCCGCGAGGACGACGTCGGCCTTCATCATTATGCGTTCGAGGTCGCATGCCGGACCGAGGTCGACGAGGTCGAGGCATTTCTCGCGGCCAACGACGTCGACATCGTCGATCCGGCCGGCGAGTACTACGACGACTACTATGCGGTCTATTTTCTCGATCCCGACGGCATCAAGCTCGAATGCATGAGTTTTGGCTGTCGCCATCTGCACGGGGCGCGACAGAAGGAGAGCGACTAGCCTCGCAGCGCACCATTGACCGGCGCAAGAACCACGACAAATCCGCAAGGAAATCCAATTCATCGACCCGCGAATGCGCGTGTAGAAATCGATGTTCGCCTGCGGATCGATGAATACCGGGAATAGTCGGTTTCATCGAAGCCGCCCTGCCCCTGCCCTCCCGTGTTGCCGGAAGGGCATCAACGACTTTGTCAGCGGCTCGGCTCTCCATGCCGGCCGGCCTCGAACAGGAACCAGACGCGCCGTTCGGCTTCGTCGATCCAGTTCTCGATCAGGCTTGCCGTCGCGATATCGCCGTGCTCGTCACACAGGCCGTGCGTCTCGCGCATACGCGTCACGAGCTGCTGGTTGTCGTCGCGCAGCTCGGCGAGCATGTCCAAGGGCGTCACATAGTCCGCCTCGTTGTCGAGCACGCGCTGCAGGCGCCCGATCTGGCCGATGGAGCGCAGCGTCGTTCCGCCGATCTTGCGCACCCGCTCGGCGATGTCGTCGGTGGCGGCAAATATCTGCTCGGCCTGCTCGTCCAGCAGCAGGTGGTAGTCCCGGAAGTGAGGGCCGGACACATGCCAGTGGAAGTTCTTCGTCTTGATGTACAGGGCGAAGAAATCGGCGAGCAGCGTGTTCAGCGCGCCCGCAAGGTCACGCGTCGCATTGGACGCAAGATCGGTCGGTGTGCCGAGCGGCGCCAGCCGGCGGGATTTGACGATGTCCATCTGATCCATTTTTGCCTCTCGTTGTGGAGTGCGGTCAAAGCGGGCGAACGGTGCTCAAGCCATCTTTTCGGCCGCCAAGCTCATCTTGGCGGGGTGGAATTTCCTCACGGCCGCGATTCCGGCGCAGACGAAGGCCAGCAGCAGGATCCCTTGCGCGATCTGGAACGGAGCTTCGGATTGCGTCGGCGCCAATGCCCGGATGAACGGGATCTTCTGGAACGATTGCACCACCGCCACGAAGCAGTTGAGATAGAGCGCGAACAGCGCGGTCACCACGTAGATCCAGCGCCAGGCGCCGGCGAGATGCTGGGCATAAAGCGCGAACAGCGCGATCGCGAGCAAGATCAAGGACAGGATGCCGAACGCGTGCGCCGGCGTGAAGCCCGTGATGGGGAATAAGAATCCGGTCACGCTGGTCAAAACGGTGGTGGCCAGGAAAACCGCCGTCCAGCCGCTGAACGGCTTCGCATTCAACATCCCGAACAGGACGACGATGCCGGTGACGATGCCGACGAGACTGATGACGACGTGCAGCGCGGTGAACGCCGCGAGTGACATGCCGAGGATCATGGTCCGTATCCTTTCGCGGCCGTTGGCGGCAGCATCTCAGACACCCGCGTAAACGAGCTGGCCGCGCCGGTCGTGGGCGATGCAGCGGTAGCCGCGGGAACTGAGGAAGAACATCTGGTCCTCGAAGGCGTCTCCGCTCAAGGGCCAGCCGTGGCTGAAGACGACGGGCTGTCCCGCGCCCCAGTCCTTGTAATAGATCTGGGTGCCGTCCTTCGTGGCGATCGTTGCCATGGTTCGCGCTCCTTCTCGTGCCGCGAGGCTGTGCCGAAATGCGTCAGCCTTCTTGAACGGACTTGCGGCCAGCGGAACGCTTTTGCTGTGAAGGGCTCAGCTCTCGATCCGCAGAACGGCGGTCACCGCGCTGACCACGACGGGAATGGCGAGAGACCAGAAGCCGATCCAGAGGTACAGGACGGCGGCAACGGCGCAACCCGCCGCAAACCAGAGGATCGCGGCGAGCGTGCGCACGAGGCGCGCGCGGACTGCCGCGGCCTGCGCCGGCTCGCCCCCGCGCAGCACGTCGACGGCGTCCAGCACGGCCTGGGTCGTGTTGCCGGTCATGAGCGTCGTGGGCGGAATGCTTGCGAGGTGCACCCTCTGCACCGCGTTCTGAATCGCCATGGCGGCGACCCCGGCGAAGCCTGTCAGCAGAGCCGCGGGCGCGTCACTGTCGGGAAAAGGTCCAAGCCCGACCGCAAGCGCAAGAAATGCGAAGAGGAGCACGGTCTCTGCGACCAGCAACGAGCGCAACGAGCCCCAGCCCCGCGCCTGCAAGGCCGCGCCGGCGAGCCGCGCCAGCGCAACCACGGCGATGAACTCGGGCAATGCCAGCAGCTTGCCGACGAACCCATAGCTGCCGAACACGAGCGCCGCGCCCAGCGTCACAAAATTTCCGGTCACATGCGCCGTGAACAGGCCCTGCAGGCCGATGAATCCTGCCGTATCGACGAATCCGCCGTTGAAGCTCAGCAGCGCGGCCGCCAGTTTGCTCGTGGCGGTGCCGCGCCCCGGGCGAACCACGTCGAGCCTCGTCAGCGCGTCGACCATCGATAGCGGCTCGGCGTAATACCGACGAACTCGCGGAAGCGGCGGGCGCAGTGGCTTTGATCCGAGAAGCCGGCAGCGAGCGCGATCTCTGACAGCGGCAGATCCGTCCCGGCGAGAAGCTCCTGCGCGCGCCGCACCCGGCATTGCAGCAGGAAGCGGTGCGGCGTCACGCCTTCCGACTGCTTGAACGCACGCGCGAAGTGAAACATCGACAACCCGACGATGGCGGCCAGCGCCTCGACGCTGATGTTGCGCTCGAGATGGGCCGTGATGTATTCGCGCACGCGCCGCAGGGCGCGCGGAGGCAAGCCACCGCGAGCTTGCTGGTGCAATGGTATGGCGTCCGCCGGTTTGTCGGTCAACGATGCCAGAATGTCGGGGTACGTCGATAGTGTTGTGGAAACGTGGCTGAGAGAGGAAAGCATCTTGGCCTCCTTCGGAGGAACGAACCGACCGCTGGAGAGTTCCACGAACTGTCTTCGGCCGACGCGGTCAATATGCGGCGGACGGGGCGGCGGGCCTAATAAATGCTTGTCAAAACTTGCTAACGGCGCCAATCGCCGACCTTCGCCCGTTTACGACGAAAGCATGATGCGGATTGCGCCTGGCGCGCAACGGGTACGACGAAAGTCGCGAAGAAACCCCTGGCGCCTCCGACCAAAGGATAAGCTGCGGCGTGCCGCACCCTCAGGCGGTATTAAATTTTGTGAATCTGAGCAATTTGCGCCTTTTCCCGCTCGCAGCCGTTTTTCGTCATGCAAGCTGGTCGAGCAGCCGCTTCGCGGCCTTCAAATCCGCCGTCGCAAGCCCTTCCGTAAAGCGCGCGTAAACAGGCGCCAGCGATGCGCGCGCCTCCGCGCCGCGGCTCTGCTCCCTCTGCAACCGGGCCAAGCTCGTGGCCGAGCGCAATTCCCAGGCGAGAGCGGACTGCGGGCGCGCGTATTCGATCGACCTCTTGAAGAGATCTTCGGCGCGGGAGATCGCACCCGGCGCATGTCCGCCGAGCATCAGCTCGCCCTTGATGCGCAGCAGCTCCGCGATGCACCAGCGCTCGTCATTGTGCTCGGCACGTGCGATCGCGCCATCGATCGTCTCGAATGCCTGGGCGAATTCTCCGGCGTGCGCCATCGCGTCGGCCAGCTCGCCGAGCAACGCCAGATAACGCGGAAGCGAGCGGATCTCAGGGACTTCGGCCAGCATGGATCGCAGCGCATGCAGTCCGGCCGCAGTGTCGCCGCGCTTGACCAGCACGACGCCTTTGAAGCAGCGGGCCCAGGTGTGCCAAAGGCCCAGGCCGTGCTTCGCCGAATGATCGAGCAGCATCTCGACGAAACGATCGGCCGCGGCGAGATCACCGCTGAACAGCGCGACCGGGCACGCACCCTGGCCGAGGACGTTGCACAACGAAAGCTCGTGCCCAATCGCAACGGCATCGGCAACCACTTTTTCCACGACCCCCAACGCCTGATCGGCATAGCCCATCAGCCACAGGATGCGCGCATGAAACGCGCATGCCGTGACGCGCTGATCGAATTGAAAGCGGATGATGTGGGAGGCTTGCATGGGCGTGACATAGCGGCTCAGCATCCGCTCGATGTGGCGGCGCGCGTCGGCTTGGTTTCCGATGAAATGGAGCGAGATCCCGATCATGCGGTCGCCCATCGGCGGATCGATGGGATCGACCGACGTCGCGCCCACTCCGTAGAATCGCCTGGCCAGGGCGAGCGCCTCCTGGAACGTGCCGTTGTTGAGCCGGTCGACCCACAGCCCCCACAGCGCGCGCAGCTTGTAGTCGACGTCGTCGAGGCTCTCGGCGATTTCGAGCGCGCTCGTCCACGCCGCGCGGCCTTCCGGCCCCATGCTGGTGTAAACGAGCGTCGACCCGAGCGCGGCTGAGAGCTGCATGTCGCGGCGCGGATCGCGCGTCCCTTGCGACCTGACGACCGCAAGCGCCTGCTCGACGCGCCTGCGGCACTCGACGATCAGCGACAGCTGCAGCCAGAGCGGCACCGCAACGATGGTGAGCGCCGTCGCGAGGTTGGGATCGCCGTCTGCGGAAAACGCCCAATCCAGGGCCGCGCGTATCTCGTCGACATGGCCGGAATAGGTCTCCACCCATTCCGCCGGCGGCCGCTTGTCCCACTCGATCTCGGCCTTGCGGAAGAGATTGCGGAAGTATTCCGCGTGCCGCCGCGCGACGTGCTGCAACTCGCCGCTTGCCGCGAGCTTGTCGAGCGCATAGGCGCGCGTCGTCTCGAGCAGCCGATAATGCACGGTGGCGGCGCCGACATCGGCGGCCACCAGCGACTTCGCCACCAGGTTTGCCACGCCCTCCACCACCTCCGAGGCGCCTAGCTCGGTGTCCGATGCGATGGCGTTGGCGCTCTCCAGCGCGAACCGACCGGTGAATATGGCGACCCGGCGCAGGATCTTACGTTCGACGTCGGGCAGCAGCTCATGGCTCCAATCGAGCGCGGCGGCGAGAGTCTGGTGGCGCGGCAGCGCGGTGCGGCGGCCGCGCGTGAGCAGCCGAATCCGGTCGTCGAGCCGCTCCGCCAGCCCGCCAATTCCGAATACGTCGATGGAGCCGGCCGCCAGCTCGATCGCGAGCGCGATGCCATCCAGCCTTCGGCAAATCTCGGCGACGATGGGCGCATTGGCATCGGTCAACTTGAATTCGTCGGAGCTTGCGGTCGCCCGCTCGACGAAGAGCTGGATCGCCGAAAACTTGAGCGCTTCCGCCGCCCTCAGGTTCGACGACGACGGAGGAGTTTCCAGCGGGGTGAGGCGCTGCACCCGCTCGCCTTCGGCGCGCAGCGGCTCTCGACTGGTCGCCAGGATGTGCACGCCCGGAGCACGGAGGAAAATCTCCTCCGCCAGGGCGGCAGCTGCTCCCACCACCCGCTCGCAACTGTCGAGGACCAGCAGCATACGCTTGCCCTCGAGGAAGGCGATCAGCTCCGGAAGGGGATTCTCCAGCCGGACGGCGAGACCAAGCGCCGACGCGAGCGCGCTCGGCACCAGCAGCGGATCTGCGATGGGAGACAAATCGACGAACCGAACGCCGTCGCGATACGATCGGCCGACCTCATCGGCCACCGCAAGAGCCACGGTGGTCTTGCCGATGCCACCCGGTCCAGCGATCGTCACGAAGCGCCGCTCCGGCAGCTGCTTGACGATGACGGCGACGATATCGCCGCGCCCGATCATCCGTGAGAGAGGCGACGGCATGTTGTACGCGGCCGGTGGGGCGGGCGGCGGGCCCTCGGCGGGCCCCGATTCCTCGACTGCGACCACGGGGGCGACGAAGCAATAGCCGCGGCCGGGGACAGTCACGACGTAGCGCTCGCCGGCTTGGCCGTCGCCGAGGACTCTGCGCAGCGCGGCAATATGTACGCGCAGGTTGCCCTCTTCGACGAAAGTGTTCGGCCAGACGCGCGCGATCAGCTCGTCCTTGCTGACCACCTCGCCCGGATGCGCGACGAGAAAAGTCAGGATTTCGAGCGCGCGACTGCCGAGCCGAAGCGGCCGGTCGCCTTCGAGCAAGAGCTGCCGATCGGTGAACAAGCGGAACGGGCCGAACGCAATGCCGCGATCAGGCGCCGCTGGCTTGTGATCGGACACGTCCACCTCGCCCGCAATGACCAAGCGGTCAGATTACGGACAGATCAAATGACCCGCATATCACGAGTGCGTGTCATTTTTCGGTCGAGGCTGGCGGAAGCTGGGCTCTGGACAAAAGCGAAGAAAGCCATCGGGCGGCCTTGCGGGGGCGCGGCCGGCCAAGCGACTCAAAACACCTTGGCCGGCCGCGGAGCGAACCCGATGGGGGCCGTGGGGGGAGGGACGGATCGGGTGCGCGTTGAACCGCACCCTGCCGCAGACGCCGTCCGCCCGCTTGCACGCGCTTGCTGTCAGTTGAACAGGCTTGCTTCGTTCTCGCGCGAGAGCCGCCTGCGCCCGGGCGGAGCGCGTCAGTCCGGCTTCAATCCGAGCTGTTCAACGACGCGGCGTTGTTCCGCGATCTCGCGCATGACGTGATCGTGATAATCCGCCGTGTTTCGATACCGAGGTTCCTGCTCGAACTTGCGCAGAATCTCGACGAACGGCCGCTCCTCCATTCCCTTCTTGAAGGCATCGTGGAGGATACGCACCACGGCCGGCTCCAATCCCTTCGGTCCGGCGATGCCATATGCGGCGTTCGACACGACGTCGATGCCGAGCTCGCTCAGAGTCGGCACGGACGGCCAGTTTCTCGTTCGGGCCGCGCCGAAGGTTGCGAGCAGCCGCAGCTGGCCGGCATTCACCAGGGGCGCCCAGCCGGCGGCGTCCGCGACCGCGTGGATGTGACCGCCCAACAGCGCATTGGTCGATTCGCCGACGCTCTTGAACGGGACGTTGATCCAGGTGACGCCGTGCTGCCTTGCGATCAGCTGCATGACGATGTGCGGATTGGCGCCGCCGCCCGGCGAGCCGTAGCTGATTTTTCCGGGATTGGCTTTCGCATCGGCAAGGAGTTCGCCGAGCGTGCTCCAAGGCGCGTCGCGACGAACCACAAGGCCGGAGCTGAGGCTGGAAATTCCGATGATATAGGTGAAGTCGGTCACCGGATCGTAGCTCGTCCTCGTCATGAACGGCAGGCGAAGGATGCCGGTGTTTATCTGCGTCACCGTGTAGCCGTCGGGCTTTGCGGTCGCCGCCATATGCGCCGGGCCGAGCGAGCCCGTGGCGCTCGGCCTGTTCTCGATCACGATCGCCTGCCCGAGGTGTTTTTCGGTCGCGGTCGCGAGAACGCGCAGCTGGACATCGACGGTGCCGCCGACGGCGTATGGCACGATGAACGTCACGGGCCGGGTCGGAAAATTTTGCGACCGAGCGTCGCCGGGAACGATCAGACCCGCCCCGACCAGGACGACAGTCCAGGCAAGCGTCTGGCGCATGCGAGCTCGCAAGGTCTCGCTCTGGACACCGGGTCGTTTTGCCAGCATCGTTCGCAACCTACCACGCTGAGACCGGGCCTCGAGAGTCGGTTTCCCCCCACTCCCCGAGACCGTCCCCTCTCGGAAAAATGCAAGGAAACGCGGCCAGATAACGAGCCTAAAGAGCAAGAAACGACAAGGCGCCGCAAATCGAAACAATACTCGGGCCAGAGGGGAATGTCAGAGCATGGAGTGTCATCGCACCTATCATCCCCATAGGAGGGTTCAAATGCCTGGTACGGGATACAAATCCGCGATCGTCCTCGCGGTGGCCGTTGCCTTCGCGTCGAGCGTGTCAACGGTCGCGCTCGCGCAATCGCAGGAGGCCGGCCTCACCATTGCGAATAACGAGAGCATTCTCATCGACGGCAAGACTTTCAACATCCGCCAGGGAGCCTCGAAGCAGGACGTTTCGGCGCAGATCAAGAACCTCGGCGCGCGGGAACTGGGTCCGGGCGCAATCATCTTCCGCTCCGGCGACAAGCTGTACATGGTCGACGCCAACCCGCTGATGAGAGTCTCAACACAATACGACCCGATGATCGAGCGTCAGCGCGCCTACGGGGCGTGGAACCCGAACACCGACTGCCGGAACGCCTACGGCGTGCACGACATCGACGCCGAGTGCCAGCGCATCTATGCGTCGCGCGGCCTGGACGTGGAGCGTCAGCGCCCCTTGGGGCTGCGCGATCTCGATGTCGAGCGCCAGCGTGCCTACGGGCTGCGCGATCTCGACGTCGAGCGCCAGCGCGCCTACGGATTGCGCGATCTCGACGTGGAACGCCAGCGCGCCTACGGATTGCGCGATCTCGACGTGGAACGCCAGCGCGCCTACGGACTGCGCGATCTCGATGTCGAACGCCAGCGCCCCCTCGGGCTGCGCGATCTCGACGTCGCGCGCCAGCAGCCGCAGGGACTGCGTGACATCGATGTCGAACGCCAGCGCCCCCTCGGGCTGCGCGACATCGACGTAGCCCGCCAGCAACCCCAGGGTCTGCGCGACATCGACATCGAACGCCAGCGGCCGCAAGGCCTGCGCGATGCCGATATCGCCCGCCAGCAGCCGCAAGGCCTGCGCGATGCTGATATCGCTCGCCAGCAGCCGCAAGGCCTGCGCGATGCCGACATCGCCCGCCAGCAGCCGCAAGGCCTGCGCGATGCCGACATCGCCCGCCAGCAGCCGCAAGGCCTGCGCGACGCCGACATCGCTCGCCAGCAGCCGCAGGGCTTGCATGACGTCGACATCGAGCGTCAGCGGCCGCAAGGCTTGCGGGATGGCGAGACGGCTCGCGTCTACATCAACGACCCCGAGTACGCGTACTACAGGCTGAAGAAGACGTTCGAGGACGTCTGGACCGCGCCTGAGAAAAAGTGAGCCCAGGCCGCCGATCGGCGCGACCGAGAGGTTTCGCCGATCGGCTCATCTCCTCCTTGCCTCTCACTGATGCGTTCAGGGCCCGGCGCCCTGAACCGCGCAATCCACACGACCGATTGGAGGATTCGATGACGGCAACCGTCCGCACATCATCGAAGGCCGCGCCTGCAGTTCTGCTGGCCTTGAGCTGCTGGATTTCGCCAGCAGCGTGGGCGCAAGGCGGTACGATCAGCAAGATCGCCAACGACGAAAGCATCTTGATCGACGGGTACACATTCCAGGTCCTGCCCGGCCGGGCAAAGGGCGCCACCGTAGGCCAGATCAAGAAACTCGGCGCCCGCGAACTCGGACCGGCCGCGATCGTCTTCCGCTCGGGCGACAAGCTCTATATCGCGAGCGCGCCGGTGCGCCTGCCGAGCGACGAGGCCTCGGCGCGCGGCGACGTCTACCTGACCGCGGATGAGATCCCGGCCGGACGCATCCGCGTCGAATATGTGCCGCCCAAGAATCCCGACCATCAGAACGTCTACGACATGGTCAAGCAGCGCGGCACCCTTGAGATGGTGCAGCAGATATTCAGTCCGGCCCGGCTGCCGGTCGATCTCACCATCAAGACCGTCGAGTGCGACGGCGCCTCCAACGCCTGGTATCAGCGCGAAGGCAAGGTGCCGACGGTGAGCGTCTGCTACGAATACCTCCGAGAGATCTGGCAAAGCATGCCGAAGGAGAAGCCGCAGGGCGCAACGCTGACCATGGCAGACGCCATCTGCGGACAGTTGTTCTTTGCCGTCGCGCACGAGCTCGGACATGCCATGTTCGACATCTTCGATGTGCCCGTGTTCGGGCGGCAGGAAGACGCCGCCGATCAGTTCGCCACTTACATCCTGCTTCAGTTCGGAGGGGAGCGGGCGTACAAGCTGATCGCCGGCGCCGCGTACGGCTACCACGAATACATCAAGGACCTGAAAGACAAGCCGAAGGTCACCCTGCCACTGGCGGCCTTCTCGAGCGACCACGGCACCCCGGAGGAACGGTTCTACAATCTTCTCTGCACCGCCTACGGCTACGACGCGACGTTGTTCGCCGACCTCGTGAAGGAGAGGCTTCCCGAGTCGCGCGCAAAGAAATGCAAATTCGAATACGACGACCTCAGGTTCGCGTTCCGCCAGGTCTTCAGCGTCCATCTCGATTACGACAAGGTGAAAAAGGTGCTGGCGACGGACTGGTTCTCGAATCCGACCCGTCAGGCGGCGGAGCGGTAACGCATCTCTCGCCCGTCGTGCTTGCCAGCAAGGAAGAGCCAGGCAGGGCAAATCGAAACAAGACAATGCCGGCCCCAACTGGATCAATGCGGTTCGGATTCGACCGCAGGGGCGCGACATTGCAGGAGGTTTTCCTTGTCGAGGGCCTTGCCACGAGAACTGCCTTTCTCCGGCAGCGACCTGCTGCTGGAGGAGATGTCGCATCGGATGAAGAACGAGCTGACATCCGCCATCGCCGCAGTGTCTCGCGCCGCCGCACGCTCGAAAAACGAAGAAGTGCGGGCGACGCTGAGCGCGGTCTCGGACTGTCTCCTGGCCTTTGCGTTCGTGCATCGTGTTCTGCAGATGCCCTCCCAAAGCAGCGAGATCGACGCATCCGTCTATCTGCGCCAGCTGTGCGAGGCGATCAGCCGCTCGAAGCTTGCCGACAAAGGCATCGGATTGGCGCTCGTCGAGGGTTCGGTGCGATTGGAGGCGGTGCGATGCTGGCGTCTTGGCCTGATCGTCTCCGAGCTCATCGCGAACGCGGCCCGCCACGCCTTCGATGCGGCGGGAGGCGCGATCCGCGTCGAGCTGCTCACGTCAGATGCGTTCGTGGAGTGCCGCGTGTCCGACAGTGGTCGTGCGGCCGGGCCTGTTCGTCCGGGTCGCGGATTGAGGATCGTCGAAGCCTTGGCCGGAACGCTCGGCGGCACCATCGACTACGTCTTCGGAGAGCATGGCAGCGCCGTCGTGCTTGTCTTTCCACGTCACGTGAACTCCGGCGACGACGACCGCCGCGCAACCGACATTCGCGCCGCGACGCTGTCGGGACAAGGGTGCGAGGCGGCCCCCGCGTGATGTACATTGCGCCGGTGCTGAAAATCAGGGCCGGGCTTGAAGATCGTTCGCGCAATCACCATTCAGGCCAGGGATAATCCGTCATGAAGGCAAAGGACACCGGGTAACAATGGCTGCCCGCACGAACTCGATCTTGGACACGCGAGGACCCCAGATCTTCCCCGTTCTGGAGGCGTCCGAGATCGAGCGGGTGCGCCGGTTCGGAGAGGTCCGCCACTATTCCGCCGGACAGGCGATCAGCCGCGCGGGCGAGATCGGGCCGGGCCTGATCATCGTCCTGCGCGGCAAGATCGAGGTCATCCGGCGCGACGACTCCCACGCGGGCGACCTCGTCGTGACGCACGGCCCCGGCGCATTCATGGGCGAGCTCGCGCAGCTGGCGGGCCGGCCCTCGCTGGTCGACGCGCATGCGCAGGACGCAGTGGAAGCGCTGATCATTCCGTCGGACCGGCTTCGTGCCTTGCTGGTCGCCGAAGCCGAACTTGGCGAGCGGATCATGCGTGCGCTGATCCTGCGCCGGGTCAGCCTGCTCGAGGCGGGCGTCGGCGGGCCGGTGATCATCGGACGGCCCGACAACGGCGATGTTCTGCGGCTGGAAGGCTTCCTGCGCCGCAACGGGCATCCACGTCAGACGCTCAACCCGGAGACCGATCCCGAGGCGCGGGCGCTCGTCGAGCGTTTTCATGTCGATCCCGGCGAGTTGCCGATCGTGCTGTGTCCCGGCGGGCAGATGCTGAGGAATCCGAGCGAGATCGAACTGGCCCGCTGCATCGGGCTGGTGAGACCGATCGATCCGGACCGGCTCTATGACGTTGCGATCGTCGGCGCCGGACCGGCCGGGCTCGCGGCCGGCGTCTATGCAGGATCGGAAGGGCTTTCCACCTTGGTGCTCGACTGTCGCGCATTCGGCGGCCAAGCGGGCGCGTCGGCCCGCATCGAGAATTATCTCGGCTTTCCAACCGGCATCAGCGGCATTGCGCTGATGGCGCGCGCCTACAACCAGGCGCAGAAATTCGGCGTCGAAATGGCGATCCCCGACGAGGTGGTGCGCCTCGAGGCGCTGGAGGGCGCAGACGGACGCCGCTTCAGACTGACGCTGTCCAACGACGAGCACGCAATGGCGCGTTCGGTCGTCATTGCCTGCGGGGCGCGCTATCGCCGGCTCAATGTCGCGAACCTCGACGCCTTCGAGGGATCGAGCGTGCACTATTGGGCGTCGCCCTTGGAAGCGAAGCTGTGCGCCGCGCAGGAGGTGGCCTTGGTCGGCGCCGGCAACTCCGCGGGCCAGGCGGCGGTGTACCTCGCGAGTCAGGCCGCAAAAGTATGGCTGATCGTGCGCGGACGGAGCCTCGAGGCGAGCATGTCGCGCTATCTCGTCGACCGCATCGCCGGGCTGCCCAATGTGGAGGTTGTGACGCGGGCCGAAATCTCCGCCCTGGAAGGCAGCAGTGGGGCGCTCGAGGCAATCCGCTGGCGCCGGTCCGGCTCCGGCGATGAGGTGCGGCGGCCGGTCCGACACCTCTTCCTTTCGGTGGGAGCCCTGCCTGCGATCGCCAGCCGCTGGAGACGTGTCAGCGCGGCGTTTTCGCCATCGGCGACGTACGCTCTGACTCGGTCAAGCGCGTCGCGTCGGCGGTTGGCGAGGGCGCGCAGGTGGTGGCGGCACTGCATGCGCTTTTCGCCTCAGTCGTCCCGAAGCCGGTCCCCATTGCAGCCGAAGCAGCAGGAGCGAACACATGAGCAAGGCCAACTATGAGAGCAAGGTCACCTACGAGATCGTCGAACACGATGGCGGCTGGGCCTACCGGGTCGACGGCGTTTTCTCCGAGACTTTTCCGACCCACAACCTGGCGCTCCAGGCGGCGGAGCGCGCCGCGAACGAGCAGCTCCTCCCTGGCGCCACCACGGGCATCTCATACGAGGACAAGGACGGGCATTGGCACGACGAGGTCTCGGAGGGCGACGATCGCCCCGTGACCGGCGTGAAGCGATGAGCGAACAATTCATTCGCCGCCGGATTGATCCGCATTTCGGTTGACGAAACCGGCGCCGACGTTGACGCACCCCGACAACGGATGATCGCGCGCGGTACGCCAGATCGCGCCGGCGCTCCGCTCACACCGGCTGCTTCAAGGCCGCGCCCTCGACCGGCAGCTTGCGCAGGCGCGTCCCCGTCGCCGCGAAGATCGCATTGGTCACCGCAGGAACGATCGCCGAGGTCCCGGCCTCGCCCATGCCGCCCGGCGGCTCGAAATTACGGACGATGTGGACCTCGACGGCGGGCGCCTCGTCCATGCGCAGGATCTGGTAGCTGTCGAAGTTGGCCTGCTCGACACGTCCATTCTTGAGCGTGATCTTGCCGTAGAGCGCCGCCGTGATGCCGAACATGATCGCGCTCTGGATCTGCGCCTGCACGGTGTCGGGATTGACGACGGTGCCGCAATCGACCGCGCAGACGACGCGGCGGACGCGCACCGCGCCGTCCTTCGCCACCTCGACCTCGGCCACGTGCGCCATGTAGGTTGCGAAGACGAACTGCAGCGAGACGCCGCGGCCGACTCTTGGCGGCAGTGGCTGTCCCCAGCCGGCCTTCTCGGCAGCGAGCGCGAGGACGGCTTTGGCGCGGGGCGATTTGTCGAGAAGGGCGAGCCGATACGCGACCGGATCCTGCTTCGCCGCCGCCGCCAGCTCGTCCATGAAGCTCTCGGTCACGAAGACGTTGTGCGACGGCCCGACGCTGCGCCAGAACGCGGTCGGAATGCCCGGCGGCTCCACCCGCGCGTACTCGACGTGCAGGTTGGGGAGCGCGTAAGCGAGATCGATCGCACCCTCGGTGGTGTCCGGATCGAGACCGTCTTTGAATGCCGGAGGGAGCCATCGCGCAATCACTGACGATCCTGCGAAGCGATGGTTCCAGGCGACGGGCATTCCTCTCTGATCGAGACCGGCAGACATTCGATCGAACCAATAAGGCCGATACATGTCGTGCTGGATGTCTTCCTCGCGCGTCCACACGACCTTCACCGGGCCGTCGACATGCTGCGCGATCTGGACGGCGCGGATTGCACCGTCGGCCTCCAGCCGGCGGCCGAAGCCGCCGCCGATCAGATGGTTGTGGACCGTGACCTTGTCCAACGGCAGGCCCGTGACCTTCGCGGCCGCCGCCTGGACGCGCGCCACGGCCTGGCTGCCGAGCCAGATGTCGCAGCCGTCCTTGCGGACATGAGCCGTGCAGTTCATCGGCTCCATCGTTGCATGCGCGAGGAACGGAACCTGGTAGATCGCCTCGACCTTGGTGACGGCGCCCGCCATGGCCTTGTCGACGTCGCCGACGTTCTGCGCGACCGGCCCCGCATTGCGCGTGGCCTTTTCGAGCTCGGCCGCGATCGTGTCCGTGGTGAGCTTGGCGTGCGCACCGTCGTCCCATTCGATCTTGAGCGCCGCCAGTCCTTTCTTCGCGGCCCCCATATGGTCGGCCACGACGGCGACGGCGTCGTCGAGCCGCACGATCTGACGCACGCCCTTGACGGCCTTGGCCGCCGCGTCGTCGACGCTCTTCACGCGGCCGCCGAAGACCGGCGATTGCGCAAGGGTCGCGATCTTCACGCCCGGCGGCCGAACGTCGATGCCATAGACGGCCTTTCCGTTCACCTTCGCCGGCGTGTCGAGACGCTTGGCCGGCGTGCCGATGAGCTTGAAATCCTGCGGTCCCTTGAGCGCCACTTTCTCGGGGACAGGCACGCGCGCCGCGTCGGCGGCCAGCTCGCCGTATTTGATGCGTCTTCCCGTCGGCGCGTGCAGCACTTCGCCGTTTTGCGCGCGGCAGGTCGTCGGATCGACCTTCCAGCGCTTGGCCGCCGCCCCTACCAGCATGGTTCGCGCGGCCGCACCGGCTTGGCGCAACGGCTGCCACGCCGCGCGTACTGCGTTTGAGTTGCCCGTTGCTTGCACTCCCAGCAATGGATTGGCGTAGAGCTTCTCGTTCGGCGGGGCGTGCTCGAGCCGCACCTGTTTCAGATCCACCTCCAGCTCTTCGGCGATCAGCATCGGGATTGAGGTGTAGGTGCCCTGCCCCATCTCGACATAGGGCATGGTCAGGACGATCTGCCCGTCGCTTCCGATGCGGATGAAGGCGTTCGGCGCAAAAACATCGGCCGCTTCGGCTTCGCTATCTGCGAACGGCAGGCGCAGGCTCAGCATCAGGCCTCCGCCCGCGGCCGCTCCGGCCTGGAGGAAGCCGCGGCGGGAGAGATTCGCTGACGGCGATCGGTCGGAGCCAGCGGCCACGGAAGCGAGGTGATCGAGGATCATTGTCGGTCTCCATGTCGGGATTGCGCGGCCTGCTTGATCGCTTCGCGCTGCGATCCGGGTGGCAGCCGTCGCCTCACTTAAGTTCCTTCAGCACTTCGTTCAGCTGTTTGAGTGCTTCCGCGTCCTCGGGGCTGGTCGGGTTACCGCAACGGGGATCGGTTCTTTGCAGCGCCAGAATCATCGCGGGCGTAACCGGAAGCGCAGCGCAACCGTGGTCGGTTTCGCACACAAGGTCCCACTGCGGAGCAGCCCTACCGTGACATTCAAAGCAATTTCCGCCGAATTGATTGACGACGTCGGACGCTCCTCGTTTTTGAATTCGTGTTCCATCCTTCGACACGTCGAGCACGAAAAACTCCCAATCATGCGTCGTCGCGTCGAAGCCGCTGGCCCGCTTGACCATGACTTCGCCGGGAATCAATTGCAGGACGGATCCGGGTGGATAGATGGCGCCCCTCGCCGAATTGGCGGCGGCCAAGGTCGCATCGAGATTGCCCAGCAGGTTGTCCACATAGAATTGGCGCACGGGCGTCATCTTCGTGACGCAGCGAAACGAATTCGCGTCGATGTCCGTCGCATTCCCGAGCCCGGCGGAAAGCAGCAAGGCGACACACAGGCGCAGGCCAAAGAGCGACGCCGAACCCGCAGCACATAACGCCTTCGCTGACGGCGATCGGCCGGAGCCGGCAGCCATGGAAGCGAGGTGATCGCGGATCACTGTCGACCTCCCTGTCAGGATTGCGCGGCCTGCTTGATCGCTTCGCGAATGCGCACATAGGTGCCGCAGCGGCAGATGTTGCCGGACATCGCGTCGTTGATGTCGGAATCCGTCGGATGCGGGTTGCTCGCGAGCAGCGCCGAAGCCGACATGATCTGGCCCGACTGGCAGTAGCCGCATTGAACGACCTCGCGGTCGAGCCAGGCCTTCTGGATCCTGGCGCCCGCAGCAGTCGCGCCGATCGCCTCGATCGTCGTGATCGCGGAGGTGCCGACGCTGTCGACAGAAGTGACGCAGGAACGCGTGGGGGCGCCGTCGACGTGCACCGTGCACGCCCCGCAGAGCGCCATCCCACATCCGAACTTCGTGCCGGTCATCCCGAGCACGTCGCGCAATACCCACAAGAGCGGGGTGTCACCGTCGACGTCCACCGTCCGGTTGACGCCGTTGACCTTGATCGTGATGGCCATGCCTCACCTCCGGGGTTTTGCTACGCGCCGACCATCAAGCCGCACGGCCACTCGCGGCGGACATCTTCTGCCGCGCCGCTTTCAGTGCCCGCGTGCGTCTTCCTCGGCTGACGCGTCATCGTTATTTGCTCCGCCTCGGCGCGGCTAGTCTCGCTTTGCCCCATTTGGAACGGGCTTGCTGCGCTCGCGCGACCGGCAAAGCCGGGCAATGCCGGCGACCAAGCGCCCGCGCGGCCATCTGCGATCAATATCCGTCGACCTCGATCACTGCTTCGACAAACGCCTGCGGAGCTTCTTGCGGCAGGTTGTGCCCGACGCCGCCCTTGATGGTCCGGTGCGCATATTTGCCGGAAAATTTTTTGGCATAGGAACTGGGCTCCGGGTGCGCTGCGCCGTTGGCATCCCCTTCGAGGGTGATGGTGGGCACGGTGATCACCGGAGCTTCGGCAAGCCGTTTTTCCAGACCGTCGAATTTCGGGTCACTCTCAACCAGACCGAGCCGCCAGCGGTAATTGTGGATGACGATCGCGACGTGATCCGG
>WNEZ01013631.1_pt1 | contig 19519 bp, 21 predicted proteins | sample 5400521 | NCBI WGS metagenome assembly WNEZ01 (sample SAMN13153339, study PRJNA577476) | soil metagenome | isolation source: 120 cm saprolite under Douglas fir tree site 2 hole 1 replicate 1 | place: USA:California | collected 2015-04-18 | reverse complement strand
TGATTGGAATGTGTGTGAACTCATCTTCCCAGGCGGTATCGAAGCGAATGCCACGAAGCCTCAAGAGGTTGGGTTTATTTTGCTCGACCATGTACAACGGCATTTTCCCTTCCCATTTGCTATAAATGGGTTCGTCACGCTGAAGTTTCCCTTCCACCATCTTGAACGGCAAATCAGCATAGAAGGGCGGGCGATTCGGATTCGGTGAAAAGGCTTGTGCCAGACCAAAGGCTCCTGCTGCCAATGTTCCTCCCTGAAGTGCCTCTTCCGGAGTAGTCATCTTAAGAAGTGCTCCGAAAGCGGGATTCTCGATCGAGATCTCGCCTCCCCAACCAAGCACCGCGGGGTTCATCCCATAAACGACGCTGAAAACATCGGGGTGCTTCATGCCAAGTTTGATCGCGCCGAATCCACCCATTGAGTGGCCGGCGATGCCGCGGCTCTCGGCGCGCGCGAGCGTGCGATATTTCCGGTCGACGAAGCTCACCAAGTCCCTGAAGATGAAGTCCTCCCAGTTACCAGTCGCGGACGAGTTCGTGTAAAGACACGCCAACATCTTCGTCCGCGCGTCAGGCATGACGATGATCATCTCGCCGAAGCGCCCTTCCGCAATTCCTCTATTCATCAATCCTTGGATCGTTCCCCAGCTGTCGTTGCCCTTCGACCACGCCACCGTGAACTCCTTGTCGGTATCGCCGATACCGTGCAGCAGATACACAACCGGATATCGCTTGTTCGGAGAAGTGTCGTAACTCGGAGGCAAGTAGACAGAGACATTGCGATCCGGAGACTCTCCGGTTAGATTCTTTTCCAGGGAGGGGCCATGGACTATCTCACGAACAAGCCTCCCTTCCTGTGAAAAGGTTGCCGATGCCGCCAGCAACATCAGGAGGAACAACGAGCTCAATCGCCCGCAGGAACGAGTACAGATATTCCGCCGTGCTGAATTCTTCATTGTTTATTACCTCAACTTGGCCGACGAGCTCTTACTCAGCGTCGGGCTTTGTCCCAGCTAGACAACAAATCCAAAGAAATTTATGTGGCGTATTGGTCTGCGCCTAAGAAGTGCAGTGAGACGTAAGGTTCATCGCCGATTACCCAACTATCATGGGCGACGGGCGGTACATAAAACAGGCTCCCGGCTGTAAGCTCAACCTCAGTCCCATCTTTCATCGCTGCCATAGCGCGTCCGGAAATAACCATTCCCACATGTTCAACCTCACAAAGCGGAGTGCCCGCAATCGGACTGACATGTGCAGACCATCTCCACCCCGGTTCATAGCTCGCTCTTCCAATGGTCATTCCCCCAATCTTCACAATCTCCAACTTACCTTTTTCAAACGTACGTGTTTCGTCGGGAGACTCAAAGGTTTTCAACATTATTCCTAGCATCGTCTCTATCCTTTCTCGGCCTCGCGTGCCGCTTCCGTCCTTCATGCTTTGATTCACCATGTCTTTTCTTGCGAGATCAGAACGCCGCTTATCTATAGGCTAAAATCGCTTCCATAACCGGATCGCGGTTGGCGCGATAAGCCTCAAACGTTGGCTGTATGTAGATCTGGGGCGCGATCCACGTGCGATAGTCCAATGCCACCGCCTCCTGCCAATAAACGTCGGAGACGTTTGCGGCGAGCTTACTGTAAGGCAGCGTGAAGAAAACCTCATCTCCAATAAAATTGGGGCTGGAGCCAGTCGGCTCTCCGACAAAGACGACATCTGTATATCGCCCAAAGGCGGAGACGGCGTTCTGGGCGGCTGAGAAAACTCTGCGTCCAATAATGATAAAGAGCTTCCCTCGCTGATTTACCTTACCGTTACTGATTAGGCCCTTAAGAAGAGGCCCATTCAGGAACGTATTGCCCCCGTTGTTCCAGCGCATATCTATTACCAGCTTGTCGACCTCATGATCATTGATAAATTGGAAAAGACGCTCAGAAAACTTCGCTAAGGGTTCCTGGGGATCGTTATTTATTACGTTGTACTGAAAATAGACTACCCGAGATTCGGGCAGATATTCGAACCAGTAATTGGTGCCCATGCTCTTCACATAGAGAGGCTCGGGACTCGATGCAATTTCGGGCAGGTTGATCCACCCCTTGGGACTGGGCTGAACGTTCCAGATGTTCGGCGCGCTCATGTCGGAAGCAAGCGTCACTTCTTTGCTCGTCCCACTTTGATCGCGAATCATTAATTGTACTTTCCCGGGCTCGGCGATCAGCCCCAGTCCATTCAGAAGCGGCAAAGATCTCATCATGTATGGCGCGCGCTCTTTCACCCAGATGTCACTTGCGTCTCGATTAATCAGCGGATCGAGCGCCGCCACCACTTCATCCACCGTGTGGTTGCCGAAGCGCAGCACTTGGGCGCCGAGCAGTTCCTTAAATTTCGGGTCAACCGCTATTATGTAGAGCCCTTCCTTGAACAGATAAAACTTTATCGGCAATGTTTGCAGAAACTCAGGGCGGGTCTTTGGCCCAAGTGAAATCGCCGTGTGTCCATCCCCGACCTTCGCTATCAGTTTCATCATCTCAATGATGATTTGAATATCTGTGAGCTTTGGAATTGAGTCGTCCAGTCTTTTGACAGAGGTGTCGAACTCTTCTCGGGATATCTTGCGGAAAGGAGCGTAACCCTTGCGTTTGACTTCCCGCGCCAGCAAGCTGAGGTCGTATCGCCAGCCCTCTTCGCGGGACATCCTCGAGGTATCAACCAACGCCACGATTCTTTGGAAACGCGGGTCATTGTGTAGAGACTGAAGGTCGCCGTCGGTTTGCGCGTCCTGCAAATCGCGGTAACCCATAGCGAACGATTTTTCCAGCCACTTCAGGGCCGTTTCTTTTTCTCCCAGCAACGCGTAAGAACACGCGATGTTGTACGCGGAGCGTGCGGGAAATCCGCCACGTAACTCAATCATCTTCTCGTATGCCGGAATTGCTTTGCGATAGTTCCTGGACTGATAGAGCGTATCTGCAAGGTTCTTCCAAAATCTCACTTGAACCGGGTTTGCCTGAACGATCTGTTCCCACAAGGCTGCGGCTTCGCTCCACTGCTTTGCTGCCGTCTTTGATTCGGCCAAACGCAGCAACTCCAGGAAACGGCCTACCTCTGGCGAATTCTGCTGAGCGGACACAGGTTGCGCCGCGAGTTTCCCGCAACACACTGCCAGGACAATCGCCATCAGCGCCAAAGTGTAGCTGCACCGGAATACCTTACTCATTTTGCGATTCTCCTTATTGTCGACTGGCAAGACTATGAGACAGAGTCTGGACTCCACATGAAACTGCTTATCAACTCCTGAAAGCATCTAGTTACTCTCAAGAACGCAGGTGATCTTTCAATATGCGCACGCGATCACGAGCCACGGTTAGTTCCGTGCGCTTCTCGTCCTTTAGTCGGACCAGGGCCCTGCCACCAAACCACTGATGCATCTCATGCACGTAGTTTGTATTCAGCAGAATCCCGCGATGAATGCGAACAAATCTTCTTGGGTCAAGTCTCTGTTCCAGATCCGCAATGGTATGGTCGACCACATATCTCTTCGTCGAAGTAACGGCATAGGTCAGTTTGTTTTCCGCTAAGAAATGCGTGACTAGCGCAAGGTCGACGAACTGCGTTCGCTCACCCAGACGAGAAGCGATGCGATCAGGGAAGCGAGTCTGGTTCGCGCGCAGGGTTGCTGCTAACTCTTCCACCGCGGCGCGCCACTCCGGTTGTTGCGTAGTACCGCGAAATTTCTCAACCTTGTTAAGCGCGCGCTCAAGTTGTCCGGACTCGATCGGCTTGAGCAGGTAGTCAATCGAGTTCACCTCAAAAGCCCGCAGCGCATACTGATCGAAAGCCGTGGTGAAAATAACCATCGGTTGATTGGGCAGATGCGCCAGCATCTCAAAGCCATTCATGCCCGGCATCTGTATATCGAGGAAGACTACATCCACCTTCTCTCTTGAAAGATGGATCAGCGCATCCTCAGGGTCGGTCGAGCTGCCAAGAATCTCAACGCGTCCGGTCGCGCGCAGAAGGCGCGAGAGTCGCTTGAGAGCCAGCGGTTCGTCATCAACGAGAAAAGCTCCCAACTGTTGCGATACATTGCTCATACGGCATCGCTCCTTGCCTGCTGATGGTTAGGCAATGAAACGCTCACCACCATGAAACCATTGGGTCTCGATAAATCCAGCGCAGCTTCGTGAGCGAACAGAGTCACGAGGCGTGCGCGTAGATTATCGAGACCGTGACCCGCGGTGATTGCGTCCGCACTGAAACCTGGTCCATCGTCTCCAACTTCAATGTTCACTCGACCATCTATCACGGTCGCTTTAAGGTGAATGTTTCCTCCTTCGCGTTTTAAGGACACGGCGTGTTTCACGCTATTCTCAACGAGCGTTTGGATAACGAACGGCGGCACGAGAATGGTGTTGAGTTCCGCCGGGATGTCTATGTCGTAATGAAGGCGTTCACCAAAACGGGCCTTCTCGATCTCCAGATAATCAACGGCAATTCTGAGTTCCTGCTCGAGCGGAATGGTGCTGCGCTGGCTGGAGTCGAGCGAAAAGCGAAGCAACGCGGCCAGCCGCTCCACCATACGCTCGGCCAGTAATGGGTCTTCCTGGATGAGCGAGGAAATAGAATTAAGCGTATTGAACAGAAAATGCGGGTGAACGCGCGATTCCAAAGAAGAGAGGCTTGCCTCAACAGCAAGCTTTTGCGCGCGTTCCTCGTCCAGCACCTTCGTGCGTAGCTGTTCTGTCGTTGTCTTAAGTCTTAAACGGACACCCTCATAAAGATATCCGCTTATGCCGAAGACAAGAGCAAGCAGAAACCCAAGACCCATCCGGCGCAAACCTATCCAACTATAATCCTGCGGTGGAAAAATCCCGAGGCCCATCAAAATGAAACCGGCAATCAAGCTGCCCACGAAGGTCAGGCTGAGAATCATGCTGACGAGTAATACCCAATTGAAGGGAAACCGCCGGAGCACAAGCCGGGGAGTGAAGCTAAACACGGCGAATCCCACCAACATCCCGATGCAGTTGGAATAGATAAAGGAGTCAACGAAGTGTCGTGCAATCTGGCCGGGCGGTGCGTCGGAGTGAAAGGTAGCTTCAAAAAGCAGGGCCAACACCGTGCCGGCAAAGTTCCAGGAAAGGACCGTGGTCAGGATGTTGCCAAAAGATCGATCACTCTTAGTTGAGGGGTTAATAGATGCGCCCGCATCCTGAGATATTCTATCTTCCAAATGAGGGGGAACAAGGCGCTGAGCAGATGTTCCAATCGTCTGAAGCGTAGTTTCCATGTCGTTCATTTATTAACCATCCATGTAATCAAAATAATCTGCCAGGCGGTTGGCTATCCGCTTTACTACTGCAAATCTACGAATTATCTCCAGCGATTGTTTGACTGCTTGTCGCGCCTCAACTTCAATATAGATTAGAGATTCAGACAATACGCGGTTTATCAGACAAAAGGCGCAAAAATTGGATGAGAGGCGGACAAAGACTGATGGATTGTTGCCCCTGGCCTCATCAGGCAAAGACCTTCACGTTGAATTCTGGCGGAATGGTGTGAAGGGAACGATGTACGTCCTAACTGTGAACCGTCAGCGAACAGCTAAACGGAGAATGTAAATGCTTTACAAATAGTTTGAGATGAGTATTTCGAGAAACAAAACTGTTCGCATCCTGCTACTTGGCTGGCTGTTCGTTATCGCCAACAGCTTAAGTCATAGCATCCATGCTCAAGACGTTGCGCCAAAAGTTGACGAGTACATGAATGCTGCGGTTCGGGTACATCGTTTTAGCGGAACAATTCTATTAGCACGCGACGGCCGCCCCATCGTCAGTCGTGGTTATGGCATGGCGAACTTTGAACTTAATGTAGCGAACACGCCACAGACCAAGTTCCGTATCGGCTCGATGACCAAGCAGTTTACCGCGATGAGTGTTTTGATATTGCAGGAGCGCGGCAAACTGAGCGTGACCGACTCCATTTGCAGACATATTCCTCAATGCCCGCAAGCGTGGCAGGAGATCACGATTCAGCAACTAATGACGCACACTTCCGGTATCCATGAATACTTGAGGCTACCTGAGTTTCAACAACGTGCCCTGCCATTGCCTATTGCTAGCGTCATCGAAACTCTCAAAACTAAACCGCTCGATTTCAAGCCCGGCGAAAAGTTCAGCTACAGCAATTCCGGCTACTACATCGCGGGTTACATTGTTGAGCGCGCGTCGGGAAAAGCTTATGAAGCATTCTTGCAAGAGAACATCTTTAAGCCGTGCGGGATGTCAGATACTGGTTACGATGATCCCAATCAGGTGCTCTCAAATCGCGCCGCCGGTTACTCGCTGGAAGTGGGCGGTAAAATTGTGAACGCCGCTTACCTCGACATGAGCAGACCGTATGCCGCCGGCGCTCTCTATTCGACGGCAGAAGACTTACTGCGCTGGGACGCGGCTCTCTATGCTGAGCGGCTGGTTTCGCGAAAATCGTTTGAAGCCGCGCTCAACTCGTCAGTTGATGCTTCGGTCAAGTCTCTGGCGGGCAAGTATGGTTACGGCTGGTTGACGGTGCAACAGGTGGGGCGGAGGGCGCAGGTTCACGGCGGCGAAATCAACGGTTTCACATCCTTCCTCGCGCGCTTCCCCGAAGAGCACGCGACTGTGATCGTCTTGAGCAACTTCGATAATATGCCCGTTGAGACGATTGCCCATGACTTAGCCGCGATCATGTTTGGGGAGAAGTACGAACCTCCGCAGGCGCGCCGCGCCGTCCAAGTTGACCCGCGCATTTACGATTTGTATGCCGGACAATATGCGCTCGTACTCGCGCCAACCGTTATTTTCACGATCACGAACGAGGCCGGTAAATTGATGGCAATAGTGCCGGGACAACCGAAAATCGAATTAACGCCGTCATCGGAAACCGAGTTCTTCGTACCGGGCGTGAACGCACAGCTTAGATTTACGAAGGATAATAATGGGCAGGTCACAGGCTTAGTTCTCAATCAGAACGGGCGCGAATTACAAGCAAAGAAAATCAAATGACTGCAAGTCCTCCGTCAGCATTCGGTAATGTGTTTAACCCTACGCCGCCATCGAACAAGTCATTCCAGGTGAGCCGCGATTGCTCGCTTCTCAAGTTCAGTGATCACATCCACCTTGTTGCTGCGCGCGCGGCCACCTGAATTCCGTTCGGCGCCTTTCGCTTGATTAGCTAGAAATGAACAACAACATTCGAGCAATGTTTTTGTTGCTTATAATTCTGCAAGCTATTCACTCGGCTGAAGAATTCATCTTCAGACTCTATGAAAGATTTCCTCCGATGAGATTCCTTTATCAAAACGCTCCTTATCTAGCCAAACCTGCTTTTGCTGTCTCTAACGCATCATTGGTCTTAATTGGATTAATCTGTTTCTTTTATTGGGTGCAAGCCGCGAGAAAAGGCGCAAGAGCAGTTGTGTGGGTATGGATCGTCATAGAATCTCTCAATGTCGTCGCTCATATTGTGTGGGCGATCTTAATCAGCGGGTATGATCCTGGTTTAGTGACAGGGGGTTTATTTGTGCCTGTGCTGATTTACCTGTGTTATTTGATGAGTCGCACTTCTTCATACCGCGTCGCCGAACAATTCATTCAACCGGAGCGGAATTAGTGGGCCTTTCATCCGCAGGACTTGAATGCTTGATACAATGCTTCCCGCTCGGTTAATTCCACCCTTGGGCTGCCTAACTTGAATAAAGGGAAACCAAAAATGAGCAAATGTTTACTCGCCTTATTTGCCTTGTTGCTAATCGGCTATATGCCTGCTGTCTCTCAAGGACGAGGAACTGCAATGTCGCCTGATCTTGTGGCTTCGGCTAGAGCATTCGTTGACCTGCTCGCCAAAAAAGATTTTTCAAAAGCCGAGAGCTATTTTGATGACACGATGAAAACGGCATTGCCGCAAGAGAAGTTGCAGGAGACTTGGAACGCCATCATCACACAAGCGGGAACTTTCAAGCGACAAGTTGGCACTAGAACGGAAGTACGTAGCGGATACGACGTGGTAATTGTCCTTTGCGAATTTGAGAAGGCAGCAGTGGATATCCAGGTGGTCTTTGATCAAGATAAGCGAATCGCCGGTCTCTTTTTTACACCGGCAAAAACTACCGTCGAATACACGCCGCCCAGCTATGTGAAGCCGAACGCTTTCCGCGAGAGAGAGGTAACGGTTGGCACAGGAGACTGGGCGCTGCCGGGGACATTGACGCTGCCGGTGAGAGAAGGCTCATTCCCTGCCGTCGTGCTGGTGCATGGTTCAGGGCCGCATGACCGTGACGAAACCATCGGGCAAAACAGACCATTTCGTGACCTCGCTTGGGGACTAGCGTCACAGGGAATAGCCGTTCTCCGCTATGAGAAGCGAACCAGGCAGTATGCGACCAAACTCGGCTCGATGGGAGGTCAGTTTACTGTCAAGGAAGAGACGATTGATGATGTGCTTGCTGCCGTGGCCTTGTTGCGCAAGACGGAAGGGATAGATACCAAAAGAATCTTCGTGCTCGGTCACAGCCTGGGCGCGATGCTTGTTCCGCGTATCGGCAAACGTGACCCGAATATCGCCGGATTCATTGTGCTGGCCGGGGCCACCAAACAACCGGAAGATGCGATACTTGAACAAACGATCTACATTTTCTCGCTCGATGGGCTACTGTCCAAAGAAAGGCAAGCGCAACTTGAAGAGATTAAACGGCAGGTGGCCAAAGTCAAAAGCTTAACGTCGTCCGACGCAGGCTCTTCAGTGGTCTTGTTTGGCGCACCTGTCTCTTACTGGCTCGATTTACGCGGGTATGATCCGCCCAAAGAGGCTAAAGCGTTGAAGCATCAAATGCTGATTCTGCAAGGCGAGCGGGATTATCAGGTGACGTTAGAAGATTTCCAAAGGTGGAAAGCTGCATTATCCTCAAAGCAGAACGTCATGTTCAAGTCATACCCAAATTTGAATCACCTCTTCATTGAAGGGAACGGCAAGAGCGCACCCGCAGAATATAATATGCCCGGTCATGTCGCTGAAGTTGTGATTAACGATATTGCTAATTGGATAAGGAAGTAACCATTTTCCACAATCACAGATGCGGAACCGGCAGCCCAACAATTCGTTGCAAGTGAGCGCGGGATAGCGCCTTTCTCAACTAACTTTGTCCGGCACGGGTTGCGTGCCACCGCCGGGCCACTTGAACTCAATCGTTATACCGCTTCGCTGTTGGAAACATCGGAGTATGTTATACCGAATCGCCATTGAACAAGACCTAACACAACTCTCTTACCTACGTTGGGATTTCCGAATGGAAGGCGGCGGGATTCCTGTCGTAAGCAAAGAAGAGTTTATTGCGGCTTGTACCTCATTTCTGAAGCATAGTTTGGAGAGTGATTATCATGTGTATTGGATTGCTGAAGAAAATGGTGAAGTCATCTCACAGATTTTCGTGCATAAAATAGATATGGTGCCACGCCCGTGTAAAATCCATGACCAATTCGGCTACGTCACAAATAATTACACGAAGCCCGCGTACCGGAACAAAGGTATCGGCTCTGAATTGATGAAGCGAGTGGTGCAGTGGGCGAAGGATGAAGATTTGGAGTTGCTGATTGTGTATCCGAGCGAAGAAGCCGTAACCTTTTATGAGCGTGCTGGGTTCTATTCAGAGAATGATGTCATGGAGCTGAGGTTGCGCAAGTATTAGTCTGTGAGTTGAGCGAAGGGAAACATGAACGAAGCGGCTCGTTTTTGTCGCGACTCGCGCGGCCACCTGACCTCTGACGTTATGTGCTAATGAAAACGAAATTACGAGGAAACAGAAACTAAATGGATGCCATTTTTCTTATACTCGGTTGTTCTGTTTTTGTCATTCTTGGGTTTGGCCACGCCGCTCTAATTTTATTTACGAAGAAATTTGAACCGAAAGATCATGAGCTGCTTGAAAAGCTAAAAAGTAGTAGAACCAGTATGTCCAATACTGGGAATATGTGGAATGGAATAAAGGGGTTTCATATTAGCCACAGCCTTGGCTTAGTAATCTATGGTGGGTTCTATATAACATTGGCACTTGAAAATAATAGTTATTTGAAATCCTCAACGTCCTTGAACGTTGGTTTGTTTATCGTGCCAATAATATATATTTTCCTCGCACACAGATTTTGGTATAGCGTTCCAAGAAATTGTTTTATTGTTGCAATTTGTTTCTTGGCTATGTCAGCCATCTTCAGGTGAAGGCACATAGCAACCGGTTCGAGGCGGACGGGCAAAAACGGCGCGCCGCTCAACCGGAACGTTAGGCTCTCTGAATTGGAGGTCCATGAAATGGCATTCATGCTATGTCGTAATCGAGTAGCTGACTTCGCCACATGGAAGTCATTTTTTGATTCTCATGCCTCTGCGCACGGAGCAGCCGGGCTGCATCTGGTTAACCTCTGGCGAGGTATGGAGGATCCCAACAATGTGTTCTTTCTCTTCAGGATTGAGAGTATTGAAAGAGCCAACGCGTTCATTGGCGCGCCGGAAGCCGCTGCCGCCGGAAAGAGTTCAGGCGTGCTTGATGGTGAGTATCACTTCATCGAGAGCAGCGAAGGCTACGGAGCCTAACGCATTGCGACGGAGAGCGGGATAGCGTGCTTCTCAAGCAACTTCATTCCGGCGCTGCTTGAATCCTGTGCGCCCGCGCCCGCTGAATTCGATCGTTGGACGGACGAGAGGATCCGAACATGAGGCTTCTTCTGTTGTTCTTGCCGTACGCGATCGTTCTTTCAGCCGCGCTGGCACGAGCAGGGCACCGTTCGCGGACGGCCCCCTCGAGTGAATCACCTCTCCACCATCCCTCACGGGTCTTGATCGTCGGAGCGACTGGCGGGACTGGTCGTCAGCTCGTCACACAAGCTCTGGAGCGTGGATACGCGGTCACGGCACTCGTGCGAAATCCGTCACGGCTTCAGGTGGAAGATCCCCAACTGACGGTCATTCAGGGTGATGTGCTCGACTACGCCTCTGTCGAGGCAGCAATGCGCGGTCAGGACGCGGTGCTGTCCGCGCTTGGCCACAAGCGGTTCTTCTATCCAACTCGCATTTTGTCGGAAGGGACGCGGAACATCCTGCGCGCCATGGAGACGCACGGTGTCGCACGCTTCGTCTGCGAGACCTCTCTCGGCATCGGAGACAGTGCCGGCCGCATGGGTCTGTACTTCACCCTCTTTGTCATTCCAGTGATTCTGCCCTTCTATTTCTGGGACAAGACGCGGCAGGAGCGGATAATCGTGGGGTCTAACGTGGAGTGGGTGATCGTTCGACCAGGCATGCTGACAAATGGAGACAAGCGAGGGTCGTATCGTCATGGCCCTGATGTTGGAAGCTTCCTCAAGACGGTGCGCATTTCCCGTGCGGACGTGGCGGACTTCATGCTCGACCAGCTAACCTCCGACACGTACCTGCGGACCGCGCCGGGCGTGTGTTGGTAGGTCAAGCGGCACAACGGCCCAACACGTCCGATTGCAGGAGAGAGAGCCGCGATTGCTCGGCTCTCAACTTGAAAGATAGAATCCACGTTGTGTTCCGCGGCGCGGCCACCTGAATTCAACCGTTAGGTGCTTTCCTTCAATCGTAGATGTAAGCTCTCCGTCAGATGAATTATAATTTGACGGAAATGCGAGGCTCTTTATGTTCTGTCCACGGTGTAGCGCTGAGAACAATTTGGAGCAGAAGTATTGCCGCCAGTGTGGGCTGCAACTAACCGCCGCGCGGATTGCACTCCACGGAGGCGTGGATGAAGCCCTGGCGAGGTTTTGGTGGGGTGAAGGGTTAGTGGCCGGGGGGAGTGTCTTCCTAATCTTGTCCGTCCTGGTTGCGCTCGCAAACATTTTCCTCAACTCCGGTCCGTGGAATTACGGAGTCATCATCAACCTGCTCATTGGCCTGATCGTTACTGTTCCGATGATCACAATCGGAATGGTACGCCTGCGACGCGCCCGGCGCGCCCTCCAACTGAAGGATGAACAAGGTCAGTTGGCGAGCGATCATTCACAGGGTGAAAAAACACTCGCTGCATCCGCGCACGCGGCCGACCGTTTGCTCTCAGCGGTGGCAGTACCAGACTCAATAACGGAGGGGACGACGCGTCACTTGACTACGCCAGAGGATAAGCGTTAGCGGATTATGAGAGTAAATATCCACAGACGCACCTAACACTTCAAGCGAGATCAGATTTGTCAGTCGCGAGCCAGGCCCGATCGTGACCGATAGCGGGGTTCTAGTGTTGGGTGCGACGCACTCGTATGAGGAAACTCCGTCACCCAACATTGTGCTTGTGCCCGGTTCAGAGGCAAACACAACTACGGCGATGGCCGACGGAGAGTTGATCCGTTGGCTGCAACGCGCGCACCAAACTAGTCAGTGGACCGTCTCCGTTTGCTCAGGAGCGCTCGTGCTAGCAGCGGCCGGTATTTTGAGCGGGCATTCCGCCACGACTCATTGGATTGCTCAAGACTCGCTTGCTGCATTTGGCGCGACCGCGCAGCGCGAGCTGCGAATCGTTCAATCGGGGAAGATCGTCACCGCTGCGGGAGTATCGGCGGGTATTGATTTGGGGCTATGGCTGGTTGGTGAGATTTGCGGCCGCGAAAGAGCAGAGGTTGCCCAGCTCTTGATTGAGTATGACCCACAACCTCCATTCAATGCTGGCCATCCCAGCAAGGCCTCAAGGCACGTCTATGAACTTGCACGGGCGGAGATGTTGAGTCGGTCTAAGAATCCTCGCAACGTCGTATCGGTTCCGAAGATTCTCTGGAGAAAGACGATGTTGTCGCTTCGACGCAGACGAGGCCTGCGGGAAGACGCCTAGCTAACAATTCAAATCCAGAGGCCTTATGGGGCCGCTGACGCGGCGGTGTACCGCCATCTACTTCCGGTAGCTGATTCGCATTATGTTTGCCTTCAAATCCACTAGGTGAAGGCGCCGGACTTCCCGACCCCGCTCACTCGTCTCGCGGTGAAGGTTGAATGCGAATCCGCGCTGAGCGAATCTGTAAGGAGCAAAGCTGCGCGGAAGCTTAGCGCGCGGGTCAAACCTCGCGCCTAAGCGACTCGGATTGGAAGCAACAGGGGATGATCGCTCTGTTGTGAGTGTGGAGATTAAGAAATAGTGGCAGGCTGGTGTCGATCTGCCGATTTTCATCCGTCGTAAGGTTGAAAGCGAGAGTTTCAACTCAAAACCTTATTAGCAGAACGGAGGAAGGATCATGAGGAAACGAATTCTATTGTTGTCAGCGCTCACAACGCTGATCTTGACCGGCTCTCTGAGTGGCGGTTCATCAGCACAGGGCCAGCAGAAGGAAAGCCAATTTGTTGGAGTTTTTAAGGCAACCAACCCGGACTTCTTTAAGAAGGGTCCGCAACCCGAAGAGGTGCCGTTACTCCGTCAGCATGTACTGTACTGGCAGAAGCTGATTGATCAAGGAGTATGCTTTGTTGCAGGGCACACACTCAACATGGATGAGAACGCGTTTGCCCTTGTGATAGTGAGGGCCGATTCCGAAAGTGCGGCGCGAGAAATCATAGAGCGCGCGCCCCTGGTCCACGCCGGCATTGCCAGAGTAACGGTGTTTCCGTTTGAAGGGCTGATGGGAAAGAACACTCAGCCGACCGCCTCCCAGAATTCTTCAACCGTGATGACGGAAAAAGCAAACACAGAAAGGAAAGAGACGATGTCACCGGACCTTAAGGCGTTAGCGGTGGCATACATTGAAGCAGTGGGGCAGAAACAATTCGATCGACTGCCCGCGCTGCTGGCTCCGAATGTAGAGTTCACTGGCCCGGGAGGGCAGACCATTCACGGTGCCCAGGATTTTGTTTCTGCGCTCCGTCGGCTGGGCCCGATTCTCGCGCGCAATGACATTAAGAGAGTCTTCGTGGGTGGCAACGAGGTTTGCGTGATCTATGACTTCGTGACGGATACGTCGGTTGGGGCCGTGCCGAGTGTCGAGTGGCTCAAATTCGAAGATGGACGAATCCGCTCTTCCAGATTAATCTTTCACACTCAGCCATGGCCTAAGGTTCTTGAGGAGCTGTCACGACGAACTAGCCGAGCGAGCGAAAAGAAATAACCAGGTGGGGAGGAAGACCGAAATGCGTTACATGCTCCTGATTTATTCACGAGAGGGCGACATGTCCGCCGATGAAGAGAAGGCAGTTGCACAGACTCACCACGTGGTGATGAATGAAGCGACGCAGCGAGGAATCTTCCACGGAGCAGAACCGCTGATGCCAACCAGCACCGCCACCACCGTCAGACGCAAAGATGGCGAGGTGCTGGTAACTGACGGTCCTTTCGCGGAAACGAAGGAACAACTGGCCGGCTATTACATACTCGATTGCGAAAACCTTGACGAGGCAATTGAATGGGCCAGCAAAATTCCGACTGCTTGTTGCGGGCGCGAAGGCTCCGTTGAGATCCGGCCCATCCGGCGCATGGCTTAGTAACCCGGACCGTTATCGGTGAAAGTAGTTTTTGAAAGGAGTCACGATGAAAGCAACTGTGCTTTACCGAATCGCTTCAGTTTTGCTCGTGATCTTTGCCGCGGGCCATACCGTAGGATTTCTGAAATTGAAGCCGCCTACGATGGAAGGTCTGTCGGTGCGCGACGCGATGAATGGCGTGCATTTTCAAATCAGAGGGCACGACTATAGTTATGGCGGCTTCTACAAAGGCTTCGGTTTATTCGTTACCGCCGATATGTTGTTCTCGGCATTCCTCGCCTGGTACCTGGCCGGTCTGGCAAGCAAGAGCCCACACGCGATTGGCGCTTTGGGTTGGGCCTTCTTCGTGCTCCAATTGGCCACTCTGGCGCTGAGTTGGCTCTATTTCGCTCCGCTTGTCACGGTGTTCTCCGGGGTGCTCGTTGTTTGCCTCGGCTGGGCAGCGTGGCAGGTCAAATGATTCCGAGGGTGGCTTGCACTCCATGCGGCGTTGTGTCACGTTCGCCGGCGCATGGCATCGGCAGAGGAAACACTCGATCAGGTTTTTCGCGAAGAGTACGGTCGGATTATCGCCACCCTGATTCGTCTCTCCGGCTCTTTCGATTTGGCGGAAGAGGCATTGCAGGAAGCCTTTGCTTCCGCCATCACGAACTGGGAGAAGGATGGCACGCCACGAAATCCAGGCGCATGGCTGACAACAGTTGCGCACCGCAAGCTGCTCGACGCTGTGCGCCGGGAAAAGACCAAGAGTGACAAGCAATCAGAACTCGAATACGAAGCCGAGAGGTTACAACCTTTCGAAGAGCCCGTGCTGTTTGACGAAACCGTGGAATATCCGGATGACAGGTTGCGGTTGATTTTCACTTGCTGTCACCCCTCGTTGAGTCGGGAGGCGCAAGTCGCTTTGACGCTGCGCACTCTGGGTGGGCTCAGTACGACAGAGATCGCCCGAGCGTTCTTATTGCCAGAGGCAACTTTGGCCCAGCGACTGGTTAGAGCCAAGAGCAAGATCCACCTTGCACGAATCCCATATCAAGTGCCACCACTGGAAGTCCTGCCGCAGCGTCTCGCGGCAGTTCAAGCGGTCCTCTACCTGATTTTCAACGAAGGTTACTCAGCAACTGCTGGTGATAGTCTGATTCGCAAAGACCTCTGCACCGAAGCGATCCGTTTGAGTCGCGTTCTTTGTGTATTGATGCCGGACGAGCCAGAGAATCTTGGCTTGCTTGCACTGATGGTACTGCAAGACTCTCACCGTGACGCGCGAATCAATCAACAAGGCGAACTCGTGACGTTGGAAGAACAGGATCGCTCGCTTTGGGATCGCAAAGAAATCGAAGAGGGCTTGCGGCTGGTCGAGACGGCGCTTCGTATGCGGCGTATCGGTGTTTACCAACTCCAAGCAGCCATCGCGGCAATTCACGCCGAGGCAAAAACGGGCGCGCAAACCGATTGGCCGCAAATCGTGGCGCTCTACAAAGAGCTAATGCGGATCACTCCGTCGCCAATCGTCGCGCTTAATCATGCGGCAGCGGTTGCAATGAGTGAGGGATTCGAGAAAGGTTTGAAACTCGTCGAAGAAGCAGGCGCGAGTGGAAAGCTCGACCAATACTACCTCTTTCATGCAGCGCGCGCAGACCTGCTAAGGAGGCTCAATCGCTTGCAAGAGGCAACGATCGGATACACGCGCGCACTTGCGCTAACAACGAACCACGTCGAGCGGCAGTTCATTCGTCGGCGTTTGAGCGAAGTAACCAAATCGAATCGGAACTCACAATAATTTCCGCGTTGTCTGAACCCTGCCGCAGCAGTGCTCCAACCTAACCTTTCGATGCGACAAAGTTCATCGCTTCTATGGCAGGGGCCAGCCAGTTCTTCATCAGAGGTCGGTTCAAGGACCAACCACTCTTTCATGATTCGGCCATGACCGGAATCAAAACGTTCGCCATTTCCGGATGCTACGAGCGAATCCACGCGATACCTAGACAGTTTGACGACAACCCCTCCTTTTCGACTAGAGCATCGCAAAGGTGATTGTTTGTTATTAAACTGTACTGCACCCTTGACCGACAAAACACCTTCTTAACTCTTTGTGTCATTTCAGAGTGCACTATGGGCCATTAACCATGAACGCGAGCCCGCCGAACATTCGCCGTTCCTTGCGGCATTCTTCCCCCGGGATGTCGCGAACTCGTTGGACTACACGCTCATCGAAGGGCATCGCCTGATCCAGTTTCGATAGGTTTCCTCGGTGCGGTTGCTGACATGCCCTAGCGGCGCCACGTCACTGAACTGATCCAGCACCTTCCAAGGGCATGTGATGCACAGTACCGCATGCAGGCGTACTATGGTGCGGTTGGGATATCTAATCGGTAGTTACGCGCAGCGCGTCGGCGGCCAAAGGGCAGCCGCCGCGCATCAACTTGAATCTTTGAAACTGAGTTTCGCTGCGCCCCGCTTAACGGTCGCGAGTTGTTCCCACTCGTTTAAGAGCAGGCGTCGCTGCGCGCCGCCTATAACGAGTTGGAGCGGACACCGCTCCGCGGCTTCGCCCTACGGCTCGCCGCGGAGGCTAAAATTCAGCTTCCGCGCAGCTCGTCGGGAGCGCCGCTCAACTCGCGACCGTTCGGCAGCTGACGCTAAATGTGCGGATCTAAAAGGCAGGAACGAAACTCTTTTATCTCGCTGTCCGTAAAACATGAAGCAAGTTTCTGTTTCAACGGTGAAGCATGGTTTCGTTCAGCCTAATCATTTGAAAATCGGAGGTGTGTAATGAGCAAAACAAGTGTGTATACAATTGCCAGCATTTGGGCAGTAGCCTTAATTGCGACGGCGATTGTGCTAAAGGGGACGCCTCAATCCAAGTTGGTGATTGACATCCTTAGTACTTGTGTTCTGGCAACCAGCCTCATCCTGGGTTTTGCTTGCAGAGGGCTGAGAGAACGGATAAAGTCGTGACGAAAGTAGCAATCCATTACTGCCCGATTTGACCGATCAAACAAATGATGGCCTCCCGTGTGGCAGCCGCGCTGAATAAAGAAAACAACGTAGAGGTGGAGACAGTCAAAGGCGGGCTTGGTGAGTTCAGTGTCTCCATTGATGAGCAGAAGGTTATTGACACGAATCGCTTTTGGTATCCAACCGCAAATAAGATTGTAAAAAAGATACAGGTACTGCTGGCTGAGTAGACTTCTTGCCTCACACGCACCGCCGAACAAGTTGGACCGGAGCGTGGACAGCGCTCTCTTCAACCTGTTCTTTGGTTTCGACGTTGTTCAAAATCGCCGCGCCCGGTCATCTCTGACGTTGGGCTACTTTGCTAACACAAGTGGGTGTCTAAACGTCTGAGGGGAAGTTATGAAATGAAGCTAGATATTCTTACTGGCTATCAGTTTAGTCGTGGCAAGTTAGACCAAGATTCCTGGCGCGAAAGCTCGATTTGACGTTGTAATCGGCGCGCCCGGTCAACTGCTCGGACGTTGAGCGCTCTCAACTTGGTCCAGGCTAATGCTTGGTTCAAACTGTTGTAATGTTGATCTCAGTTGTCATCCCTGCCTTCAACGAAGAAGGGTACCTTGGCGAAACACTCGCCAGTCTCAACCGAGCAAAAGCATTCCTGCAGGGCGAAGGCGGTCTTCCGGCTGAAATTATCGTAGTTGATAACGACAGCGATGATTCGACGGCAGATGTCGCGCGCTCTTTGAGTGCTACTATCGTAAGCGAGAGCCAGCACAATGTTGCGAAGGTCCGCAATTCCGGAGCGAGACTTTCCAACGGCGATGTCCTCGTTTTTGTTGACGCTGACACGGTCGTGCCGGACAAATTGTTGTCGCGCATTGCTGAGGCGATGTCGGACGCCACTTGTTTTGGCGGAGCGGTAGATCTGGATTACCGGCCGATGAAGCTCACAGTAAAGGTTTACCTGCAATTTTGGCGAATCCTCGGCAAGTTAACAGGAATGGCGCAGGGCGCAACTCAGTTTTGCCGACGGGACCTGTTCTTTGCGTTGGACGGCTACGATGAAACTCTGTTTATGGGAGAGGATGTCGATTTTCATTGGCGCCTGAAGCGAATTGCGCAGCGGCAGAATGGCAGGGTCGTTTTTATCGAGGACCTAGGAGTCGTTCCCTCTACGCGCCGCTTTGATCAGTGGCGACTCTGGCGCACGGTGGTCTGGACAAATCCGTTGTTCATTTTGCTATTTCGTCGAAGAAGGACATGCTGGCACGGCTGGTACAGAGCAGCGCCGCGATGAAATTGCCGCCAGCGCCCAACAACTCGGATCGGAGCGCGGCCAGCGCGCTCTTTGACTTGTTCTTTTGATTTCACGTTGTTCAATAATCGCCGCGCCCAGTCAAACTCAGACGTTCGGCGGCTTCGCTATCGCTAGACTAATACAACTGAATGACCAACGTGCCGTTGCTTGATGAAGTCATTTCCGCTCATGGAGGCGCAAAGCGTTGGGCGTGCGTACAGCAGTTGAAGTTACGAGTTCGTGTCGGCGGAAACATCCTGGCCCTGCGCTTTAAGTCACCGTGTGCTCGTTCACTTGAAGTTACTGTCGATACGCGGCGCGTCCATATCTCGCTCGATCCATTTCCACGTCGCGACATGAGAGGCGTCTTTGATGGTCACGCCGTCCGAATAGAAACTATCGATGAAGAAAGATTACTAACGCAACGCGAAGTAGTCCGCTCGAGTGAGGGCAAGGTCGTGCGACGAATCGTTTGGGATGATCTCGACTTGCTGTATTTTCTCGGCTACGCGCTGTGGAACTACGCCGTCGCGCCTTTTGTTTTCTTATGGCCTGGTTTCAACTGTCATGAAGGTGAGCCATGGCAAGAGCGCGATGGCGCTGTCTGGCGGAGATTGCATGTCACGTATCCACCCGCTTTCCCAACGCATAGCCGCGAGCAAACCTACTACTTTGACGAAGCAGGATTACTGCGGCGGCTCGATTATACAGCTGAGGTTTTTTGCGACCTTGCACGAGGCGCGCACTACTGCGAAGCTCACAAAG
>WNEZ01002843.1_pt1 | contig 19521 bp, 16 predicted proteins | sample 5400521 | NCBI WGS metagenome assembly WNEZ01 (sample SAMN13153339, study PRJNA577476) | soil metagenome | isolation source: 120 cm saprolite under Douglas fir tree site 2 hole 1 replicate 1 | place: USA:California | collected 2015-04-18 | reverse complement strand
TTGCCGATGCAGAGGCGAATTTGGCAGTATTCATCGAACAGGTGTATAATACCAAAAGACTCCATTCCAGTTTAGGATATCTGCCTCCTGCTGAGTTTGAAGCTACCTACATTTCAGTGCCGGGAAGTTGACTTTCCCCGTGTCCGGCAAAATGGGTTCACTCCAAACCTCAAAGCACGTAACCTTTACAATCTCAATGGCATAGCCTTGTTTCTTCCACTTTCCTACTCCCCTCGCCAAGCGAACCTCTAATTCTTGACGTGTGCGAGCTTCTACCGTACCGGTAGCTGTCGTCGGAGATTGCTCGGGATGGGTGATGCAGTACGTAACATAGAACTTCATACTCTCCTCTTTCTTGGTATTCGAAGATGCCCCTCTTTATTTAAAGGAGTTTGCTTATGTACTTCCGCGTTGTCCCTTCGTCATGATTTGCCGTTTCATCCCTCATCCGACGCAGGTAGTTGGCAAGATGCGCATTAAAGGTCACCCCGTCATACCATTCAGGATGGGTTGGATGTAGCGATTTGTGAGGTTGACCCGTTTTCGTGGAGTGCTCGAACGTGGAAACTGAGCAATGAGAAAAACGTTCAAAACGATGGTTATGAGAGACGTTAATCTTTTATAGATAAAATATACAACAAAAATGGATATTTGTCAAATTTTCTATGCTTGTATTTCTCCGGTCATTTGTTCATAAATAATAGGACTTACCTAGCCTCATGATGAATGTCTTCGTGGTCGATTGTACAACACCTCGCTCTCTTCAAACACAGCACTCCTTGCTTCTGCTCGTGTGTGATAGCTTTGACGCTCAACACCTTCCTCTTGCAGGGTTCCAAAGCAGGATTCCATCAGCGCGTGATCAGAACCATCCCCTTTTTACTCAGACTCGCTTGTCTTTCGGCTTCTTTGAGCACGGCAAGGTCGCCCTGGCTCGTGTATTGATTGCCTCTCTCAGCGTGATGTACTAGACCAGCTCCTGGCCTCCGTTGGGTGCGTGCCATTTTTGCCGCTTTGCTTACCACTTGTTCGTCTCGCTCCTTGCTCCTTGCCCATCCCACGACCAATCGGGAGTAGCTAGCGACAATGGCTGCCAAGTCGAGCCATCCCTCTGCTGTCCTCATGCCTGTGCTAGCGGCTACCCATTTGCTATGCGGTGCATCCGCAGTAAACTCGCGCTTGAGCAGCTTCGGTGCGACCGGATTGTCGTGTTGACCTCGGTCGTTTTCACCTTCCGTCGTGTTGTCTGCGCGCTGATCCCGCGTTCGCGCATCAACCTGGCTACGCGTTTGCTACTCCCATGCCCTCCTTGCTCTGGTAGCTCTGCCTGAAGACGTGGACTCCCAGAGACCTGGCGGTTGTTCTGCTACGCATCTTCGAGAAGCTTTCCTCAAGACTCATCTGCGCGTTTTCGCTGGCTCGGTTCCCGTTTGCACCAAGCATAAGAGCCACTTTCTGACACAGTGAGCACCTGACACAGACGCATGAGCGGAACTTCTTCCTGCTGAGCAGCTATGAACGCATAGTTCATTGCTGGGGCTGCACGAAGATGCGTACCGCTTTTTTTACTAGATCCCTCTCTTGTTTGAGAACCTCATGTTCTCTTTGGAGTCGCCGTATGTCTTCTTCACGTTCCATGTGATGACCCTTGCCTGGAAATGCCTGCTCCCCATGATTTCCACATGCTTGACACCATGTACTGAAAGCTCTCTCTGCTACACCAAGATCACGCGCTCGTTCTGATTTACTCTTTTTGCTGGTTTCTACCAGACGGACCGCATCTTGCTTACATTCTTTCGTCTAACTTGGTTGTGGTTTTCCCATGATACCCTCCTTCGTAGCGTTTACCAGATTTCTCTTCGCTCACTCTACGAAACCGGGGCAATCTCACACAGAAAGGATAAGGGAGTTCAGCTATGATTCACACCCAACCCGTTCGCAGCGGTTTCTCTCTTTCCTTTGACTCACCGTGGATGGATGAGGCGGAAACCGCCTTCAAACAGAACTATCCGGCATTTGACACCACTGCCTTCCTCGACGAACTGCGGGCAACAGAGTATGCGCGCCTGGATACGCAAGGACAGATCTACCTGGATTATACGGGAGGAGGACTCTATGCCTCCAGTCAACTTCGAGAACACATGAGGCTGCTCCATAGCCACGTGTTTGGCAATCCACACTCCAGCAATCCTACCTCGCAGGCGATGACGGAGTTAGACGAGCAAGCCCGCGCCTTCGTCCTCTCATTTTTCAACGCATCGCCCGACGAGTACACCACCATCTTCACCCCCAATGCCAGCGGCGCCCTTCGACTGGTTGGGGAAGCGTATCCATTCGCTCCCAATGGACAGTTGTTGCTGAGCTTCGACAACCATAACTCGGTGAACGGCATGCGAGAGTTTGCTTGTACGAAAGGCACTCCCATTACCTACGTTCCCCTCGAAGCAGTTGAGTTACGCATAGACGAGACGGCCCTCTTCTCACTGCTCGAGCAGCCAAGAGGCGGTGGTCATCACCTCTTCGCCTACCCGGCTCAGTCGAATTTCACGGGAGTACAGCATCCCCTGGCATGGATCAAAGAGGCACAGGACCGAGGCTGGGATGTGCTCCTCGATGCCGCGTCATTCGTGCCTGGCAATCGGCTCGACCTCTCCAGGTGGCATCCCGATTTTGTACCAACTTCGTTCTACAAGATGTTTGGCTATCCGACAGGGGTGGGATGCCTGCTGGTACGCAACGCTGCGCTCGCGAAACTCCAGCGCCCCTGGTTCGCGGGAGGGACGATCAAGACGGTAACTGTGCAAGGAGATTGGCATGTCATGGCCGAAGGGGCAGCGGCGTTTGAGGATGGAACCATCAATTACCTCGATCTTCCAGCGGTAGAAATCGGTCTGAGGCATCTGATGACAATTGGTATGGAAACGATTCATACCCGCATCATGTGCCTAACCGGTTGGTTGCTCGAGTCCCTCCAGTCAATGCGGCATCGTAATGGCACGCCTCTGACGCAGATCTATGGCCCGCGCACGACCGCGCTGCGCGGAGGAACCATCGCGTTCAATTTCCTCACACCAGACGGGCGCATCGTTGATGAGCGGCTGGTTGACCGGAGAGCAGCCCTCGCGCGCCTCTCGTTACGCACAGGCTGTTGTTGTAATCCAGGGGCGGGCGAAGCAGCGTTCGGCATCACGAAGCAGGTCCTGCGCGAACGCTTCGGGGACAAGCAGAACAGGTCCCTGGACGAGTACCTCGTCGCTTTAGGCTTGCAGAGCGCAGGTGCGATCAGGATCTCGCCGGGCCTGGTCACCAACGTTGCTGATGTCTCCCGCTTTCTCCAATTTGCGCAGTCGTTCCTGGACACCTTTCCAATCGAACATGATTTTCCACCGAGAATGCATTGCTGAGCATCATCCAGATCTGAAAGAGGGGACTGGGTTGGGCCGCGCAGCGAAACGAAAAGAGGAAGCCAGAAGCGACATCCTGCATCGGCTAGCCGAGAACGTGATCATTTTCTCCAGGCTTCTGGGCTAGCTCTTATGGGGTCCCGACATTTTTTCCCCGCAAAATCCCCGCTACGTAGATAACCAGAGAGAAAAGGGTCGAAATGGGAAGCCCACTTCCCAGTGTTCTCCTGGAGTGCAGGGAACCCCTGCTGGGGAGCTCTCGGTCAGGTGACGGGAGACCGACCGAGCAGCGCTTCGTAGAGGAAGGCCAGCTGCGCTCCCAAGATGGGCCAACTGTAGCGCGTGCGCACGGCGGCATAGGCGGCCGTGCCACGTCGGCGGCGCTCGGGGGCGTCGTTGACCGCCATCACCAGTGCCGCCGCCAGCGCCTCCTCGTCGTCAGGTGGCACGAGCCACCCCGTCTGTCCGTCTTCGACGATCTCGCTGGGTCCATGAGCGGCGACGGCGATGGCTGGCAGTCCACAGGCCATGCCCTCGACGAGGACCTGCCCGAACTGCTCTCGCACCGAAGGCAGCACCACGACATCGGAGGCGGCAAAGATGTCCGGCAGCTCGTCGTGGTCGTGCCAGCCAGCTAGGAACACGTCGCGGGCTCCTATGCGCTGGATCGTGTCGAGCGGATGCTCGCCCTCCCACTCGCCGGGGAAGCCACCGAGCAGGACGAGGGGGGCAGGGACCGCGAAGGATGCCTGCGCACGGCTGTAGGCGGTGATCAGCAGGCCAAGGCGCTTCACCGCGGTGAAGCGCCCCACGTACAGCAGCACGGGCCCCTGGGCGAAGGAGCGCAGCAGGTGGGGCGCGTAGGCCACCGACCCCGGCTCGCCGCCGGGACACCAACCGCAGGGGCGCTCGACGAGGAGCTGCCGCCACAAGGGTAGGCGCTCGATCGGACGCCGATCGAAGCACCCCGGATCGAAGCCATTGGGCAGTTGTACATAGCGGTCAGGGTCGAGCTGCAGCAGCTCCTGCGCCCGCGTGAGTTGCGTAGCCGATGGCACCACAAGCCGCTGGCAGGCGGCCGCCCAGCGGCGCATACGTTGGGCCCAGACCTCGGCGTGGACCCAATGCACCGGAGGCCTGGACGCGATCGCCTCGAGCAGCAGGAGTTCGGTCCCGTGGAGATGCCCGACCACAGGCACATCGGGGGCGACACGTGCAGCAGCTTCGTTGAGCGGAGTGAGCCTTTCACTAGTAGGTTTTTTGGAAAAGGAGGAATAGCCTAAAAAGGAACGGAGGTGTAGAGACTGATTTTTGCTGCTAAGATAGAACAAACCAGAGTAGCTATCCAGGCAGGAGAAAAATCATGTCTCACCCTGACCCATTATCCCAGTGGATCGAAACTGTGTCAACCATGTTACCGAAGTTGAGTCGTCCGCAGGCCAAGGTGCTGGCGTATTGGAGTTATGGAATGGTGCTGGCCAGGTCATGTGGCATCACATTGGTGTGTGCGGCCTTAGCACTGCAAGTGGACAGTTCGGAGCAGAGCCTGCTGCAACGCTTGCGCGAATGGTGCTATAGCGCCGACGACAAAAAAGGGCAGAAGCGTCGCGAGCTGGACGTAAGTACCTGTTTTGGACCGTTGCTGCAATGGATCCTGGCCTGGTGGCCTGCGGATCAACCGCGACTGGCGCTGGCCCTGGATGCGACGACCTTGAAGAAACGCTTTACGGTGCTGGTGATTAGCGTGGTGTATCGGGGCTGTGCCATTCCGGTGGCCTGGAAAGTGGTGGGGGCTGAGCAAAAGGGAGCCTGGGAGCCGCATTGGATGAAGTTGCTGACGCAGTTGGCGGACTGTGTGCCGGAGCACTGGACGGTAATCGTGATGAGTGATCGCGGCTTGTACGCGCCCTGGCTCTACAGCAGGATCGTGTCGTTGGGCTGGCACCCGTTCATGCGCATCAACAAACAAGGCCATTTCCGTCCAAAGGGAGACGGCCAGTTTCGCAGCCTGGCCACCGCCGCCCCGGAGGTGGGCAGCGCTTGGTGCGGGAAAGTCGACTGCTTCTCCCAGGAGACCAGTCGCTTGCAGTGCACATTGCTGGCGCGCTGGGATGAGGGCTACGAGGAGGTGTGGTTGATCGTGACCGATTTGGCCCCCGCACAGGCCACCGCAGTCTGGTACGGCATGCGTAGTTGGATCGAAGGTGGCTTCAAAGATACCAAGCGAGGGGGCTGGGGCTGGCACCAGACCAAGATGGTCGATCCGCAGCGGGCTGAACGCTTGTGGTTAGCCATCGCCGTGGCCACGTTGTGGGCGGTGAGTGTGGGCGGCGAGGTCGATGCGACCCTGCCAGAGAGCAGTTTGGAGGCCTTGCCCCAGACCCATGTGGCGCGTCGCACTGCCACCAAACGTGCGCGCCCACGCATGCTGAGTTGTTTTGCGCGGGGCGTCGTCACGATTGTCGGCCGGTTGATCCGCGGTGATGGGCTGGTGGTGGGCCGCTTCGTGCCGGAACCGTGGCCAACCAGGCCATCGGTTCCCAAAAAGAAGAACACCAAGTCCAAGGCTCATCTGGCTCAGGAGGCGGCTTGATGAAAAAACCTACTAGTGAAAGACCCCCCTGCCCCCCTCTCCATCTTTGATGGAGAGGGGGGAAAGGCAGGCCATGCACGAGCCAGGAGGCAGCCTGGTTTCTCTCCCTGCCCAGGACGGAGGCACGGAACAAGCAGCCACTTCTTCTTCCCCCTCTCCATCTTTGATGGAGAGGGGGCTAGGGGGTGAGGCCCGCCGCGAACTCCGCCAACGGCAAACACCCCCCGAAGAGTTCTTTTGGGAACTGGTGCGGGATCGGCGCTTTGAAGGCTATAAGTTCCGGCGTCAGCATCCGCTCAGCAGGTTCATCGCCGACTTCTACTGCCCAGAATTGCGCCTTGCGGTAGAGTTGGATGGCGGCATCCATGCAATGCAGGTCGAACGCGACCGGGCGCGGGATGAGATACTCGCCCAGCATGACATCCGCGTGGTGCGCATCCGCAATGAGGGATTCCTGGCCGACCCAGAGGCCACCCTGGCTCAGCTCTCTGACCTGATTGCGCACTGGACAACCCAGGATGAGGTAGCCTCCGCACCAACGCCCACCCACGCGGACGCTCAGGCCTATGCTGATGCAGTGGCAACGTATCTGGCATGCGCGGTTGATCGACTAGCAGACCGTTGCTCGATTATTGCTTCCTGGCAAACCATTGGAGAGAAGATAAGAAACACTTTTGCACGCCAGGCTATTCCAATGGTGTGGGATTTTGCAGAGGCAAATCCTTTCAGTGAGTCAAGTGGCAACTTTTATGACGCTATTATCTGGATCATGGAGGTAGTAGAAGCACTACCTCTCTATTGTAGTCAAAGTATTGTAGGACAGCAAGATGCTACTACAGTCATTAATGGAAAGACAGTTCCACTTATTTCTACCGATCCACCTTATTACGATAATGTGGGCTATGCTGATCTATCCGATTTCTTTTATGTCTGGTTACGTCACACTCTTAGCAAAATTTATCCCAATCTTTTTAAAACAATGCTCGTTCCAAAAGCCCAGGAGCTAGTAGCAACTCCTTATCGATTTGGCGGCAGTAAGAGCAAAGCCCAGAACTTCTTCGAGGCAGGACTAGGTAAAGCCTTTGAGTGCATGAGATCTGTTCACCATCCTAATTACCCGCTTACAGTGTACTATGCCTTCAAACAGGCCGAATCTGAGGCAGAGGAAGACGAAGACGATGAAATGGCCAATAATGGAAACGGTTTGATCGTATCCGCTTCGACTGGCTGGGAAACCATGCTTGAAGGCCTAATTAATGCAGGCTTTACGATTACAGGTACCTGGCCAATGCGTACAGAAAGGAAAGGCCGAACGATTGGAGTAGGAACCAACGTTCTCGCCTCATCCATCGTCCTCGTCTGCCGTCCGCGCCCATTGAATGCGCCAATAGCCTCGCGCCGCCAGTTCCTGAACGCCTTGCGAACAGAATTGCCTGCCGCGCTCAAAAACCTGCAACGGGGTAGCATTGCGCCTGTAGACCTTGCCCAGGCCAGCATTGGCCCCGGCATGGCAATCTATTCGCGCTACAGCAAGGTCGTCGAGTCGGATGGGACGCCGCTGCGGGTGCGTACTGCCCTGCAATTGATCAATCGCGCGCTCGACGAGGCGCTGGCAGAGCAGGAGGGCGAGTACGACGCGGAGACGCGCTGGGCCATCGCCTGGTTCGAGCAGTACGCCATGAATGCCGGGGAATATGGCATCGCTGAAACACTCTCGAAGGCCAAGAATACGACGGTGCAGAGCCTGGTTGATGCCGGGCTGCTGGAGGCAAGGGCAGGCAAGGTACACCTGTTGAAACGCGAGGAATTGCCGGAGGCATGGAATCCAAAGGCCAGCCGCCTGACAGTGTGGGAGGTGATGCAGCGTATGATCCACGAACTGCTCGATGGGAAAGGCGATGTCGGCGCGGGTGATATCTTGCGCAAGGCAAGCGCCCAGGCCGAAGTTGCAAGAGACCTGGCGTACAGGTTGTACACGGTCTGCGAACGCAAGGGCTGGGCGCAGGAAGCCCTTGCGTACAATAGCCTGGTGACTTCGTGGTCGGAGATAAGCCGACTGGCGCATAGGGAGGCGGCTGATGGGAGCTTGTGGGGGGCAACGTTTTAACGAATATCGGCTATTCGGATTAGTTCGTGGAATCTGAGAGGGACAGGAGTAACGAACGTTTCATTTGAGCAGATAGTATGCGGGGTACAGGAGAATGAACAAAGTAAAGGAGCAGCTTATGGGAAAAAAGTTTATCATAGTTATTGTGTTATCTCTTTCGCTTGCTGCCTGTGGAGCATTAGGGACATCCGCGAACTCTACAGGTTCGTTATCCGGGGGATGGCTCCATAGCTATAGCAATATCGTAGAGTTTTTCCAACTCACAGTCAATGGAAGCCAGGTAAGCGGACAGGAGCAAGAGGAGTATGCAACGAATGAGACACCTCCACATCTGCTGCAAAGTAGTTCAACAGTTTCGGGCATCTTCAATGGTACACAGGTCACACTCACCTTTTCCATCTACGGCTTTCCAGTAAGAACTTATGCAGGAACATATGGGAGTAATGCGCTTACACTCTCTGTGCCAGATCAAAGTGGAAATCTGCAAAGCATTGAGTATCAGCCAGCTTCAACAGATGACTACAACAACGCCGTGCAGCAACTTCAGCAGTCAGTTAGCCAGCAAGTACAAGCATATGATAATGCTGTAGCAACTGCTACAGAAGCCGCATATCAGCAACAGGTTGCGGCTGCAACTGCTACAGCTATTGCTGACGAACAGCAGAAACTTGCCTCGAATATCGCCAATATTGGTGGAGTTATTAGCGGTCTCAATTCTGATGCGGACTTTGGCTCTCTTCTACAAGGCTATAGCAATGATATTCATTCCATGCAGACGGACTACCAGACTGAGCAAAATGATGCTGCCGGTGGTTGTGCAAATTATAATCAGGTTGGAATAGACAATAATCAGGTAGACATAGATGACAATCAGATTGGCATCGATGATAATGACCTGCGAATACAGGTAAGCTCAGTTCAGAGTGATATATCCAATCTACAAGATTGGGTAAACACCATACAACGGCAGTGGAATGATCTCGGACAACAAGCATTTTCTGGTGTGAACACAAGCGACGTAAGCAAGGCTATACAGAACGGGAATAATGCGATCAATCAGGCTAAAGCAAATATGCAGAGTGCGCAGTCACAAGCTTCCAGCTTTGATACCCAGGCAAAACAAACTGACCAGCAAGCGCAAGCACTGTATGACGGAATGCATTGCTAGACTATGATGTAATGAAGCGCTCGTTACATATCATTCTGAGGGATTCCACGAACTAATCCGAATAGCCCGAATATCAAGAAAGTGCAGAAGCATATGTCACTCACATCGCATCTCAAAGACCCAGCAAGCCCAATAGGGCAATTTATCAAACGGCGGTTCGCACAAACTGCCCAGCTAACAAAAACGGCAAATCAACAATTGAAGTCGGCTATGACACTTCGCCCGGAACTATCAGACCCACCGTATCCGTATGCGTTTATCGGCACGGCCATCGATTACCGCCTTCGTTACGCTTTTGAGATCACTCCCTATCAAAGGCTGGTGGCATGGCACGGTGCTCTTGAACTGACCACAAAACCCTGGGAAAGCGATGACGACACCCCAATAGACTGGGAAAATATACCAGTAGGGATGCCCTTACCTGTCGGTGCATCTGGTAATCTTCTTGACATAGCGGAAGGTCCCTATCCATTCAAACTGGTGAAAGCTTTCTTTGACAGTCTGAATACTGCATTACAGGCTCTTCAACCTGTTGGGCGATGTCTGGAACGAGAAGCTGAGCGAACACTAGACCGTTATTGCGTGGTACTGGGCTTTTTCGAGCAAGTCTTCCGCACCAATGCCTACCTGCAAGGGCCACTTATGCAGCCAACGGTCAAGCGCAGTGTGGAAGAGTTATTAGCTATCCCACAAGATGCATGGCTTGGTGATCTCGGCCAGATGTATGGCCTATTTTATGATCGGTATCACCAGCTTCTAGCACAACCCCATATCCTCAATCCTACCTTTGCAGGAAGCCTTGATGTTGGAGGAGCGGATGCTGATATGGTGATAGATGGATGCCTCATAGATATCAAAGCAAGTGTATCCCCCCAAATAAAGGCAGAGTATTTGTATCAATTGGCAGGCTATCTGTTACTCGACTACGATGATCAGCTACATATAAACTCCGTTGGCATCTATATGGCACGTCAGGGAATACTGTTCACCTGGTCCGTTGCCGAGTTCTTGCGCCAACTCACAGGCGAAGATACCATTTCGTTGGTTTCACTGAGGCGACAGTTTCGTACACTTTGTCAGAATAATCGTAGTTAGCAAAGGTAAAAATAAGTAAGACGTGTTTTATGCACAAAACGAGTAGGGAAACATAGCAAGAGAGGTATCATTATGGCAACCTGTATGAGGTGCAACACCTCTTTGACCTTCTTCGAGAAGCTTAGCCATCTTGGAGGAGCAAAATTCTGTTCTGCTTGTGAGAGAGAAATCGACGATACCTTGCAGCGTCTCGATCATCAGATTCAACAACTTTCAGATCAAAATGGTGTCACTGAACAGTTTCGCACTTATGTCCTGCAGGAACTTGCGAACAACCACATACCAGAAGATCGTACAGACGACCTGCTCCAAGAATTAGATTACCTGAAACACCTTACTGATATCAGGCTGGGACACCTTCCCATTATACGGGTAAACGCAATTCTTGATACAGACGAGATAGCGCATTTTGATACTGCTGCTATTTATTATAAACCTAACCAGCAGGTGAGGCTCATTCAGGGAAGAATCATTGCGACCAACAAGAAACTCTATTTCATCACGCCAGATCGTGACAGCATGAAGATTGACTGGAATAACGTAGTAAACGTGTATGAACGCTCTGGTCAAATGCCTGATGGTAAGGGGACTATCTTCATGCACATTGAGGTATCAAAAGGCGTTGGTGGAGGTCGCTATCGTGTCGCTGATCCAACATTGGCAGTTGCCATTATCGAAACGGCGGTCCGCATGTGGAAACGGCACCGTGTTGAACTCAAAGGAAATCCTAATACGCAGGGTATACCTGAACATGTAAAAGTCGCCGTCTTTCAGCGCGATGGAGGACAATGCAGGCAATGTGGGTATGCTGGCCCTTATATCGAATACGATCACATCGTTCCGCGTAGTAAGGGTGGACCGAATATAGTAGAAAATATCCAACTCCTTTGCAGACAATGCAATCTCAAGAAAAGCAATCGTATTTAGCAATGAGCATATTTGGGGAGGCACATCATGGCACAGAGCAACCACGAGCGCGTCGGCAAGGCGCTAGAACTTTTGAATAAGGGATTGCAGCCTTTCGTCGAACGCGAGATGCAGGCCACCTACGGCACGCGCTGGCAATATGAGGCGGTCAAAGCCCTGCGCGAGCAGCATTTCTCGGACGATGGCAGCGATCTGCACCTGGATACGCAGGGGCTGCTGCTCATCCTGTGGGACCAGTGGAACCTGGTCTTTAAGAACGCGCTGGGGCATGCCGAGCGCTCGTTCGTGAGCGAATTGCGCGAGACGCGCAATAAGTGGGCGCACCAGCAAGCATTCAGCACCGATGACGCCTACCGCGCCCTGGACAGCATCCAGCGCCTGCTCACGGCGGTTTCAGCAGCCGAGCCTGCCGCTGAAGTGGAGCGACAGAAGCACGAACTGCTGCGCCTGCGCTACGAGGAACAGGTGCGCAATGAGTCGCGCAAGGTCGCCGTTGCCCCCATCGAAGGCAAACCAAGCATGGGCCTGCGTCCCTGGCGCGAAGTCATGACGCCCCAGCCTGATGTCACCTCTGGCCGCTACCTCCTCGCCGAATTCGCCGCCGACCTGGGCCAGGTGCATCGCGGCGCTGGCTCCGATGAGTACCGCGTCCCGCGCGACTTCTTCCAGCGCACCTTCCTCACGCATGGGCTGCGCAGGCTGCTGGCCGACGCCCTGCAGCGCCTGAGCGGCACCGGCGGCGATCCCGTCGTTGATCTGCAAACCAACTTTGGCGGCGGCAAAACGCACTCGCTGCTGGCCCTCTATCACCTCTTCTCCGGCGCGCCCATCTCCGACCTTGTAGGGATCGAGCCGGTCTTGCAGGCTGCCGGGGTCGCGCGACCCCCACAGGCCCAGCGCGCCGTGCTGGTCGGCTACGAACTCTCTCCAGGACAGCCGCGTGTCAAGCCCGATGGCTGCCTCATCAACACGCTGTGGGGCGAACTGGCCTGGCAACTCTTAGGCACAGACGGCTTCGCCATGGTAGCCGAGGCAGACAGGCAGGGCGTCAGCCCAGGCTCCGAAATCCTGCGCGAACTCTTCACGGCGGCGGCTCCCTGTCTCATCCTCATCGACGAGTGGGTGGTCTACGCGCGCCAGCTCTACAACGTCTCCGGCCTGCCCGGCGGCTCGTTTGATGCCAACCTGAGCTTTGCCCAGGCGCTGACCGAGGCGGCCAAAGCAGCGCCCCAGACGCAGGTGGTTGCCACCATTCCCGCCTCCGATACCGAGACGGGCGGCGAAGGCGGGCGCGAAGCAGCTGTGCGACTCAAAAACATCTTTGGTCGTGTAGAATCCCCCTGGCGACCTGCCGATACCGAAGAGGGCTTTGAGATTGTGCGGCGGCGACTCTTCCAGCACATCACCGATCCCGCCCTCTTTGTCGCGCGGGATGCCGTGGCCCGCGCCTTTGTGGAGATGTACCGCGGCCAACCCCAGGAGTTTCCTTCAGCGTGCCGCGAAGCCGACTATGAGCGGCGCTTACGCAGTGCCTATCCCATTCATCCCGAACTCTTTGACCGGCTCTACACCGACTGGTCCAGCATCGAAAAGTTCCAGCGCACGCGCGGCGTCCTGCGCCTGATGGCCGCCGTCGTCCATGCCCTGTGGGAAGGCCAGGATAACAGCCTGCTGATCCTGCCCGCCAACGTGCCAATGCACGCGCCAGGCGTGCAGGACGAACTGATGCACTACTTAGAAGATAACTGGCGGCCTGTGATTGAACAGGATGTCGATGGCCCGCGCTCGTTGCCGCTGCGTATCGACAGCGAGAACACTAACCTGGGCCGCTTCTCGGCCTGCCGGCGCGTGGCCCGCACGATTTACCTGGGTTCAGCTCCTCATCCAGGCAGTCCAAACCGGGGCTTACCTGAGAGCCAGGTCAAACTGGGGTGCCTGCAGCCCGGAGAAAACATCGCCATCTTTGGCGATGCCCTGCGCCGCCTGTCGGATCAATCCACGCATCTCTACCTGGATGGACAACGCTACTGGTACGCCACCCAGCCAACTGTGACGCGCTTAGCACAAGATCGAGCCGCCCAACTGGACGAAGACACCGTGCTGGAAGAGATCGAGAAGCGACTCAAAGTCGAGCAGAGCAATCGCGGCGACTTCGCCAGGGTGCATGTCTGCCCGGCATCGAGCGCCGATATCGCCGACGACGACCTCTCGGCGCGCCTGGTCATCCTCAAGCCGCAGTATACCCACGCCCTACATGACGCGCAGAGCAAAGCCAGACAAGCCGCCACCGATATCCTGAACCGGCGCGGCAATGCTCCCCGCAGTTATCGCAACACCCTTGTCTTCCTCGCCGCGGACCGCCATCGCCTGGAAGACCTCAAGCAAGGTATGCGCCAGTACCTGGCCTGGAAATCGATTGACGAGGAGAAAGGCCAGTTAAACCTGGACGAGTTTCAACGCAACCAGGCGCGCACCAAGCTCGATGAGGCCAACAAGACCGTCGAGGCGCGCATCCCCGAAACCTATGTCTGGCTGCTGGCGCCTGAGCAACCCAATCCCAAACAGCCCGACGAATTGCAGGAACTCAAACTGCAGCCGCAGCCACAGAGTACGCTCACCGCCAACGCCGGCCGGCGGCTGAGAAGCGAAGATATGCTGATTACGCAGTACGCCGGGACGCTCCTGCGCGGCGAGATGGACCGCATTCCCCTCTGGCGCGGCAACCACGTCAGCGTCAAAGACCTGGCCGACTACTTCGCACGCTACATCTACCTGCCGCGCTTAAAAAACACCGACGTGCTGCTCGAGGCCATACGCAGCGGTGCGGCAAATATGCGCTGGCAGGAAGACACCTTCGCCTACGCCGATAGCTGGGACGAAGCCCGCCAGCGCTACCTCGGCCTCGCGGCAGGCCAGCAGGTGCAGGCAATGCTCAATGCCTCCAGCGTGCTGGTCAAGCCAGAGGTCGCGGCGGCACAATTCGCGGCAGACGCGGCGGCAGTATCACCAACTCCGGCACCAGTCCAGGCGGTGACAACCATGACCTATGCGGATGCCCCGGCCAAATCCAATCAAGCAGTAAGCGAACGCGGAGGAGCAGCGATCCTGGAGCCAGCGAGTACCATTCCCATGCCGGTTTCATCATCTCCCTCGGATGCCCCAGGGCAAGTCACGCCGACAGCGGCAGGTGAGTCGCAGTATCACCGCTTCTACGGCTCGGTCAAGATCAACCCGCGCATGATGGCGCTCGATGCCGGGAAGATCATGGAGGAGGTGGTCAAGCACCTGACCACGCTCTACGGCGCAAACGTGCAGGTGACGCTGGAGATCCAGGCGACGCTGCCGGGTGGCACACCGGAATCGACGCGCAGGACAGTGGAGGAGAATTGCCGTACGCTGCGGTTTGAAGGGTTCGGGTTTGAGGAGGAGTAATGGCAAAGACCTTGAAACCTGCGACAGAATCGAGTAGGATGAACGTGACGAGTTCACGGTGGCAAGCATGTGCCATCCAAACCCGAAGCAAAGGAGATGAGCGGACATGGATCACGAGCTCAGGGTGGGTGTGGTTGGGTTACGACGTGGGTTGACGCTCGCTCGAGAGAGCCAGGCGGCGGGCATGGAAGTCGTGGCGGTCTGCGACCTCGATCGCCATCGACTGAGCCTCGCCAGTGACACCCTCAGCGCTGTGGCCTATCAGGACTATGATGCCTTCCTGGCACATGACATGGATGGGGTCATCCTCGCCAACTACTTCGATGAGCACGCGCCCCTGGCAATCAAGGCGCTGAAGGCAGGTAAGCACGTGATGTCGGAGACGGCAGCCTGCAAAACGATTGCCGAGGGGGTGCAACTCCTCCGAACGGTCGAACAGACCGGTCTCGTCTATCTCTTTGCGGCGAACTATCCCTTCATGCCTCACGTCCGCGAACTGCGTCGCCTGTACAGGGCCGGCGAGATCGGGACGTTGCAGTATGCTGAGTGCGAGTATCTGCACGGCTTCTCCCCAGACTACCTCACGCAGTTCGGGGAGGAGCCACGCCACTGGCGATCGCGGGTCTCCTCCCTGGCCTACTGCACGCATTCCATCACCCCGGTCATGTACGTCACCGACGCCGTGCCGATCGAGGTGAGCGCCTTCGTGATCCCGGCCGATTCCACACCGGAGATCGTGGACGCTGCTCGCCTGGGCAGGGGGATTGCCGCCGTGATGCTCATTCGCATGGACACGGGGGCCTACCTCAAGTCGCTCCACGGATTCCTGCAAGGTGAGCAGGAGCCAGTGGCCTCCTGGGTCCGCATTCATGGCTCGCGGGGACTGTTGGAGAACCTCCGCCAGGGGGACGCGAGGAGGGTCAGGATGCACAAGGAGGAGTGGGCGACAACATCAGGACAGGTCGAGGACACGGTGCATGATCTGGTAGGAGACCGCAGCGAAAATGCCCTCGTTTGCGAGAGCTTCGCCCATGCCATCCGAACCGGTGAGCCTCCCTACTTCAACGTCTACCGGGGCGTCATTGCATCCCTGGTCGGGATCTGCGGTCTGCGGTCTCTGCTCCACGGCTCAGTTCCCATCGCCATTCCTGATCTTCGCCAGGAGCACATCCGCCGCGCGTATGAGTCTGACGACTGGAACGGCCTCGAAGGGCCGCCGAAGTAGCAGGATGGGTTCACACCTGATCGCTGCCCATCTGCTTTGTTGTTCCCAGAGTGTCCCTTCTACTTACTAAGGCATGGTTCAAATGTGTTTTTAACACCATGGGTGGGACCCACTTGATACTCAAAATCCCACGAGTTGCGCAACGAGATGCTTTCTGCAGATCTCATGCCTCCCTCCCGAACCTCCCTCCTCAAAGAAGTCTAGATGGTATACTCCCAGGAGGAGGATATATTCGCCATCGAGCCGGGAGTGAGCTATGACGCAAGCTTCTTACAATGATATCGCGCAGTGGTATGATCAGTTTCTGCGAGAGAGACCTGTCTACACGGAAGTAATCCTGCCGAACCTGTTGGCGCTCGTCGGAGAGGTCAAGGAGGAAGTCATTTGTGATCTGGCCTGTGGGCAGGGCTGGGTGGCGCGTGAATTGGCACGACGCGGGGCGCAGGTCACGGGTCTTGACCTGGCACCGAACCTTCTGGCACTCGCACGAGGCTATGAAGAGCAGGAGCCACTGGGCATTGTGTATGTGCAAGGAGACGCAGAGCGTGCTGAGCAGCTTCGCGACAGTCAGTTTACCGGCTGTGTCTGTGTCATGGCGCTGATCAATATTGCTGATCTTCGAGCAGCCTTTGAGAGCATACGACGGATTCTCAAGCCAGGAGGCTGGTTGGTCTTTGCCATTCCTCACCCCTGTTTCGAGACCCCTCACGCCCAGTGGACACCCTGGCCTGATCCTGAGCATGCCACAGCCAGAATCGTCACCGGCTATTTTGCCGAACGACAGTGGTTCTCATCGAACCCGGATGGAGTACGTAGCCGGGTTGCAGACCATCACCGCATGCTCAGCACGTATCTCAACCGGCTCTGCGCCGCGGGTTTTGTGCTTGAACACGCGCTCGAACCAGGCCCATCTGCCAGACAAGCTGAACGGGTGCCAGGCAACCGCGAAGTCCCCACACTCCTGTTGATTCGTGCTCATGTCCTCAAAGGATCGACAGACCCAGGAAAGTAGCAAAGAGCGAAGGCAGACCGAACAGGGTGATCTCCACACCGGGAGCAGTCCTGGCTCGGGCATTGCGTGCCAGTCGCCACACGTGATGCGCAACAAGCTACAAGTATGTTCGTTTCACGCTTTCAGGCGAAGAACTCTTTGGCGAAGCGGCGAAGAGCCTCCAGGTCGGTCCCATCGACAAAACGCAGCAGCAACTCCTGCACGCCAGCTTCTTCATAGGCGGCTAGACGCTGACGAAGCGTCTCAGGACTGCCAATCAGGGCGGTCTTCACACTCTCTCCAAGCCTGGCTTTGAGTTCAGCAGGAAGGAGCGCCAGAGCCTGCTCATCGCTGTCAGCCAGGAGACAGAAGGTGGATGATGTGCGATGAATACTCTCGTAATCACGTCCAACAGTCTCGCAATGCTGTTTGAGCACCGCAAGCTTCTGCTTCACGCTGGCAGGATCATCACCCACGTTGCAGGCATCGGCGTACTGCGCCACCAGCTTGAGCGTCACCTTCTCACCGTCACCCCCGATCAGCAGCGGGATATGTGGTTGCTGGACGCCCTTGGGCTGATTAATGGCACCACGCACCTGGTAATACTTGCCCTCAAAGGTGGCCTCTTCCTGTGTCCACATGGCGCGAATCACCTGGACCGCCTCGCGCAACTGACGCAGACGTTCCGGGGCATCAGGATACGCATAGCCGTAAGCGCGGTACTCGTGCTCATACCAGCCTGCTCCAATGCCGAAATTGAGCCGTCCGTGACTGAGTACATCGACGGTGCTCGCCATTTTTGCCAGCAGCGCGGGATGGCGATAACTATTGCACGTGACCATCTGGCCGATACGTATATTGCTGGTATCACGCGCCAGTGCAGCCGTGCTCATCCAGCATTCAAACGTCACTTCCTGCGAGGGGTGTGGAATCGTGTGAAAGTGGTCAACGAGCCAGGCGGAAGCGAAGCCAACCTCGTCAGCCGTTTGCGCAACCCTCGTCATCGTTTCATAGGCTTCCACGGGGTCCTCGATATGTGCCAGATCCATGGTCCAGCCCTGGGGAACAAGCAAACCAAATTTCAGTGCCATGCTGTGTTCGTTCCTTCCTTGCGTAGCTCTCAAGTTCCTTCATGATACCAGGAAAGTTGACAAACATACATAGCAACTTGAAGGAATCACTGCTTTTCTGGATCAATAGTTGAGGGAAAAACGGCTATTTCCTTGCTTGCTTTTTCCTATCGTCATCTCGTTGCGCAACTCTTCTGAAAAATCGGTATTATGGGTTTTAAGCAAATACCCCGGATACCAGTAGGTGCCGATTTATCGTGCACACCGCCGATTTATCGGCCTTTGCTGGCTGTTCCGCTATCCCGCTTAATTTGTTAAAACTCATTATACCTACTCTGCGTCTCTGAAAAGCCCTTTTTCATCCGGAGTGGTGTAACCCTTACATGAGAGTCTCGTGGGGAGTTCCAAGAATTACGACAAAGCACAAGTAGCGGGTCAACTAGCAAATAACTTGCCATTATAAGACGTTTTGCTATGGCAACCCAATTGCCAGTTGACCACTAGCTAAGGATTCACAACCTGGGTGGTATAGAAATCATCACCAGGATCTGCCTGGTTATTGAGGACCACGAACGCACCGTTAGCGCCATCTATCACAGCCTCTTGGTAGTTCGCGTTCCCGTTCCCTAGAGCATCCGTGGTGAGCGTGGCCTCCCCCGGGCCATTGTAGGGTTGGCAATCTACACCATTCGGTAAGATCTGGATCAGCCTGATGGTGTAGGTAGCGTCGGGGGCGGCGTTCTCAAGCACCACATTCGCAATCAGCTTTCCTGAGGCAGTTTTGTTGATGATCACAAAGCCGGTTCCCCCCCCAATTCCCGGTGGCGTCGCGACCGAGCCGTCACAGTTTCTATTAGTTGTGGTAAGCGGCACCTTCTGAGCACCATTGCCGTCGGGGGAGACTGCTCTGGCTATGCCGGTGCTGTGCCCTAATCCTACTAATGTGGCCAATACGACTATAGCCATGACCAATGCGGCGATAGCCTGGGCCTGTTTTCGTTTAAGAAAGGTTTTCATCACTGTTTCTCCTAATACTTGAAATGCACAACGATAAAATTGGCAGGGAAGGGGCGCCATCAAAGCTATGAAAACACGCGAGCTAATTATCGCATTCAAAGAACAGCTTTGCAAGTTGTGGATTGATAAGGATAAACTCTATGTATGCATCAATGTAGTAAAGATTACACAGCTAGTTTACAAAAGCTCTTGCAAACGAAAAAACGTCTTGTTAGGCTCAATAAGCGCTCAATCTATGGCAAGTTATTTGTCCGTCAGACATTTGGAGATAAGAACTGCTAAGAGCGCTTATTTTGTAGCCAACCAAGGCGTGTGCTATACTTGACATGATAGCTCTCACAATAGGCTTCTTAATCGAGAAAGAATGGACAAGATCATGTTCAATCAGTATATCGACAAAGCGATGCAACACGCTCACTATGAGCAAATTGAAGACGGAACCTATTTTGGCCAGATTCCTGGCTTCAAGGGTGTCTGGGCAAACAAACCGAC
>WNEZ01001514.1_pt1 | contig 19521 bp, 19 predicted proteins | sample 5400521 | NCBI WGS metagenome assembly WNEZ01 (sample SAMN13153339, study PRJNA577476) | soil metagenome | isolation source: 120 cm saprolite under Douglas fir tree site 2 hole 1 replicate 1 | place: USA:California | collected 2015-04-18 | reverse complement strand
TCATGTCTCTACCATGTGGAGAGCCAGTTCCCGCCGACTCGAATCCTCCCGTTCGTGAACCCGGATCAGCCGTTCCCTTTTGCACTTACGGCAGCTCGGGAATCATGAGCTCTCCCTTCCAATTTACCCGGACGGACGCCATCCTGACTACCGAAGATGGCCAGACTTACGGGGTTGTCCTGTATTGCCAGCGGCAGCTTAGTGACTGTCCTAAACTGGATAACGGTGAGGTCTACACCGGACGCATGGATAAAAAGGCGATCCTTGACAGTTCCCCGTCCAGGCCTGTTTTCGGCCCTCTGAAAGTTGTTCTTTATCCAGACGGCCAGCACAAAGTGTCGTACACGATTTTTTCACCACGAAAGTTGGCCTTGACCGTCCCGCAACAGTGACTGGCGTTCCCTCAAACATCGCAATTTCACCTGGTACTCTCGTGGCATGTATGTGGCGCCGTCTGGCCAAAGCCTGCCCGTACGCACAACCGCGAAGTTTCGGCACCACCCGAACTGCCCTAAATTCAAGCAAACGAACCAGTTTCCCGTATCTACAGGGCGTGATAGCCTGATTCTGCCTGCGTGCCTCGGGCCCCCCCGGCGATGGCCGGGGCATGCACCCGGCGCGTGCCCATGACCACCGAACCCAGACCCGCCAAAGTACCTCTAGCTCACAGTACCGAGGGCACTTCCGGGCCAGACCACGAAAGCGCGGAGGCGCAACTTTCGCCCCCAGCGAGGGTTCAATCAGATGTGAGCAGCGTTGCCATGGACCGCGGGTTGCTCGCCATGGGGGGCGTGCAGCAGCAGGCGCCGTTCGAGGCGGACGCGCGTGTGTCCGGCGAAGGGCGTAGCGACGCTGAAATCATGCTGCAGGTGAAAGCCGGCGACGATTCGGCTTTCGAATACCTGGTGCAGAAATACCGCCGCCCGATGGTGAATTTCATGTACCGCATGGCGCACAACGCCGCCGGAGCGGAAGATCTGGCCCAGGAAGTTTTCCTGCGCGTCTACCGCTCGCGCGAAAGCTACGAAGCCAGCGCCAAGTTCACCACCTGGCTGTACCGGATCGCCACCAACCTCGCGGTGAATCATGCGCGTGACACGCGCCATGAGCGCCCCGAGAACCAGGTCAGCCTGGATGAACCGGATGAAGAGAGCGGCCGCACTCTGGATCTGCCGGACCGGGGACCCAGCGCCGAAGAAACCATAATGCAGCGCGAGCGGCTGGCAGCCATCCGCCAGCGGGTGCAGGCCTTGCCGGAGCGGCAGCGAATTGCGGTCGTGATGCATAAGTACCAGCAGATGGATTATCGCCAGATTGCCGAAGTATTGAAGCTGAGCGAGTCCGCCACCAAGTCACTGCTGTTTCGTGCGTACGAGTCACTGCGCGAACAGCTGAAAGAGTTTGTGTAAAGGAAGCGTCATGAAGTCCACCAGCAATTGCAACGAAACTCGCGAACTGATGCCGGACCTGGCCGCCGGACTGGCCGCAGTCACGCCAGAAGTGAAGGCCCATCTCGATTCCTGCCCGGAATGTGCAGGCAAGCTCGAAGCGTTCCGTCAGACCATGACCCTGCTGGACGAGTGGCAGGCTCCGGAACCGTCGCAGTATTTTGATGTCCGCCTGAAAGCGCGTTTGCGAGAAGAGAGCGAGAAGCAGCCCGTGGGCTGGTTGCGCTGGCTGCGCAAACCGGTGCTGGCAGTGTCGTTTGCCGTGATGATGGTGGCCAGCGTGACTCTGTTTCGCCTGAATCACGGCCCTAGCGGCAGCACCACCACGTCTGAGTCCACCGTGGCTTTACAGACGTCGGCGGAGCCGGGCACAGCGGTGGGAGACTTGCAGGCGCTGGAGAAGAATCAGAACCTGTACTCCGACTTCGATGTGCTCGACGATCTCGCGGTGCAGACGGACGTGACCGCGAATCCGTAGTGTTCGGCCGAAGACATCGAACCGCAAAGTACGCAAAGATCGCAAAGAAACCAGGCAAGTATTCCTTTGCGGCTTTTCTTTGCGAACTTTGCGGTTAAAAGCTTTTCGCAGGGGAGAATTGCAAGGCAGATGCTGGGACTGAAGTCCATCACGCTAAGAGTGGCAGTGGCGGGTTTTCTGCTCGCGACCGCCATTTCGCCGTGTCCCGCCCAGACCCGCCGCGCCGAGAGACGCGAAGAACGGCAGGAGGCGCGAGGCAATCACGCGGGACAATGGCTGCGCCGCTACAAGGACCTGCCTCCGGAGCAGCAACAAAAAGCCCTGGAAAACGATTCCCAGTTCCGCAGCCTGCCTGCCGAGCGCCAGCAGAGATTGCGCGAGCGCCTGCAGCGTTTCAGTAGCCTGCCGCCGCAGCAGCAAAACCGCATCCTGCAGCGCATGGAGACCTGGGAGCACCTGACTCCCGGCCAGAAGCAGCAGGCGCGTGAACTCTACTCGCAACTCAAGGACCTCCCGCCCGAACGCCGGCAAAAATTGCGCACTGCCATCCGCGACCTGCGGGCCATGCCTCCGGGACAACGTCAGCAGGTGATCGAGTCACAGCGTTTCAAGAACCAGTTCTCGCCCCAGGAGCGCGAGCTGCTGGGCAGCGCGTCCCGCCTGCCTCTGGCCCCGGCCGAGAGCGGGCAGGGCGAGCCCGCGCCGGAAGAGTAACGTCGGGGCGTCAGGCGTCGGGCGTCAGCCCAAGTTTGGTACCTCAAGACGAAACCGGCGCGATCTCAATTCATGGATGAGGCCAAAGATTCTAGGTCTGACGTCTGAGGTCCGGCGCCTGACGCCCGACGTCCTCTTTTGGTTGAAGGCCACGCGCGAGCGAGACTATAATCCGGCCACTTTCAACCAGGAGGCTGCCATGGCCGAAACACGGAAAGTGATTGATTGTCGTCGATTCCCTGCAGAAAAACCCTGCTCGATTGCTATTTCAGGCACCGAAGAAGATGTAATGGATCTGGCGGTGCTGCACGCCACTACCGTCCACGGACACGCCGACTCGCCCGAACTGCGGCAGCAGATTCGTTCCATGCTGGAAGATGAAGGCGCCGCTGCTACAAGTGAAGCGGCGTAAGCAATCTTTGTGTGGGGCGGGCGCCCTCGCCCGCCGCCTTTGACGTGGAGTTGCTTGCAAGACTTCGGAACGGCAAGATCGCCAAACCCAAATCAACTTCAAAGGCGGCGGGCGGGGGCGCCCGCCCCACAGCCGCTCCTACATCTGCTCGCTTACCGCTGCACTGGATTCGATTTTTTCGAATACCTCTTCCGCTCGCCGCAGCGCTTCCTGGACGTTGGCGCAGATATTCTCGCGTCCGACTACTTCTTCAAATTCCGCCTGGTGAATCAACTGAGCCGGCTGCTCGCGTGCGCCGCACAGGATCAGGGTGCGTTTGGTGGCGTGGAGCTGCTTGGCAATTTCCTCCAGGGCGAATAATCCGGTGGCATCGATGGCGGTCATATTGCGCAGGCGAATGATGACGATGGGCGGAAGCTCATGCATTTTTGCCGTGACCACAGCAATCTTGTCGGTTGCGCCAAACAGGAATGGACCGTGGATGCGGAAGATGGTGGCGTAGTACGGGATGTCCTTATCCTGCAAAATGTGAAGGCGCCCGTCTTCGACATAGTCGCCGGTCACCTGCGACACGGTGGTGGTCTCGGCCACGCGGGCGATGAAAAGCAGCGCCGCCAGGATCATTCCGGCCTCGACGGCTACAGTAAGGTCGGCGAAGACGGTCAGCGCGAACGTCACCAGCCACACGCTGATGTCAGTCTTGGTAAGGCGCAATAGTTGCGGGATCTCGCGCCACTCGCCCATGTTGTAGGACACCACCATCAGAATGCCGGCCAGTGCCGCCATGGGGATGTAGCTGGCCAGAGGGGCGGCGAACAGCAGGACGCACAACAACGTGAGAGCGTGGACCATCCCGGCGACCGGCGACTGCGCGCCGGAACGGATGTTGGTTGCGGTGCGAGCGATGGCGCCGGTCGCCGGCAAGCCGCCGAACATGGGCGAGAAGACGTTGGCAATTCCCTGCCCAATGAGTTCGACGTTGGGATTGTGCCGGTCGTTGCTCATGCGGTCCGACACCACCGCCGACATGAGCGACTCGATAGCGCCAAGCATCGCCACAGTGAATGCCGGCCCCAGCAGGCCATGCACCAGGCGGGCGTGCCATTGAGGAAGCGCAAAGTGGGGCATCCCGCTGGGTATGCCGCCAAAACGTGTGCCGATCGTTTCTACTGGCAGTTTGAGCAGGAATGCGGCCACAGTGGCCCCCAGCATGGCCACAATCGCTCCGGGAATCCGGTTGGAAATCGTGCGGCACACCAGAATCACGGCCACCGTACCTGCCGCGAGCAACGTGGCTCGCAGGGACCAGCTGGGAGCAGCGGCAACAAGGGCCTTCATCCGCAGCCAGAACTCGCTGGGAACCTTGTCCAGATGCAAGCCGAAGAAATCTTTGACCTGGGTGCTCGCGATCAGGACCGCGATGCCGTTGGTAAAGCCGACTACGACCGGGCGCGGGATAAACTTCACGGCGGTGCCCATACCGGTTGCGCCCAGGATGATGAGTATCGCACCCGCCATGACCGTACACATGTATAAGCCGTCGATGCCATGTACGGCGACGATGCCGGCGACTACAACGACAAACGCGCCGGTGGGACCGCCGATCTGAGTCTTCGATCCGCCCAGGGCCGAGATCAGAAAGCCGGTTACGATTGCGCAATAGATGCCCGCCTGCGGGGTCAGTCCGGAAGCGATGGCGAAGGCCATGGCCAGTGGCAGGGCCACCAGGCCGACGGTGATTCCGGCAACGACGTCGCGCAAGAACTTGCTGAGACTATAGTCGCGCAGGCAGAGAACAGACTTGGGCAGCCAGCGGTCGTCCAACTTTAGGGAAATAGCGGACCACATATATACCCTATTATGACAGCGGCGGCGCACTGAGGGAGTGATCAATCAGGCCCAGTGTGGCGCGGGCGCCCCCGCCCGCGTGACAGCGTCAACAACGCTACGGAAATTCCTTTTGTAAGAGAACTCAAAATCAAGAGGCATTGAAAGAATAAAGAAAATCTGGTTCATAGACCCCGGAAAGAACAGAGTCAAAGGCCGCGGGCGGGGGCGCCCGCGCCACATTTGCTACTTATACTTGGGATTTACCCACAGCCAGCGATAATCTTCCGGCTTTTGGACCAAGCCTGCCCGCACCGGATTCTGGCGGATATACTCGCATTTCTCTTTCAGGCTTTCGTCTGAACGCAGTACGTGATCGAACGACTCTTCCTCCCACACTGGACCGCTGCCGTGAAGAAGCTTGTTGATGCGATGTGCAGTACAGCTCTTCAGGCATTGCATGATTTCAAACAGCGGGAAAGGCCATCCGTTTTCATCTCGCAACGCTGTAAGCAGGAGGTGGACGTGATCCGGCATCACTACTGCGGCAAACAAATCAATCTGTTTCCCGTGCTCTCGGAGGATATGTTCCAGAACAAGATCGCGTGCTACCTGGGGCAAGACGAGAGGGCCGCCCCTACAGAAGGTTACGAACAGAGGCGCGTCACTCTGGAAGTGAGGCAGGCGGCGGCGATACTTGTACTTCGGTGTCAGAACACGGATGGGCACAGCCAGGACTTCAACAGCTTTTGACCTTCTTGTCTGTGATGAATGAACATTCCGTGGGAGGCAGGGTTGCTGAGATACGCTGTCACGCGGGCGGGGGCGCCCGCGCCACATTTTACATATCTACACTTCCGGGGTCATGGCTCTGGCGGCCAGTTCCTGCGTGGCTTTCAGGCGGGCAACTGTCCGTTCTTTTCCTAATGCGATCATCACTGCGAACAGGCTTGGGGCCACTCCTTGCCCCGTCAGCACGACCCGCGCGCCATTGATCAGCGCACCGGCTTTCATTTCCTTTTCGGCGGCGAAGTCGCGTAGCAGCTTCTCGGTTTCGGTTTCGGAGAAGCTGTCTTCCGAGGCGGCGTAGCGCTCGCCTAGTTCTACCAGCAACTGGCGCACTCGTTCATCCGCCAGGAACTTTTCCACTGACGCCGGATCGGGCGGGAAAGTATCGGTGAAGAAGGCACGGAAGGATGTGGCAAAGTCTTTGAGGCTGCGGGCGCGGGGCTTGAGCAGATTGATGGTCCCGAGCAACCAGTCGCGATCCGTAACTGCCGGATCGAGCCCTGCCTTGTTCCATTCCTGCTGAATGAGCGGCAGCAGCTTCTCTGCCGGATAGGCACGGATGTATTCGGTGTTAAACCAGTCCAGCTTGGCGCGATCGAAGACGGCGTTAGAGTGGGAGATTCCGTTCAGATCGAACATCTGGATGAGCTGCTGGTCGCCCAGAATTTCGGAGGGTGGCGTTTCCGGTGACGCTTCCGGCGGAGTCCATCCCAGCAGCGCCAGAAAATTGCGGAAGGCCTCCGGCACGATGCCTTCGTCGCGGTAGGCGATCACGCTGGTGGCGCCGTGACGTTTGCTGAGCCGGGTCTTGTCCGGACCCAGGATCAGCGGCACGTGTGCGAATACCGGCAATCGCGCGCCCAGCGCCTGGTAAAGCAGAACCTGTTTCGGGGTGTTCGAGATATGATCGGCGCCGCGGATGATGTGAGTGATGCGCATATCCACATCGTCGGTGACTACGCTCAGGTGATACGTGGGGCCGCCGTCGGAGCGCAGCAGAACGAAGTCTTCAAGTTCACCGTTGGCGAACTCGACGCGACCGAAGACGGCGTCGTCGAAAAATGTGCTGCCGGATTCCGGAACGGCAAAGCGGACAGCCGCGGCCTCGCCTGCCGCCCGGCGGCGAGCACCTTCCTCACGGGAAATCCTGCGGCAGGTACCTTCATAGCGGGACGGACGACCCTCAGCGGTTGCGGCCGCGCGCCGTTGTTCTAATTCTTCTTTGGCGCAAAAGCAATAGTAAGCGTGTCCGGAGGCCACGAGTCTGGCTGCGTTCTCGCGGTACATTTCTACGCGTTGAGTCTGATGGTACGGACCTTCGTCCCAATCCAGGCCGAGCCAGCGCATGCCCTGCAGAATGCCCTCGACCATTTCCGTCGTAGAGCGCTCGAGGTCGGTGTCTTCGATGCGCAGGATCAGTGTTCCCCCGTAATGGCGGGCGAACAGCCAGTTGAATAGTGCGGTACGGGCTCCCCCCACGTGCAGGTAACCCGTGGGCGAGGGGGCGAAACGGACACGCGGAAGCGAACTGGGAGAGGAAGACATTACGAAAGGATGTGTCCCGATGGTAAGGGCTGAGGAAATGTAGCGTCAAGCGGTCTGGGGAGCCTAAATCCATCCAACTCGCTCATCCTCAAGAAGAAAACGCCCAGCCAATGTGCCTTTCGTACTCTCCAGAAGCCTATTGTTTTGGCCGCAGTCGTGTGAAACCATAAAGCGTTAGAAATAACTCATCACTCTGGCTGAGGTAGCTGTTTCGCGCCATGAACAGCGTCACGATCAGTATGGTAGTAGTGCCCGGCGTGGTTGCTCTGCTGCTCTTTCTGGTTTTCACTTATCTCTATGAGCAGACTCGCCAGGACTACTTTCGCGCCTGGCAACTGGGCTGGGGAGCGTACTCGCTCCACTACGTGCTCGATGCCTGGAGTGTGTTTCGCAATCCCTCCGCGGTGATCTCGCTGCTGGCTTCGCTGCTTCTGGCAGCGATGGCGCTGTGCATCTTCATCTCGACACGCTTGATGCGGGAAAGATTCCGCCTGCGCTGGTATGACGTGGCGGTGGGCGCAGGGGGCGTGGCCCTGAGCCTGTGGAATGCGCGGCACGCCGGCGGCGTATTTCGTTTGGATGGATTCTCCATTCCGGTCTTCCGCCTGGAAGTCGGGGTGGCCCTGGTGCTGCTCTACTGTTCGTTTTACTTCTACCGCTACGCGCACCGGAAAAATTCGCTGGCCTTCACCCTGCTGGCCATGTCCCTGGCATTGTGGTCGGTGCTGATGCTGTTCGGGCAATTCAACAATTCCTATGTGCAGCTTTCCGATCTGTTGGGTCCGATCCCGCAGATGTCGCTGGGCATCGCGATGGTGATGGTGCTGGCGGAAAATGAGCGCAGCGCGGTCCAGGAAAATGCCCTGGCCTTTTCCACTCTGGGCGTAGATCCCACGCGATTGCTCTCCGCCGACGACCTGGTTCCCAGCATGCAAAGCATTCTCGACCGGCTGGTTGCGCCTTTGCCGGCGGGTGGAGCGGTGATCTGCATCTCGGAACGCTGGCGCGCGGTGCTGCCCCCGGTGCAGCGCGGCTTTTCACCGGAATTCCTGGGCAAGCTGGAAAAGAGCGGAGCCGGAGAATACGTCTGCGAGCTGGCCTACCGGCGCGGCGGCTTTGTGACCTTTCGCAACGTGCCGGAAATGCCCGAGCCCTTGCCCGCCTTTCCCGGCGGCCGGTTCACGCAATTTCGCCAGGTGCTGACCGAAGAACGGATTTACAACCTGACCGCGGTGAGCCTGCAGACCCGGGAGCACAACTTCGGGGTGATTCTTTTTCCCCACGCCGCCCACAGAATGTTCGGCTCCTCCAATCTGCGCCTGCTCATCGGACTGGCGCTGCAGATCGGACTGACGCTGGAAAATTACGTGGTCATGCATGACGCGCAGCGTCGCACCAAGGAGTTCGCGCTTCTGACTCAGATCGGGCAGGCCATCAGCTCGCGACTGGACCAGGAGGAGATTCTGCGTGCGGTGCAGAAGGAACTGGGCCAGATCTTCGATACCAGCGACTTCTACATTGCCTTCCAGGAAGGCGACGAGATCCGTTTTGAACTGGAAATGGAGAAGGGCGAGATATTGCCCAAGCGCTCGCGCAAAGTGACCAATGGCCTGACCGAGTTCATCATTCGCAGCGGCCAGCCGCTGATCATCCGCGCCGAACTGGAGAAGGCCCGCGAGCGATTAGGAGTCACCTTCGTACCATCATCGCCGGCTAAGTGCTTCTGCGGCGCGCCGATCCTGCTGGGAGGCAGACCCGCCGGCGTGATGGCAGCGCTGAACAGCGAGCGTGAGTACGTCTTCGAGCCGCGCGACCTGGAAGTGATGCAGACCGCGGCGGGGCAGGTTTCGGTCGCGGTGGAGAATGCCCGGTTGTTCGCCGAGGAGCAGCGGCGCGCCCGTCAGTTCGCGTTCCTGAACAATATTTCCAAGACCGCGATTTCGAGCGAGGATTCGGAGCAGATGCTGGCCGAGATTGTCAGCCATATCCAGAAGAATTTCAGCTTCGACCACATCGGGATCGGCATTCTCGACTATGTGACCAAGGACATCGAAATCAAGGCTGAGGCCGGCATCACGGCCCAGGCGTTAGGCAAGCGCATCCCGCTGGGAGTGGGCATTCTCGGCCGGGTGGCACGGACCGGGGAAACGGCGCTGGTGCAGACCACGAGCGACGCACAGTTGCAGGGCGTGCTGCCGGGATCGCGCTCCGTTCTTTGCATCCCCATTGCTTATGGCGAAAGCCTGCTGGGCGTGCTCAATGTGGAAAGTCAGAAAGAAAACGCCTTCACGCCGCAGGACAAGCTGATCATGCACACCCTGGCCGACCTGCTGGCCACAGCCCTGCACAATTCGTTCGTGTTCCAGAAGCTGCAGCAGCAATCCATCACCGATGGGCTTACCGGCATCAAGACGCGGCGGTTTTTCTTCGAGGCGCTGAGTTCCGAGTTGAAGCGGGCGTCCCGCTCCGGCCGTCCCATCTCGGTAGTGCTTATGGATCTGGATAAGTTCAAGACAGTGAACGACACCAAGGGGCACCTGGAGGGCGATCTGGTGCTGGCGCGGGTGGGACGGTTGCTGGAACAGAAATGCCGGCAATCGAACGTGGTGGCCCGCTACGGGGGCGACGAATTCATCATTCTGATGGCGGAGACGGGCGTGGAGCAGGCCCAAATTTTGGCCGAACGCCTGCGGCTCTGGATCGCCCAGGACCCGACGCTCAGCGAGCACCACATCACCGGCAGCTTCGGGGTGGGAAGCTTCCCGGTGCACGGTTTCTCCATGGAAGCGATCATTCGCGTCGCGGATGCGGGTATGTACGTCTCCAAGCGCGCGGGTGGCGACCTCGTATCCATCGCGGTAGATCATGCGGAAGGTGAAACCGCGGCGGTGCGGCGGCAGATGATCTCGGGATACATCGAGGGCTTTCTGCAGCGCGAACATACCGGGCCGGAGCATCTGGAAGAACTCATCTCCACGCTGAAGAAAATGAGCGGCGAGGGGGAGAACGACCGCAACGCCCTGGTGCTGCGGGAGGCCATCGAAACTCTGACCAACGCGGCGGAGGCGCGCGAACAGAACAGTGCCGGGCACGGTGAGATGGTGGCTCGCTACAGCGAGATCATCGCGCGCTCGCTCAGTCTTCCCCCGGAAGAGATCGGCGATTTAACCTTCGCTTCGCGGGTGCATGACGTGGGCAAAATCTTTGTTCCGGAGAGAATCCTGAACAAACCCGGTCCCCTGACCGAGGACGAGTTCTACCTGCTGAAATGGCATTCCCGGGTGGGAGGAGAAATCCTGGCGACCCTGCCCGAAGGCAAGAAGCTGCAGGAAGCGGTGCAGCACCACCATGAGTCCTTCGATGGCGGGGGCTATCCGGACGGCCTGCGCGGCGAGAAGATTCCGCTGTGGGCGCGCATCATGGCTATCACCGACGCTTACGTGAATATGACCACCGAGCGCTCCTTTGCCGCCGCCAAAACCAGCGAACAGGCCCTGACCGAACTGGAAAAGATGAGCGGCACGCGTTACGACGGCATGCTAGTGCGCATTCTGATTCGCGAACTCAAGACAGAGAGAGCGTCGAGCTGGGGAATCTGACCGCCCGGCGGGAAACCCGGGAGGCACGGCTTCAGCATTCCGGAAGGCGACCTGATCTTGACAGCGGAGGAAACCCGGGAGGGCACGGCTTCGGTCCTCCGAAAGGCAACGTAATAGTAATTTCAGAGGAACCCCGGGGAGGGCACGGCTTCAGCCGTGCCGAAAAAGCCCGCGTCATCTTGGCGGCTTCAGCCGCTGAGGGTTTGCTTTCCGCATCAGACTCGGAAATAAGAAAGCGAATCCCCGAACACAAGCGACCCCCAGGGGCTAAAGCCCAAACTATGCAGCCCGAAAGGCACGGCTGAAGCCGTGCCCTCCCGTTCCGTCTCCTCCCGTTTCGTCTCCCGTTTCTCTCCCCCCGTTCCCTACCCTCAGCCCGTGCCCTTCCCGTCCCGCACTTGCCAATTCCTACCTGAAACTTCACACTATCTCTGCATGCCTATCCCTCTTTCTCTCACTGGCAAAGTTGCCCTTATCACTGGCGGTTCACGCGGCATCGGTGCGGCTACCGTCCGCATGTTTGTGGCTGCGGGAGCGCGGGTGCTGTTCAACTACGAAAAGGCGAAGGCCCCCGCTGAGAAACTGGCCAAAGAACTTGGACCGGAAAACTGTGCCGCCGTGGCCTGTAATCTTTCCGGCACCGAGACCGCCCAGGAATTAGTCGCGACCGCGGTAAAGCGGTTCGGACGGCTGGACATCCTGGTGGCAAATCACGGAGTCTGGCCGCCGGAGGATGCGCCCATAGAAAAGATGGCGGACGCGCAATGGCGCAACACCATGGCCATCAACCTCGACAGCGTCTTCGCCCTGATCAAGCACTCGGTGGCGCAAATGAAGAAGCAGGGGAAATCAGGGCCCGCCGCGGGGCACATTGTGTTGGTCAGTTCCACCGCTGGACAGCGTGGAGAGGCATTCCACAGCGACTACGCTGCGACCAAGGGGGCCCTCATCAGCATGGTCAAGGGCCTGTCCACGGAGCTGGCTCCGGCACAAATCTACGTCAACACGGTAGCGCCGGGATGGGTAGATACGGATATGTCTGCCCCGGCGCTGAACGACCCCAAGACGAGTGCGCGCATCTGTGGAGGCATCCCGCTGGGACGGGCAGGGACACCCGAGGAGATTGCCGGGCCAATTCTTTTTCTGTGCTCGGAGTACGCCGGTTTCATCACGGGCGAGGTCTTCAACGTAAACGGCGGAGCCGTACTGGTCGGGTAGTTGCTGTCATTGCCGGGAACTGTGTGGGCATGAACTGTGTGGAAATGAACCGTGTGGGGACGGGTCGGAGCTTGTCCTGAGCGAAGTCGAAGGAACCCGTCCTGGCCGCGGCTGAGCCGCGGCTGTTTCGCATATCTCAAGCTATAAGAACCCTGCCGTGGCACAGCCACGGCCTGGGCGGGTCGGAGACCCGCCCCCACACAATCTCCGGTTTCTGTGCATCTAACTGTCTTCACTTAGAACCATGAAGATCTTTCTATCGACTCTTGTCCTGACAGTCCTTGCCTTACCACTTCTGTCGCTGGCCCAGTCTGAGGTTGCACCACCCGCTCAATCCATTCCGGTGGACCAGGAAAATGTCCGCAAAGCCAGGGCGGTGCTGAATCAGACCATTCAGGCCCTGGGGGGACAGGCCTATCTCAACCTTCAGGACATCAGCCAGGAAGGCCGCACCTACAGCTTCTACCATGGCCGGCCCAACAGCCTGGGTATCGTCTTCTGGCGTTTTTACAAGTTTCCCGACAAGGACCGCATTGAACTCACCAAGAAGCGAGATGTGATCTACGTCTACAACGGCGACAAGGGATACGAAATCACCTACAAGGGCACGCGCCCGCAGGATGCCAAGGACCAAATCGAGTACTTGCGGCGAAGCCACTACGCCCTCGACCGTGTGTTGCGCAAATGGGTGAACGAACCGGGGGTTGCGTTGTTCTACGAAGGCGAAACCGTTGCGGAAGGAAAGACTGTCGACCAGGTCACAGTCATGAATGCACACAATGAGGGCGTAACCCTGTTTCTGGACACCTCCGATCACTTGCCCGTAAAGAAGACCTTTACCTGGCGCGACGCGACCGACAAGCAGCGCAATGTGGAAGACGAGGTCTACGACAATTACCGCGACGTGCAAGGCATTCCGACTCCGCATACCATCACCCGGTTTTACAACGGCGACATGTCCAGCCAGCGCTTCCTGACTTCAGTCAGCTACAACCAGGGGATAAGCGACAGTCAGTTCGCGGCGGAGGTGGGGCCGGCGCAAAGGCCTTGAGTTTGACCAAAAGGCAAGATTCGCCGTTGTTCCCTGCGAACCATGGAAGTACCACTTTGGTTCGCCTTCAGATTCATAACCTGAAGTAAGTCCATACATTACATATAGATACAGTATAATTCGGGTGACGCTGGGCAACTTCATGACCACGTACTGTGGCAAATTAGCCACAGTCGCGGTTGCTTCGGAAGGGGTACATTCCTCATCAAACAACAGACAGCCGACCTCGTTTGATACAAGAACAGACAATCCGAACGCCGGTGGAATGCAGCGGCGTGGGGCTCCATGGTGGGGCTCCGGTGCATTTACGAATCTTGCCGGCCCCGGCGGGATCAGGCGTGATCTTTCGTCGCACCGACCTCGACGGCTTTGAACTGGAAGCCGTAAGCAAGAACGTGGCCCGGGTGAGCTATGCCACCAGCTTGATGAAGAAGGGCGTATTCATTTCCACCACCGAACACCTTCTCTCCGCCTTGATCGGTTGTGGCATCGATAATGCCATCATTGAGCTCGACAACCTCGAGTTGCCCATCCTCGATGGCAGCGCTCTGCCCTTCGTCGAAGCCATCCACAAGGCCGGTATCCGCAAGCAGCGCAGGCCGCGCACCTATTTGCGCATCCGTCGCGAACTGGAAGTGCGCGAGGGGGACAAGTTCATCGCGGTGTATCCGGCGGATACCTATTCCGTGTCGTATGCCATCAATTTCCCCCATCCCCTGATCGGAAAAGAGACTTTCAGAGTCGATCTTTCCGATGGCAACTACCTGTCGGAGATCGCGGCGGCGCGGACCTTCGGCTTTCTGCATGAGGCCGATGCCATGCGGCAACAGGGTTTGATTCGCGGGGCGTCCCAGGAAAATGCGATCGTGCTGACGCGGGACGGTTTGATGAATCCGCCGCTTCGCTTTCACGACGAATTTGTGCGGCACAAGGTCCTGGACCTGATCGGCGATCTGGCCCTGCTGGGAAAACAGATTCTAGGAAACGTCGTAGCCGACCGCGCCGGACACGCCATGCACACCGCCCTGGTCTCCCGCATCCTGCGCGACCGAACTCTGTGGGATGAGACTACGGTGGAAGAACTGCCCGAAGCGGTCACGGCTTTGGCGAATGCGGCTGTGCAGCCGGTCGTTTAAGCACCCACGCAGGAACGCTTCGTCTTCATCTTCGTCCTACATCTTGTTTCTCCTATACCTCGTCATCCCGATACCTTGTCATCCCGCTCGGGATGACAGAGCGTTAGAGGATGACACAGCGTTAGAGAAAGCGAATCACGTCAGCCCGCCGCGACTGTCGCCAGCTGGTTGCTAGTCGGCGGGGTGCGGCGTGGGATCGTTGTAGTCCCAGTAGGAGCCCTCTTCCAGGAGCTTTTCAAGCTCGGCTCGAGCGTGCGCGGTGAGCTTCGCGGCATAGCCTTTCGCCGATTGCTGGTGCTCCGGGGTTAATTCCGCGACCCGGCGCGCCAGCAGCGGGGCGTCCTGTTCCAGCATGCGCAACAAGCGCTGGGCACGATTAATCCTGACATGAATCGACAACATATTGCCTGCACCTGAGAGTGGATTTCCTCTCAAGCGTGATGGGTGAGCCGGAAATGCGCAAGTCTCAAACCGGGTACGGCCGATGGAAGCGATTGCGCGGCGTCTGAGCGGCGCGTCGAACTGAATCAGTTGGAGGGTTTGTCCATCTTTTCGCACTGTTCGCTCAGCCAGCGATCCAGCTGTGCGCGAGCGTCTTTCGCCATGTCGATGAAGCGCAGACCGGCCCGGCCGGATTCGTCCATCCACGCCATCTGAACTTTAGGTTCCAGAGGAGTGGCGGCTCCGGGCAGTTTGAAAGCCACGGTGGAGACGCTCCCCGGAGGCAATTTGCCGCGGAAAAACAGCGCCATGCCGCCTTCGCTGATATTGGTGACCGTCGCCTTGAGTTTCTGAGATTCGCCAAACACCATGGTGGCGGGCATTTCCACCGGATGCCGGAAATACCGCCGGCGTTCGCGGATCATGAAGTTGACCGCGGCGCTCAGGCAGCGCCTGGCATTCAGAGCGGAGATTGGTTTCTGGAGCACGAACGTGGCACCCATTTGAAAGGCTTGTTGAGTAGTGGTGCTCCCGTTCAGAATGGCAAAGGTGACGGTGTTCTTGTTGCTGGCACTCTTGCGCAAACCCTCCAGCACGCCCAAGCCGCCCTTAAGGTCGTCGCAATCTACAATGATGGCGTCAAATTTCTCGGTGCGGAGGATTTCCTGCCCGGAGCCGATGCCGCGACAGACTTCGACCTCAATGGACAGCTTTTCCAGTGCCGGCTGAAGAACACGAATCACCTCGGGATCTCGACTGAGAAGCAGGGAGTCCAGCGGCATAGAATATTGATCGTAACGTTCCGGTCCGATGGCGTGAAAGTGACTAAAGTCGTAGCCACTCGCAGCCGCAGCCCAGGCGGTTCTCTGGAGAAGTTCTTTCCGCAAAGTGGAAGCGGGAAACTGAATCATGCATAAGCTGGTTTATCTTTCGCTGGGCTCCAACGTGGGCGACCGTGCGGCCAACCTAAACGCGGCGATCGAACGCCTGCACAGTTTCGGCGAGGTGTCGGCGGTTTCGTGTTTCTATGAAACCGAGCCGGTCGAATTCGCTGCCCAGCCCTGGTTTCTGAACTGCGTAGTCAAGCTGAACACTGAAAAAATGCCCAAGCAGCTGCTCAGCGGAATTCTGGACATCGAAAGAGAGATGGGACGGAAGCGAGTGAAGAAAAAAGGTCCGCGCCTGATCGACATCGATATTCTCCTGTTCGGAAATTCGATCATCGATACCAAAGGCTTGACCGTACCGCATCCAGCCATGCACGCGCGCCGCTTCGTGCTGGAACCCCTCGCTGAAATTGCGCCGGAGGCACGGCATCCGGTATTCAAACGCACTGTGCGCGAGTTGAGAGATGCGCTACCCGCTGGACAAGCGGTCAGATGCGTGACCAAATTTTAGATTGCAGATTGACGATTTCAGATTGCAGATTTGTCGCACGCTAGATGAACCTTCACGCCTTAACAATCTGAAATCTAAAATCTGCAATCTTCAATCTGAAATCCTCGCCTACGGCATCACAATCCGGCTGCCAGTTTCCTGCGGCGCGGCCACGCCTGATGTCTTCTCCGGGAACTGGGCGAGCAGGAAGTCGGCGAAGGCGCGGGACTTCGGTCTTCCCGAGGTGCGTCCGCTGGCCATGCGCACCAGGAAGACGAGAGCGCGCAACACTTCGGAGTCGCGCAGTTGGACGTATCCCACGTGCTTCTGTTCGGCTTCGCGATATTCCTTCAGCATGTTCTGTACTTCGGCGGCTACCGCCTGCTGGGCCGCGCTCGCGATCGGTGCTTCGTAGTGCAACCCCGAATTAACCAGGGTCTCGCAGGTTTTTGTCAGCGAGGTCAGTGCGGCGATCAAGTCAGAATCCTTCAAATTGCGGTCTGCCCGCACGCTCTTGGCCAGAGCGAAGGTCAGGCCCAGGATCAGATGTTCGTGCTGGTAGGGAAACTGGTCGCCGATCTCCACTTGCAGGAAGAGGTCCGCCTGGTCCAGATCCGCCAGGCTGCGCGGCCTTTCATGCTCCCGGGCCTGCAGCAGGTATACGCAGTCGTCGGGACAATCGAGCGTCACCTCGCGCTGCTCGCCACAGCACTGCGGGCAGATGCGGCCGTGGATGGCCGGGCAAAAGCGTTTCTCCTTGCGTTTTTCGCAGATCGCGCAACTCACTGGGATCAGTCTCCGGATTCAGTCTTCAAGGACCATTATGACATCAGCATGGGGTAAGGAATTCCTGGGACGCTGCCTCCGGCCCTCTTCGCCTTAGCGCCCGAATGGGCCATTTTGGAACACCGACACGCGCTGGAATGCGATTTTTCTGGTCTTTTTACATCCCTCCGCGCGAAAATCCGCATAAAATGCGGCTGAAACAGTACTTTTCCACAGAACGCTGGTATAAGATGGGCAACACCGCAGGAAAATTTTAGTCAATTCAGAGGAGGTTTCATGGCTTCAGGCATGACCAAGACACAACTCGTCCGCCACCTGGCCGAGAAAGTGGAGACTAACAATAAGACCGCAGCCGCGTTTCTTGAGCACCTCACCGACGTCGCGGTGAAAGAAACCAAGAAGAACGGACTCTTCGTGATCCCCGGGCTGGGCCGCCTGGTAAAGGCTCATCGCAAGGCCCGCATGGGACGCAATCCGCAGACCGGTGAACCTATCCAGATCAAGGCCAAGACCGTGGTTAAGTTCCGCGTCGCCAAGGCCACCAAGGACGCCATCGCCCCCAAGAAGTAGTTTCCGTTTCCCCGATTCTGCTAAAGGCCGGCTGAGAAGCCGGCCTTTAGTGTTTTGCGGCTGAATCTCGATTGCGCGGAAAGGAGTCTTGACTTTATGCTGTTACTACTGTAGTTTCTGTTGTGACAGAAATAACGGACAATACCGATGCCCATTACACCGGTCGAACAAAAATTCATTCTGCACTGGGGCGAAATGGGAACCCGCTGGGGCATCAATCGCACCGTGGCCCAGGTGCATGCTTTGCTGTTCGTTTCGTCCAAGCCTCTGCATGCCGAGGAAATCGCAAACACTCTAGCCGTAGCGCGGTCCAATGTAAGCAACAGTCTGCGCGAGTTGCAGGGCTGGGGGATCGTGCGCGTAGTACACGTGCTCGGCGACCGCAGGGACCATTTCGAATCCATAAAGGACGTTTGGGAGATTTTCCGGATTGTTGCGGAAGAGCGGAAGCGCCGCGAGATTGACCCGACGCTGCGGGTGTTGCGGGAGTGCGTCGGCGAACTGAAGAAGACCGGAGCAGGCAGCCAGTACACCCGCGAGCGTCTGCAAGAGATGCTGGAATTTCTGACCGCCACAACCAGCTTGTTCGAGGAACTGATACGCATCCCAGCGGGCGCGCTCAAGGGGATAACCCGCCTGCGCGGGAAATTGACTCTGCTCTTAGGTCCGGGAAAAAGCCAACGTTAAATGGGGGTGCCATGATCTCGCTCGCGTCGGAAATGACGGACAGCAAGAGCCGGCACGCTCGGGGCTGGCTGTTCTTCGATGCTGACTGCGGGTTCTGCACCCGGATCGCAATGTCGCTGACGGGTCCCATGCGTCGTCGCGGCCTGGCCGTAGCTCCGCTGCAGGACCCGCGAGTAGGGGCACTGCTCGGTCTTTCGCGGGAGGAGTTGCTGTCAGCCATCCGGTTCGTGTCCGAGGACGGAACCCAATCCTCGGGCGCTGACGCGGTGCTCGCGGTGATGCGCGAACTGCCGTGGGCGCGCCCGCTGTTATGGATGGCAAGAGTTCCCGGGACGATCACGCTCATGAGATTGGGATACCGGTGGGTAGCGCAGCACCGGCGCTGCTCGGCGGAGTGTTGTACGGTCAATCAAGTCTAACGCCGCAACGAATGGGAAGTTGAGGACGGATCTTTATGAAAATCACGTGGGCTGATCTCTGGCGTTCGAGCGGAACTATCGATCGCGGGCCCTACGCTCTGGTGGGATTGATCGGGTTCGCACTAAAACATAATCTCGATCGCCTGGTAGCCACCTTCGTTTTTCACCGCCCCTGGGGGTTGTTCAATTATTGGGTCCCGGTGCGGGACGTGGCGCGAATTACTGCACTGCGCAACGGGGACACTGTGTTCCTCGCGACCATGGTCGTGCTGTCGCTTCCCTTCGTCTGGGTGGGTGTGAGCCTGACCAGCAAGCGGCTGCGCAGTGCCAGGTTGCCATCCGCACTCGTTCTGCTGTTCTTTGCCCCTTTTCTGAATCTGCTGTTCTTTCTTTTCCTGTCTTTGATACCTGCACGCGACTCGGACGTCACCCTCGAGGAAACGGCAGGGCCGAAGAACAACTTCTTGGCGCGAGCAGTTCCTGAGAGCGCTCTGGGAAGCGCGGCGTTTTCGCTTCTGTTTACAGTTCCGTGCGGCCTGGGATTGGCGCTCCTCGGCGGACAGGTATTGAGGAACTATGGCTGGGGTTTATTTGTGGCTCTGCCATTCGCCATGGGCTTCGCTGCCGCTCTGATCTATGGAGTGCGCCAGCCACGGAGCCTGTGGGGTTGCATCGGAGTAGCTTGCCTGTCCATGGGCCTTTGGGGTGCCGGGTTGCTTGGATTGGCGGTCGAGGGCATGTTCTGCCTGGTGATGGCCCTGCCCATCGCGCTGCCCCTCGCCGCCTTCGGAGGGGCTTTCGGATACCTGGTGCAGCGGCGGCGCTGGTTTCCCGACGGCGCCCCTGCCTTCCTTTCCGCTCTGCTTCTCTTTGTTCCAGGGGTGCAGTGGATCGAGCATGTTGCTGCGCCAATGCCCCCTGTCTATGTGGTTCGCACCACGATTGACATCAATGCCTCGCCCGAAAAGGTCTGGAAACAAGTGGTCTCTTTTTCGGAGATTCCGCCGCCTAAGGAGTGGATGTT
>WNEZ01004638.1_pt1 | contig 19524 bp, 19 predicted proteins | sample 5400521 | NCBI WGS metagenome assembly WNEZ01 (sample SAMN13153339, study PRJNA577476) | soil metagenome | isolation source: 120 cm saprolite under Douglas fir tree site 2 hole 1 replicate 1 | place: USA:California | collected 2015-04-18 | reverse complement strand
GTCACCAGCGCATGGCTGAACTCTTCTATACCTACATGTTGCGTGGAGATATGCGAGTCACGGACCTGATTATTCATCGTTACTCGCCAGCAGATGCGCCGGAGGCCTATCGCATGTTGCGCGAGGAGCGTGCCACTGCAATGGGTGCTCTTTTCGATTGGACACAGCTGTAGAGCAAGAAAAATATGCATCGTATGAAACAATCGGTTTCCTGGTGGTGCTTTGCTCAGGGAGATATATCACCACAGGCATTGGTACGTGCTGCCGCGAACATTGGCTATGAGGGCATTGAACTGGTTGATCAAGCGTACTGGCCACTGATCAAAGAGCATGGTCTCTCCATTGTCTCCACCAATGCAGGACTCTCGATTGAGCAAGGGTTGAACCGGCGAGAGCACCACGCTGATCTTGAGCAAAAGCTTCGCGCCGCTCTGCACCTTGCCGAACAGTGGTCCATTCCCACGATTATTGTCTTTAGCGGCAATCGTCAGGGTTTGAGTGATCAAGCAGGTATTGAGATAACGGCAGAAGGACTCTCGCGTGTCGCGCAGGCCGCTGAGGACGCAGGCGTCACACTCGCCATCGAACTCCTGAACAGTAAAGTGGATCACCTGGACTACCAGTGTGATCATACGGCCTGGGGAGTAGAGGTCTGTCGCCTGGTGAACTCTCCGCGTGTGAAGCTGCTCTATGACATCTATCATATGCAGATTATGGAAGGTGATATTATTCGCACGATTCGTGAGTATCATCCGTATTTCGCGCACTATCATACTGCGGGCAATCCCGGACGCCATGAGATTGACGAAACCCAGGAAATCAATTATGCGCCCATTGTTCGCACTCTTCTAGAAACCGGGTACACTGGCTATCTCGGCCAGGAGTTTCTCCCTCTGGGCGATCCTATCACGGCCCTGAAACAGGCTTTCGACCTATGCAATATCGCTCTTTAGTCAAGACTAAGTGCGAACATATCGCTTTTTGACGTGGAAAAGCTGAGATCGTTATCAGGAAGCGTCACGGGCAGAGGAAACAGGAGGATTGGCTCTCCAAGGGGATCGGTGTTTTCTTTCGTGTTCAGGTGGACGCAACCACAGCGAGACAAATGTTGGCTGCATCGTCTCCTCGACCACTGCTGCCAATTGCTCACGTAACTGCTGCAAGTCGACCTCATTGCGCAGGGTCGCGCTGAAAGCAGCAAGCGTGCGGGCAGCATCATACTTGCTGCGATAGAAGCGACGGTCAATTACTGCCTGGATGCGATGGCGCAACGGCTGGAACACGGCAGCAATGACAAGTGTGGAGCCGACGATAGCCACATCGTTCGCCTGGCTGATGAGTCCACGCAAGAGGGATTGTAACGCGATGACCCCCCCGAAGTAGACCAGCGCTAGTGTGCTCGTGAGCAAGCCGTAGACCAGGGTTCGATTGATGAGGATGTCGATGTCGTAAAGGCGATAGCGGAAAATGGCGAGGCCAATGGCGAGTGAGATGAGGAGTACGGCAAAGAGATCCGCAGGCCCGCTGACGAACAACCTGTAGAACGAGCCAGTCTGGCCAGGTAACGGAAAGATCACATTAGGCACTGCCAGCACTATCACCATGACGGCCGCGATAATCCCACCCAAGACGACCCACTTGATTTGTTGGCGCTGCGTCGGACTGGAGACGTACCGATAGCGATAGATTTGGGCAAGCAGGGCGCAGGCCATCCCACTTACCAATGCCAGAGTATGGTAAGCGAAAGGTACCTGGTGCAAGAAGGTAAAGAACAGCAGACTCCAGATGATCCACCCGACGGCGATCCAGCCTGACCAGCGGGGGATGAACTTCCCATTGGGAAAGAGAGAGGAGAGGAGGAAAAGCATTCCATGTCCAAAAACATTCGAGACAATGGCGAGCACCTGCCATGGTGAATGACTCTCCTGCAAGGCGTATGTGACAAAAAGCGTGCCAGTCGCCACCACAGTGAGCGCAACAAGGAGCGCCATCCAGTCATCGGACTTCCGCCAGAAGATCACGCCACTGACAAAGAAACAGACCAATGCCGTCACGATAGTAAGCATGAACGTGAATGTGGCATAGCTCCTGACAGAGAGGCCAAGCTTCTGCATTGCCTGTGCGGTGTCAGCGGTGGGTTGCACAAGAGCGCACGTTGGATCGGTACACACCGTCTGGAGTTGTGCAAAGTACGACGGAAGGAGAATGACGAAGATAGCCAGCGTAAGAATAACCAGGCTCACCCATGCAACTCTAGCAATGAGGAGCCAGCGCCCATGCAGCCGTGTATCAGCTTCGTGATGCCCTTCATGGCTCAAGGGGATGTGGGTCGCTGCAGAGTGCAGGTTCATAGCTGTCCTCCTTGCGCTCCTCTTGAAGCAACCAGTGAGGCGCCCGAATGCAAAGAAGCAGGAAACGATGGTGAGTAGACGTTTTCGTCTTCCATGAGTGCATTGTACCATACGTCCATCTCAAAAGCGTTACAGCTTATTGAAAAAGGCAAGACATCAGTATCCTAAAAGGTCAGGCGCTCATCGTTTTGATTGTAACTGGGGATCGATATCATCTTTTCATACTCTTTCCAAATGGAGAATATATTGATGCAAAGCTGAAGCTTGATGGTTCTTGAGGGAAGTGAGGCAAACGAGTTACAACTCAGACAGGAGCATACCATCATGAGTAAGGAAGTAAAAGTGGCTCTAATTGGTGCTGCAGCCACTATTATAGCTGCCATCATTGGAGGAATATTCCTTCTGCGAAGCGTTTCTGGATCTACTGCCGTTGTTCCAACTGCCACTACGAGTGGTCCTGCTACAACCATGATCACTCCACCGACGACTGAGACGCAGTCTTCACAAGTAACTCCGCCGCCGGGTCAGGTGGACGTAAATGGCGCAGTTTCAACCCTCAACACGTTCTGCCAGGACATCAGCGCGGGCGCTATGCAATGGGCCTACAATCTGACTTCGCAAAACTATCGAAACCAGCATACTGTAGACGATTTCAGTACCCAATTTAGCAATGTAGATATTAGTAATGGTAGTGGTTGTCTTACGGGTAATGCTACAGTAACTGGCAGTAATGTCGTAATACCTCTTACTATTCACTATAGAAATGGCTTTCAAACAAGTACATCACACTACACCGCTACTCTGATTCAAGACCCGCAAAGCCATACCTGGGTGATTGATAGCATTGTGTAGCAAGGAATCGCCCCTACTATACGCGAATCGGTTGGCGAGGTCGTGTATAGTAGGGGCGAGGCTTGCCCTCGCCCTGGGGGTGGGTCGGCGGGCTTCTCCCCTTATGAGTGGATCTCAGGTACCTGAACGCCGAAGGACAGAACATCATCCGCTCGCTCGACCCGGTAGTCGCGGAGTTCAATTTTCGCGACCATTTTGCGATGGATATCCCAAAGCGGGAGAAAGAAGGCCATGAAAGCCAGTGGCAAGGCATACAGGGACAGGGCTGCATAACCCCCCCTATGCTATAGTATACAAACAGCATAGTTTCCTACCCAGGAGACAGAGCAAGGCCGCCAGAACCCGAAGGATAATAATCACCAAATCGGAAGGAGCACCTTCACATGGATATATTCGGCAAAATACGTTCCAACAGATCATCCATGCCGGAAGTTGACCTGAGCCAGGGCCGCAGCATAGCCTACTCGCACAGTACCACCACGCGCCTGATGGACGTACTGGATGCCAACGGGCGCGGCAACGTCCATGGCGGCGTAATCATGCGCGTGGTGGACGAGTCCGCCGCCATTGTCGCCATCAAGCATGCCCGGCGCCCCGCAGTGACCAGCTCGTCTGGTTACAATCTGAAAAGTCGGCAAGGGTTAATCCACTCTGCGCTAAAAATTGGAGGTCATGGTAGCTTAAATTCATCTCCAACAGCGCCGGTTTACCTTTACGCCTCAACCCAAGCTTACTCGCCTCAACTGTAATACATCGCCATGATCGAATAGGCAATGCCTGCAAAATGTCTACCTGTTCACACGCTGGATACATACGTGCAAGTATCGCTCGCTCCTTTCCTGTCCATTGCTTGCTTCCTATATTCCTCCGATCAAAGATCGCCTCATCAACTCCCCACTCCTTGTATGCCCATTCTATCCGCAACTTGAAAAATCGCGGACTCATGTACTGCCAGATGATTTTTTTAATGAGGAGACTTACCAGTCCCCGCTTTGCTTCAAACGACTTTTCAACCCATAGCTCCTCTAGGTTCTGTAACTCCTCCTCTAAGGTTCCAAGCTGAATACTTGCGTATTCATGCACAAGAGCGTCTCTTTCTTTCACAAGGTTGGTCTGTCTTTCGAGGAGCTTGGCTATTTTCTCCTCTATCTTTTGCACAACAGCATCCGTTTTCGTTTTCCCCAGGTTGGTCAGTAATGTCTCTACCTCTTCTTCTATCGTCTGGCATTCTCTCTCTATCTCCTCTAATCGCTTGTTTTTCTCCTTCTCCCATTGTTTTCTTGCCTCTTTTAAATCGCCTATTTTTTTCACTCTCAGCGTTTGAAAGAGTCTCTTTACCACAATCCGCTCAAACTCATTCGCTTCTACGGAAAGAAGAGCTTTCCTGGTGAGCGGGCCATATGAGAGAAGTTGGTAGTAGTATCGTTGGGTTTTCGTGCTCAGCGTATAGTGTGCAGGTGTCGCAATAAGGTGTTTTAGCAATGGTTGCCTTGCTGTCAAGGACTTTTCTTGCGTGTACCTTACAAGCGGTATTTTGCCCGTTGGTGTTCCATCGGGACGGGTGCTTTTCAGATGGTCATATACCGGCCAGAATAGATCCGCGTCGATAATCGCATCATGGTTGTTTGGTTTATTAATGCCCTCTGCTTTCCAAACTCCGATGTAGGCGACGTTTGTGAGCAAATTTCTCAACGAGTCTTCGCTGCTTATCACATACCCGCCGCTTGTTCTCAGTTTCATAGAGCTTTTCGTAAAAACTCCTGGCTCAAACGGAGGAAACAGACGTGGCATTTCACGCAGTTCCTTACAGAGCTTATAAAAATCACAGCCTAATTCGACAAATCGAACGAATATCCATTTGACTACTCTCGCATGAGGCTCATAGACAATGAACTTCCCATACGTTTTACTTTCCTCGTCCTTGTCGATTATGTACCCTACTGGTACTGATCCAAGCCCTGCCCATAAACCACTTCTTCCTGCGAGGCTTCTTCGCAACATCGTCCCTCTTACGTGGTTCTCAATGTATGCTGCTGCCATCTGCACTTCCAGCCGAAATAGCTCAGCATGCTGAGAATTAGCGAAGTTGTAGGTCATGCGCTTGGACTCGATGTGGACAAAGCAATCATGCTCCTTACAAATTTTGATAAACACATTACTATCAATTCTGTCCTCGTCACGAAACAGCCGATCTACAAACTCCGATATAACGACTCCACATTTCCCGCTCGCAATCAGATCGGAAATCGTTTTTAGCCCTGGCCGCCGATCAATAGGCCAGGTTCCCGATGCGTTTTTGATGCTGATATTTCCATCGGCATCGACCACTTGATTTCCCACGAATAACGTGACGTTCCCCGTACTACCATCATCCTTAAAACCCAACCCTTTCGTATATTCAAGAAGCCGAATGGTTTGTGAGATGTGAGACTGAATGTTCGTGAGCACCTGATCCTTTGATGACTGTCTGCCGTACAAGTAAGCGTCACGGCTCAAGTCGATCTGTGGATTGTACAGTTCCTCTAGGGTGTACTGTTTTTTTTGTTTCTTTCGCATGCACTTTACCTCCTAGTTGGTGTTCCTTTGTTTTTCTAAAGTCGGTGGGAGCATCCTCAAACGTATCTTCTGTCTGGCCAAGCTTCACTCTTCTCGGACTCTCAAGGAAGAGATTAAGGAGCAGTCTATGAAGAAGCTCTTGCTCTTTCTCGGTCATTGCTCGTCCCTCCTGCGTTCGTGGAAGGACAAAGCAATAGTAATAGATGATAAGAAGTGTCGTGCGAGAGCACAAGGTGGCGTGTCCGTGCTAGTTCCAGGCAGCATGATAGTGGGTAAGGGGTTCGTGTGGTCTTGCATGGTGACAGTGTTTGGAAAGTATGGAGGCATGGTGAGTGGTGATGATGTTGCAGGAACATCACCCGCAGTAGAGGATACCTCTTATATACTACCATAGCACTAGCCATTGTTGCAATCCTTTGTGTACGAATTGTATGAACTACACAAAAAATGCGCTCCTTAACTACCTTGTACATGACGATAAGATGAATGTCGTTCAGATCGGCTGGTAACGCTGTATTGCCTCCTGAAAGTTGAATTGATGCGGCTTGAATGCCTGCTTTCTCGAAATATGAAGAGTCGTAGAAACCTATAGACAACAGTATACCTGATTATAGACCACTTGTAAATCTTATACACCAGTACACGGCATGTTAATTGACTGAAAAGCTACCTCATAGTACAATAGGCCAAAGACTGATGAGGAGTGAAGCCATGTCACAAGATGAAGAAATGCTGACAACTGACGAGGTAGCGAAAATTCTACGAGTCAATGTAAAAACCGTTCGGAACTGGATCGCATCAGGGGAACTTGTGGCAATAGATATAGGCAATGAGTACCGTATTTCTCGCAAAAACCTGAATGATTTCATGCAACGGCGACAAACAGACAAGCGTAGAAAAGAATAACACACCTCCTCATATTTTGCTGCTCTGGTTATTTGTTGAGAAAATAAGGCTGATCCTCGCCTATAAAATACCCCCGTAAACTGGACAGAAAGATTAGATAAGCGAAAAGTGTATTTGTCAATGATATTGGGGATCATCCTCACATTTGGGGAAGACTGCTCGCTTGATGTTGAGTGATATACTCCTGAAAGAGATGCAAGGGATGTGTTTCTTCTTTCAGGAGGATGATGGCGATGGAAGAATCCGCTTTTCTCCCCTTACCCGAAGGGATGCTCATCGATCAGGTTCACCAGTCCGAATCCCAACTCACGGTCGTAGTGATCTCAACGAGGGCCTCAGCGCCCTGTCCAGGCTGTGGGTGTCCCTCAGAACATGTCCATAGTCAGTATCGCAGGATGGTCAACGACGTTCCGTGTGGAGGCCGTCGGGTGGTGCTTCGACTCTGTGTACGCAAGTTTTTCTGCTTGACGCCAACTTGCCAACGGAAGGTGTTTGCCGAGCGTCTTCCTGATCTGGTCCAGCCGTGGGCACGAGTGAGCAACCGCCTTTTGGAGGAGGTGAAAGCACTTGGGCTCTCCGCCAGTGCTGAGGTGAATGAGCGACTCGCTCCCAGGCTGGGGATGAAGGTGAAGGCTCCAACCCTATTGCGCTACCTCCGCACCATCCCCCCTCCTCCCAAGACTCCGGTACGCGTTTTGGGGATCGATGACTTTGCCATGAGGCGTGCAGACAGTTACGGCACGCTTCTGGTCAATATTGAGACAAGCAAGCCACTCGATCTCTTGCCGGACCGCACCTCTGAAGCTGTCTTGCCTTGGCTAGCAACTCATCCAGAAATTGAAGTAGTCAGCCGAGACCGTGCTAGTGCCTATGCAGATGCGGTGAAGCGAGCACTGCCTCACGCCATTCAGGTAGCTGATAGATATCATCTGATCCAAAACCTGCGAGAACACTTGCAGGAGTTTTTGGATCGCAAGCGGACGTCTTTGCCGTTTGTCGAGGATACCCCGCTCAGAGGAGGTCCGGCCAGTTGTACAGGCAGCGTCGGTCCCCCTGGCCCATTGCCTCCACCAGAAGCCCCCCTTGCTTCTTCTGAGGGTGCGAGGGTCGGGGTAGCTGACAACCCGCTCAACACTTTTCAGCCAGAACGGCCAGTTGAGCCAGTTGAGACGAAGGTGGAGATCTCATCCTTAACCTATGCTGAACGAAAGAAGCAGATTAGCCGAGATAAGCGCTATGCCCGCTATGAAGAGGTCATGGCGTTGCACCGAGCTGGAATGGGGCAACGCGCCATGGCGCGTTCGCTTCGCGTCAGCAGAAAGGTCGTCCGACGTTTCGTCACCTCGCCTGGCTTCCCGGAACGCGCTGAAGGCACTGGGCAGCGAGCATGTAGCAAAAGCAAGTTGGCCCCGTATTTGCCCTACCTCCGCGAGCGCTGGGCATCGGGTGCTCACAATGGCTCACGCCTCTTTCGTGAGATCAAAGAGCGCGGCTATACTGGCTCACGAGCCTTACTCGGACGTATGATTGCCCAGTGGCGAACAGAACTTCCTCCCAAGCCTCGGCAGGGGAAACCGCGCAAACCGCGTCTGGCAGCGCAGCGCCCGGGTCAGCGTCGCCTTTCCTCTCGCAGTGCTTCCTTTCTCATGATCTTGTCCCCAGAAAAACTCACCGCTCTGCAACGGCAACAGATGGAACAGATGTATCAAGGAAGTGAGGAACTCCGCTTGGTCTACCTCGTGAGCCAGGAATTTGTCACCTTGCTCAAAGAACACCAGGCGGAGGCATTGGATGGATGGCTCAAGCAAGCAAAAGAGTGCCATGTGAGCGAACTCACCAGCTTTGTTAACGGAATTCGTCGAGACTATGCCGCTGTGCGCGCTGCCTTCTCCTTGCCATGGAGTAATGGTATCACGGAGGGACATGTCAACCGGCTAAAATTTCTGAAGAGGCAGATGTTTGGCCGTGCTCATCTGGACCTGTTGCGCGTGAAAGTCCTCCACGCGGTGTAGCTCTCGATACCGTACCACGACACCGCCGTCTTCTCTGTCCAACACACACATCTCTGCTCTTATGATGGGTGCATGTTCTTTAGCTCACCCGATGTGCCAGTCTTTTGTGTGTCCATGCTTCGGGAGAGAAAATACATCTCTGCACATCCTCGCCATGAATGACGCCTAGAGGGCGCGATAGCTTCTGCCCTACACCCTGTTTGGTTTCGGACGAGAGAGCGTGGAAAGCAAGAGGGCCACAGGCAGGAAAGTGAGGACTGTCAAGACAAGAGCAGTACTTGGTAAATTGAGAAACGGATCGAGTAAATTGAGCAATCGCCAGAGCGCAGACAAATATAGGGGGTAATATCGATAGGATGGATCGAGCCGTCCTGGTTCAAGCAGGAGTTGCAAGCAGAACCCTGCACTGACCACCAGCAGAAGCAGTATTCCCACAAACCAGTCCCATTGTCGCCTCTTCCTCAGGCCAACGAGTCCACGAGTCAGCGCCAGGAGGGTCAGCAGGAGTGCCGGGATACCCAGTACACTGCCTATAGGCATGATACCCAGCGCCATCACATAGCCGCAGCTCTCACCGCAGCCCCGATACGCTCCGAAAACTGGAGCCAGTGCGAAGACCACATTTGTGGCGATGAGGAACACTAGGGTGAGAATGGAGTTCCAGTGCGAAGGCATATCACGTGACGATCCCTGCTGCCCCCTGCCCTCGCGTATCGAACCACGCGAGCGTGTGTACAGACCCATGCAGGTGAGAGCCACGATCAGCCCTCCAGACGACAGCAAGCCTAAGTACGTTTCTGCATGGCTTGCCTGAGCAGTGACCAGATTGAGGGCATAGGATTGGTCGATGTAGTTCTCGCAGGTGGGACTCAGAAGGGAGAGTTGGCTCTGGAACCAGTGGTTCAACACCTGCAAGGAGGGGGTGGCAACAAGGAACACTAGAAACGAACAGATAAGAAGGACAGTATACGTTGCGATCAGCAAAGGCAATCGACGAGGTCGCACAGCGTGCGAAGTGTGCTGATACACATCATAGGTGTAGGTTTGGGTAAACCAGCGGAGCAGCACGAGCATCACGATCGTGAAGAGGAGCCAGCTGATGGGTGCTTGCCAGGGTGCAACCAGCAAGAGCCCCGGTGGAGGAGTTGATATCTGACACATGCCGATGAGCCTCCTTGACAAGAGAGACGATGAAAGTTCTTTGTCGAGTATATCCCAAGATGCATTCATGCAGGGAGGGTCAAATGCCCCATTTCTTTTTACCCCAGTTCAGATGAGTGTCTCTTAAAAAAGTTGCATCTCGGGTTAGCTAGCAAGCGGTGTTCCCCAAATGTGAGGATGACCCGATATTGGGAACCAATTTCTCATGAGAATCGGGGCCAGAGATTCCTTTGAACGTGTCGCTGCTACTCAGATTTGGGGCTCTTCCTCACATTAAGTGAGCCTGCCTGCTTATTAAGAGAACACAGGTGGCGCTGAAAGCAAGGTCGGCCCCACCCGGTGCGCAGTGATGCCGCCCGCTTCCAGGGCGACTGCTCGCATGGAGACGAGCACCCAGCAGTATACCAGGAGCGATCGCTCCTGGTATACTGCTCTCATGGCGCTCATTACTGGAAGGAAGGCACCCACAGATGCAGCAGCACGTTCAAGAGTTGGCACGTCGGTTTGCTGAGGTGAACGACGCCATCAGGAGCTTGGTTGAACCCTGTACGACCACGCAGTGGCAAACCCCCTGCGTTGTTGGGGAGTGGTCGGTCGGAGTCACCGTCCACCATATCGCCAACGGCTACGATCAAGAGGGCTGGGTCGCAGCCGTCATTGCCGCGATCCTTGCTGGGCAAAGGCTTCCTCCCCAGCAGGCAGACGTTCCTGAGGGGCAGGATTTTAACGAGTGGCATGCGCACCACTTTGCCACTTATACCCAGGAGGAGACGCTGGCGTTGCTGCGGCACAACGAGGCCGCCGTCTTAGGGCTGATCGAGAGCCTGCAGGACGAAGACCTGGAGAGAACGGCCCCCACTTCATCTGGGAGCGGTCCGGTGAGTCTGCACCGCATCATCGAGGCGATTCTCATCAACCACGCGCAGGAACATCTCAGGAGCTTGCAGGCGGCTCTGGAGACTGAGTAAAATGAGCGGTGCTGACAACACACGTTGGAAGGCTCCACCAACCACCAGGGATGCGATGGACATGAGCGCATCCACATGCCAGCATTGCGCGCTGATCGGAGTGCGTCACAGCGCACCTGGGAGGGAGGGCGATCAGGCAGGGCCACAGGTCTCGCTTCTGCTGGCGGACCAGGAATTATCACGCGCGATAAAGGAAGCGCAGTCGCAGCAGATCAAAGTTGGCGCGCCCGAACATGCTCCGCTTGATCAGTTTGAGCCGCAGCACCTGGCCTTCGGTTTGACCATTGCTGACCTCCGAAGAGAACGCCGCTCGGACGGCGGCCTCATCCCGGCGCAGGCCACGAGCAAACCGCTTGAGTTCTGGAAGCTGGCTGTGAGCGGCTTGTCTCAGCCAGCTCTCCAAATCTTCGACGCGGCGCTCAGCCAGCATCGCCACAAATCCACTCACTAATACGTAGGCCGCTTTCACATCGGGATGGCACCCGCACAGCCGCTCCCGCTGCTCTCGTTGACGGTCAGTCAGGCGCTCTGTTGGTAGGAACAAGAGCCAGGAGGCTCGTGCTGGCGACATCCGGCGCCTCACCTCTTGTTTGGGAGGGAGGATTGCTGGCAGCACGATGCTGGTCTGAGCCGCGTCCAAGTGCAAGGCCGTCGCATCACCCACCAACTGGTGTTTTTTCCGCAGATCAGCCAGGAAGTTGCGAAGCGTGGGGCGCGCACCGGAGAATCCCTGCGTCTTGATGTCGGCGTAGAGTTGCACCCCGTTTCAGCAGCCCTCCTGCCAGCGTTGCAGAATGTAGGGCTTGTAGGGATCCAGGATGCTGGACCTTTTGGGAGGAGCAGCGCTCAGATCGGATGGCGGCTCCGTGCCCGGCGCCGGAGTCCGCATGCGCAGATCAGCGAGGAAGACTCGGAGCAACGCCAGCGATCCAGGAAAGCCAAGCGCTTGAATCTCGGCATAGAGCTGAGCGCTTATGAGGGATATCCGCTCGTTGCTCTTTGTAATCTCAAAGGAATCGAGCGGCTAACCCTTCATAACGCCCGTTAAGAGGGATTTTGCAAAAGAGCCACGGTTGCGCGGCCCAGCCCCAGACGTTGGGAGATCTCTCGTTGGCTCATTCCCTGGTGAAAGAGGGTGCGCACGGCTTCATAGCGAGCGTAACGATTATCTCGACGGATGCGCCGATACTCCTCGGCGGCGTTCAAGCCGACTGGGCGCAAGCGTGGTTGTGCCGTCATCCGCCGGTAGCGTTTCGCTGGTTCTGGTTCCGGCTCTGGCGGGGCGGGAGAGGGGGCCAATTCCTCAATGTGTCCTCGCGCTTTGAGCGGAATGGCCTCTTGGCGCGCTTCCTCGTGAAGTTCCGGCAAGACCGACTGCTTACGCTCCAGCTTCTTCTGGAGAGCTTCCCGCAGATTCTTCAGAAGGTGAAACTTGTCTGCGACCTGCCGAGCTTGGGGTGCCCCGGCGCGTGCGGCGGCAGCGTACTCGCCGCCACGATCCCGGCTCACCCAGTCCACCTCGGAGTGGGTTCGCAGCCAGGCTTCGGTGGTAGCTGACGTACGATCTGGCATTATGAGGGATGACTTGAAGCCTTGTCAACCCCACAAAGCCTTTCCGCTCCTTCTGAAGGAAATTACTCGATTAACTTGGAACTTGCGAACAATTCCCCTTGGCTCTCGATGTAGCTGAGTGCCAGTTCGATAATCTCCCGGCTGATTGTGCTTACGACGATCATATGCGGGGCATGGTAACTCAGTAAACGCTCGGTGCCAAGCATCTTTTCACCTCCGAGCTGCGACAATATCTCCGGCGTAATGAAATAACACCATCGCCGTTGATCATCGGAGAATTCCAGGTCGACCTCAACGCTGGAAGTGACAGGAACCTCAATTGGATCACTGAACTGGATATGAAGCAGTCTTGGTACTTCCCTTCCAGTCATATCAAAGCACCCACATGGATACCAACGGGCTCGTCCGTTATCACCTCGTATCTTGACCTGATTCTTGCCTTCATCCCGCGCAATGATCTCATACCTTTTGCCATAGGTCAGTGCCTCAGCATAGATGCTTACCGCTACACATGTTGCTTGGTTCATCCTCGGGAACCTTTCTCTTGCGTTTCCAAGCGTGTTTGTAATTCCGCGCGTTCTTTCAGCAGCGCTTGCAGAGAGGCGCTCCTCTGATCCGTCTTCCCTTGCTTTTTGGCGATCTGAGCCTCTATCTGCTGCAATCGAACGTTGATCTCCTCAGCTCCAGTCGTGGGTAAACGCATCGGCACTTTTTTGTTGAAGTGAAACGCTGGGCTGGGAAGTGGCTCTCCCTAAGATTTGGGGAACACGGCTTGATTGATATTGGGGAATAGACTCCTGGAAGAGATGCAAAAGATCAGTCCATCTGTGACTCGTTTGCAGGGAAAAAACCAGTCGTCAAAAAGCGTTCTGGACGCAACACGATGACCACATGGGGCTTCCCTGCCTCCAGCTTCGCCCGTCGCACACCCGCTTCACCAGGAATATACTTGCCAATGAGCTTCCGTGCCCAGCTTGCATCGGTGTCCGGCTGCACGGAAGCCTTGCCACGCACCATGATCTGGCGAAAGGGACGGTAGCCTGTCTCCGTCTGACTTTCTTCAACCGTAAGACAGAGCCCTGCACGTGGATCGCGAACCAAGTCCTGCACATGACGACTCTGTGGCCCGCTGGACAGGTAAAAGATCCCTTCTTCCCAAAAGAACCAGATCGGGAGAACGCGAGGAAATCCCGCGGGATCAAGCGTCGCCAGATGCGCTGGAATCGCCAGAGAAGCCAAGTCGGCTATTTCTTGCTGTGTGAGGGGGCGAGCAGGGGCCGGGGGGTCGTTGGTTGCCATGTTTCTTCTCCTCAGGTTCAATACCAAAGCCTGCTTCTCATGACAGGCATTCCAGATGAATGTACTCCATGTCTCTCTTCTCTTGAGGCAAAGAACGATTACACCGCATGCAGTACTTTCACGCGCAACAGATCGAGACGGGCGCGGCCAAACATTTGACGCTTCAAAAATTTGAGCCGATTGACATGTCCCTCTGTGATGCCATTACTCTCGGGCCGGGAGCAAGCTGCGTACACGGCAGCATAATCCCGGAAGATGCCATTGGCAAAACTCTTGAGTTCGGCGACCTGACTTGCTTTCGCTCGGTTCAGCCACCCATGCAATACCTCAGCCTGCCGCTCTTTGAGCATGCTCACAAATTCCTGACTCAAGAGATAAACGGTGTGGAGATCCGATGACGCCTGGCGCATGTGCTCGATCTGCTGCCGTTGCTTGGCGGTCAACTTCTCCGGTGGCACAATCATCAAAAAGGACGCTGACCGTGAGGAAAGACGACGCTGCCCCCGTGGCGCGAAGAGACGCGGTTTGGGTGGGTTCCCTCGCCAGCGCTTCAGTGGCAGTTCTGCTCGCCACTCCGCGAGCCGCTTGCGCAATCCCGATTGGCATCCGGTATAGCCGCGCTCTTTGACGAGGGCAAAGAGACGGGAACAGTTGTAAATACGGGCGTCCCACTGCTCACGCAGATACGGCAGATACGGATCAAGCTTGCTCTTGCGCGCTGTCCGCCGAAAGACGCTTTCTGCTCGTTCGGGAAAGCCAGGGGAGGAGATAGAGCGCTGCACGGTTTTCCGGCTCATCCGAAGCTGGCGAGCAATGGCACGTTGCCCCAGGCCCTCTCGGTGCAAAGCTATGACCTCTTCATAGCGAGCAACGCGCTTGTCCCTGCTGATCTTCTTTTTGCGTTCAGCATACGTCAAGCCAGAGAGATCAGCCTCTGTGCAGGTTTGCCCCTCGTGCTGTTCTGATGAAAGCGTCTCAGAAATGGGATCAGAGATGGTGCTGGCAGTCAAATCGGCGGGTGGATCGGCTTTCCCTCTCTGGCACGCCTGGGTGCTTTTGAGTGCGCTATCCTCGACGAACGGCAAACAAGAGCGTTTGTGATCCAGGAGGCGCTGGAGATGCTCGCGCAGATTTTGATGAAGTAGGCCGCCAGCGAGGTACTTCTTGACAGAAGCCCTTTTGTACGGATAGGTAGGAGCTTGCGCTCTTTCCCCCCGCCCAAACGCAGCATGCGACTTTCACCGCACTGCGCTTTCCAGTACTCGACGTGACCGGCCTGGTCCTTGCGTTTGAGGGAGTGGATTCGGGTTGCCCCGTTGAGGCGCACCAGTCCGAGCACAGCACAACCTGTTGCGTGGCAACCCCCACTGTGCTGGAGAACAAGATGCCACTACTCAAACCGTCATCTGCTTTCCTCAATCCATCCATTGTTCCTCTCGTCAAGCGTCTTTCCCTGGTGTCCTTCGCCCTGTCCACCCCATTACAGGATGGCGTTTGACTACTACGACACCTCCGCCCTCTGTCCCGCGTGCTGGCATTCTCGCACCCCTTTCGGGCGAAGCGGTGTCAGAGTTCCCTGTCTTTGGCCTTCTGAAGTTGTTGTGATCCTTAGCTTGCCTTCTATACGCCGCGCGAACGTTGGAAGAGTCCCAGATACCCGTTGGACTTACCTGGGCGGTCGCGGTACCATTTTGGTCAGAGTGTCTCAGTCAGTTTCACTCTTTGAAGGTGACGACGCTTCAAACAAAGGTTTCTCTCGTCAGCATAGATCACAGGGTTAGCCTTTCCTTCCCCTCTGACTGGGTGGGTCGGACATTATCAGCGGGCTTCACACCCCTGGAAATGCCGTTTCCAGACGCATGCCGCGTAACCCTAGCACCACTCTCCATGTGCTGCTCTCAAGAGCAACTCCAGAAGGCTTTGCAGGCGCACCCAACGGCCCCTTCCCAAACCCGCCGGGCCACTTTTATGGCAACGGGCTTTCCAGTTTCCAGAAGCCTCTGGGGATTGTTCATCAGCGCATCACGCGCCAACATCCCCGCTTCTCCTGTACTCCCTGCCACCCTTTCCCCTGTACGTCGTTTTCCGACGCTCCAAGGCGGGGCGTGACTCCCGCGAGTACTATGATGGCTCTGTACTCCTTCTGCTCGCACAGGGAGGAGTATCCCGCATTCTCACGTATTCGACGTCTCTAGCGCGTTTTAGGTGCCCTTTCGCCTCCTTCAATGGGATCATTTCCCATCGCTTCCCGCAGAGAGCGTTCCACTGGTCTGATCCACCCCAGTGTATTTCACACCCCTACTCAACTGGTGTGTATTGCGGGAACGTCGCAACAGGCGCTATGTACAACGACGGGCGTGGCTTTCGCCGCTGGTCGGCTAGGTTCGGCAATGCAGCTTCACCATGACGCGCGGGGCAATCGGGCCTTGCCCTAAACGCCTTCAGGCAAGCCCAGCTTTGTGGCATGCTCTTTTCCCCTTGAGGTTTCCCGCCAGGTAAGCCACCGCCCCAGAGGTCAGTTGCTCTCAACCTCTCCTTTCTCCGAAAGGAATCGAATACGCGCCTATACGGCGCACGACCAGATGATACCGATCCGCGACCTGCGTTGCATGAGGCAAAACCTGGCTCACTGCATCGGCAAAGGCACTGGCTCGATCCCGGCTGACCACCTGGATTTCTGGATGACTGGCTAACCAAGGCTTGACGGCTTCAGCAGTGCGATCTGGCAAGAGATCGAGGGGCCGCCTTGTCTCAAGGTTGATGAGAATCGTTCCGTAGGAGTCTCCCCGTCTCAGAGAAAAGTCATCAATGCCCAACACGGTGACATCGGCCCTGGGGGCGTCTTTGATCGTGCGTAGGTAGCGCAGCAGGGTCGGCGCTTTGATGGTCATCCCCAGGCGGGGAGCCAGGCGTTCACTCACCTCAGCAGAAGCAGCCAGCCCAATGGCTTTGAGCTCTTCCAGCAGGCGGTTGCTGACTCTAGCCCAGGGTCGGACTAACTCGGGAAGGCGCTCAGCAAAGACCTTGCGGGGACAGGTAGCCGTCCGACAAAAAAATTTGCGCACTTTGAGCCGCAACACTACCTTGCGTCCCCCGCAAGGAACGTCGTGAACGGTGCGCTGATACTGACAGTGGACTGCGTCTGAGAGGCTTCCACAGTCGGGGCAGCGCGCACAGAGTTGGGTAGAGATCACTTCCACGGTGAGCTGCGCTTCGCCTATCTCTACCTGGCCAAGGACCAGCCCCTCAGGTAAGGGCAAAAACGGGGACCTTTCCATCGCTATCATCCTCCTGAAAAGGATAATACCTTCCTTGCCTCTTTTTCCAGGAGTATATCACCACACATCAATGAAAACAGCAAACAGACAGTGTTCCCCAAGTCTTAGGGAGAACCCCTTTTAGTTTAGCCGAAACAGAAAAGAGCTGTATCGAGAAGGCATGTTAGGAGTGGGTCATGAAACAGCATCAGAAACGATACAGAGCAGCAATCAGGGCGAGGGTCGTCCTAGAAGCGATCAGGGGCAAAAAACGGCGAAATCATGTGTTACCTCAAAGTATGTCTTCATAGGAGCAGGACGAGGGAGGGAGCTGCTAAACTACTCACTTCGTCCTGCCTCAATGACATAGCTACGAAACAGAGCACCTACGATATTTTTAGTTGCAAATGATAGACCTGCATGGTATCCTCTCTATTGAGAGCCTATAGACGGCCTCGCCTCTTGCTTAGGCTCTACCGCTAAGCCAGAACCTAAGCAAGAACCTCCTTACCCTCCTCCTTTCTTTTGCTGTATGTACTCGATCTCGAACACCGCATACAAACAGCCACTAGACATTCCATCAGGATGGCGGTGATCTCGCCTGGTTGGATCTTACATAGATCCAACCTCTGGAGAAACAGAGCCTAAGTAAATAATGCCATACATTGACGCCATCATCGGCAATTTTAATGATCATTTTCTAGGAAGGTGGGTGCCCAAAATTCCGGGAGTCGTCTGACCAAAATCCGCCAGATTCCAGCAAGCGAGATGCTCTCATCGGAGATTCGCGCCTGAAAGATCATGACTTCCAGGTATGGGAGTCGTCACGAAGCTTCAAAACATAAGAGCGGAAGATGTAGAGAAAAACCAGAGCCAGGTGTGGCTCGTTACATTCCGGCATGCTCCCCGCCTGATACAGCTCTCTACGGCACAAAATGTGCTTGCTACCATGCGTTATGTTGATGCGATGCTGAAGTTATGCGGTTATTTGGAGGGCATTTCCCAACTCAGAACTCCCCTACACATTGGGGTTCTGAGTTGGGAAATGCCCTCGTTATATGGAGAAAAAATGTCAAGTGGTACCGGTTAGATGTCAGGATCTGCATAGAACTTCTCCGTGAGATCATCAACGACGGAGTCATCTAAATCCTGAATGATGGTTTGCTTCGATTGCCTAGTAGCCAAGCGACGTACATAGGCTAGCAAAATCTCCCGCACAATGTTTTCACAAAGTTGAGGGAATTGATCAGGCTGGAGACCGACGCGCTCCAATTTTCTAAGCATTCCTCGAAGATCCGCCAGCCGTTTGCCACTGTGGACAATGGCACTACGGATATCATACATCAAGAAGAGAAAAAACTGGCTTTGGCGAGGCGTCCATATATTGGTCCTTGTCGTTGCTAACATTGCCGCTCCGCGAAGCGAAAAGCGGTACCTCAGTTCTGTCTCTTTTGTGTCAAAGAGACAGCTATCAAGTGCAAAAGTGAGATCAGTTATCCGGTCCTCAAGAAGGTCTCGTCCGTAGGACTGGTTAAAGCGTCGCAGTGCGAAAGCCAAGCCTTTCTTCTGCGGGCCTAGACCTTGTAAAGCGCCATAAAGCGTTGTCACCTGAGGTAAATCAGACTCGGTGAGATCGTACTGAGTGCCATACTGCCGAAGTTGCAGGGCTAGTGGCCTAGACATGCCCGCAGCCACAGGTCCGCCTACCATCCTGCCTGTTTCGAAAAAGGCTAATGCGCCGACATCACCGGCTTTTAGCAAACGAAGTGCGGTGATGATATCATCGAGTTCGACAGGGATATCTTGACCAACGTCCCGACCACCTTGTAGGCGAGAACGAGTGCCTCTAAGCTTGTATTTTGTCTGACGAAACGCCTCGAAGGTGATTGGTATCCCCATAAAAGGTTGCGGGAACGTGCTCGAATTCCACATGGTTGTCTTTTCTTTGGCTGTGAACGGGGCAAGTTGGAGCTGTGAACTAATCGCCTGGGCCTGTTGTAAGTCACAACTAAAATTGAAAAGAGGAATGCTCACTTCCCATTGACCAATTGTACCTGGTATCGCTGACCACAACCCTCTCCAGCGGTGATAGCTTGCAAGGATTTGTTCATGGCTTGGTTTGCCTGCTCCATATTGATTGAGTACGTCCAGAACGGGAGACAGGAGTTCGCGAACGAGAAACCACTGAACTTGTTCAAATGTCGTGACCCTGATAGGCCGACCTGCACTGTCAGAAATCTCTGGCGATGGAAGCAATCCCCTGGCCCAATGTTCCTTGGCACACTGAATACTTTCTGGCATGGTGAATAGTGAGTGATCAAGATCCTGGAGAAAAGCTGTATAGTTCTGGCTCATCCTGACGCCTTGCTCAAATGAATCGTCAGTAAATTGGACATAAGGATAGATCTCCTGCGGTATCCTGTTGGACTTTGTCCATGATTCCAGGCGAGCAAAAAAACCTAGGATGGCAAGCCTATCTTGACGAGAGGGGGATACTAAGGGGAAGAAAAACGGCGGATCGGAAAGTGTGGGGTCGCATGGCGGATACTGAGCATCCCGAAACCTATGAGCAGCGGGTGCAAGCGATTCA
>WNEZ01001513.1_pt1 | contig 19525 bp, 19 predicted proteins | sample 5400521 | NCBI WGS metagenome assembly WNEZ01 (sample SAMN13153339, study PRJNA577476) | soil metagenome | isolation source: 120 cm saprolite under Douglas fir tree site 2 hole 1 replicate 1 | place: USA:California | collected 2015-04-18 | reverse complement strand
AGCATGTATATCGATCGCCGCATCGCCAAGCGCCGCAACGAGCATCGCGCCGGGTTCCCGGATTTCATGGATCTGCTCGTGGTGTGCGCCGATTCCGGATTGAGCATGGAGGCCGCGCTCGAGCGGGTCGGCCGCGAGCTCGGAGATTCCTATCCGTCGCTGTCCACCAATCTGCACATGACCAATCTCGAGATCCGCGCCGGACGCAGCATGACGGAAGCGCTCGAGCACCTCGGCGACCGGTTGGGGCTCGACGAGGCGCGCTCGTTCGCGACCCTGATCCAGCAGTCCGCCGAGCTCGGCTCCAGCATCACCGATGCGTTGCGCGTCTACAGCGACGACATGCGCCACAAGCGGCTCTCGCGCGCGGAGGAAAAGGCCTACAGCCTGCCGGCAAAACTGGCGGTACCGATGATGATCTGCATCTTCCCCGTCATTTTCGTGGTGATCCTGCTGCCGATGGCGGTGCGCCTCTATACCGGGCATTACTGAGCGGGGCGCGGCATCCCCGTAACCATCTGATCCAAGGCCGATTTCGACCGCGCCGGTATCGGGCTGCGGGGCCGGCCGGGGAGAGATTCTTAACCATCATCCCCTAGCGTGCGGGCGGGCCGGTTTGCAGCTGTCGTACCGGAGCGTCGTGCGTTCGCCTCGGCGGGCTGAAACCGAGAGCTTGGTCGCCGGGGGTCGCGTTGATGGGAGCGAGAGCGGGTCGACACCTCCTCGCGACGCTCGCATGCCTGTTGTGGCTCAACGGCTGCGAGACGTCGACCAAGCTCGGCGACTTGTTCCAGTCGAAGCCCGACCCCACCCAGGGCGCCGCCTCCGCCTCCGACCCGGATCCGACCCCGACCGGCGGCTTGCCGCCGCCGCCCGAGGGGGCGCAGCCCGACGCGGTTCCCAAGGGCCTGCTCGGCAACGATCCCAACGACGATCTCAACCTCGGCAAGAAGCATTTCCGCGCCGCCAATTTCGGCCTCGCCGAGCGTCACTTCCGGCGCGCCGTCGAGCTGCATCCGCGCGATCTCGAGGCCTGGGTCGGTCTCGCCGCCGCCTATGACCGGCTGCGCCGGTTCGACCTCGCCGACCGCGCCTATGACCAGGCGATGAAGATCGCCGGGCCCACCGCGGAGCTTCTAAACAACCGGGGCTACTCCTTCATGCTGCGCGGCGACTACCGCCGCGCCCGCGAGACGCTGCTGCAGGCGCAGGCCCAGGACCCGAGCAATCCCTACGTCAGGAACAATCTCGAGCTGCTCGAGGCGAGCTTCCGCAAGGGCAAGGCGATCCAGTAGCGCTCTGGACTTTACAGGGCCGGCGTGCAACTTGGCGCGCAGCCCGTCGCCGCGACATCGCCATGCTCGAAAGCTTTCGCAAATTCCTGTCCGAGGTGTCGCAAGGCGGCAAGCATCCGACCCACTTCGAGCCCAACGACTATCGGCTGGCGGCGGCGGCGCTGCTCGTCCATGCCGCCGCCATCGACGGCAACATCTCCGAGGTCGAGCGCGACCAGCTGCACGCCGTGATCAAGCGGCAGTTCGGCCTCGACGAGGCGACGACCGACGAGCTGGTCGCCGAGGCGACCGAGGCCGAGCACGAGGCGATCGATCTCTATCACTTCACCAGCGTCATCAACCGCTCGCTCGACGAGGACGGACGCCGGCGCGTGGTCGAGATGATGTGGGAGATCGTCTATGCCGACGGCCGCGTCACCGAGTTCGAAAGCAACCTGATCTGGCGCGCCGCCGACCTGCTCGGCGTCTCGTCGCGGGAACGGATCGAGCTCGGCCATGAGGTGGCGCGCCGGCGCGCGGCCGGTGCGGCGTGAACGACGAGCGCAGACCCGTCACCGTGATCACCGGCGCGTCCGCCGGAATCGGGACGGCGCTGGCGCACGAGTTCGCCGCCCATGGCCATGAGCTCGTCCTCATCGCCCGGCGGGAGCAGGCGCTCAACGCGCTGGCCGACGCCATTGCGGCGACCGGCGCGGCGCGGCCGACCGTGCTGCGCATGGACGTCGCGCGCATCGACGCCGCGCGCGACATCGGCGAGGCGCTCGCCAGGCGCGGGCTCGAGCCCGAGATCGTCGTCAACAATGCCGGCTTCGGCCTGCTCGGCAGCGCCGACAAGCTCGCCCGCGCCGATCAGCTCGCCATGATCGACCTCAACGTCCGCGCGCTGACCGATCTCTCGCTCGCCTTCCTCGACAGCCTCGAGCGCCGCCGCGGCGGCATTCTCAACGTCGCCTCGGTCGCGGGCTTCCTGCCCGGCCCCGGCATGGCAGTCTATTACGCCAGCAAGGCCTACGTGATCTCGTTCAGCGAGGCGCTGCATCACGAGCTCAAGCCACGCGGGGTGCGGGTGACGGTGCTGTGCCCGGGGCCGGTGCCGACCGAGTTCCAGGCCCGCGCCGGCATCACCGACCTGCCCTTTCCGCCGCTGCTCATGCGCTCCCCGGTCCGGGTCGCCCGCGACGGCTATCGCGGGCTCAAGGAGGGCCGCCGGATGGTGGTCCCCGGCTCCGCCAACAAGGTGGTGGCCTTGCTCGCTCGCCTCATGCCGCGCGGCATCGCGCTCCATCTCGCCGCGATGCGCCAGGAGGGCCGCGATCGTTGAAGCTGCGCGCCCTCTTCATGGCGCTTGTGCGCGGGAGGCGGCTTGAAAACCGCGGCCAGGCGGGCCATTGATCCGAGGCGTCTTGCGCGACTGATCCGACGATGCTGCAGCCGATTCTGATCGTGATGCACCAGGAGACCTCGACCCCTGGGCGGGTTGGCCATGCCCTGCACCGCCGCGGCTATCCCCTCGACAAGCGCCGTCCGCGCCTCGGCGATCCGCTGCCGGAGACGATGGCCGGCTACGCCGGCGCCATCATCTTCGGCGGTCCGATGAGCGCCAACGACCGCGACGATTTCGTCCGCCGGGAGATCGATTGGCTCGAGGTGCCGCTCGGGGAGAAGAAGCCGTTTCTCGGCATCTGCCTGGGCGCCCAGATGCTCGCCGCGCATCTCGGCAGCCGCGTGTTCAAGCACCCCGACGACCACGCCGAGGTCGGCTACTACCCGATCCGGCCGACCGAGGTCGGTCGCTCGGTCTGCGACCCCTGGCCCGAGCAGGTCTACCAGTGGCATCGCGAGGGCTTCGACCTGCCGCTCGGGGCCGAATTGCTGGCGGAGGGCGATTCTTTTCCGGTGCAGGCGTTCCGTTTCGGCGGCGCGGCCTATGCGCTGCAATTCCATCCCGACGTGACGCACGCCATGATGTGCCGCTGGACCACGCGCGGGCACGAACGCACCTTGCTGCCGAACGCCAAGCCGCGCGGCGCGCACTTCGCCGACCGTGCGGTCCACGATCCCGCCGGCCGCGCCTGGCTCGAGGCGTTCCTCAACCATTGGCTGGGCAAGTCGGAAGCGCCGCGCGAGCAGGTCTCGGCGGGGTGATACCTCACCCCGCCAAGTGGAAGAATTTGCCGAGGAAACCGCGGCCGTCGCGCACGGCCGGTACGTTGCGGCGCAGCCAGGCGTCGAGGCCTAGGCTGCGGCCGGCGGCATGGAGCGCGAACATGAACATCACGATCGCGAGGAAGATGTAGGACCACGGCCATTCCGCCGGATTGCCGGGTCGATAGATGCCGAGCCAGAGGTGCAGCACGAAGACGATCGCGAGGCTTGCGACGAGGCGCACCCCGAGCCCCAGGATCAGCGACACCGCGAAGGTGAGCTCGGCCAGGAAGATGACGGGGTTGAGGAGGTGAAGGTAGGGGAGATAATACTCGGCCACCAGCTGGCGATGGAATTCGAACGCGGCGCGCTCCCCCATCTGCTCGGTCCAGTAGCGCAGACCGGGCGAGATCGGCAGCGGCAGCTTCCAGAGCATGCCCTGGAACCACATCCCGCCGACGAGCACGCGAACGAGCCACGTGCCGAGGTGCGAGGCGGTGCGTTGCGTGGGGTCCTCCTGCCAGTTGCGTACGGCGATGGCGATGCTCGCCACGATCAGCGCCGCGAACAGGGCGACGAACAGGTATTTCCACGACCCGAGATCGTTGTGGTCGTTGGTGTTGCCGATCAGGAAATCCCAGAAATCGGAGAGTGGAGTGGGCACGAGAGGTCCCCGTGGCTTGGCGCCCGCGCTCCTTGGCCGAGACCAGGCGCTCGAGCCAGTATAATCGATCGGCGCGCCGAAAGCCCGGCTTCCTCGCCATCACATCGGCGTGTCCTGCCCGCATATTGGCACGCGGTCAAATTCCGGCTGCGACGCGAGTCTCCTCGGGCGGCGCGGACCCCGCCGCGGCGCGCGGGCGCTCGACGGGCGGGAACGGCGCGCGCAATCCGGCCTGCACCATCAGCGGCAGGACCTCCTCGTTCCACTGCGCCAGCTCTTCCTTGTATCTGACCCACGAGATCAGGCAGCCGTCGACGCCGATATCGGCGAGCTTGCCGAGCTCGTCGACGATCTGCTCCGCCGTTCCGACCAGCGGATAGCCGCCATGCCCGGCGATGAAATGGGCCTTGTGTCCCTCCAGCGTCTTGGCGTCCAAGGTCTGGTTGTGGAGCCCAAATATCTGCAGGAGATTGCCGGCCGCCTCCCAGTCGCCTTTCTCGTGGACATAGTAGTTCAGATAATCCCGGGCCTCCTTCTCGGTCGCGCGGCACACGACGTAGACGTGAATCCAGATCCGCGTTTCGCGCCCGTGCGCCGCCGCCAATTTCTTGAGATGATCGATCTGCGCCTTGGCGCCCTCGAGATAGGTTCGATCCTTGAGGATGACGAAATTCATGTCGCAATAACGCGTGGTGAATTCCTGCGCCGCCGGCGACCCGCCGGCATTCATGATCGGCGGATGCGGCTTCTGCAGCGGTTTCGGCTGGCTCCAGACCGACGCGGCCTCGAAGCTCTCGCTGCGGAAATCGAACTCCTCCTCCGCCGTCCATGCCCGCCGCACGAAATCGAGCCACTCGGTGGCGTATTTGTAGCGGTCGTCGTGCGGGCGCATGTGGGCGCCGAACATGTCGAATTCGTTCTTGAACCAGCCGCACACCACGTTCATGGCGAAGCGGCCGTTGGTGACGTGATCGATCGTGGCCGCCATCTTCGCCGCCATCAGCGGATGAACCAGCGGCACGTGGACGGTGGCGAGCACCGTGCAATAGGTCGTCACCGCGCCGATCGCGGAAGCCCAGGTGAAGCTTTCGAAGGTTCGATTGTTGAAGTTCGACGGCCCGCCGTACCCCTTCCATCGCCCGACCGGCAGCAGCGCCTCCATTCCCGAGCGGTCGACGGCCTGCGCGATCTCCTTGCTGTCGGGCCAATTGAGCTGCCAGGCCTCCGGGACGGTGGTGATGGTCGAGCCGTGGCTGCAATTGAACGCCATGACGCCGAGCTTCATGCGGTTGCCGCCGAACAACCGTGCGCGAGCGGTATAGTCGTGGGAGGGTGCGTTCATGTTCGTTTTCGCAAGTGTTGCCGGATGCTCGTGATCCATCACACTCATTCGACCTTGAGGCCGAGCTTTAGAATGAGATCGCGGAACTTGAGGTAGTCCTTCTCCAGGAACGCCGCCAGCTCCTCCGGCGTGCTCGAGCGCGCCTCGAACCCGCGGGCCGCAAGCGTGCCCTGGTAATCGGGATCGGCGACCACTTTGGCGATATCGTCGTGCAGCTTGCGGACGATCGCCGGCGGCGTGCGGCTCGGCGCCAGCACCGCGAACCAGATGCTGTTGTCGACGCCGGCGAGGCCCGATTCCGCGAAGGTCGGGACCTCCGGCAGGCTGTCGATGCGGCTCGGAGAGGTGACGGCGAGGCCGCGCACCGTGCCGGCCTGGACGTGCGGGACCGCGCTCGAGGTGCCGACGAAGAACATCGCCACGTCGCCGGCGATCAGCGCCGTGATCGCCTGCGCCGACGATCCGCGATAGGGGACGTGGGTGAGATGGACCTTGGCGAGCGACATGAACAGCTCGGCGCCGAGATGCGGCGCGCTGCCGATGCCGATCGACGCGTAGTTGAGCTTGCCGGGCTCGTTGCGCGCCAGCGCGACGAACTCCTTCAGGTCGTTCGCCGGCAGCCGCGGGCTGCCGAGCATGATCTGATAGCCCACCGCCATCATCGAAACCGGCGCGAAGTCGCGCCGCCAGTCGTAGGGCACGCTCTTGTGCAGCGTGGCGGCGATGGTGAGCGGGCCGTCGGTCGCGAGGTAGATGGTGTAGCCGTCGGGCTCCGAGCGCGCCGCGAACTCGGTCCCGATCAGTCCGCCGGCCCCGGGCTTGTCGTCGACCACGACCTGCTGTCCCCAGAGCGCCGAAAGCTTGTTGCCGAGGAGGCGCGCGAGCACGTCGCCGCTGCCGCCGGCGGCATAGGGCACGACGAAATGCACCGGTCGCGACGGGAATTCCTGCGCCGCGGCGGTTGCGAGCGGCGGCAGCGTCAGAACGAGGAGAGCGAAGGCACGGTACGCAACGGTCGGCATCAGGCCGCTCCATGCCGCCCGAGACGCGGCTCCTCGTCGCCCGCAGCGCCTGCCTCCCCCGCCGCCTCGCCGAGGCTTGCCATCAGCCGGCCGTGGCCGTCGATGCGATCGTCGATGCCGAGCGTGCGGAACGCTTCCCAATGGTCGGCATGCGAGCCGGTGACCACCGGCAGGCCGCATTCGTTCTCGATCAGCGGCGCGGCATCGGCGGCGGACCATTGATTGCAGGGGACATAGAGCCCCTCCGTCGACGCCGCGGAGGCGAGAAGGCGCCCGGCCGCCGCCGCGATCTGCGCGGGGGCGACGTCCTGCAGCCGCTTGAACACGACGTCCATCGTATGGTCGGCGACGACCTTGAAGCCGCTGGCCTCAAGGAAAGCGAGCGCCGAGCGGTGCAACTCCTGCGGATAGGGCGACAGCACCGCGACGTTCCTGATGCCGAGATGCGCGAGCGCGCGGATCGCCGATCGGATGCTGGTCGACGCCGGCAATCCGGTCGCGTCGGTGATGATCCTGACGATCTCTTCCTCGAAGCCTTTGCCGCGCGTGGTGACCACCGGCATGCCGCAATGCATGATGTAGTCGACGCGGCGTGATGCGAGATACTTGGCCGCGCCGATCAACGGATCGATCACGTCCCGTTGGAAGTTTTCCTTGCTCCAGTGCTCGACGTTGGAGGTTATGGCGCACATGGAGACGCCGTCGGGCGCGAGCCGGTGGAAGTCGTATGCCGCGGTCTCGATCACCGTCGGGCTCAGTATCCCGATCCGCTTGCGCCACCCGAATGGCCGGTCTGCATTGCCCATGGTTTTCCTCAGAGCGAAGCGAGCAGCTTGCCGAAACGGTGGATCGGGCCGGCCACCTTGCAGCGCCTCATCGAGGCCCAGATCATCGCGTTCATCCAGGTGACGACCGTGGTGTCGAGATCCTGCTCCAGCGGCTCGATGTTGTGCATGCTGCCCCATCCGCCGCAGGGAATGTAGATGCCGTCGGGCCGCCCCGGCGCCTCGAGGAAGGCCTGGCGGGCGGTCTGGTACTCGACCGGGATCGGCAGCCGGCGGATTTCGGTGTTGCGTTCGATCCCCAGCGCCCGGTTGTGAGTGACCGTGATCTGCTCGTTGGCGAGATACTTGACCAGCCGGTCGTTGATGAATTGGCGAAACGGCGTCGCCATCGCGACGGTGCGAATCTCCCGGCTGTGCATGGCGTCGACCACGCCCGCCATGTCGGTGATGCAGGGCAATCCGCAGGCCTGCTCGAGACGGTCCTGCAGCTCGTTGGCGAAGCCCGGGGTCCCGCGTGCCACGATGGGCGGCACGCCCGACTGGTAGACGACGTCGACGTCGAAATTGGCGAGCTGCTTGGCTGCGCGCTCCATCCCCTTGAGCGCCTCCTCCATGTTGTCGTCGGTCAACTGCTGGATCGAGAGCGAGACGGTCGTGACGTCGATGCCCTCCGGCACCACTTGATACCATTCGCGGATCGGGCGCGGCGGAACCGGGGTCGGAAAGATCGCTCCGACATGCAGGCGCCATCCCGTCAGACCTTCAGCCATGCTGATTGCTTTCCAGCCGTGACCGCCACCGATAGTGGCACGAAGCCTGCTTGCAGGCGTATCCTTCCAGCAGGCGCATGACCGTATCCCGCCGCGGCCTCGCGCAGCTTTCCATACGGCACCTATGATCGGGATTTCAACTCGACCAGGACGCGTTCCAGCGCCCGGCACGCCCGCTCCGTCGATGCGGCATCGATCGCCTTGGTATCGATGAACAGATCGATCCCGGTGCCCCGTTCGACGATGACGCGCGCGGCATCTCTCGCCCCGTCGATTTCTTCCTCGACCGCGTAGGGCACGACCGGATGACCGATGCCCTTCAACTCGATCGGCTCCAGCGGGACCGCGTGCACGATGTCGCGAACCAGCATGTACATCTCGTAGCTCAACACGATTCCACCGGGTTGCGCGATCGACTGCAGGCGCGCGGCCAGATTGGCCTCGGCGCCGATGATCGTGTAGTCCATCCGTTCGGTGCTGCCGAAATTGCCGACGTTGCAAAAGCCGGTATTGATGCCCATGCGGGCGCGGAACGGCTGCTCGATGCCGCGGCTGCGCCAGCGGACGTTGAGCTCGGCAAGACGGCGCTGCATGTCGAAGGCCATCGCCAGGCACGCCTCCGCATCCTCGGCCACGCCGCGCGACTCGGGGTGGCCGAAGAATATGACGATCGCGTCGCCGATGAACTTGTTGATCGTGCCGCCGTGCGCCTCCGCGATCGACGACATCTCGGTGAGATACTCGTTCAGCAGCGCCGTGAGGTCTTCTGGCTGCATGCGCTCGGTGGTCGCGGTGAAGCTGACGATGTCCGAGAAGAAGATCGTCAGCTTCTTGCGCTCGGTCGCGATTGCGACGTCCATTTGTCCGCTGAAGATGCCGCGATAGAGTTGCGGCGGCAGATATTTGGCGATTTTTTGCGCCAAGGTCGACAGGAACTCGTTGGCCCTTTCGAGCCGGCTGTTGAATTGCGCAATCAAAACCGACTGCCGGCGTTGCAGCTCGATGAAACCAAGCCCGATGACGGCGACGATGGCGAAATAGATCAGGAGATACTTGAACGCGAAGATATGTCCCGCGATCGATTGGCCGACGACGAGCTCCTCGATGCCGCGCACGTCGCCGACTTTCCAATCGCGCTTGGGGCTGTCGGGATGCGAGTTGTGGCAGCTCACGCAGGGCGCCGCCATCACGATCGGGGTTATCAGCCGGACCTGGCGGTCGAAGATCGAGCCCGTGGCCTGGTAAAAGCGCGCGTTCGGATCTCGACGCAGGCTCTCCAATGCCTGCCGCTCGACCGCATCGAAGGCATGCGGCGCGCGGTTCTTGAACGGATAGTCCGAGAAGAAGCGGAAGCGCACGTTGCTCTTGTCGCGATTGATGACGTCGCCGAGCTCGAGCGAGAGCGTCGCCGGTATCGGAATGGCGCCGGGCACAGCCGAGTAATTCGGGAGCACCTGCGTCCGCTCACCGCCGGCGAGCACGCGTCCGACCACGTTGCCGGCGTAATAGTCCCGCATATGGTTGATCATCGAGGTGAGGTCGTCGGCCTGGTCGCGCAGCGATTGCTCCGACAGGTTGCGCAGGTCGAGCCAGACGACAACCGGCAGTCCGGCCAGGATCACCACGACGAGCAGGACGGTGAGCGAAAGCCCGCCGGCAAGGCGTCCGATGATCTTGTCGCCGGAGCCGGCCGGGCGATCGGCCGCCGGCTGGTGTCCCGGTGGTGCCGAAGGCGGTATGCTTGCGACCATGTGAGCCTCGCCGTCGAGCCTTTTTCGGTGCCTGGAGCATTTTCAGGAAAAAGCCTGCCCCGGACTCGATCCGGGGTGGGAACCGGGTTTTCCGTCCGAAAATGCGATCACGCAACAAAGCTAACGCGCATTGAGTTTCCAGCGAAACTGAATGCGCGCTAGCACCTCAGTCCGCGATGGATGAGCTTTCTTCGGGTGCCCAAATCTCGCCGAATCGTGGGCGTCTCTCCGGGCCGGTCAACGACGCGGCCGGCGAACCGATTCGCGCGCCCGAAACCCGCGAACTCGGGCCCGGCTGACCGTTTGCGAAGCGGCAGCTTCCCATGTATTCTCGTCAAATCCGCCATTGGAGCATGCAGAGGTCGCCGTCAATCCTCGGCCGGTTCCAATTTTCGGCGGGGCGGCGGGCTGGGTGCGAGGAGTATTGGATGAGGTCTGCGGTCAATTGGGCGGTCGGCGTCCTCTGCGCTCTCATGCTGTCGCTGACGCCGGCCGCGGCCAATCGGGTGGCCCTCGTCGTCGGCATCGATACCTACGATAATTTCAGCCCCGACCTGCAGCTCAAGAAGGCCGTGAATGACGCCCGCGCGGTGGCGGCGACCTTCAAGGAGCTCGGCTTCCAGGTCATCACCGCCGAGAACGTCAAGCGCGACGCCTTCTTGAAGGCCTGGCAGCGTTTTCTCGACACGATTCAGCCCGGCGACGTGACCGTGCTGTACTTTGCCGGGCATGGCTTCGAGATCAACAGCGCCAATTACGTGCTGACCCGCGACGCGCCGACGCCGGCGGATGGCCAGGAAGTCTTGAAGGGCAGCGCCATTCGCATCGCTAATCTCATGGACCGGCTGCGGGAGCAGCAGCCGCAGGTTTCCGTCTACATCATCGACGCCTGTCGCAACAGCCCGTACGCGAACAAGGGCATCACGCGCAGCATCGGGTCGCCGCGCGGGCTCAGCCGCGAGGAGCCGCCGCGCGGATCCCTGGTGATGATGTCGGCGGGAACCGGCCAGGAGGCGCTCGACGGGCTCGCCGTCAACGATCCCAATCCGAACTCGATCTATACGCGCACGCTGGTTCCGCTGATGAAGGAGCCGGGTCTGGAGATCACCGAATTGGCGAGACGGGTGCGCAGCGAGGTCGAAGCGCTCGCGGCCAGCGTCCACCACGAGCAGCGGCCGGCCTTCTACCACGAGCTCTCGGGCAACTTCTACCTGATGCCGCAAGAGGCGGCTCCGGTCGCTCGGATCGCCCCGACGATGAGCGAAGCAACGCAGGCCTGGTACGCGACCAAGGACACGACCAGCCCGGCGGTGCTCGAGGCGTTCCTGCGGCAGTTCGGCGACACCGCTTACGCCGGCATGGCCCGCGCCCGCCTGGAAGAGCTCAAGAAGGTCCAGACCGCGGCCGTGGTTCCGCCGGTCCGCATGGCTCCGGCGCCGGCCGCCCCCAGCACCGCCACCCCCGCGGTCGGCGTCATCGCGCCGCCGAGCACGCACGGCGCGGCGGCGCCTCTGAGTGCCACGGCCGAGCGCGCGCTCAAGCCCAAGGACAATTTCCAGGAATGCGCCAAATGCCCGGAGATGGTGGTAATCCCGGCGGGCAGCTTCACCATGGGATCGCCCGCGACGGAAGAAGGCCGCTCCAAGGTCGAGGGCCCGGAGCATCAGGTCACCATCGCCAAGCCTTTCGCCGTCGGCAAGTTCGCCGTGACCTTCGACGAATGGGAGGCCTGCGTGGTGGCCGGCGGCTGCAACGGCTATCGGCCCGCCGACATCGGGCGGCTGCGCGGACGCCATCCGGTCGTCAACGTGTCCTGGGAGGACGCGAAGGCTTACGTGACCTGGCTGGCCAAGGTGACGGGGAAGCCGTACCGGCTGCTGTCGGAGGCCGAGCGCGAATATGTCGCGCGCGCCGGCACCCCCACGCCGTTCTGGTGGGGCGCATCCATTTCGGTCAAGCAGGCCAATTACGACGGCAGCTCGACCTATGGCGGCGGCGAAAAGGGCGAATATCGCCAGCGCGCGCTGCCGGTGGATTCTTTCACGGCCAATCCGTGGGGAGTGTTTCAGACCACCGGCAACGTCTACGACTGGGTCGAGGACTGCTATCACGGCAGCTATCAGGGCGCACCCGCCGACGGCACGGCGTGGACCGACGGCGACTGCGGCCGCCGCGTCCTGCGCGGCGGATCCTGGTACGACCCGGCGATCCAGCTGCGCGCCGCCGCCCGCGCGGCGTTCTATCCCGGCTATCGCGATACCAAGATCGGCTTCCGCGTCGCGCGCCCGCTCTGACAGGCGTCGGGCCGTCGTCGTGTCGGCAGCGGGATGATTTCAAATGCCGAGCGTGCCGGAGGTTGCGGCGGCATATCGCTCGCTGACCTTTTTCCAGTCGACGACGTTCCACCAGGCTTTCAGGTAGTCGGCGCGCCGGTTCTGGTAGGTCAGATAATAGGCGTGCTCCCAGACGTCGTTGCCCATGATCGCGCGCCGGCCCTCCATCAGCGGAGTATCCTGATTTGGCTTACTCACCAGCGCGAGCTTGCCGTCGCCGTCGGCGGTGACGAACACCCATCCCGAGCCGAACAGCCGTGTGCCGGCGGCGTCGAACTGCTCCTGCAGCTTGTCCAGGCCGCCGAAATCGCGATCGATCGCGGCCTTCAGCGCCGCGTCGGGTTGGCTGCCGGTCTGCCAGAACATGCCGCCGCCTTTGCCCATGATCTGCCAGAACATGGTGTGATTGGCGTGGCCGCCGCCGCTGTTGCGGATCGCGGTGCGGATGTCCTCGGGCAGCTCGCCGAGCTTCACCAGCATGTGCTCGAGCCGCATCTGCGCGACTTGGCCGTGATCCTTCACAGCGGCGTTGAGGTTGGCGACATAGGCGGCGTGATGGCGGTCGTGATGGATTTCCATCGTCTTTGCGTCGATATGCGGCTCGAGCGCATTGAACCGATAGGGCAGCGGATCGAGCTTGAACGGGCCCGACGGCGCCTGGGCGAAGGCCCTGCTTCCGATCGCCGCGCTGACCGAGCAAGCCGCGGCTGCCGACAGCAGCGCGCGGCGCGTGAGATGCGGCATCCGGGGCCTCCTGCTCGATATCGGGGCCGGTAGAGTGCAGGGGCGCATCGTCAGAGCGCCTTCACCTTGAACTCGATCCGCCGGTTCTTGGCCCGGTTGGTCTCGGTGTCGTTCGGCGCGATCGGGCGGCTGTCGCCATGGCCGGCCGAATCGATGCGCCCGGCGGTGACGCCATGCTGGACCAGATAGTTCACCACCGACCGCGCGCGCTGCTCCGACAGGTGTCGGTTGCTCTCCCTGCCGCCGACCGTGTCGGTGTGGCCGCTGACCTCGATCCTGGCGGTCGGACAGCGATTGGCGATTTGCGCGACGCTGTCGAGCAGAGGCTCGCTCGCCCGGTCGAGCTCGGCGCTGCCGGTCTTGAAATAGATCGCGCCGGTGGTCGAGATCACGCTGAACCGGGTCTCGCAGGCTTCCGGCGCGATCGCGCTCGATTCGTCCTGCGCCTTTTGTCGCGCGGTCGCGGCGCGGGCGGCTTCGATCGCGGGGATCTTATCGCCGGTCTCGAACACGAGATCGAACGTGATCGACGCTCCGATCGCGATCTGCGTGCCGTTGACGGCTTCCGACAGCTTGGCGATGCCCGCCGTCAATCCGAAACCGTCCGCCGTGACGATGATCGGGGCCGCCGACGCGACCGAGATCGATTTGTCGCTGACGCGCGTCACGGTCACCGGAGCTTCCATCTCCTGCTGCATGCCGTGCAGGTTGAGCGTGAATTTCAGCGGATAATTGATCCGCGTCGTCTTCCGCAGCTCCTGGAGCTTCGACATGTCGAGCTTGGCCGTCACTTCCGCGTTCGGGAACTTGAAGGTTTCGAACAGCAGGAAACGCATCCGCACGTCGCGGACGTCGATGCCGGAAATGACCGAGGTCAAGTCGATCTTGACGGTCGCGTCGCCGTCCGGGCTGATCGTGCCGTCGAGCGTCTTGAACTGATGGTTCTCGAAGATCGAATTCGCCTTCACGGTCTGCATGTAGAAGTGCGAGGCGCTGGAATTGAGCAGCCACTGCTGCGCATTGGCGCCGCCGGTTCCGGCCGCCAGGAACAGAACGCCGCCGAAAATCCACGAACCGCACTGGATCATCGCTTTTGCTCCTGTTGCAAGGTTATTGGCAGCCGGTCTTCGCCCACTGCATCAGCGCGGTCTTGAACGGAGCGCCGTAGGGATGCGGAAGGCGTAATGCGAATTTCGGATTTTTGACATAGGTCTGGCCCTGCTCGCACAACGATCGCCGGTCCCACTTGTGACAGGAGCTGCACGGCTTCTTCCACGCCGCCTCGTCGAGCCCGTCGAAGGGAGGAAACAGCGGCGTGCCCTGGATCAGCTCCTCGATCGAATGCCCGTTGACCGGATAGGCGCCGAACGGCACCGGCTGGCTGAACTGCAGCACCTCGTCGCTCTCGGGCTCCGCCGCCGCGGCCGGGCGGCCGGCGGGAGCCGCAGGGGGGCCCTTCACGGCCGCGGCCTCGGCCGCCGACAGCGGTTGCATCAGGCGCATATTGGCCCAACCCTCGACCGGCTTGCGTTGATCGGGCTTGACGAGCTTGTAGGCGATGTAGCCCCAGTCGCGGTCGCCGACCTTCTGCTGACGGGTGAGGCAGACGATGTCCGCCTTGTCGAGCACGTCGATGTAGGCCGCGTCGCCGCGCGGTTCCTTGCTGATATTGAGGCTGTCCGACGCGACCTTGTAGAGGCGGCACTCCGGGTCCTGTGCGGCTGCGGTCTGCGCGGCCAAGAGGCTCACCAGACACACCACGACGCTGCGAGTCATCCCGAATCTTTCCCGCGTGCCGCCCGCGCCGGATTGTATATCAGCCCCGTTGCCGAGCCGCCATCCCGTCGGACCCATGCGGCCGGCTCCGCTACTGCGCGATCCTGGTTCCGGTCGCCTTGATGACCGCGGCCCATTTCTCGGTGTCCGCGTGCATCAGCGCGCGCATCTCCGTCGCCGAGCCGCCGACGACCTCGAGCCCCTGGGCGGTAATGCGATCGCCGAACCGCGCGTCGGCCGCCGCCTTGCGCACCTCATACGCCAGCTGGGCGAGCACGGGCTCGGGTGTCCTCGCCGGCGCCACCATGCCGAACCACCCCGTCAGCTCGTAACCCGGCACGCCCGATTCATCGAGCGTCGGAACGTCGGGCATCAGGCCGAGCCGCCGCTTGCCGCCGACCGCGAGGATCTTGAGCCTGCCGCCCTCCGACATCGCTTTGGCCGACGGCGGACCGGTGAACATGACGTCGACCTGGCCCGCGACCACGTCGGTCATGGCCGGCGCCGTGCCCCGGTACGACACCAGATTGATGTCGGTCCCGGTCGTCATCTTGAACAGCTCCATGCCGAGGTGCGACTGGGTTCCGAGCCCGATCGAGGCATAGTTGAGCTTGCCCGGATTCTTCTTGGCGAAATCGATCAGCTCGCGCACGTTGTCGGCGGGAACCTTCGGATTGGCGACCAGCACGAGCGAGACCTTTGCGAGCACGCCGATCGGCGCAAAATCCCGGACCGGGTCATAGGCCAGGTTCGGGTAGAGATTGGGATTGACCACGAGATTGGTGTCGACCGCCATGAACAGCGTGTAGCCGTCCGGCGCCGATCGCGCGACCTGGCCGGCGGCGAGCCCGCCGTTCGCGCCCGGCATGTTTTCCACGATCACCGGCTGCTTCATCTGCTCGGAGAGGCGCTCTCCGAGCGCCCGCGAGATCAGATCGATCGCCCCGCCCGGCGGTTGCGGCAAAACGAGCTTGATCGGACGCGACGGATAATCCTGCGCTTGCGCCATGCCTCCGAGGGCGCCGGCGAACGCCAAGGCCGCTGCCGCGAACGACACGATCCGGCGCATGCTGGTCCTCCGCTCGTGGTGCCCAAGGCCGACGCGGCTGTTCGCGTCGCCAACGCTATCTCGCGCAAAACCCAATCGATTGTCCATTCGTTCGTCGACCGGGGCTACGCCGGTCAGGCCGGGCGCATGGGAACCGAGCGGCACCGAAGGTCGCTCCCAGCGCGTCGGCGTGTCCGCCAACACCGCCGCGATTACGGCTGGGCCCACGCATAAAGGTTGCGACCGGCCGATTATCTGACTAAAGTCAGAGAATGGACGCGGGTCATGTCCGCCAGGTACGCAGCTTCAATCGCACGGTCAGTCAGCGGATCGGCGCGCTCGAGGACAATTTTCTGAGCCGCGGCCGTCCACTCGGCGAAGCGCGGCTGTTGTACGAAATCGGCCGCGACGGCGCGGACGTCCGGAATCTACGAGCGAGACTGGACCTCGATTCCGGTTATGTCAGCCGCCTGTTGCGCTCGCTCGAGCGGCAAGGGCTGGTGAAAGCGCAACCTGCGGCGAACGACGGGCGGGTTCGTCGGGCGACGTTGACCCGCAAAGGGCTGCGCGAAGTAGCGGAGCTCGATCGTCGTTCCGACGCGTTCGCAAAATCCGTTCTGGCTCCGCTCGGCGCGGCGCAACGGGATCGCTTGATCGCGGCGATGGCGGAGATCGAGCGACTGCTGCGGGCCTCGGCCGTTCAAATAAAGGCGGAAGCGTCGGACAGCGCCGATGCGCGTTGGTGTCTCGAAGAATATTTTCGCGAGCTGGCCGGCCGCTTCAAGACCGGATTCGACCCGGCAAAGAGCATCTCCGCGGACGCCGCCGAGCTGACACCGCCGGCCGGCGTCTTTGTCATCGCCCGCCTCGGCGGTCAGCCGATCGGTTGCGGCGCGCTCAAGGTGAAAGACCGAAGTATCGGCGAAGTAAAGCGCATGTGGGTCCGTACCGACGTGCGCGGGCTCGGCGTCGGTCGGCGCATGCTCGAAACGTTGGAAACGCTTGCACGAGAATTTGGACTGGGCACGCTGAGGCTCGAGACCAATCGGACCCTCGAGGAAGCGCAGGCGTTGTATCGCAAGTGCGGATATCTCGAGGTCGCGCCCTTCAACGATGAGCCCTATGCGCATCACTGGTTCGAAAAAAGCCCGAATATGACGATTCCGGATGCGTGAGCGATTCGGCGAGAGCGCATTCCACTTAGCGAGAAGCTCACTGCGATGCAGCTTCTCTGCGTTGTCGCATTTTCGGACAGAAAACCGGTTCCCGCCCCGGATCCGGATCAAGTCCGGGGCAGGCTTTTTCTTGAAAATGCTCCAGCCGCGCAAGCGCAGTGCGGGAACATTCGGCTGCTGCAGCGTCCCCGGCCGAATTTCCGCGGCCGCTCGGCGCGCCGCCCTCATTCACGAGGCCGGTTGGAACCGGGCGTCCGCTGTGAGCCGGGTTTGTGCAATTCATCCGGAACCCATGGCAGGAACGGCTGTTAGCCAGCAGAGGGCCGTGCGGTACGTTCCCACGACGCACGACGCGAAATCCCCCGTCAAATTTCAGCTCGTTTTCCAGGAGGAGAAGCTATGGCCAAGGGTCCAGCGACTGTCTCTGAGCACAACGCCGAACGAACCATACAGGCGGCCAGCTACGGAATGGACTGGATGCGTCAGTTCATGGAACAGAGCCTCAACCAGACAGCGGCAATGTTCGAGAGCTTTCTCACGAATGCCCGCAGGACCGCAGACAGTTTCGACCAGCAAGCGTCGGAGGCGCGCGAGCGGTCCATGTCCGCTCGCAACGGAAACGCTCTCCAACACAGTGAGCTTCGCACACAAGTTCATGCGCGCGAGAGAGCCGCAGGATCTACCCAACTTCAAAGCGAGTTCGTGAGCCAGCAGGCGCAGGCGCTTGCAGAACAAAGCAAACTGCTTGGGCAAAGCATCGCGCGAGGAGCCATCGAGGTCGGAAAGTTGACCTCTCGGGGGTTCGCGGAAGTGTCTCGAAGGGGGTCTGAAGCCGCGTGAGCCGGACTATCGCGGGCAGGCCAAGCGCCGCGAGAACAGGGCGGTTCAGGGGTGGTTTGCCATGCAGACGTCCCCCGCGGGTTAGCTGGTGGAGCCGAGGGGGGTCGAACCCCTGACCTCCTCATTGCGAACGAGGCGCTCTCCCAACTGAGCTACGGCCCCGACAAGGTCCGCCGGCGCTCAAGTCATTGCCGGGGCTTGCGAGTGCCGGCCATTTAGGGCGCGGGGTATCCGAAGTCAAGGATGCCGGGCCGGCCGCCGCTCTCGAATTCGCGCGCCGGCGCGCTTGTTTGCACGGCCCGGCCCCGCTACATCTTCCTGCCGGCTGCCACGAGCGAATCAATCTCCATGTACGCCCTATTCCTGGTCATCGATCTCGCGCTTCAGCTCTACATCTGGGTGCTGATCGCGGCCGCGATATTTTCGTGGCTGATCGCCTTCAACGTCGTGAATGTCCGCAACTCGGTGGTCGGCATGTTGGGCGATTTTCTCTATCGCATCACGGAGCCGGCGCTGCGGCCGATCCGCAACTTGATGCCGAATCTCGGCGGCATCGATGTCTCGCCGGTCATTCTGATCCTGATCATCATCTTCATTCGCTACTGCATCGCGCTCTATATCCTTCCCCACGTGTACTGAGCGCGATGTCGGCGTGGACGGTCACGCCGGACGGCCTCGCGCTTGCCGTCCGGCTCACGCCGAAGGGCGGCCGCGACGCGATCGAGGGTGTCGCGCAGCTGGCGGACGGGCGCCGCGTGCTCAAGGTGCGGGTGCGTGCGGCCGCGGTCGCGGGCGAAGCCAACGCGGCGCTGGTCGGGCTCCTCGCCGCGGCGCTCGGGGTCGCCGCCCGGGACGTGAGCCTCGTCGCCGGCGCGGGCTCCCGGCTCAAGCGGCTGAAGGTCGCCGGCGCCGGCGCGACGCTCGCCGCCGCGCTGGAGAAGATCTGCGCGATCGGGTAAGGCGATCAGCGAACGGCGAATGATCCATTCGCCTCTCGCCATTCGCCAAGTGCAGGTATGACCGCAACCATCATCGACGGCAAGGCGATCGCCGCGGAGCTGCGGGGCAGAGTGGCGGAGGCGGTGCATCGCCTCGGCCGCGATCGCGGCATCACGCCGGGACTCGCGGTCGTGCTGGTCGGCGACAATCCGGCGAGCGAGAGCTACGTCGGCAGCAAGCTCAAGCTGACCGAAGGCAGCGGCATGCGATCGTTCGATCATCGCCTGCCGGAGACGACCGCCGAAGCCGAGCTCCTGGCGCTGGTGGCGCGGCTCAACGCCGATCCGGCGGTGCACGGCATCCTGGTGCAGCTGCCGTTGCCGAAGCAGATCGATCCGCGCAAGGTGATCGCCGCGATCGATCCGATGAAGGACGTCGACGGCTTCCACCCCGTGAATGTCGGACGCCTGTCGGCCGGGCTGCCGGCGCTGGCGCCATGCACGCCGCTTGGCTGCGTCCTTCTCGCCAAGACCGTCGCGCCCGCGCTCGCGGGGCTCGAAGCCGTCGTGATCGGCCGCTCCAACATCGTCGGCAAGCCGCTGGCGCAACTGCTGCTGATGGAGAACGCGACGGTGGCGATCGCGCATTCGAAGACCCGCGATCTGCCGGCGGTCTGCCGGCGCGCCGATATCCTGTTCGCGGCGATGGGACGCGCCAAGATGGTGCGGCGCGACTGGGTCAAGCCCGGCGCCATCGTGGTCGACGTCGGCATCAACCGCGTGACCGACGCGAGCGGCAAGTCGCGCATCGTCGGCGACGTGGCCTTCGCCGAGGTCCGCGAGACCGCCGGCGCGATCACCCCGGTGCCCGGCGGCGTCGGGCCGATGACGATCGCG
>WNEZ01001708.1_pt1 | contig 19530 bp, 18 predicted proteins | sample 5400521 | NCBI WGS metagenome assembly WNEZ01 (sample SAMN13153339, study PRJNA577476) | soil metagenome | isolation source: 120 cm saprolite under Douglas fir tree site 2 hole 1 replicate 1 | place: USA:California | collected 2015-04-18 | reverse complement strand
CCATCTCGCCTTCGCCTTCCGGATCACCCCGGCCCTCATGGCCTGGGGCGTGGCCTTCGCGCTGCTCATGGGCCTGGTGGGTGGTGTCCCTCCCGCGCTCCGCGCGGCGCGGGCGCGTGTGGCGGTGGCCCTCCGCGAGCTGTAGGAGCGAGCGCGTCTTCGCGCGTTGCCAGGACCGCGAGCTAGATCGCCGGGATCCACACCCGCATGGCGCCAGGCTCACGGTTGGCCCACGCGTAGTAGGGGATGGCGATCAGATCCGCGGGCTGCCGGGGCAGTGACGAGCCGCCGTGGAGAGGACGAGAAAGCTGACCGCGCCACGAGCTGACGTCGACCTGGAATCCGGAGGCCTGCACGATCATGATGCCGTCGAGGAGCTTGTTGTCGCGGCGGGCGGTCAAGGGCGCCTTCGTGTCGATCTGGAGATCGAGCAGCTCGCGCCCCGGGTGATCCGCCCCCTCGATGCAGTAGACGAGCGGCCCCCGCTCGATGGCCACGCATCCCCGCGCCGACTCGACGTGCGGATGGGCCTCGACCAGCCGGCTTTCCATCGCCAGCTCGATGTCGACGGTGTCCCCGCTCTTCCACTCGCGCTCGAGACGCAGGTAGCCGCTCCGACGGAGAAGGGCCGGCACCGGCGAGCCGTTGACGCTGACGTCGATTCCTTGCGCCCAGCCGGGGATCCGGACGTGAAGCGGCCAGGTCGCTCCTGACGTCTCTTCGACGGTCAGACGGACCCGACCCTCCCACGGATACTCGGTCTCCATCCGGAGGGCGGTCGGACGTCCCGCCTCGAGATCGGTCACGATCCGCGCGGGCATGTACTGGTGGATCTGCAGACCGGAGGCGTCGCGCGTCGCCACGTACTGGCCGAGCGAGGCGAAGAGTCGCATGACGTTCGGTGGACAGCAGGCCACGAGGTGCCATTCCTTGCGCCGGCACCCGCCGCGGCTCAGGTGCTCGAGCGCGCCATTGCTCGCGAGCGGGTTGACGTAGAAGTAGCGCTCGCCGTCGAGGGACACGCCGCTCAGCACGGCGTTGTAGAGTGTCCGCTCGATGAGGTCGGCGAACCGAGAGTGCCCGGTGGCCAGGAGCATGCGCCAGCTCCACATGATGCTCCCGATGGCGGCGCAGGTCTCCGCGTACGCGAGATCGTTGGGCAGCTCGTAGGGCTGACCGAACGACTCGCCGAGGTGGCGAGCGCCCGCGCCTCCCGTCAGGTACAGCTTGTGCCCGACGAGATCGTCCCACTGGCGGCCGAGCGTCTCGAAGAGGGCCTGCTCGCCCGTCTCCAGGTACAGGTCCGTGACTCCCGTCGTCAGGTACGTGGCGCGGACCGCGTGCCCTTCGATCTCCATCGCGTCCCGCACGGGAACGCGGTCCTGATAGTAGGCGGAGCTGTTGTACCGGCCCGGGCCCAGCCAGCCGTGGCCGCGCTGGTCGACGAAGAACCTCGCCAGGTCCAGATAGCGGCGCTCGGCCGTCGCGCGATACAGCTCGACGAGCGCCATCTCGATCTCCGGATGCCCGGGCGTGGCCGCGCGCTTGCCGGGGCCGAAGACCCGGTCGATGTTGTCGACGCAGCGCCGGGCCACGCGCAGGAGCCGCTCGTCTCCGGTGGCGCGCCGATGCGCGACGGCTGCCTGGCACAGATGCCCGGCGCAGTAGAGCTCGTGACCGTGCGCGAAGTCCGTCCAGCGCCGGCCCGGCTCGGCGACCTGATAGTACGAGTCGAGATATCCGTCGTCGCCCTGCGCCGCCTCGACGAGGTCGATGGCGGTCTGCATCGAGGCGACCAGGCTCTCGTCCGGGAGCCGCGCGATCTCGTACGCCGCCGCCTCCAGCCACTTGTAGACATCGGAGTCCATGAAGACGGGCCCACGATACGTGGCCGTGGAGCGGCCGGCGGCAATGCGGAGGTTCTCGAAGTTCCCCGCCGTCTCGAGCATGCGGTAGCCGTGGGGAAGGGCCGACTGCCGGTTGACGGCCTGGCGCCTGGCCCAGATCCCCCCGCTGATCGTCACCTCGTGGAGGCCCATGGTCCGCCACATCGCCCGCGGGCTCTCGCGCGTGTCGAGGGGGCCCGCCCAGCTCGTCTTCGAGGTCGTCATCCGGCGCGCTCCATGCCCTCTGGTCTCAGCGGATCACGCGGGGCGCGCGGCAGGTCTGACGGCGAATGAGCTCGAGGCCCAGGGGCTCGTCGGATCCGTCCATCGGGGCGCCCGTCATCAGGGCGAGAAGCCGGCGGGCCGAGGCCTGGCCGAGCTCGTAGCGCGGGACGCGAACCGTGGTCAGCGCGGGCCTGAGCAGGCTGGCATAGGGCACGTCGTCCCAGCCCACGATGGAGAGATCGCGCGGGACGGCGGCGCGCAGCTCGCGGCAGGCCTGCAGGACCCCGATCGCCATCACGTCGCTGTGACAGGCCACCGCGGTGGGGCGATCGGCCATGGCGAGGAGCCGCTGCCCCGCGCTCTGGCCGCCCTCGAGCGACGTGCTCTCGCGGAGGATCCACGACGGCTTCGGGTCGAGTCCCGCCTGCCGGAGGGCGAGGCCGTACCATGCTTCGCGATTGCCCGCGCGATCCTCCTCCCGGGAAGGCACGACGAGCCCGATGCGGCGGTGTCCGAGCTTGGCCAGGTAGGCCACCACCTCGGCCGTCGCCGTCTGCCCGTCGACCCAGACGGCGGCGACGTGTCGTCCCTGCACGGTCCGGTTGAGGAAGACCATGGGCACGGCCGACCGCGTGGCGAGACGCGAGAGCTCGTCGGGGCTCGTCTGGGGGGCGGCGAGGATCAGGCCATCGGTGTCCCGCTCGAGCAGGTGCTTGACGTTGCGCAGCTCCCGCTCGGGATCGCGCCGGCTGCTGGAGAGGATGAGGCCATAGCCGGCCGGCGAGAGAACGTCCTCGATTCCGCGCACGACGTCCGAGAAGAACGGGTTCGCGACGTCTCCCATCACGAGCCCGATGGTGTTCGTGCGGCGCCGCGCCAGGCTGCGGGCGGTGTGGCTGGGACGGAATCCGAGCTGGGAGATGGCCCGCTCCACTCGCGCCCGGGTCTTCGCCGAGGTGTAGTCCTCCCTGTTGATGACGCGGGAGACCGTCTGGTGCGAGACCCGCGCGGAGCGGGCGACATCGCGGATGGTCGGCCGATTCGGTCGTGGCAGCATCTTGAGGATCCCGCGCCAGCGCGCGAGATCGTCCGCATGCGCCGCTCGCAGGCTGCGAGCACCCTAGCAGGGGCTGCGTCGGCGTGTCAATCGGCGGGGCTTCCGCTGTTGACACTGCTCCCGTCGTTCCACTATGGTGTGACCGGTCACATACCGGACGGGCTTCGAGGCGCCGGCCGTGCCCGCGCGCCCGAGACCGGGAAGACGGACCACCCATCCCCTCGATGAGGAGGACTCGACATGCCGGCACGCCGTCGGACCGTATGGCTCGTCTCCCTGCTGCTCCTTCTCGGGTTCTCCGGATGCCTCGTCGTCGGGCCGGCCGCCGCGCAGACCGTCGACGAGATCATCAAGCGGGGAAAGGTCGTGATCGGTGTGAACACGACCACGCCCATCTTCGGCCTCATGGACAAGGACGGCCACCCGGAAGGATATGATCCCGACGTCGCCCGGCTGGTCGGGAAATATCTGGGAGTGCAGGTCGAGTTCGTGTCCGTGACGGGAGCCAATCGCCTGCCCTTTCTGCTCACGAACCGCGTGGACATGGTCGTCGCCCTCTTCGGGATCACTCCCGAGCGCGCCCAGCAGATCTGGTTCTCCATCCCGTATGCCACGGAGGCGGCGGTGCTCGTGGCGCCGGGGAGCCGCAACATCAAGAGCATCGACGATCTCGCCGGATTGCGCGTCGGTGTGCCCCGCGGGGCGATGCAGGACCTCATCCTGACCCCCGTGGCCGCGTCCAAGAAGATCAACCTCATGCGCTTCGACGACGAGGCCACGGGGCTGCAGGCCATGGTCTCCGGGCAGATCGACGTGGTGGGAACGGGACTTCTCGTCAATCGAACGCTGAACCGCAACGATCCGGGCAAGAACTACGAGGTGAAGATCGTGCTCCGCCCGCTGCACTTCGGCATCGGCATCCGCCGCGGACAGAGCGACCTGCTGCAGTGGCTGAACACCTTCGTGTACACGATCAAGAACAACGGCGAGCTCGACGCCATCAGCCGGAAGTGGCGCCAGCTCCCTCTCGAGAACTTGCCGGTCTTCTGATTCGGGACTCGTCCTTGGCCCGCGGCCGGAGAGCGCCATGAACTATCGCCGCCTGGGTGAGAGCGGTGTGGAGGTCTCGACGCTCTGTCTGGGCGCCCTCATGTTCGGGGATCAGACGAGCGAGGCCGAGGCGCTGCGCATGGTGCACCACGCGCGCGACGTCGGGGTCAATTTCATCGACACCGCCGATGCCTATGCGGGTGGCGAGTCCGAGCGCGTGGTGGGCCGGGCCGTCGGTGAGGACCGGCACCGCTGGGTCGTGGCGACGAAGGTTGGCACCGCGCTCCCACCTCATGGTCCCAACCGCCGCGGCTCCGGCCGGCGCTGGGTGCTCCAGGCCGCCGAGCAGTGCCTGACCCGGCTGGACATGGACCATGTCGACATCCTCTATCTGCACCTGGACGACCTGACCACGCCGCTCGAGGAGACCGTCCAGGTCATGGGCGATCTCATCCGCCAGGGCAAGATCCGCTACTGGGGTATCAGCAATTTCCGCGGCTGGCGCATCGCCGAGATCGTCCGCCAGTGCGGGCTCGCGGGGACGCCACGCCCGGTGGTGGGGCAGCCGTACTACAACGCGATGAACCGGATGCCCGAAGTCGAGTACCTGCCCGCTTGCGCGCACTACGGCATCGGCGTCGTGCCGTATAGCCCGCTCGCCCGCGGCGTACTGACGGGAAAGTATTCGGCGGAGGCGGCCCCGGATCCATCGACGCGAGCCGGACGCAAGGACAAGCGCATGCTGGAGACGGAGTTCCGGCGCGAGTCGCTGGCCATCGCCCAGACGATCAAAGCGCATGCGGAAGCGCGAGGGGCGACCGCCATCGGGTTCGCCGTCAACTGGGTCCTCGCGAACCCCATCGTGAGCTCGGTCATCGCCGGGCCCCGGACCGAGGCGCAATGGGCGACGTATCTCAAGGCCGTCGAGGAGCCGTTCACTGCCGAAGACGAGGCGTTGCTCGACCGCCTGGTGCCGCCCGGCCATCCGTCGACGCCCGGGTACACGGATCCCCTCTATCCCGTCCTGGGCCGCAACGCGTTTCGTCCGTGAGAATCACGCGAGGTAGATGACGAAGAAATTGCAGGCGGCTCAAAAAGGTCCAGATGCGAGGCGGCGAGCGCCGCGGCCCCCGAGGCGTACTCTCTGTACGTTGAGGGGCGCCGCGGCGCACGCCATTTTCTGGTCACTCGGCGGAGACGCCACAGGTCGAGCTGTAGGTCTCTTCGCGCAAGCGCTCATCGCCGCAGATGGGCCTTTTTCAGCCGCCTGCTGACGCGTGGAATACGTTTTCCAGTTCGGCATTGTGTGGCGGGACATCGACACACTCCTGCTCGGAGCCTGGCTCACCGCTCGCCTGTCCGCCATCTCCATGGTGCTGGGGCTTGTCGTCGGGGTCGCGGGGGCGCTGGCTCGAGCCTCCCGCTTCCGGACGCTTCGCGCGATCACCCGCGGCTATGTCGAGGCGATCCGGAACACGCCCTTTCTCGTGCAGGTCCTCTTCGTCTATCTCGGCCTGCCCTCGCTCGGCATCCGTCTGACGCCCGGCCAGGCCGCCCTCCTGGCCATGGTAGTCAACCTCGGCGCCTACGCGACGGAAATCGTGCGTGCCGGCATCAAGGCCGTTCCCGCCGGGCAGATCGAGGCGGGCAAGGCGCTCGGCCTCTCGCCGTGGCACATCCTCCGCCTCGTGATCTTCCTGCCCGCCCTCCGGGCGGTGTTCCCGGCCCTGGGCAGCCAGTTCATCCTCGTCATGCTCGCCTCCAGCGTCGTCTCCGTCATCTCGGCCGAGGAGCTGACGGCCGTCGCCGACACGCTCGTGGCGCGCAATTTCCGATCGTTCGAGGTCTATCTCGTGGTCGCCGCCTTCTACCTCGCCATGTCGCTCGGATTCCAGGCCGCCTTTGCCGCGATCCATCGTGCCCTCTTCTCGCGGTGGGCCATGGCGGACACGCGATGATCCGCGAGTTCACCTTTGACGAGTTCTGGTTCCTGGTGCTGGCCGTGCGCTGGACCATTCTCCTCTCCGCCATCGCCTTCATCGGCGGTGGCGCCGCCGGCCTCGTCATCGCCATCCTCCGGATCTCTCCGAGGAAGCCTCTGGCGCGGATGATCGCCGGGTACATCAGGGTCCTCCAGGGGACGCCACTGCTGATCCAGCTCTACCTCGTGTACTTCGGGGCCAGCCTCTTTCACATCAGGAGCGATGCCTGGACGGCGGCGGCGCTGGGGCTCATCCTGTACGCGAGCGCGTTTCTCGGCGAGATCTGGCGCGGATGCATCCAGGCCGTGCCCCGCGAACAATGGGAAGCGGCCAACGCGCTGGGCCTCGGGTACCTCTCGCAGCTCCGCTTCGTCATCCTGCCCCAGGCGCTGCGCATCGCCCTTCCGCCCACCGTGGGGTTCCTGGTCCAGCTCCTCAAGGGAACGTCCCTCGCCTCCATCATCGGCTTCACCGAGCTCACGCGCGCGGCCCAGATCGTCAACAACGCGACCTTTCGCCCGTTCAGCGTCTACGCCACCGTGGTCGTCCTCTACTTCGCCCTGTGCTGGCCGCTCTCCGTCCTGAGCGAGCGCCTGGAGCGCCGGCTCGAGCATGTCGAGGCGCCCACGGCCGCCCTGGTGATCTAGCCCGAGGCGGCGGGGAAGTGGTTGTATTCTTGACGATGCTTCCCGATGGTGTAGGATGGTGGCTCTCGAATCGACCCTCGTGTCAGGAGCCCGAATGAAAGTCGCCGTCGAAGAGGTCAGTTCCTGCAAGCGCAAGCTGCAGGTGGAAGAAGGTCCCGACGTCGTCCGCGCCGCGTGGCAGAAGGCCTTCTCGCGCGTCCAGAAGGAGGCGCGCCTGCCCGGCTTTCGCAAGGGCAAGGTGCCCTCGAGCATGATCAAGCTCCACTTCGCCGACGAGGTCCGCCAGGAAGTGGCCCGCCGCCTCATCCCAGAGATCTACCGCCAGGCCCTCGCCGAGACCCAGATCAAGCCGGTGGAGGAGCCGGATCTCCAGCAGGTGAGCCTGGAGGAGGATGCGCCCCTCAAGTTCGAGGCCCTGGTCGAGATCAAGCCCGCCATCACGCTCGGGCAGTACACGGGGCTCAGCGTGAAGCACACTCCCAAGCCCTTCGAGGAACGCGAGGTGGACGAGACCCTCGAGCACCTGCGGGAGCAGCACGCGGAGTTCCGCACGGTGGAGCGCGCGGCTGATCCGGGCGATCTCGTGCTCATGGACTACACGCTCACGCCCGAGGGCCTGGAGCCGCGCAGCGAGAAGGGCTATGGCTTCGTCATCGGCTCGGGCGGCGTCATGCCCGAGATCGAGGAAGCCGTGATCGGCTTGAGCGCGGGCGGGGAGCGTACGGTCAATGTCCGCTTCCCCGACACGCACCAGATGGAGTCGATGCGCGGCAAGGCGGGGGTGGCGCAGGTCAAGGTCAACGAGGTCAAGGAGAAGATCCTCCCCCCGCTGGACGACGAGCTCGCCAAGACGGTGGGCCAGGTCGACACCCTGGACGCTCTCAAGGCCGAGGCGCGCAAGGGGCTGCAGACCCGGCGCGAGAGCGAGAACCGGCGCGCCCTCGAGGAGGCCGTCACGGACGCCCTGCTCGCCATCCACCCCATCGAGGTGCCCGAGGCCCTCGTCCTCCGGCAGGTGGGCCATCTGATCGAGCACACCAAGGAGCGCATGCGGCGGCAGGGGATGGATCCCGAGAAGCTGCCCTGGGACTACGGCAAGCTGCTCCAGGAGCTGCGGCCGGGGGCGGAAAAGGCCGTCCGGCGGGCCCTGATCCTGGAGGCCATCTCCGACAAGGAGGGCCTCAACCCCTCCGAAGCCGACATCGAGACGGAGATCGAGAAGATCGCCGTCGCGAATAACCGGCCCGCCCCGGCCGTGAAGCGCATGATGGACCAGAGCGGAGACCTGGCGGGCCTGCGCCACTCCCTGGGCGAGGCCCGCACGATGGATTTTTTGATCTCGAAGGCTTCCGTGGCCGCCTAGGGTAAACTGGCCACATGGCAAAGAGGAGACGTCCGATGGGTCTGGTTCCGATGGTGGTCGAGCAGACGCCTCGCGGTGAGCGGGCGTTCGACATCTTTTCCCGGCTCCTCAAGGAGCGGATCATCTTCCTTCCCACGTATATCGAGGACGAGATCGCGAACCTCGTGATCGCCCAGATGCTCTTCCTCGAGGCCGAAGATCCCGACAAGGACATCAGCCTCTACATCAACTCGCCGGGGGGCTCGGTGACGGCGGGCATGGCCATCTACGACACCATGCAGTACGTCAAGGCGGATGTCGGCACGATCTGCATGGGGCAGGCCGCCTCCATGGGCGCGCTCCTCCTGGCCGCGGGGGCTCGGGGGAAGCGATTCGCCCTGCCGCACGCACGGATCATGATCCACCAGCCATTGGGCGGCGTACAGGGGCAGGCCACGGACATCGACATCCAGGCCAGGGAGATTCTCCGGATGCGCGAGGAGCTCAACCGCATCCTCCTGCATCACACAGGGCAGACCATGGAGAAGATCCAGCGCGACACCGACCGCGACTTCTTCATGACGGCCGAGCAGGCCAAGGAATACCACATCGTGGACGAGGTCATCTCCTCGAAGCCTACGCCCCGGGCCGTCCCAGAGGCGGCGATGGCAGGCAGGCCGTAGGAGAAGTCGGATGGCCGCGCGCACGCGCGAAGGCAGCGGGACGCTCAAGTGCTCGTTCTGCGGCAAGAGCCAGAACGACGTCCGCAAGCTGATCGCCGGTCCCACCGTCTACATCTGCGACGAGTGCATCGAGCTGTGCAATGACATCATCGCGGAGGAGTGGGAAGAGGAAAAGAGCCGGGACATCCGGAGCCTCCCCAAGCCCGCCGAGATCAAGAACGTGGTCGACCAGTACGTGGTCGGGCAGGAGCGGGCCAAGAAGATCCTCGCCGTGGCCGTGCACAACCACTACAAGCGCATCGAGGCCGGCTCCGAGACGGGCGGGGGCGAGGTGGAGCTGCAGAAGGCCAACATCCTCCTCGTCGGCCCCACGGGCTCCGGCAAGACCCTTCTCGCGCAGACGCTGGCCAAGATGCTCCACGTGCCCTTCACCATCGCCGACGCCACCACCCTGACGGAGGCGGGCTATGTCGGTGAGGACGTGGAGAACATCATCCTCCGGCTGCTCCAGTCCGCCGACTACGACGTGGACAGGGCCCAGCGAGGCATCGTCTACATCGATGAGATCGACAAGATCGCGCGCAAGAGCGAGAACCCGTCCATCACCCGCGATGTCTCCGGTGAAGGCGTCCAGCAGGCCCTCCTCAAGATCCTCGAGGGCACAGTGGCCAACGTGCCGCCCCAGGGTGGGCGCAAGCATCCCCACCAGGAGTTCATCCAGGTCGACACCGCCAACGTGCTCTTCATCTGCGGGGGCGCCTTCGTGGGGCTCGACAAGATCGTCGAGAGCCGGATCGGCAAGACGGGCATGGGCTTCGGCGCCGAGGTCAAGAGCCGCGAGGACCGGCGGGTGGGCGATCTCCTCGCCATGGTGCAGCCGGAGGACATGCTCAAGTACGGGCTCATCCCCGAGTTCGTGGGACGGCTTCCCGTGGTGGCCACGCTACACGACCTGGACGAGGCCGCGCTGGTGCGCATCCTGCGCGAGCCGAAGAACGCCATCATCAAGCAGTACCAGAAGTACTTCGACCTCGAGAAGGTGCGGCTGAAGTTCACGGACGACGCGGTGGCCGCGGTGGCCCGCGAGGCCATGAAGCGTGGGACAGGCGCGCGGGGGCTGCGCGCGGTCCTGGAAGAGGTCATGCTGGAGGTGATGTACGAGCTGCCGTCCATCCCGGGGCTCAAGGAGTGCATCGTCACCCGCGAGGTCATCCTCAACCGCGAGCGCCCCATCCTCATCTCGGAGCCGAAAGAGCAATCCGCCTGAGCGTCACCCCCTGACCGTCATCCTTTGACGGGGTGTCTCATCCACACGTTGGCTTCCTCGTAGCGTCCCGTATTGCGCCTCACGTCGATCTTGATCGGCTGAAATGCGCCCGGCACCACGTAGGTGCCCGTTTCCGGGAAGCGCAGCCCCGTCCATTCCTCCCAGTGGGTGACGGTGTCGGTGATGACCATGGCCTTGGGCGCCACGCGCAGGATCTCGGCGCCCATCCGCTGGTGGACGCGGAGCCAGGGGTCGAAATGCGTGCCGTCGGCGCGGGCCCACGTGATGTAGCGCTCCATGGGCGTGAGGGGATAGAGATGCTTGAGCGAGGGTCGCACGGGGGCGATCAGCGTCTTGAGCCCGTGCCGCCGGGCGAGCACGGCCATGGCTTCGATGACCTTCGTGCTCAGCCCGCGGGCCCGCTGCGACTCGTCCACGATGGCGGCCAGCGCCGAGAGGGCCGTCGCCTTCCGGCCCTCTTGCTTCACGGCCAGACCCCGCTCGAGGATCTCCGTGATATCAGGCGGGAGATCCGCCGCCGAGCCGTCGCAGATCAAGGGGATGGTGTTCGCGACGGCCACGAGGGTGCCCGTCTCGTCCCAGACTCCGAACTGGAAATCGACGAAGTCGGAGTAGAGGTGGGAAAAGAGGCCGCCCGTACCGTCCCCCTCCCAGAGAAACCGGGGCCAGGCCTGGCGGTGGAAGTCATTGAAGCGCTCCCGGAGCGCCGGCTCGTCGCTGAGGGATCGCACCTTCAATTCCATGCCCGAATGATCGCCGAAGGACGCCCGCTAGTCCATCCGTCGCCAGCCCTTTGACTGGACGAAGAATCAAAGCTTACGCGCGGGCGATCTCCTCGCGCGTGGCGACGTGGTCAGACATCGAAGCGGGAAGACTCACGATCGGGCGATGCCGGGAACAGACGAACCCACGCGGGACCAGGCGTGGTGGATGACCGAACGGATCTGATCGATGGAGAAAGGCTTGCCCAGCACAAAATCCACGCCGTTCGCCTTCGCATCTTCAGGACCCAGACGGTCCAGGTAGCCCGTCATGAGCGCGATAGTGGTGCCTGGCCAGCGCTGCTTGAGTCGATTTGCCAGCTCGAGTCCGGAGATGCCGGGAAGGCCGACGTCCACGATGACCAGGTCGAACTTCCGTGTCTCGAGCTCGACGAGACCGGACTCGCCATCCTCGCAGCACACGACCGTGTGACCGTATCGGTCGAGGAGCTCGCGAAGCACCTCGCGCACTTGGCTCGAGTCGTCCACTACCAGGATTTGCGCTCCCGGCGCGATCTGCGGCATAGATGGGGAAGGGGTGGCTACGGTCGTGGCGGGAGCGATCTTCGTCGAGATGGCGGCAATAGGCAGGCAAATCGTGAAGGTGCTGCCCTTGCCGAACTTGCTTTCGACCATAATCTCGCCGCCGTGTCGGTCCACGATGGCATACGCTCCGCTCAGCCCGAAGTCCCGGCCTTTCTCCCGCTTTGTGGTGAAAAAGGGATCGAAGATTCGGAAGCGCACCTGGTCCGGCATTCCCACGCCGGTGTCCGCCACGTGGCAGAGCACGCGCTGCCCGTCCGTCTCGGTGCGGAACGTGAGCTTTCCGCCGTCAGGCATGGCGTCGAGGGCGTTGACCGAGATGATGGTGAGCACGTTGCGGAGCTCCGCGGCATCGCCTGACACCAGGGGCACGTTCCCCATCTCGGCGTGAACCTCGCCTTCGATGCCTCGCGGCGCGAGCTGAGCGCTCCAGCGAGCACGGATCGAAGCGACGATCTCGGACACCAGCTGGTTGAGATCCGCGGGCTGGAAGGGACGGGCGGGGCGCGTACGGCTGAAATCCTGGAGACGCCGGACAATCCGAGTGCCTTCGAGCGCCACACGCTCGATCATCCGGACGGACTGTACGACCCCCTGATCCTGCGCGTCTGCCGCAAGGATCTGGGCTCGCGCCAGGATGCTGGAGAGGGTGTCGGTGAAGTCGTGAGCCACCTCGCCGGCCATCTCGCGGAAGGCGGTCAAGCGCTCCTGCTGCATCTTCTGCCGATAGGTAGCCACCAGCGCTTCGAGGTGAGCTCGGAGCTCGCCGATGTCCGATCGTCCCGGCGTGTCACTCTGCCGCACGGCCACCAAGCTGGACTCAGGAGTCATGTGCCTTCCTACGCAATCAACTATGCGATAGCCTCGCCTCACGGGCGAAGGGACTCGTTCGGGGCGGACCCTGTAATTTTTGTACCGCGTCGGTGACCAGTTCTTTCATCTCGTCCAGCAGCTTCGCCGCGGCTTCTTCGGCTTCCGCCCGTTCCAGTTGTAGCTGGTCGTTTTCCGCATGCAGTCTGCCAACTTCCTCTCGCAAGGCATCCCGCTCTTGCTGCGCCGCCGCTGCGAGCCCGTTTGCCTGTTCCGTCTCCGTGCGCAGCCTTGCGACCTCCTCGCACACCTTCGTGTACTCGCGCTGCGCGGACTCGGTGACGGCGCGGTGCCGGGCGCTTTCTTCGCTGAGATCCGTGATCACCTTGATCACGTCCCTCATCTCGTCGACCCACTTCGTCAGGGGTTTCTGGCTCTCTGTGCGGGGGGCCTCGACCGAGCCGTCCATTGGGCTTCTCCTTGTGTCGCCTGGCGGAGCTGTTCGCTCCCCGGACGAGGTTCGGCGCCTGGGGTGCGCACCCTCTAGACCAGCAATGGCGATGCCATGAAGTAACGTCCAGAGAAACGCCCACTTAGCCATCTCGGGTTCCGCAACTTCACAGGAATTGTCAGCGGCAGAGGACCGGTTGCGCACTTTCGCTGCGCGGAGCGGCTGCGCGGACGTCCTGTCAATTCCGTGCCAGAATGACGTCCGAATGACCGCTGCCCGCCCACTCGACTCCATTGGTCTCGGCACCCTCTACGTCGTCGCCACGCCCATCGGAAACCTCGAGGACATCACCCTGCGCGCCCTCCGGATCCTGAAGGAGGTGGGCCTCGTCGCCTGCGAAGACACACGACGCACGCGCACGCTGCTGACCCACTTCGGCATCCACGTGCCCGTGACGAGCTACTTCGAGCACAACAAGGCGACCAAGGGCGCGGCCATCGTCCGGAAGCTCGCGGAGGGCGTCTCGGTGGCGCTCGTGACCGACGCGGGCACGCCCGGCATCTCCGACCCCGGATTTCTTCTCGTGAAGGAGGCGCGCGAAGCGGGCATTCCCGTGGTGCCGGTGCCCGGCCCCTCCGCCGTGGTCGCCGCCCTGTCGGCGGCCGGCGTCCCCGCCGATGCCTTCGTGTTCGACGGGTTTCTTCCCGTCAAGCCCGGCCGGCGCGTGCACCGGCTGGAGGCACTCCGCGGGCTCGAGACCACGGTCGTCTGCTACGAGTCGCCTCACCGCATCCTGGCCTCGCTCGAGGCGATCGGGCAGGTCTTCGGCGAGGTCGAGATCATCGCGGCGCGCGAGCTGACCAAGCAGTTCGAGGAGATCATTCGCGGGACGCCCGCGGGGCTTCGCGAGCACTGGGCGAAGGGCCCGGTGAGGGGAGAATTCACCCTCGTCATCCCGTACTCGAAAGCTCGGTAGCCGCCCCTTCCGGCTGCTCGCAAAGGTGCTATCGTCGGTGTCGTCACGTATGGGAACGGAGGGTGCCATGACGGAACGCTCAGACCGTGCCTCGGGGCACATGAGGCGCAAGCACCGTCCCGCCGCGCCGCTGGTCTTGCTCTCCCTCTGGCTTCTCGGCGTGGTGGTCGGATGCGCACAGGTCGCGGTGGCGCCGAGCTGGACGTATCGTGAGTTCCAGGAGGTGACGTTCGATCCATTTCCCGGGATGAGCTTTCACGGACGGCCGGTCGAGCTCACGCCCGACGAGCTGAAGGGCCGCATCGTGTGGAACTTGTGGTCGGGCGACAACGCGGGGTTCTGGAACTGGCTGGCCATGAACGCCTACGGCGCGGGCGATCTTCTCAAGGTCGTCGCGTGGCGTCGCGACCAGCGGTTCGAAAAATTCGGCGTGATGAACCAGCCGGGCTACGGGAGGCCAGCGCAGCCCGACGAGCACGATCTCTTCATCGACGTCCCCCGCGAGCCGCGCTACGACTTCGACATGCGGATCGACACCCGCACCTACGGGCGGTCCAGCGGCATCATGGGGTTGCGGCTCTTCCCGAATCCTCGCTTCGACGCCGCGGCGCGGGCGCATTGGAACGCCAAGAAGTACTTCGAGGATCCCGAGTACTACAACGACAAGAACCTGGTCCGGCCATACATGGTCGGCATGGCGTGCTCGTTCTGCCACACCGGGCCCGATCCGGCTAACCCACCCGCCAACCCCGCCGAGCCGGAGTACGAGAACCTGAGTGACCACGTCGGACAGCACTTTCTCAAGGTCTGGGAAGTGTTCGGCGTCGGCTTGGCCCCGGACAACTTCGTCTATCAGATTCTGAAGTCAAACCCTCCCGGCACCCTCGACACGTCGTTCATCGCCACGGACTATCTCAACAATCCGGGAACGATGAACGGCATCTTCGAGATCGCCGGCCGTTTGCAGGGGGCGGTCGCGGAGCGCGTGACGGGTGGCGCCCTCGACCTGCGCGGCGTGAAGGATCCCCAGGTCACGCCGCGCGTGCTGAAGGAAGGCGCCGACTCCGTCGGCTTCGAGGCCGCCCTCAGCCGCGTCTATCTCAACATCGGCGAATACTGGGAGGAGTGGATCCGCCACTTCGGGCCGATGCTCGGCATCAAGAAGCAATCGCCGATCCGGGTGAGCGACGCCCAGCGGCTCTCTCCACACTGGAACTGGAGCGAAGCACACTCCCCGGCGCTCGCCGCGTACTTCGTGCGGGTTGCGAAGCCGGTGAAGCTCGCGGCCGCACCCGGGGGCACACAGTACCTCACGGCAGATGCTGCCCTTCTCGATCGGGGCAAGCGCGTGTTCGCCCAGCAGTGCGCGAGCTGCCATTCGAGCAAGCAGCCGCCCGCGGGCGTCGACCCGCGCTCGCCGGAGGGGCGGCGGTGGTTCGCGGATGCGGTGATGCGGCCGGACTTCCTCGACGGCAACTTCCTGGGGAGCGAGGTGCGCTACCCCGTCACCCTGATCAAGACGAATGCGACCCGGTCGGTCGCCTCGAATTCGATCCGGGGCCACGTGTGGGACAACTTCTCGTCGGAGACGTACAAGACCCTGCCCGCCGTGGGCACCATCCAGGTGTGGGATCCGTTCACGGGCAAGGACCGACCGTGGGAGGTGCCGGGAGGTGGCCGCGGCTACTACCGCCCGCCGTCGCTCGTCAGCGTCTGGATGAGCGCGCCGTTCTTCCACAACAACGCGCTGGGCAAGCACGTGCACGGGGTCACGACCGCCGAGCGGATGGAGGCATTCAACGACGCCGTGGCCAAGCTCCTGTGGCCGGAGCGTCGTCTGGGCAAGGACTCGATCTGGCGGACAGACGTGGAGAGCTGGATAAGGATTCCGCGATCGTATCTACCCGACGCGCTCGGCGCGTATGCCGACGCGAAAGGGAGCGTGAACATCGGACCCATCCCGAAGGGCACGCCCATCAACCTGCTCGCCAACACGAATCTGGAGCTGGGCGGGTTCGCCAAGGATGCGCGTCTGGCCCAACTGCTCTTGCGCACGATCGACGCCTTGAAGGACATCAAGCGGGATGGGCTGACGGGCGATGCAGCGACCCAGCGGCTCATGACGCTCGTCCCCAATCTCTATGAGCTGAACTCGTGCCCCGACTTCGTAGAGGACAAAGGGCACTACTTCGGCACTGATCTGCCCGACGCCGACAAGCGGGCCCTCATCGAGTATCTCAAGACAATGTAGGTAGAGGAGCGGTCATGGGCAGTCCGGCACATCCGGATTTCGACTACATCGTGATCGGATCCGGCGCGGGGGGCGGCCCGGTAGCGGCGAACCTCGCCAAGGCCGGCCACAAGGTATGCTTGATCGAGGCGGGCCAGGCGCCCGAGTCGCCCGCCTATCCGGTGCCCGCCTTCCATGGGTTCGCCACCGAGGATCCTGACCTGTCGTGGGCGTTCTTCGTGCGGCACTACGGAAATCTCGACCGATCGCGACTCGACTGGAAGTTCCGCTCGGAGAAGGACGGCGTCTTCTATCCGCGAGCGGGGACCCTCGGCGGCTGCACCGCCCATCACGCGATGATCACGGTCTATGGCCACGGCAGCGACTGGGACCACATTGCCGAGCTGACCGGAGATCCTTCCTGGCGCGCGGAGCGCATGCGCACCTACTTCGAGCGACTCGAGCGTTGCGGATATGTCGATCGCCCGGGGTTGGGCCAGCCGAACCCGACGCGCCACGGCTACGAGGGCTGGCTGAGTACGACGGGGCCCGACCTCACCCTGGCCCTCGGCGACGCGGCGCTCGTCGAGACATGCCTGGAGGCGGTCAAGGTGGCGTGGGCGCAGGGGCTGAGCGGGGTGGTCCCCGACTTCCGGCCGCGAGACCCGAACGACTGGCGCGAGCCGCAGTTCCAGGGGGTGTGCTTCGCGCCCCTGTCGACGCTGGGCGGCCGCCGGACCGGCACGCGCGAGCTGATCGACGCGACCCGGGAGACGCATCCCGACCGGCTCGTCATCCGCATGAGCAACCTCGCCACGCGGATCCTGTTCGACGCCGACAATCGCGCCATCGGTGTGGAGTGCTGGGAGGGCGAGCACCTCTACCGAGCGGACCCCAACGCGTCGGCCGGCGACCATGAAGTGAAGGAATACTATTGCGCGCGCGAGGTCATCCTCGCGGCGGGCGCCTTCAACTCACCGCAGCTGCTCATGCTGTCCGGGATCGGGCCGGCTGCGCATCTCGAGGACAAGGGCATCCGGTGCCTGGTCGACCGGCCTGGCGTCGGCGCCAATCTCCAGGACCGCTACGAGGTCGGTGTCGTCTCGGAGATGAAGGAAGACTGGAAGATCCTCGCCGGCGCCACCTTCGCGCCTCCGCTCCCGAATCAGCCGGGCGACCCTTGCTATGTCGACTGGCAGAACGGTCGGGGTGTGTACACCACCAACGGCTCGGCGCTCGGGATCGTGAGGAGGTCGGGCCCCGGGCAGTCCGATCCCGATCTCTTCATCTTCGCGGTCCCGGGTCGGTTCGAGGGCTACTACCCCGGGTATTCCAGGGAGTCGGTGCGGAAGAAGAACCTCCTGACCTGGACAATCCTGAAAGCGCACACGCAGAACAGGGGAGGGTTCGTGCGGCTACGGACAGCCGACCCGCGGGACGTCCCCGAAATCAACTTCAAGTATTTCGACGAGGGCACCGACGGGGCCGGGACCGATCTGGAAGCCGTCGTCGACGGCGTCGAATTCGTACGGAAAATCTGTGCGCACAACCGCGCCATCAAGGCGGAGCTCGTCCCCGGGCCTCAGGTCGGCACGCGGGAAGAGATCGCGCGGTTCGTGCGGGACCACGCGTGGGGACATCACGCGTCGTGCAGCAATGCGATGGGCCGAGCCAGCGACCCGAATGCGGTTGTCGACAGCGCCTTCAGCGTGATCGGGGTTCAGAACCTGCGCGTGGTCGACGCCTCCGTCTTCCCGCGCATCCCGGGCTTCTTCATAGTCACCCCGATCTACATGATTGCCGAGAAGGCGAGCGAGATCATCCTGGACAAGGCCCGGGGGGGCTGACCGGCGCGCATCACCTCTTCCTGCGCGCTCGGGGAGAAGACACGTGCCGGCTAAGTATCTGGTGCCTATGCCGATGTTCTCGTATCCCGTATACTAGGAGACCATGTCGATCCCCAAAACCTTGACCATCGCCGGCTCTGATTCCGGCGGCGGCGCGGGCATCCAGGCGGACCTCAAGACCTTCTCGGCCTACCGGGTCTTCGGTCTGTCCGTGATCACGGCCGTGACCGCGCAGAACTCCGTGGGCGTGCAGGGCGTGGAGAACCTGGCCCCCGCCTTCGTGGCCCGCCAGCTCCGCTCCGTGCTCGAGGACTTCGGAGTCGACGCGGCCAAGTGCGGCATGCTCTCCGTGGCGCCCATCATCGAGGCGGTGGCCGGCGCGCTTGCCGAGCATCCCATCGACAAGCTGGTGGTGGACCCGGTCATGGTCGCCAAGTCCGGTGACTCGCTCCTCCTGCCCGACGCCGTCGAGGCTCTGATCCACCAGGCGGACATCTCAAAGGCGATGCCGTGGACATACTCTGGAACGGGCGCGAGGTGACGGCCTTTCAGGTCCCGCGCGTCGAGTCGTCCAACACCCACGGCACGGGATGTACCTTCTCGGCGGCCATCGCGGCCGGGCTCGCGAAGGGCCGGCCGCTCGGGGAGGCGGTACGGGAGGCCAAGGCCTACGTCACCAAGGCCATCCGCGAGGGCTTCGCCCTCGGGCGTGGGGTGGGCCAGCTGCGACACTTCCTGACGGAGTGGTGATGTCCGACGAGCAAGCCGCCTCCGATCCCGAGCAGGAGCGCGCGCTCGGCAAGATGTCGTTCATGGAGCACCTCGGCGAGCTGCGCACGCGCATCGTGTGGGCGCTCGGCTCGGCCGGCGTGGGGCTCGTCATCGCGTTCTTCGTCACCGACCCCGCCATGCGCTTCATCTCCAGGCCGCTCGCGAAGATGCACACCGAGCTCGTCTTCACCTCTCCCACGGAGGCCTTCTGGACCTGGATGAAGGTGGCCATGGTGCTCGCCATCTTCATCTCCATGCCCGCCATCCTCTATCAGGTCTGGAGGTTCGTCTCCCCGGGCCTGCACAAGCACGAGAAGAAGTACGCCGCCCCCTTCATCATCGTGGGCTCGCTCCTGTTCCTGATCGGCGGCGCCTTCGCCATGCTCGTGATCATTCCCTACGCGTCGAACTTCCTCGTCACCTTCGGCCAGGAGAAGGGCTGGAAGCCGATGATCACGGTGGCGAACTACACGGACTTCGTGATCAAGTTCGCCCTGGCCTTCGGCGTCGTCTTCGAGCTGCCGGTGGTGATCACCGTGCTCGCCCTCATCGGGGTGGTGACCCCGCAATTCCTCTCGAAGAACCGCAAGTACGCCATCCTCATCAACTTCATCATCGCCGCCGTGCTGACCCCGACGCCCGACATGATCAACCAGACCCTGATGGCAGGACCCCTCTGCATCCTCTACGAGGTGGGCATCATCTGCGCCCGGCTGGCCGTGAGGAAGCGTAAGGCCCAGGCGCCACCCACCGAGCCGGCGGCGACCTCATGAGCCCGCTCGACTTCAAGGGCGCCAAGCCGGGAGATCTCCCCGTCGAACAGCCCACCAAGTTCGAGCTTGTCATCAACCATTAAGACGGCCAAGGCGCTCGGTTGACGATCCCGCAGTCACTGCTGCTGCGAGCGGATGAGGTAATCCAATGGCCGCCCGCCGCGCGCGCCTCCTGTTCGGCACGCGCACGGGCGCGCGGCCCGAGCGG